>QFCS01000978.1_pt1 | contig 170263 bp, 156 predicted proteins | sample 3576561 | NCBI WGS metagenome assembly QFCS01 | reverse complement strand
GCATGGTGACCCCCAAGGGATTTTTCCCATAAGATGTCCTGGGAAAACAGGGACATACTGAACAATAAAACTGCGTGTGTCAGAAATCGTTTGTGTGCTTTCATAAAAATGGTTTTTACGGATACCTACTCTAATCGGGGGCAAGGTAACAGGTATGCCGAAAACCATTTTACAGATTTTCTGTAAAAAATGTTAACGTTTTGTTTATCACTGTCATAATAGACAAAATAAATCACAACTTTCTTATTTTTTTACAGCACCGCTAAAAGATTCGTTTGAAAACCCTCACTTAACCCCCACGCCTGCAATAATAAGAGAAATATCGTAAACCAGTACCTTTTTTTGAATATTTTTTTCTGTTTAACGTAAAAAAAATGTTTTGTTAACGTTTTTGTTTAAAATGTTGAACAAAATAGATGTGATTTCATCCTTGTCCGATAAAATGATAAAATAAAATAGTCCTTCATGATTGATTTTTTAAAATGATTTTAACGACTATTTTAAACAAAGAAAAAGTTATCATAAAGAAGTCTTTACGATTTCTGAACAATAAAAATGGCAGGCCGGTTGTGTAAATCGACCTTTGTTTTTTTCCAGTCGTTTACCGTCAGTGTTTTGATGTATTCGGTTGGCAGTGTAATATCAGCTGCAATACAAACCCGTGTAGCACTTTGAAGTGACTGCAAAATATCTTCTAATAGTTTGTTGTTGCGGTAAGGGGTTTCAATAAAAATCTGGGCCTGGTTTTTTTCAAACGACAAACGTTCGAGGTTTTTTAAAGCCGCTTTTTTTTCGTTTTTATCAATGGGCAGGTAACCGTTAAATGCAAAATTCTGACCATTCATGCCGGAGCCCATCAGGGCCAGCAGGATCGAAGAGGGACCCACCAACGGCACCACCTGAATCCCTTTTTCATGAGCCAGTTTTACAATGGCTGCTCCGGGGTCTGCTACACCCGGACAGCCTGCTTCACTCATTAAACCTATATTCCGTCCTTCCAGACAAGGCTGGATCATGGTGTTGTGTTCAGAAATTTCGGTATGCTTGTTTAATATATTGATCCTCAGAATTGCCTGCACTTTTTCAGGATTAACCGATTTGATGAACCGGCGGGCCGTTTTTTCGTTTTCCACCACATAATCATTGATAAAGTCAATCGCTCTTTTCACGGTTTGAGGCAATACGTCGTCGGGAGCTACTTCGCCCAAAGTGGTTGGAATTAAATAGAGTTTTCCTTTAAAAGTGATTGGTTTCATTCGGATATATTTTAAACGTAACAGGGTTTTTCAAGACCTGTCAGGTTTATTAAGGCTGCTTTTTTACTAAAAGCTTAGCGGCAATACTCTCACAAGCTTCATCCAGCATTTCAAAAACCTGATCAAAATTACTCAGTGTTCCATGATACGGATCCGGAACATCTACATTTTCACCCGGAAAAACTTCATCCAGAATAAGTTGTACCTTTTTTTTGTCGTCGTCATTTTTTGCCATGCGGATAACGTCAGCATAATTGTTGGTATCCATCACATAAATGTAATCGTATTCCTGGAAAAAAGAAGGTTTGAATAACTTTCCGCGTTGCTTGGTGATGTCAATTCCGTTTTTTTCTGCGGTGAGTACCGATCTTTTGTCCGGTGGATTTCCAACATGCCAATGACCGGTTCCGGCTGAGTCAACTAAAAAACCGTTGCTTGGAAGTTTAGAGGCTAGAATACCTTCGGCCAATGGTGAACGGCAGATGTTTCCCAGACAAACCATTAAAATTTTAACAGGCATACATGTAGATTCTTAAAAAATAATTTCAGTATCCAAAGGTAATAAGAATACTGAAATTATCTTTTTATAAGGAAAGTTTTTTGTGAATATCTTCGACAAATTTCCGGAACTGTTTATCGGTTGTTACCAAGTTATCAACGGTTTTACAGGCATGCAGTACGGTAGCATGGTCACGGTCGCCAATCTGAGAACCAATGTTGGCCAAAGAAGCTTTCGTAAATTTTTTAGCAAAAAACATGGCTAATTGTCTGGCTTGCACCACATGGCGTTTTCTGGTTTTAGACTGAAGTGTATCTACATCCAACTGAAAGTAATCGGAAACGACTTTTTGAATATAATCGATGGATATCTCCCGTTTTACATTCTTAACGAATTTTTCTACAATGCTTTTAGCCAGATCGAGTGTTACCTCTTTTTTGTTGAAAGAAGATTGAGCGATCAGCGAAATGATTGCTCCTTCCAGTTCACGTACGTTGGTTTTGATGTTACGGGCGACGTATTCTATAATCTCTTCAGGCATTTCTACGCCATCGCGGTACAGGATATTTTTAAGGATGGAGATACGTGTTTCGTAATCAGGTTGGTGTAATTCTGCCGATAATCCCCATTTGAAACGGGATAATAACCGTTGTTCAATATCCTGCATGTCAACCGGAGCTTTGTCGGAGGTCAGAATAACTTGCTTCCCGTTTTGGTGAAGGAAGTTAAAAATATGGAAAAACACATCCTGTGTTCCCGATTTTCCGGAAAGAAACTGTACATCATCAATAATCAGTACATCGATTAACTGATAGAAATGGATAAAGTCATTTCGTGTATTCTTTTTAACGGAGTCAATATATTGTTGTGTGAATACCTCGGCAGAAATGTAAAGTACCGTTTTATCCGGATACTTGTCTTTGATTTCCACACCGATAGCATGGGCTAAATGCGTTTTACCCAGACCAACCCCGCCGAATATCAGTAACGGATTAAAAGATGTTCCTCCGGGTTTGTTGGCTACAGCCATACCGGCAGAACGGGCCAGGCGATTGGAGTCACCTTCCAGAAAATTGTCAAAACTGTAGTTGGCGTTTAATTGGGATTCAATCTTTAAATTCCTGATTCCCGGAATTACAAACGGATTTTTAAGTTCAGGACTAAGGTTTTTCAGGGGAGCGTCAACGTCTTGTGGTTTTACCGGACTGCGATGGGCACTTGGCAATTGTTCCGTAAACGGTTGTTTGTTGCCATAAGTGTTTTCCATTTTGATTTTATACAGTAACTTTGCATTTTTTCCAAGTTCTTTGGTCAGGGCCACTTTGAGTAATTTTACGTAGTGTTCCTCTAGCCATTCATAGAAAAATTTGCTGGGTACCTGAATGTATAAAGCATTGTCTGTGAGTTCCACTGACTTAATCGGCTCGAACCAAGTTTTGTAAGCTTGCTCCTGAATATTGTCTTTTATAAAAGATAGACAGTTCTCCCATACCGATTCCGCAGTTTTGCTCATATATTCTATAAATTTTGTTGTTTACTAAAGGTTATCTTACAAAGAAAATAGGGTATTTCTTTATCAACTTTTGGGATAACAAATATGTGAACAAAAAAACGTAAAAAAAAATTAATTGCTATTGATTTTATAAAAAAAATGTTGTAAAGATGTCAACTGGCTTTAAATACTAATAACGAAAAATATTACAGAAAATTATGAAAGAACATCAATTGCAGGTTCGGGTGCGTTATTCCGAAACGGATCAAATGGGGGTGGTTTACCACGGAAATTATTTGCCTTATTTTGAGATCGGACGCGTGGAATGGCTTAGAAATCAAGGGATTTCTTATAAAAGCATGGAAGAGAGCGGCGTGGCACTTCCTATAGTTAATATTACTATAAATTACAAAAAACCAGCACGTTACGATGACTTACTTACTGTAAAAACTAAATATAAAAGTCAAAGCTCGGTTAAGATAGAATTTGAATGTAAAATTGAGAACGAAAATGCTGAGTTATTAACAACGGCCGATTTTGTTTTGGTGTTTGTGGATGTAAAAACGGGTAAACCCATTGTTCCGCCTGAAAATATAAAAGCAATAATTGAAAAAATAGAAGCGTTAGAAAACTAGTCTAATTTATCTATTTCAATTTCAAATAAATTTGAAAAAATGCCGAATAGGTTTTCGGCATTTTTTTTTCGGGTCGAAACGATGATTTCGCAGTTCATTTCCATTTTTTGCGAGATGATTTCAAGATTTTTCTCTTTAATAATCCGCATCACTTTGTTCATGTTTTTATAATCAAAGGTCAGTTTGAAAAAGACATCGATTGTTTTTTCAATGATTCCCGCACTTTCCAAAGCCATCTGAGCAGTCGTTCGGTAAGCAGAAATTAATCCGCCAACACCTAATTTTACGCCACCAAAATAACGGACCACTACAATTAATATATCGGTAACTTCAAAAGACTGAATTTGTCCGTAAATTGGCATGCCCGCACTGTTATTGGGTTCGCCGTCATCATTGGCCCTGAAACTTATTTTTTCTGTTCCTAACTGATAAGCATAGCACCAGTGCCTGGCTGAAAAATGTTCTTTTTTTACCTGTTCCAGGTAATCTTTGATTTGCTCTTCATTTAAAACGGGAAAAGCATAACCAAAGAATTTACTGTTTTTTTCTTTAAACAGTACTGCTTCAGAGGGTTGTGAAATTGTTCTGTAGGTATCTTTGGAGTTATTCATGTTAACCGGTGACTAAAAAGATGGCGAGTAAGGCCAATGCTATTCCGACTGCATTGCGGACGGAAATCTTTTCATTAAAAAATAAAATGCCTGTTAAGGTAGAGAGCATTACAATGGCCACGTTGTGAATCGTAAAAATCGTTGAGCTTTCAAAGACTTCGCTGTCCAGCATTTTAATTAAATAGTAAAGCGAAAAATAATTGGGCACACCAAGTATAAAACCGGCTAAAATATTTTTACCGGCAATTTTCATTTTACCTTGGAACAGGTTTACAGCGATTAGTATGATCCCAACAGAAAAGGCCATCAGAAAGGTATGCGATGAGAATAATGAAATGTCGCTATCCGGAAGATAATTATGCTGCATTATTTTTAAACCGGCGTCGATGGATCCGGCACCCAGAAAGACGAGGGCAGGATATAGCAGGTTGGCTGAATGGGCAGGGGCTCCTTTTTCTTTTTTAGCGGTAAAATATACGGCCGTCAAAGCCATCAGAATGCCTATTGTCTTTTGAACCCCAAATTGTTCATCAAATAATACGACACCCAAACAGATGGGGATGATGACCGACATTTTTGAGGCTACCGATGCGACTGAAAGTCCGTTTTGCTGTGAGGTTAAAGCCGTGACATAAAATACACCGATAAAGAGAAAACCCAGCATAAAGCTACCGGGATACCACGGTTTTTCGAGTATTTCGTTGTAGTCAAAGCGTTGGTCTGACAACCAAAAACCCATGGCAAATGCTGTAAAATAGTTGACGACCAAAGCCTGCAGGGTGTTGATACTGAAGCGTGCAAAAATTTTCAGCATAACAAAGAGAACAGTGTTAAAAAGAACACTTAAAACAATGTATATCACAGGGTAATTATTTTTTTGGCAAATAAATCAGTGACGTCTTCTTGTCCGACCTGTAAGTTCCACACCTCAATCCCCAGTGAAGCTGCGGCATCCGTGTTCTCTTTTTTATCATCTACAAACAGGGTTCTCTTAGGAGATAAATCATGTTTTTGAATCAGGTAGTTAAAAATATTTATATCCGGTTTCCTCATGCCAAGTTCATAGGAGTAATAGACTTTTTCAAAACAATTATAGAAATCCCGGGTGACCGACATCCCTTCTTTATGTTCAAAATGTTCTATGTGAATCATATCGGTATTGGTGAGCAAAAACAAACGGTATTTTCCTTTCAGGCTTTGCAGGAACTCCAGGCGGTATTCCGGAAAATCGCCTAAAACGGCATTCCAGGCTTTTCGGATATCCTCAATGGTGGCGTCGGGAAGGTACTTTTGGAAACCCTGGATGAATTCTGATTCCGTGGCTTTTCCAATTTCAAAACGTTTGTTTAATTCGTCTAAGTCGGCATACCATTCTTTTAAACCCAACCTGCGGAATGCCTGGTCAACTCCCGGCTTGTCAAGATTTATAAAAATATCCCCAAAATCGAAAATAATTGTATTAATCATAGCCTTTTAATCGTTAAAAGTTCATCATTTAAAATTGTTTTTCGTTTCACAGTTTTGCCTGTAATGGCCGGGGCTTTTGTTCCTTGCTGTAAAATTAAATTTCCTTTAAAGATCCGGGACTCATCCCATAAATCCGCATCAATAAAGGTTTGTAATGTTTGAAGCCCACCTTCGATGATGACCGATTGAATACCTTTTTTAAAAAGTAAATCACTTATTTTTTCAGCCAGTTGATAATCAAAGATAATTGTTTCGGTCATACAATTTTCAACCGTAACAAAATTTTCTTTTTCTGTGATAAAAATCGTGGGCTGTCTGCCGTTTTTTACGTCGTAGTGATGAGGTATTTTTCCGGAACGGTCTAAAACGACCCGTACCGGATTATTTCCGTTCCAATCCCTGCTGTTCAATTGGGGGTTGTCTTCCAGAACGGTGTTGGTTCCCACCAAAATGGCCTGTTCTTCTGTCCGCCATTTGTGCACCAGTTGCCTGGAATACGGATTGGTAATCCAGACCGGTCTCTGTGCTTCTTTGGCTAAGGGAGAAAGAAACCCATCAGAACTTTCTGCCCATTTCAGGATAATATAGGGTCTTTTTTGGTTGTGGAATGTAAAAAAACGCCGGTTAAGCTCACGGCATTGTTTTTCTGAAATACCAACCATTACGGATGCACCCGATTGGCGAAGTTTATCAATTCCTTTTCCGGCAACTTTTTCGTTCGGGTCAACGGTACCCACTACTACATTGGGGATTTTATGATGAATGATCAAATCACTGCACGGCGGTGTTTTTCCGAAATGACTACAAGGTTCTAAACTAACATATATAGTTGATTTTGACAGTAATGATTTGTCTTTTACAGAATTTATCGCATTTACTTCCGCATGTGGTTCGCCCGCTTTCTGATGCCATCCTTCTCCGATGATTTTACCGTCACAAACAATTACACTGCCCACCATCGGGTTAGGGTAGGTGGTTCCCAATCCGTTTTGAGCCAGTTCCAGGCAGCGTTGCATGTATTTTTCGTGATTCATTGGATGACAAAATTACGCTTTTTGCCCAAAAAAGTGGAAATAGTTTTACTTTTACGGCTTATTGAACCAATAGATTTTTATGATAACGATTCGAAAAATTCAAAAAGATGATAATGAGCAGGTTGCTTTGGTTATACGTTCTGTTTTGATCGAACATGATGTGCCCAAAGTGGGAACAGCTTATGCTGATGTATCGCTGGATAGCATGTTTGAAACTTATTCTTCACCGAGAAGTTGTTATTTTGTGGTTGAAAGAGAAGGCCGTATTGTGGGTGGAGCCGGTATCAGCCAGTTAGAAAATGAGTCGGAAACCATATGCGAACTGCAAAAGATGTATTTTCTGCCGGAAGCCAGAGGGATTGGATTAGGTTCGGAAATGATGAAAAAATGCCTGGCTTTTGCCCAATCCGTCGGTTTTACAAAATGCTATCTGGAAACCATGCCCTATATGCATTCTGCCCAAAAATTATATACAACCTTCGGATTTCATTATATGGATGCACCAATGGGCTGTACTGGTCATACTTCTTGTCCGGTTTGGATGTTAAAAGAATTATACTAGATGATGACTTTTAGAACAATAAAATTGTCCTTTCAAAATGAATTGTCGCCTTTCTTTGATGAGCAGGAGATCGACAGCTTCTTTTACCTGGTTCTGGAAAAATTTCATCAGCTTAAACGAATTGATCTGGCATTGCATCCTGAACTGACAATGACATCAGCAGCATCGGCAAAATGGAAGCTGGTTTTGGAACAACTGAAAAAGCAGAAACCCATTCAATATATTTTAGGAGAAACGTTTTTTTGCGATTTGGTTTTTAAAGTGAATGAGCACACACTGATTCCGAGACCGGAGACGGAAGAATTGGTGTATTGGATTTTGGAGGAAATTAAAAAGCAGAACAAATTAAACCCGGTTGTGATCGATATCGGTACCGGAACCGGATGCATTCCGGTTTCTTTGAAAAAGTATTGGCCCGAATCGACTGTTTTTGCGGTGGATATTTCGGAAGAAGCCTTAAAAGTAGCCGGAGAAAATGCCATTATGAATGAAGCTGAGGTCCATTTTATACAGAAGAATATCCTGGAAACATCTGATCTGGAAAAACAATTTGACGTAATGGTCTCCAACCCGCCGTATGTCCGCCAGCTGGAAAAAGCAGAAATCAAAACCAATGTACTGGCTTTTGAACCGCATTTGGCTCTTTTTGTTCCGGATGATGACCCGCTTGTCTTTTATCGGAAAATTGCAGCACTGGCTCAAAAAAACCTCAGACCGAACGGGTTATTGTTTTTTGAAATCAATCAGTATTTAGGGAAAGAAACGGTTTCTCTTTTGATGGATTCAGGTTTTAAAAACATCAAATTGCGGAAAGATATTTATGGGAATGATCGAATGATTAAAGCCCAACTGATTAACGATTGAAGAATAACGATTGATGATTTTTGAAGTTTAGTATCCGTTAAAATTCATTTTAAGCAAAGCGAAACCAATTATAAGAATCTTTGAAAATCTGTTTTATCCATGGCACGTGTGCCATTTATAAGCGTTTGTTTAGAATTACTCGTACCTCAACGCCTCTACCGGATCGAGTTTAGAAGCCTTGATTGCCGGATACAAACCGGAAACCAACGCCACCACAAAACTGGTAATCACAGCCGCCAGAATAGCCATCCAGGGAATGATGAACTTGAAATCTAACACGGAAGCAAACACAGAACCGATGGTGATTCCGAGAATAATGCCCAACAACCCGCCTAATTGTCCGATTACGATTGTTTCGGTAAAAAACTGAAAAGCAATGGTTTTTCGTTTGGCTCCCAGGGCCTTTCGCACCCCAATCTCACGGGTTCTTTCGGTTACGGAAACGAGCATGATGTTCATTAACGCAATGGAAGAGCCAAAAATGGTAATAATACCAATCACCCAGGCCGAGGCACTCAATACCGATGTTAACGATAAAATCTGGTTGATTAATTCATCGCTGCGGATGATTCCGAAGTTGTTCTCTTCTACCGGGTTTTGTTTGCGAACCTGCCGCATGGTAATCATGGCCTGGTCGATGGCCGCATCCAGCAGTTCTTTTTTCTCCACCATCACGCTCAGGTTATAATTGATGTTGGGTTGCGTAAAAAGCGACCGGGCAACCTGAATCGGGATCATCACCCGCAGGTCCTGGCTGTTCCCGAAAGTAGATCCTTTTTCTTTTAGGACACCGATTACCCTGAATTTTGCACCGCGAATGGAAATTACTTTATCAATGGGGTTGACATCTTTTAACAGGCCTTTTTCAAAATCGGAACCGACCACACAAACGTAATTGTTGTTTTCAATATCAAAACCGGTAAAGTTTCGTCCCCGGGCTATTTCTAAGCCGGAATTGGGAGCATAATATTCATCTACACCCATCACGGTAATCTCCGGATCGGTCTTTTTGTTTTCATATTTTACTTCGGCAGCAGACGTGGCAAAAAAAGACAGGGACGAATTGGTGAACGGATAATTGTATTTTTCCTGAAAATCTTTTGCTTCCGGATAGGAAATAATCGGGTTTATTTTTTCCCGTTCGCCCCGTGGACCGTTGCCAATTCTTACCTCCAATTCATATTGTCTAATGGTGAAGGTGTTGGCTCCCATCGAAGCAAAATTAGAGGACAGGGTATTTTCCAGAGCCGAAACCACGGTGAGGATACTCACCAAAGCCGTAATTCCGATGGCAATAATGATGATGGTCAATATCGTACGCAAAAGCTGGGTCTTGATAGAACCCAACGCAATTTTTATATTTTCTTTTACTAATCCGGCCATATCTTCATTTGACACGTAATTGTACTTTTTGTTACACGCTTAGAGGAAAATTATTTTAAAAGTAAGATATTTGCAGAGAAGTTGTCGGTTGTCGGTTGTCGGTTGTCGGTTATCTGTTGACCGAATTTTAAAAAAAAATTAATCAAATAAAAATGGCACAAAAACCCAGTATTCCCAAAGGAACCAGAGATTTTTCACCCGCAGAGGTGGCGAAACGCAATTACATCAGCTCGATCATGAAACAGCATTTTGAGGTGTTTGGTTTTCAGCCTATTGAAACGCCTTCGTTTGAAAATTCAGATACGTTGATGGGGAAATACGGGGAAGAAGGTGACCGTTTGATTTTTAAGATATTGAATTCTGGGGATTATTTAGATAAAGTAAGTCAGGAAGAATTATCAAATATTGATTATAAAAAATTAACTTCAAAAATCTCCGAAAAAGCCCTCCGTTACGACTTAACTGTGCCATTTGCACGATATGTAGTACAACACCAAAATGAAATTGAGTTTCCGTTTAAGCGGTACCAGATTCAACCGGTTTGGAGAGCTGATCGTCCGCAAAAAGGACGTTTCAGAGAGTTTTATCAATGCGATGCCGATGTGGTCGGTTCTACGTCGTTATGGCAGGAAGTAGAGTTGGTTCAACTGTATGATGCCGTTTTTACGCAATTGGGTTTAGGCGGGGCAACTATCAAGATCAATAACCGGAAAATTTTGTCGGGCATTGCCGAAGTGATTGGAGCGAAAGATAAATTAATCGATTTTACGGTTGCGTTAGATAAATTAGACAAAATAGGCGAGGAGGGTGTGAAAAAAGAAATGCTTGACAAAGGAATTTCGGCATCCGCCATTGAAAAAGTGCAACCGTTGTTTCAATTTACCGGAAAGGTTGCTGAAAAAATTGAAAAATTGAACGCATTATTGTCTTCTTCCGATGAAGGAAAAAAAGGCGTAGAAGAGTTGCAATTTATTTGCGAAACGATTGAGAAATTAGGTTTACAAACTGCCATTATTGATTTGGATGTTACCTTAGCCAGAGGTTTAAATTATTATACCGGAGCTATTTTTGAAGTCGTTGCTCCACAAGTGGCCATGGGTTCGATTGGTGGTGGTGGTCGTTATGATGATTTGACAGGAATTTTCGGTTTAAAAAACATGAGTGGTGTTGGTATTTCGTTTGGATTAGACCGGATTTATCTGGTGCTGGAAGAATTGGGTTTATTCCCGGAAACGGTAACCGCCACAAGCAAAGCTCTTTTTATCAATTACGGAAATGCGGAAAGTTTGTATGCGATGAAAGCCATTTCCAACTTACGCCGTAGCGGCATAAAAGTGGAATTATATCCCGATGCCGCTAAAATTGCCAAACAATTTCAATATGCGGATAAACGCGGAATTCCTTTTGCGGTGATTGCCGGAGAATCGGAAATGAAAGAGAATGTTTTTGGGTTGAAGAATTTACAAACGGGTGAGCAGGTGAAAGTGGCTATTGAAGGGTTGAAGAAGGAGTTGTTGTAGAATGAGATTTTTATAAAAAACCTCGTTAGAAGTATCTGACGAGGTTTTTTGTGGTTTAATCCTAAGAGTAAAACGATGAATTTACAAACTCAAAGAAAATCTAGCTATTATTGGCTGTTATTCTTTCTCTTCCAATATTTCTAAAAGTTTCTTGTTTAAGTATAGTTTTTCTTTTCCTACTTTTTCTGATTTCAAAAATCCGTTTTCTTCTAACGCAATTAAATAATTTCCAACAGTCTTTAAGTTTCCTATTTTTTCGTCAATTAAATGTTGACGTTTCGTATATGGCAAACGAAATAAAATCTCAATCAAGTCTTTAGAATAAACTTTTGGTAATTTCATTTTAATTTCATCAGCGGTTTTTTCCATTGCAGAAGTAATTTTATTCAGTCTGTTTAGCCCTTTATTGGAAGTTTCTTCAATCATATCTAACATATACAAAATGTAGCCTTCCCATTCGTTTTTTTCAGTTACATCTTGCAAACACTTGTAATAGTCAACTTTGTTTTTCATGATGTATTCACTCAGGTAAATTGCCGGTGTGTTTAATAAACCTGAAAGCTTTAAATACAGTAGCAATAAAATCCTTCCTGTTCTTCCGTTACCGTCAGAAAATGGGTGAATTGCTTCAAATTGATAATGCAATACGGCCATTTTTATTAATGGGTCTATTGTTTCATCATCATTTATGAATTTTTCTAAGTTTGCTAATTTTTCACGGATAACCGGTTCTCCTGTTGGTGGGGTGTAAATAACTTCTCCGAGCGTGTTACTCAATGTAGTTCCGGGTGTATTCCGTAAAGAAGCGTTATTTTGTTTGATACACTGAACAATTTTAACACATAAATTGGTTGTTATAAACGGTTTTGTTTTCAGTTCTTCCAATCCTAACCAAAGTGCTTCTTTGTAGCTTAAAACTTCTTTTGTGGCTAAATTTTCTACTTTTCTATCAGCAATTAAAGATTTATAGAGTTCATCGTTTGTAGTGATAATATTTTCTACTTCTGAACTTGCCTTTGCTTCTTGTAAATAAATGGTGTCTAAAAACAAGGTCGGATTGGGTAAATTGAGCAGAGTTCCGTTTAATTGGGCTAATGCTCGTCCTGCCGAAATTGTTTTTCGAAGTATTTTTTTTGTTTCAATATCTGCCTTTGGAGGTAACAATGGCAGGTTGTTGTACGGTATTTTTCGATCAAATTTTATCATTATGTTCAAATGTAAGTTTTACTCTTGTTGTTAAAACGAGAGTAAAAATAGTAAAAAATTACTCTCGTTTTTAAAATAGGAGTAAAAAATACTCTTGTTTAGTTTTAGGAGGGTAATTTTTATAAGCATTTACAAAACTATCAATCTTATATTCTATGAGAGTGAAAAGCCCACCAAGATAAAGCCAAAATTGCCAAACAAATTCAACACGCCGACAAACGCGGAATTCTTTTTGCGGTGATTGCCGGAGAATCGGAAATGAAAGAGAATGTTTTTGGGTTGAAGAATTTACAAACGGGTGAGCAGGTGAAATTGGATTTTGAGGGGTTGAAGGGGGCGTTGGTGTAGGGTTTTGCCTCAAAAAAGATAATAAATAAGTTTACAAGATTACCTTACATCCCTATTTTTATAGATGGTGGATAAAAAAACGATTATTCTTGATCCTTATTTTTCTCTTCCAATTTCAAAAAATTTAAAGGTGTCATCACAGCAACAGAAGAATTTCGATAATCTTTTACATTACGTGTAATTATGGCATCTAAATCTTTAATTGTCAAGGCAGAAGAGTATTGGATAGAATCTTCATAATCAGAGAATTCGTTTTTTAATGCTTGAATAATTTCAGTTTTTGTAGTTCCGATTATTTCAGTCATTTCGGTCAACGCTTCAATGATTTCAATCGTTTTTTTGTGTCCTAAAAATTTTCTAACAATGTAGTAAATGTTATTAATACTTAGAGCCGAAAGATAAAGCTTTACACTACCTTGCTCATTAAGTTCAAAAAGTTCGCTTGCAGGATTAACGTGTGGCTCTCTGTCTGTAAAAAAATCAATTACAACATCGGAGTCAACAAAAAGTTTATATACCATATTTTTTTGAAAGTTCTTCTGTTAGTATTTTTTTGTAATCAAGATTTTCATCTGTTTTGATAATGCCTCTTAATTTTCTGACCTTTGTTGAAAGCTGTTTTTCTTTGATTTTTTTTCGTTTAACCGTAACAAATTTGAAATAGTTTTCAACCATTTCTGATAGGCTCAATCCTTTTTCTTTGGCATATTCTTTTGCTATCTCAATCACTTCTTTTTCGATTGTCAATGTTAATTTGGTGTTCATTTTAATCTAGATTTTTAACAAATGTACGTGTTTGTTTTTATTTTTGCAATACGTGTGATGGTAAATTTAAACTAACATCCTGTGTAAGCTCCCCCAAAACTAGTACACTTTAAAAGTGTCAAAAGAGTCTACAAATAATGATTCTAATTTCATATGTGATTTTTTTACGCTTACTACTAACGTTTTGCAGCTTGGCGAAGTGATGGATTTTGAAGCACTTACTTTCATTTTAGCACTAAACTTCTTTTGAAAACCAAATGTTCAATTTTGCACTAAACCCGCCATTTTGCCAAACTGCTGTTGCACGAGGTTTTTCTTATTCATAGTCAAATAGTTCAGCAGGATTTATTTTAAATTGCAACATTTTTGCAGTGTATCTTCCATTGTCTCCGCCTTTTCGTTGCATGGTTATTCTACCTATTTTGAAATTCCCTTGTTTGGTAATTTCAACATTTCCGTTTCCAAAATGATTTAAACAGAAATTCATAGGTTTTAAAATCCATCTTGAATTTTCTTTAACTTTTTGTGCAACCAACATCCATTCTGCCGAGAATTTTCCTCTTCCTTTCAAAATATCTGAAACAATCAAGGATTTATTTTCATCCAACCATTTAACAATTTCATTTTGCTCTTGTTGTGTAAATTCATTAGCAAACATTCTACGATTATCTTTTGGATTTTCAATATTAGGTTCAATTTCTCCCGTATATTTTTTTAAAATTGTAGAAATATTTAATGGAATCTCCCACATTTCTATATATTTGTCAACCCATCTTTTGTCAATTTGATTAAACCCTTTTGGATTGCTTACTAATTTAACTTGCAAATTTTGGGCATCAATAGCTTCTTTTAATTTTATCGTAACTTGTACTTGTACATCAGTTTTATAACCACTTAATTTAATTGCTTTCACATATTCAATATCATTGAGCCGATATTCCATAATGAGCAACCATTTTTGAGCGTCTTCATCTAAATTCCAATTGTTGAATTTTTCAACAATATCATCTTCATTCAGAAATCCATTTTTTGCTGTTTGTGAACCTAAAATTTGTTCTTTACGCATATTCTAATTTTGTTATATTTTTATTTTGCATTTCGTTTAATTTTAAAACTTTGCTGATTTCGATAAGAATATGCTGTAATACATTTACAGACACACTATTGCCAAATTGTTTATAAGTTTGAATATCAGAAGCATTTAAAATAAAATTGTCTGGAAAACCTTGAACTCTTGCACATTCTCTTGGTGATAATTTTCTAATTTTTCCATTGACCAAGTATAAACCTGTTTTGGAACCAACGCCTCCACCATAAGCAGAAAGTGTAATAGCGTGTCCCAAAGTGTGATAGATTCTTTCGCCTTGTCCTCCTTTATTTATCTTGCCTATTTGAATGGGTTTATTTAATAATTCAATTTCAGAAAATAATGAATTTGAAACTGAATAATTTTTATAAATTTCAATATCGTTTCGTTCAATGATTTTAGCATTTTGCGGTTCGTTTTCTAAAATATGTTCTAAACAAACTGGATTATTTGGTGGAATTGGAAATTTAAAAGTATCTGTTTTTATTGATTTATTATATGCAACAATATAAATTCTTTCTCTATTTTGAGGTAAACCAAAATTACTTGAATTTAAAACTTTTGTGAACACAGAATATTCTAAATCTTCTAAAGTTTTAATTATTGTTTTTAGTGTTTTCCCTTCATCGTGTTTGGCTAAATTTTTAACATTTTCTAAAAATAACACTTTCGGTTTATGATAATCGACGATTCTTGCAATATCAAAAAATAATGTACCTCTGGTGTCATCAAAACCCTTTTGTTTGCCTGAAATAGAAAACGCTTGACAAGGAAATCCACCACATAATATATCGTGTCTTGGAATACCTTTTTCGTCTATCTTAGTAATGTCTCCAAATGGTTTTACATAAAAATTTTGCTCGTAAGTTTCTGAAGCAAATTTATCCCATTCTGAAGCAAAAACACAATTTGCCCCCATTGAACTTAAAGCCAAATGAAAACCACCTATTCCTGCAAATAGGTCAATAAAGTTATAATTTTTTAAACTATTTTTATCTGTGTTTATCATTTTTCAAATATAGTAAATTTTAAGTTGCTGTTGTCATAAAATCTCGTGCAACAACCGGAGCTTTCCGAAGGCGTTTCCGCTTGCGGAAAGGTCAAGTTGGGAGAAGGTCTGAAAGAACTTCTTCCATTGGAAAGTTCCGGTTGTTGGGAAGAAGTCGAAGACTTTTTCCCAACTTGTATATATGCGAAACATTCAACCACTTTAATGCCATCATGGTAAGATAGGCGAAAGTTTCTCCCATAATTTATTAAAACCAAATATATTATATTTTTTTTTAACATTTACCAAGCCACCTTTTATTTCTTCACAACAACTTTCCGCACAGTTGGCAATTCTCCCTAAACAAGTTGCACTTTTATATAGGTAGTTTGTGTTTTTTAAAATTTAGTTTGTAGTTTTTACTATTTTGTTTATCATTTTAATAAGATAGTTTTAATTTCTTTAGACGTTGTTTTAGCTTTTATCAAGGTTGTTTTAAATACTGTCGATGTCGTTTTAATTTCTATCGATAGTGTTTTAAATACTAACGATAGTGTTTTAGATACTAGCGATGTTATTTGCATTTTTGATAGGGTAGTGCATCTTATTGCAGAAATTCTTAAGAATCCTATCAATAGCATATTGTTTTTTAATCAGACATTTTCTGCTTTTGAATATGTATTTGTCCAATAAAATAAAACAGACAACCGACAACCGACAACAGAAACCACCTCTATAAAAATGAAAAGCCCCTCACGTCGAGGGGCCTTTCGGTGTCAAAAATCAATTATCAAAACCCTATTTAATAATGATTTTTTTGCTAATTGTTCCGGCATTCGTTTGCACGCGAACAATGTAGGTGCCAGTACTTGCGTTGCTCACCGGTAACGAAATGTTGGTTTGGGTTTGGCTTTCAACATTCCAGGTGGCAAGGGTCTGACCCAGGATCGTAAAGAGGCTCACTGTTTCTACAGTGACATCGGTTAAATTGTTTTTTATCGTTAGCAGATGTTGGGCGTTGGTAAAAGCAACCGCAATTTCATGATCCAGGTTATGTTCACCTGTAGATAAGGTTCCGTTATTAAACGTTAATTCAAAGCGGTTGTGGATTTCTCCCTGCGGTAATTCGATGGAAAAATGTTCGTTTTTAATCGAATGGTATAAACCGGTTGTTTTGTCGTGAATAAAAATTTCTGTTCCTTCATCCACATTTTCCGTTCCGTCTAAGGTAAACTGAACTGTTCCGGCCGCATGTGTTTTTATACCCAGCGGGTAGGTTTTGTTCATATCAAAATACGAAGCTCCCTGAATAATCAGCTTTACACCATTATTTAAAAAATACATGTCATTTTCCTGGTTGTCAATATGAAGGGCATCATAACCTAAATCGATATCTTCTGTGGCTAATTCATCCATAAATCCAATCAACAATTGTCTGTGGAAATTATTATACGAATTAAATCCAATTCTGATTTTCATGAATTCATCCTCTGTGTATTCGTCTTCAAGGTTATTCTCCGTTCCATATTCAATTTCATTTTGACCTGAACGGAACAGCACACTGGAATTAGCATTATTTTCCTTGATGAACAAACGTTGACTGTTGTTAAAAACAAAGTTTCCACCTGTTGCATTTCCTCGCACAAAGAATCCTTGTCCAACCGGAATAAATCTACCGGGAATTCTGTTGCTTGAACCTAATCCGCTAATTCCTGATGGAGAAACCGGAGCAGTTCCGCCCACTAAATTGCGGGTAGCATAGCCGCCTTGATAACCGGATAAATTGTGGGTATTGTTGGTTGAAAAATGTTCCCAGATATATAATGTTCCATTGATAGAGCCTAAATTTTGACTGATAAATTCATTGGCATCTAAAGCAGAAGGGTAGGGATTTCCGGATAAATTCAAATTATTTGCAGAAACATAACTGGTGATTTCTCCGTTATTTGGTTTTCCGATAAAAGTGAAATTTTGTGTTGGAGATGCAGCTCCGCTTCCTTTTAAAGTAAAACCTTGACCTGCTAATAATATTCCGTTTTGACCAACAGTTGTCCAATTGGCATAGATTGGTGTCAGGTTTTGGAATTTATAAATCCAGTAACTGCTCAGGGTAATGGGATTGCTGGTCAGCGGATTGTTTGTGCCGCTTACCCACGCAATATTCATCGGGTTGGCAGGATTGGTACCGTCTTTCATTACTCCGGCTACCGTGTAGCCATGGTTGATGGTCGAATTGTTTATGCTGCTTACGGGGGATGACCAATAATTATAATTGAATTTATTGCTCTGCCCTTGCTGATCCCGTTCGATAGCTCCTGTACTTGTCGGGGCTAATTCGCTGTTTATGGTCTGAATGAGCTGGGAACGGTTTTCCAGATCAATTTTTCCGTCTAATTTCAGGTACCAGTCGTTTTGAAGTTTGGTATCATTGTGCATGGTAATTTTTATTCCGGGATCTACAATCATTCCCAGACCGGTAAGATTTGACGTTTCGGTGATGTTGTGCTTAACCTGAATAATGGAATAATTAAAGTCCAGTACATCTGTTCCTCTTATTTCATGTTCAGGATAGTTAACAGCTGCGGCAAAATTACCGGATTGTTTCGTTACAAAAGGCATCGGAGCCTGTTGCGGACGAATATTTTTAAGGTTGTAGATTTTCATCCCGCTTCCGGTATCAAAACCGGGAGTGGTTAAATCATCCATAATATCATCTTTGTAAACATCCATCCGGTAGTATCGGATCAGGTTGGCAAAAGGCAATTCTTCGATGTTTTTAGGTATAATTGTACCTCTGACCTGGCCATTGTTGTTCTCAATTTCCTGATGTACCATTCTTTGCACCTGCTGAGCGGTTAAATTGATGTTGAAAATACGAACCTCATCTATTTTTCCTTTGAAGTAACTGTTGGCGGCATTAGCATTTTTACCTAAGGTTAGCGGTGTTGAGTCGGCATTTATTGAGCTGTTTGTGGCGTGGCTTACAACATTATTACCGTTGACATATATTTTTAAATAGCCGTCACCCAGCGTCGCTGCAACATGATACCACCTTGATTCGGCAAGAGAGGTATTATATGAGACCGCAGTTCCGTTTAATACCACTTGCAGTCTTCGGTTGTTGTTTACGCGGATAAAGAACCTGTTTTGGCCTACCACTATTCCGGTTGAATTGTAGGGAGCTGTCAGGTTAATCCATGCCATGACCGATGCCTTCGATAGGCCGCCGAGTACAGCAGAACCTTGGGCATAATCGTTTCTGCCGTCAAATTCTAAAAACAATTTCCGGTTTAAATTTCTCGGAGAACCAAACAGGGCTGTATTTGTATCGAACGTGTCAAGAATACCGTCTTTGTCGATATCGGCAGAGCCGTCAATTTTTCCGTCGTTGTTCGTATCCAGGTGGGCATATAACCCGGACTGGATATCAAAAATGCCATCAGCATCTGAGTCGAGCTGGAGGTAATCGCTTACTCCGTTAGAGTCAGTATCCTGAGCATACGCTTTTCCGGTTGTTCCGAATGAAACGGAATCATCATATAAATCTAAAATCCCGTCTCTGTCACTGTCTGCTCCATCACCCGTTCCGTCTCCGTTGATATCACCGTCACCGTTAAATAATCCGGCTTCGTCCACATCAAAAAGGGAATCATTATCACTGTCCAGGTCAATATAGTCCGGAATGGAGTCGCCATCAGTATCCGGAATGGAGTAATTATTGGCTGTCATCAGGTTTTCAATATAATCATTCAGTCCGTTTTTGTTTTCATCTTTCCACTGCAACGGATCGTTCATGTCAAATGTTGATTTGTTATTGCTCATGAATTTGAATCCCGCTTCTTCAATATCCGGAATCCCGTCATTGTCAGAATCCAAATCCAGATAATCCGGAATCCCGTCTTTATCCGTATCAATACAAGCCTGATTGATGGTTATTTTTACATCATCAATAAAGTTACCGATCGACTGACTTCCGGAAGCGGTATAACCTGCCTGAAATGCCAGAATAATCTGTGTTTGACCTTCAGGGATTATGTATGTACCGGAATAGGTACCCCAAGCCGTATTCCCATCTACCATGGTAGCTATGGGGGTTGAAGCTAATGCATTTGATAAAGTAGAGCCGAATTTTACAAAAGCCTGATCAACGCCTGATCTTCCACGGTGTTTAATAGACCAGTTGATTGTTCCGCCTGCACCATTTAAACAGAAGGACTGGTACAGAATTCCGGGAACATTGGCATTCAGCTCAGCAAATTGATTACCGGAGGCTGCAGTAACGCCATTGAAACCGGAACTCCAGATTTCAATAAAATTTTCGGCACTGGTTTGCCAGCCGGGTACATTATTGGTGGGAAGGATTGAATAGCTTGAAGCGGCTATGGCAGGACTTTCAAAGTCACCGTTGGTAAAAAAGTCGGTAAAACACGATTCGCATTCAATGGAGTCTAAAATTCCGTCATTATCCGAATCCAGATCAGCATTGTCTTCTACACCGTCTCCATCGGTGTCTATCATACCGGTTATTGTAATATTATCGATATAATAAAACTCATTGGAATCAAGATTAGTTGCTCTGACCCTGATTCTGACACTTGAATGATTGTTGGGAATATTAAAGAAGTAAGGGTTGTTGGGTTGACCGGGACTGGTATCGCCTACACCAAAAGCTAAATTTTTGCCTCCGTTGCCATTGGCTCCGCTGACAAGTTTAATGGAAGTGGTGTAACTTGAACCATTGTTGTATGAAAAGTCGATAAATAAGTCTTCATTATCATCTACGCCGGTAGCGGCAAAAGCGATGGCTACCTGTGCGTTGGTGTAGTTTGCCAGTGAAACATTCTCAAAAACAACATTACTGGAGTTATTTGACGAGCCGGAAAACCGCAACGACCTGTTCCCGCTCATCGATGTGGTATTTGAAACCGTTACATAAGAGGAGGAGGATACAGCATACGTCAGGTTGTCTGATGGACTTCCTTCGAATCCCTGGTTTTTAAGCTGAACCTGAGCAAAACTTAACAGTGTAGAAAACAGGAATACAAACAGGCTTCCCTTTTTTACATTATTAAATTGAATAGTTTTCATAATACGGAATTTTAGTATTACTTTTTAATTGATTTTTTGACGCTCCAAAAGTAGTAATGTAAATTTAAATAATCGATGAAATGTATAAAATAATCGATGAAATACACAAAATTATATTTTTATAATATAAAAAACTTACAATTTAAAAACTTGCTTTTAATTTGTATCAGTGTTTGGAGAGATGATAAAATCGGATGAAAGTGTAAGGATATAATATTTAAGATAGAGTAGAAATGTATGCTTGTAATTGTTAAAAAGGGCAGAAGTTGATTTTTCAAATTCAAAGGCTTTGGATTTAAAGCCTTTTTAAGTTAACAAAAAAGAGCAACAGAAGAATCTGTTGCTCTTAACAATTTTGTAGCGAAGACGGGAGTTGAACCCGTGACCTTTGGGTTATGAATCCAACGCTCTAACCAACTGAGCTACCTCGCCAATTTTAGTTTATGACCACTTCGGTAATGCGGGTGCAAATATATGAATAATACTAAACCTTCCAAACATAAAATGATAAAATATTTTTATTTTAAAAAACGCTTTTTTTTTGAAGTAATATTCAATATATTGCCCAAAAAATAACAAGAATGGATACAAAAATACGATACGAAATAGAGTTTCCGCTAAACTCCTCACCGCAATTACTTTATCAGTATATCTCAACACCATCCGGTTTGTCTGAATGGTTTGCTGATAATGTGAACTCCAGGGGTGAATTTTTTACCTTTATTTGGGATGATACTAAAGAGAGAGCCCGCTTAGCTTCAAAAAAGACGAATGAACGGATAAAATTCAAATGGCTGGATGAATCTGATAAAGACACCGATTATTTTTTTGAGCTTAAAATAATGGAAGATGAAATCACTAAAGATGTTTCGTTAGTTGTGGTAGATTTTGCTTATGAAGACGAAGTCAGCGAGTCGAAATTACTCTGGGAAAACCAAATTGCTGATTTAAAGCATGTTATCGGTTCGGTGTAATTCACCGGAATAAACGTATATTTGCCCTGTAAAATCAGGGCTTTTTTTATGATTAATCTGAACGGAAATTTGACAGACAAAGAGGTTGTTCTAACGGATAACAGGGCTTTTTTATATGGCGATGCGGTATTTGAAACGCTGAAGGTTGCAGATGGAAGGGTACTGTTTATGGAGGATCATTATTTTCGTTTAATGGCTTCTATGCGGATAATCCGGATGCAGATTCCTATGGGTTTTACACTGGAAAGCCTGGAACAGCAGGTATTAGAATTGGCCGAAAAGAATAACTGTTCCGCCAGTTGCCGTGTCCGGTTTACCGTTTTTCGAAATGCCGGCGGATTGTATCTGCCGGCGGATAGAAATGTATCTTATTTGATTTCGGTTAAACCGTTAGAACACAAAGCTTATACATTGAATGAAGGTGTTTATGAAGTAGAATTGTATAAAGACTTTTATGTGACCAAACAGTTGCTTTCCACAATCAAATCAACCAACCGGTTAATCAATACCTTAGGCAGTATTTTTGCCGACGAAAACGGTTATCAGAACTGCCTCTTGCTTAACGAAGAAAAAAGTGTGGTTGAAACCTTGAACGGTAACCTGTTTATGATCAGTGGTAACCGTTTAATTACGCCGCCGTTATCAGCGGGATGCCTGAACGGAATCATGCGTAAACAAATTTTAGCTGTTGCTAAAAAAACAGAAGGATTAGAAGTGTCGGAAGAACCTGTTTCTCCTTTTGACCTGCAAAAGGCCGACGAACTTTTTACGTCTAATATTATACAGGGAATTCAGCCTATAACCCAATACCGTAAAAAACAATTCGAGGTAAACTGGTCAAGGATTTTACTCGAAAAAATTAACCAATTGGCCGGGTTAAACTAATTAAGCATCGGATTTTCAGGAGCATTTGACCAGATCAGGTATTCGCCGCCTAATTCCATAATCTGTTCTTTCCAGAAATCAGCTGATGATTTTTTCAGGATTTTTTGTTTATAGCTGTTTTCAATTAAAATCCATGAATTGGCATGCATTTCGTTTTCCAGTTGGTTGGCATCCCAACCGGTGTACCCTAAAAAAAAGCGGATGTTATCTTTATTAACTTCTCCATTGTTGATTAAATCACGGGTTTTATCAAAATCACCACCCCAATAAATCCCGTTTGAAATTTCGATGCTGTTGGGAATTAAATCCGGAATACTGTGAATAAAGTATAAATTATCCTGTTCAACCGGCCCTCCGTTATAAATAGTAAATGACGATTCGATTTCCGGAACCAGATCCATTAAGGTATATTGAAGCGGTTTATTCAGAATAAAGCCAACGGAACCTTCACTATTGTGATCGGCCAATAAAATGACAGATCTGTTAAAGGACAAATCACCCAAAATGGAAGGCTCTGCAATGAGTAAATGCCCCTTTTTTAATTTTTCTGAAATCATATCCCTGCAATTTTCTGTTAAATTTAACAATTTTATTTGCAATGAACCAAATATTTTGTCCAAAACTATAAAAAAAAGCCTTCCGAAATGGAAGACTTTTCTTTATATCAAATCAATTAGACTAGTTTACAGTACCTTCTAATTCAGCACCAGCTTTGAATTTAACAACATTCTTAGCCGCAATTTTGATCGTTTTTCCAGTTTGTGGATTTCTACCGTCTCTTGCAGCTCTTTTTGATACTGACCATGATCCGAAACCTACTAAAGAAACTCTTCCGCCTTTTTTCAAAGTTTTACCTACGTTTCCTAAAAATGATTCTAAAGCTAATTTAGCAGCTGCTTTAGTGATACCTGCATCTGCAGCAATAGCATCGATTAATTCTGATTTGTTCATAATAATAGTTATTAATTGTTGGTTAAACATAAAGTTAATTAAAACAAATTTAATAGGATTTCCTTATTGTACAAGTGTTTTCGTGAGTTTTCGTTCTTTTTGTTGATAACTTGGGCTGTATTGTTGATAAAGGGGTGTCGTTCGTCGGATATTTAGTCTTTTTTGAGTATTTTCAATGCCTAGAGAGCCCTTGTGGCGGCAGAAAACTTTATGCCGTTGAGCAATTCCTGAACCTCCATTTTCTTTTTTCCGGGAAACTGTAAACTGACGGGATATATAAAACCATCGTTGACGGCGATTTTCATTTCTTTTTTAGCGGTGATAACTTTTCCGGCGGTAAACGTGTGTTTTTCTTGTTTAAAAGAGGCTTCATAGATTTTTACATTCCATTCCTGTTCTTCATCCTGTAGCAGACACCAGGCTACCGGATACGGATTCAACCCTCTGATTAAGTTGTAAATTTCCCGGCCAGGTTTTGTCCAATCAATTTTACAATTATCCCGATTAAGTTTATAAGCTGTTTTGATGTCAGGAGAATCGGTTTGCACAGTTGTCTGCATTGTTCCGCTTTCAATTAAACGAAGTGTTTCAATAACTGTCTTGCTGCCCAGCATCATTAACCGGTCGTGCAATTGACCAACATTTTCGTCCGGTTCAATAGGGGTTTCAGCTGAAAGGATTAGAGCACCGGTATCAATCTTGTCGTCGATAAAAAAAGTGCTTACCCCGGTTTTGGTTTCACCGTTAATAATGGCCCAGTGGATAGGAGCGGCACCTCTGTAATTAGGAAGAAGCGAAGCATGCAGGTTAAAAGTACCGAGTTTTGGCATTTTCCAAACCACTTCCGGTAACATTCTGAAGGCAACAACGACCTGACAGTTTGCGTGGAGGTCTTTTAATTCCTTTAAAAAACGTTCATCTTTTAAATTGGTCGGCTGAAGTATCTTTAGTCCTTTTTGAAGGGCATATGTTTTAACGGCAGAGGTGTTTAGTTTTTGTCCTCTTCCCGCCGGTTTATCTGGGGCAGTGATTACAGCGGCTATCTCATACCGGTGTTGCAGGATCGCATCTAAAATCCCAACCGCAAAATCGGGAGTTCCCATAAAAACAATACGTAATTTTTCCATAGTTAAACTTTAGTGTATTTATTATCGGGAAGAACTTTAATTTTTTCTTCATCCAACAGTTCCTGCAGGGCAAAGATAAGCTCCTGTTCTTTACAGTCAATTATTTTTTCCAACTCGCGGGAAGAATAAGCTTTTTCTGAAAGTAAATTCAGAATCAATGAACTGATTTGATTTGAATCGGCTATTTTTTCTTTCTTGGTAATACAGTAGGAACAAATCCCGCAGTTGTGGGTGTTTTTCTCGCCAAAATAGGTCAAAATAAACCTGCTTTTGCAAATTTCGTTCCGGGTAACATAGTGGAAGACTTCTTCCAGTTGTTCTTTTTTTAAATTGTTTTGTTTTTCCAGGTATTTGGAGACTCGGTTAATGGTACGTTCATCTTCACGTACTTCGTTGAAAGTTATCAGAGCGTCGTTGTTTTTGGCTGTATAATCAACGATACCTTTTTCTTTCAGCCTGTTCAAAACCTGTTCAATCTGTTGTTCGCTGCTATTGCTTTTTCGGGCAATGAGCGAAAGGTTAACAGTTGTTTGGTATTCATAAATTCCGGGATAAGTACGCAAAAAAGCCAACAGAATTTCTTCGTCAGAAGGGTTCAGGCTGATGTAGCGGATTACTTCTTTACTTTCTATGATGAATTGAAGACTTATTTTTTCTGAATATTCCTGTATAAAATGAATAACCCCCTGTCGGTCTAAAAACTGTAATCCGGTGTAGGTTTTCAGAATGGGAAAATGATATTGTGCACAAAAATGGTTCAGGTTAAACGGAAATTGTTGGTTTATTCCCTCGCCATACGCAATTTGAAAATAGTTGCACAATTTAATGTAAACCGTTTTCAGAAATTCTTTGTCAGGTAAACCGGCTATAAATTGTGTTCTGGCCGAGATGACATCGGCTGGTCCGACCAGTAAAACGGCATATGATTTTTCGCCGTTTCTTCCGGCCCGACCGGCCTCCTGATAATAATTTTCAATATTTTCAGGCAGCTGAATGTGAATAACCGTCTTTACATTGGCTTTGTCAATACCCATTCCAAACGCATTGGTTGCCACCATCACCTGCACTTTTTCGTTCATCCATAATGCCATGTTCCTTGCTTTTTCTTTCATTGGCAGACCACCATGGTATAAAGTCGTTTTAAAGCCCATTTGCTGTAACTGACCGGAAATAGCATAGCAGGATTTTCTGTTCCTGACATATATGATGGACGATTCCGGGTTTTTGCTCAGGATCTGTTCAATTTTATATAATTTATCTTCCGTTTCAATAACCATATAAGCAATGTTTTCCCGGACAAAAGACTTTTGAAAAACCGCCGGTTTATTTAATGCCAGTTGTTCAATAATGTCTTTTTTAACCCGTTCGGTGGCCGATGCTGTCAAGGCCAGAAAAGGAACAGCAGGAAAAAATGCTTTTAATTGATTGATTTTTAAGTAGGATGGACGGAAATCATGCCCCCATTGCGATACACAATGTGCTTCATCTATCGCAATTAAATTAAGAGGCAGGTTTTTAATTTTTTCCAACACCCAATCCTGCTCTAAGCGTTCAGGTGACAGGTACAGAAATTTGTAATTGCCATACAAACAATTGTCCAGTAGTGTAATGGTTTCGTCGGCAGAAATTCCTCCGGTTAAAGCGATGGCTTTGATCGCTCTTTTGGTCAGGTTCTCTACCTGATCCTTCATCAATGCAATCAGTGGAGAGATGACTAAACAAATTCCCTCTGTCATTAAAGCCGGAACCTGAAAGCAGATTGATTTTCCACCACCGGTAGGCATCAATCCAAAGGCATCTGATCCGGATAAAACGGCAGTGATAATTTCTTTTTGCGGGGGACGGAATTCATCATAACCCCAGTATTTTTTTAAAATTTCTTCGGCGTTTAGCATTCTTTTATCGGGATATGGCCTCTAAGATAAAAAGAATTCTGTTATCGATGTGTCCAAACGGCACTTCAATGAGTTCATAACCATATTTTTGATAGGTTTCTTTGAGGTGATTGTAGATAAGTTTGGCTTGCTCAAAGTTTTCATAGCGTTCTTCGTCCGACTGATAAATATCTTCCCATGGCGGCAGAAGAAATACTTTGGTGTAGGGGTTGTTTCTGCATTCCTCATCAAAAAAAGCCGGATAACTGTCTCCGATATAATGCATATAGGCCAGAATATCAGGAATGCCACGGTCTAAAAAAATGAGTTCTTTATCATGGGCAATGGCCTGATGGTATTGTTTTTTTCTTCCTTCCAGCAGTAATTCGCTAAACAATAGCGGTTTTTCAAGAAACAATTGTTCAATTCCTTGCTTTCGGGCATCGTTAATGATTTCTCTGGATATTTCAGGAAAACAAGTAAAGCCTTTTTCAATCAATCCGTTGATAATGGTTGTTTTCCCCGTTCCGGGACCGCCGGTAATAACTATAATCTCTTTATCCACCTGTATTCAATAAAAGGGGTAAATTTAGAAAAATACTGAGGTTATACACAAACTTTTGATCAATTTAAATCAGATAATGTTATTTTGGCATCCTGCTTTACCGGATGATTTTCAGTTTTAAAAGAGCAAAGGTTTGCATAAATCCAGAAATCTTTAAAATTCATTTTCAATTTTCTGAAATCTAAAATCATTACTGTATATTTGCGTATAATAAAAAAAGCTATGGATAAAAAGACGGAAGAATTTTATGAAAGACTGAAAGAAGAATTAAGAACGACTTCAACCTGGCCTTCCATTTACCTTTATAAATTTATTGTTCCCACCGAGACGTCAAAAATAATTGCGGTGGAAGAAGCCTTTAACAATATGGGGGCAGTGATAAACACAGTACAGTCTAAAACAGGAAAGTTTACCAGTGTTTCCGTTAATGTCAGTATGGAAAGTCCGGAGCACGTGGTAGAAAAATACCAGGAAGTTTCTACCATAGAAGGTATAATTTCGCTTTAAAAATATAAAAATGACGCACAATGAAAAAGCACACAATGTGGTGCATATTTTGGAATATAACGCCGAACGACCTCATTTGATGATTCCGGAATACGGACGCCATTTGCAGAAGCTGATTGATCAGGCAACGGTTATTGAAGACCGGGAAGAGCGTAACAAAGCAGCCCGTTACATCATCAAAGTCATGGGGAGTTTAAATCCGCACCTGCGTGATGTACTTGATTTTCAGCATAAACTCTGGGATCAGATTTTTATCATGTCTGATTTTAAGCTGGATGTAGACAGTCCTTACCCCATTCCTACCCGGGATGTGATTAACCTGAAACCGGAACGGTTGGATTACCCGCAAAAGAATCCGAAGTACCGTTTTTATGGCAATAATATCAAATATATGATTGATGTGGCCAACAGTTGGGAGGAAAGTGAACTGAAGTCAGCTCTCATCAAAGTAATCGCCAATCATATGAAAAAATCGTATTTGAGTTGGAACAAAGATACGGTAGAGGATACGGCTATTTTTGATCATTTGCTTGAACTTTCAGGAGGAAGAATCGATTTGCACCAGAGTACAGAAGAATTGCTCAACACAACGGATTTAATGCGGACCAATAAAAAAGTCTCGAATAAAAATGTGCCTTCTGCTCAGAAAAACCAGCTTAACAAAAAGAATAAAAACAATAAAACAAAAGTATATAAAAACAACAACCAGAAATAATCGCTGAAGACGAATATGGGAACATTCAAAATAGAGGGCGGTCATCGTCTCAAAGGGGAAATCCATCCGCAGGGAGCCAAAAATGAGGCGTTACAGATTTTATGCACTGTACTGCTAACACCTGAAAAAGTGACAATTAACAATATTCCGGATATTTTGGATGTTAATAAGCTGATTACACTTTTGGGGAATTTAGGTGTGAAAATGCAAAAGAACGGTCCGGGATCCATTACGTTTCAGGCGGATGAAGTCAATGTCGGTTATCTGGAAACCGAAGCGTTTAAAAAAGAAGGTGGCTCTTTACGAGGTTCTATAATGATTGTTGGTCCGCTTTTGGCACGTTTCGGAAAAGGCTATATTCCAAAACCGGGTGGCGATAAAATCGGAAGAAGAAGACTGGATACACACTTTGAAGGATTTATCAATTTAGGTGCAAAATTCAGATATAACAGAGAAGATCATTTTTATGGTGTTGAAAATGAAGGCCGTTTAAAAGGAGCTTATATGCTTTTGGATGAAGCTTCAGTAACCGGAACAGCAAACATCGTAATGGCTTCTGTTTTGGCAGAAGGGATAACGACTATTTATAACGCTGCTTGTGAGCCCTACTTGCAACAATTATGCGGAATGCTCAATTCAATGGGAGCAAAGATTACCGGAGTTGGTTCCAATTTACTGACTATTGAAGGTGTTGAAAGTTTAGGTGGATGCACACACCGGATTCTTCCGGATATGATTGAAATCGGAAGCTGGATCGGATTAGCGGCCATGACCCGGAGCGAGATCACAATTAAGAATGTGAGTTGGGAAAATCTGGGAATTATTCCGTCTGTTTTCAGAAAATTAGGGATTACACTGGAACGTAAGGGGGATGATATTTATATTCCGGCACATAAAGACGGTTATGAAATTAAAAAAGATATTGACGGTTCCATTCTTACGGTAGCCGATGCTCCGTGGCCCGGATTTACGCCGGATTTATTGAGTATCGTTCTGGTGGTGGCCACACAGGCAAAAGGCGAGGTGTTAATTCATCAGAAAATGTTTGAAAGCCGTTTATTTTTTGTGGACAAACTGATTGACATGGGAGCAAAAATTATTCTTTGCGACCCGCACCGGGCTATTGTTATCGGACACAATTTTCAGTCGCAGCTCAAAGCAACGACTATGTCGTCACCCGATATCCGGGCCGGGATTTCACTATTGATTGCCGCGTTATCAGCTAAAGGAACAAGTACGATTCAGAATATAGAACAAATCGATCGTGGCTATGAACGAATCGATGAACGTTTAAGAGCTATCGGTGCAAATATAGTAAGGGTTTAAATATAATCCTGACATATAAAAAGAGCGGAAAATATTTACTTTTTCCGCTCTTTTTTTAGTGAAAGACACTTACTTTTTTAGTCAAAAATGCTCAACAGTTGCAGACCGAACATGAACCCGTCTCCAACATATCGGCTTCCGTGGTAAGAGCGAACATAATCTAACCGGAGTAACTTGAATTTGCCAAATCCTAATTTGTCCAAGCCCACACTAAATTCCTGGTATGTTTTGACTTCCGGAACAGCCAGTTGGTGATAGCCTACAATTAAGGTTGATTTTAGTTTGTTGAGCAACGGAATTTTATTCATTACAAAGCCGTCAAAATTATGTTCAATATGCGTTTCCATATAACTGTCGTTAGTACTGTGCGAATAGTAGGGAAGAAGATTAAAATTGTTCAGGTAACGATTCTCGGCACTCACATTGATTAAATTGCCGTTAAAGTGTTTGTAATCTACAAATGAGATTTCATCTGCATGAAAGAATTTTCCACCTTTTAGATTGACAGCAAAAGTTCCTTTGTTAGAAAGTGATTTTTCATAAAAAATTCTTCCGGCAATAAAATCATAATTATATTTTGAGTCATTTCCGGCAAATCCTTTTTCATAGCCGAAGAACAGGGTTGGGTAATCATTATCGGAAATATTGATTTTTCCGTCCGGTCTGGAGAGGTATTTTTGTCCGAAATTAATCCGGGTGTTCAGATTGAACTTCATCAGGTTGTGTTTTTCAATTCCGGCATTGGTAAAATCAGCAGGATCGAGCGGATTATTGGATAGGTATTCCTTGTTATTTTTTATCAAAACATAATCGGTGTTGTTAAAAAGGGGTTTGCGTTCGGCATACTCAATGGCTGCACTGGCATATAAACCATTGATAATTTCCTGACTGTAACTGGCTCCTGCAAAGTTTTTTTCAAAGAGTTTCATGTAGTTTTCCTTAAAAAACAAGGTGGCCATGGTATTCAAAAACGGACTGATCGGCTGGCTTTGATTAAACTGAACGGCCTGGCTTCCGCCGGAAATAGAAAAATAACTATTTGTTTTCGAATTCAGTCGAGCTGTAAAATATCCGGTTGCCCTTAATTTTTCTTCTGCAAAACCATAATTAAACCGCGTGCCAAAAGAGGTATATTTCCGTTCGTCATCATTTCGTTTCGTATAAGATAAATCGGTAGAGATATTCCAGCCTTGAACCGTATTAAAATTGGGAGCTTTGATTAACCCGCCATAATTTAACCGCCAATTTTTTTCGGAATTTTGAAAACTGTAGCCGGTTAATAGTTTACTGATTTTAAATTGATTGTTTTTTCTGTCGATAGAATCTAAATAGGGTTTAGACTTGCGTACCAGCTGAATACTGTCTTTTCTGATATAATCTGAATTTTCCTCTTCGGTCAGAGGAACGGGACGCATGAGATGCCAGTAAGCAGAATCTTTTTTATTGGCATTGGCTTCAAAACTTAAAATCTCCTTAGAAAAAGTTTTTTTCTCAAAAGCCTCTTTAAAATCATAATTGCTGTACACATGCGTAAATTTTCCGGTAAATTTGATGCCAAAAGCACCCGCTTCAAATTCCAAGCTTTGCGAGTTCTTAGCCCAGAGCTGATTGTTTTCGTTAAAACTATAGTTTTGTTTTAATTTCATTACATCCAGAAACTCTTCTTTCATCCGGTAGCCCTTGATGTCAAGGTCAATGCCGTAAATTGCCCAGGAATCTTCCAGAATATAAATATAGCCTTCAAAAACAGGCTCAGTATCCCTTCTCGGAACAACTTTAATTTTGTTGATAAGGTTATTTCTTTCGTCATAAAAAGTACCATCCAACCAGTACTTATAATACCCAAAGGCGTTATCGGCAATGGGGGAAATCATGCTGATACTGAGTTGGATCGTGTTGTCATAAAAATCATAAATGGTTGACCGGGCAGTGTTATAGCTAAACCCATTGTCTCTTCCGCTGATTTTAGAAGCAATAATTTTTTCATTCAGATTATCCGGTTTTTCAAAGATGATTTTTGATACAGTTTCAGATAAATATAAAATACCCGTTCCGGTTGAATCTAATGCTCCGTCAAAATCGCCGATTTCCTGACCTAAAATTTTCTTGGGAGCATTTTTCAATCTGAAAATTCCTCTGGAATAAAAATCAGCTGTAAACCGAGCTGTTTTCATGCTGTTTTTTTTCCGGTTTGCAATGGCGTTTCTGATAATTCCGTTGGCAGGATTGTCTTTGGAAGTTACAACCACTTCATTCAGGTTGTAATTTTCCTCTACTAATTTAACATTAAAAATATAGGGAGATTTATCTATTTTTAAGTTATGTTTTTGCGTTTTATAACCTAAATACTGAAAAACCACAACAATCTGATTTTTATTCTGAATAGTTAACTCATACTGGCCTTTTTCGTTGGAAGTTGTTCCGGTATAGGTGTTTTCAATGTAAATGTTCACAAAAGGGAGCGGCAAGCCGGCTTCGTCTGTAATTGTACCTCTGATCTGGGCATACGACAAAAGCGAGTACAAGCAAACAACTAAAAGTAGCAGTTTTTTCATATGTTTTTTTTATTGGGATAGACGATTTTTTTAGACAATTGGTTGCATGAAATTTATTTATTTAGGATAGAAATCAACGCCAGTTCATAACTTTTTAAACCAAAGCCAACAATAATTCCGGCAGCATTGGGCGAAATATAAGAATGGTGCCGGAATGCTTCCCGGGCAAAAGTGTTAGAAATATGTACTTCAATCACGGGGGTTTGAATAGCTTTTATTGCATCGCCAATTCCAACAGAAGTATGTGTGTAAGCTGCTGCATTCAGTATAATTCCGTCAAAAGAAAATCCGGTTTCCTGAATTTTATCAATCAATTCTCCTTCAATGTTACTCTGAAAAAAGGAGAGATCTGCCTCGGGATATTTTTTTTGTAAATCTTTAAAATAATCTTCAAAAGTTTGATTTCCATATACTTCAGGTTCTCTTTTTCCCAATAAATTTAAGTTCGGACCGTTGAGGATGATGATTTTCATATTGTACGATTTTTAGTAAAATTATCAAAAAACTTTCCCTTGCAGCTTGCTCAAACAAAGATTAGATTAAAATTAACATTTTACTAGTCTTGAAACAACTATTTTTATGGTTCTAACTAAATTAAATCTGATGAGAAAAAAAGCACTTCTCTTTTTTGTGTTTGCATTTGGGTTTTTATACGCCCAGGAGGATTATCTCAACTACGAAAATTTATCTAAAAAGCTCAGAGAGTTTGAGTCAAAAAGCAAATTCTGTTCTGTTAAAACCATTGGTAAAAGCAGTGGAGGAAAAGACATTTGGCTTTTGACGCTTTCGTCTTCCGAAACACCAAAACCTGCCCTTTTGATAACAGCCGGAATTGACGGAAAGCATCAGGCCGGAACACAAATTGCGGTTAAATTAATCGAACAATGGCTAAACGATGCCACACTTTCAAAATTAGTAGAAGAAAAAACCTTGTATTTCGTTCCATCGGTAAATCCGGATGCTATTTCGGCTTATTTCAGTAAATCAAAATTTGAAAAAAGCGGAAATGCGGCCAAAACAGATGATGATCGTGATGGAAAAATAGGCGAAGATGGGTTTGAAGATTTGAATAATGATGGTTTCATCACGCAGGTCAGAATAGAGGATGTAACCGGAAGTTATATTGAAAGTCCTGATGATGCACGAATTTTAATTAAAGCCGATCCTGCCAAAAATCAGGTTGGAAAATACCGGTTATTATCCGAAGGATTTGATAATGATAAAGACGGAAAATTTAATGAAGATGCTTCAGAAGGGGTAAATATCGATAAAAATTTCACATTTGATCATCCTGTTTTTGAAAAAGGAGCCGGAGTTTATGTGGCTTCTGAACCGGAAACCAGGGCATTACTCGATTTTTTATACCTCAATCAACATATTTACGGGGTGATAACCTTTGGGTTACACAATAATTTATCTGAAGCTCCAAAATTTGACAGCAAATCAGCCAACAGCAGGATTGTTAAAAGTTGGTTGGAAAACGATGTGAAGGCGGCAGAACAAGTGACAAAAATTTATACCGAAAAAGCAGCGATAAAAGACGGACCAAAATTGCCGATGACCAAGGGAAATTTTGCTCAAACGGCTTATTTTCATGCCGGAAGATTCAGTTTTTCTACTCCGGGTTGGTGGACTGAAAAAGAAGAAGTGAAAAAAGATTCGGCAGATGCAAAACCGGAGAGACCCAAAAAGAGTGAAAAACCGGAAACTAATCCGGAGATTGAATTTTTAAAATGGGCTGAACGAAATCAGTTGAAAAATGTTTTTGTGAATTGGACACCCATAAAGCACCCTGATTTTCCGAATCAAAAAGCAGAAGTAGGCGGTTTTGTCCCATATGTAATAAACAATCCGCCTTTGGCATTTTTGGATGAATCGGCTGCAAAGCATAAATTATTTCTGCAAGAGTTGGTTAATGCCATGCCCAAAATTGAAACAACGGTTCCTCAGGTGGAAAAATTGGATGGTAATTTATACCGTATAACGATAAGGGTGGTCAATAAAGGAATGTTGCCGACTTATACGGAAATAGGCGATAAAATCCGTTTTGTATCCCGAATGAAAACCGAAATCAAGTTAAATGGTAACCAGAAAATGGTTTCCGGTAGAAAGTATTTTTTGCGGAATACGCTTCAGCCAGATGAATCGGAAGAATATACATGGTTGGTTTCCGGTTCTGGAACAGCTATGATTTCAACAGGTTGTGCAACCACAGGAATCAGAGAAATTAAGGTTGAATTGAAATAAGATAAACATGAAAAAATATATATTGACTTTTGTTTTATGTTTGTTGACGGCAAATATAAACGCTCAAAAAAAGGATATTGCACCACAGGATTTAAACGGAATGCGTGCCATTGGTTCGCCGGCCAATCCAAAAGTCAGGATGTCTTGGGACCGGTATCATGATTATGCACAGATTACTCAATTTGGAAAAGATTTGGTAAAAGCGTATCCCGGTTTGGTAAAAATGGAATCCATCGGAAAATCTTTTGAAGGAAGAGATATTTGGGTATTAACCGTTTCCGATTTCAAAACCGATAAAACAGAAAATAAACCCGGCTTTTATATCGATGGCGGAATTCACGCCAATGAGCTGCAAGGGGTTGAAATTGCCATGTACACCGCTTGGTATTTGGCGGAGAGTTTTCAAACAGTAAAATTTATCAATACATTATTAAAAGAAAAAGTATTCTACATCGCCTTAACGATTAGTCCCGATGCTCGTGAGAATTTTATTTACAAAGAAAATACAGCCAATTCTTCCCGGTCCGGAATGCGACCTTTTGATAACGATGGCGATGGTTTGGTCAATGAAGATAAGTATAATGATTTAGATGGCGACGGAAATATCGTTATGATGCGGAGAAAATCAAAAACCGGGCGTTATAAAGCAGACCCAAAATACCCGAGCCGCATGTATCAAGTGCGAGGCGATGAAATGGGGGAATATGAATTATTGGGCTATGAAGGAATGGACAACGATGGCGACGGATTGGTAAACGAAGACCAGTTGGGAACCTATGATCCCAATCGTGACTGGGCCTGGAACTGGCAACCGGATTATGTGCAGCGGGGAGCACTTTTTTATCCGGGAACCTTGCCGGAAACCAGGGCGGTAAAAGATTTTATTGTTAGTCATCCCAACATTGCCGGAGCACAAAGTTATCATAATTATGGCGGGATGTTTCTTCGTGGTCCGGGTGCGGCAGAAGATGATCCGTTGTTCAGCAGACAGGATATTGAAGTATATGATAACATAGGAAAGTTGGGCGAAAAGATGATTCCGGGCTATAATTATTTTGTGTTGCACAAAGACTTGTATACCGTATATGGGGGAGAAATTGATTTTCTTTCCTTAACGCGTGGCATTTTTACGTTTAGTAATGAGTTGATGACTTCCTATAAGTTATTCAATCAAAAGAGTTCTTGGAACCGATGGGATAACGACGAGTTTAATGAATTTGATAAATATTTACTTTTTGGAGATGGTTATGTAGAGTGGAAACCGTTTAACCATCCACAGTTTGGCGAAATAGAAATTGGAGGAGCCAAAAAGAATTATATCCGAAATCATCCCGGTTTTATGTTACAGGAAGATGCTCACCGAAACATGGCTTTCACGTTATATCATGCGTATCAAACACCAAAACTGGAGATTGTTGATCTTAAAACCGAAAAACTTTCCGGAGGATTAACAGCTGTCACCGCTACTGTGATGAATACGCGAATCATTCCAACCCACTCTTCAATAGATGTAAAAAACAAAATTGAACGATCCGATCTTATTACTTTAAAAGGAGCTAAAGTGATCGCCGGAATGACTGTTGAAAATGAAGATTTAAACTTGTTTACAGAACAAAAGCACAATCCGCAAACCATTGAAATTGATAATATTCGCGGAATGGGAAGCGTAAAAGTGCGTTGGATAGTAAGCGGAAATGCAAACGGAACAACCGTTGAAGTTTCCAGTGCCAAAGGCGGCTTTGTATCTGATAAAGTAGGGAAGTAAAAATTAACCATATAAGTCCTCTACGTTTTTCATATACTGCAAACCTGATATGACTTATATGGTTTTTTTAATTTAAAACCTTAGCTTGGTTAAAATCGATAACCCAGTGAAACCTGAATTACTCTGTTTTTAACTTCAGCCTCCTTAGATGCTTCCGTCAGAGCCACAACATACCTTGCCTGGGCAAAGATATTGTTGGTGATGTTTAATCCTAAGCCACCAACAGCAGCAAAGTCGAATGATTCTGTTTTAAACTGGTCACCCACATTGTCATCAATTAAAAAAGAGAATTGCGGTCCTGCTTCAACGCTCAGTTTATCCGAAATCAGATAAAATTTGGCCAAAACCGGTACGGTTATATAATTAAAGTTAATGTCGTCAAACGCATCACTGTTAACTTTAGCTCCCTGCGAAGAATACAATAATTCCGGTTGAACGGAAAAGTTTTCAAACAGTTTCAATTCTAATAAAGCACCGAAATGAAAACTGGTGTACGTATCTAAACCCTCTACGCCATCTCCTTCAAGACTGGCAAAATTGGCCCCGGCTTTTACGCCAAACTTAAGCATTTGAGCGTTCGAATGGGTTAGGCCAAAAACAAAAAATGCAAAAATTAAAATTAGCTTTTTCATGTTTTAATTATTTAGTTGATTTAAAGATAAAAACAAATTTATGACAGTTTTATTGTTTAACAAATCAAACAAAATAATAAACCATTGTTGATAAAATTGTTGATAACTGTAAAATGACCAATAATTACTTACAAAAAGAGTTCATAATTTTGTAGCATAACTTTAAAACAAGTAAAACATGAAAAAAATTATTTTAACAGTTGCAGCTGTATTCGCTTTCGGATTCGCTAATGCACAAGAAGCTACTACCGATGGTGGTTTTGCTAAAGGTGATGTATTTGTAACAGGTGGTTTCGGTTTTTCTTCGGAAAAAACGGGCGATTTAAAATCTAACGGTTTTGAATTTTCTCCTGCTGCCGGTTTTTTTGTAACAGAAAACATTGCTGTTGGAGCTAGATTGGGAATCATGTCAGGAAAAGTTGAAAATGGTGTTACTGAAACTAAAATGAACGGTTTCGGAGTTGAAGCTTTTGGACGTTACTACATGACACCAGCTTCAAAATTCTCTGTTTTCGGAGAGTTAGCAGTTGGAATAGGCTCTTTTAAAACAGAAACAGGACCAGTTGAAACAAAATCTCAAACGTTTGGGGTTAATGCCGGTGTAGGTGTTAGCTACTTCTTATCAAGCAACTGGGCTATTGAAGCTGGTTGGGCTGGATTGGGTTACAATACTGACGATAACGGAGGTGACGGTGCAGACAAAACAAACACTTTTGGTTTGAATGTTGATTTAAGTTCAATTAACTTTGGTTTGATCTACAAATTCTAATCTAAAGAAATTTAGAATATAAAACCACGCTTTGTGCGTGGTTTTTTTATTTCCGTAAATTGTCGAACTTTGAAGCATGAATTGGCAAACCTATATCAAAAGTTTTCAGTCGTATTTAAAAATTGAAAGAGGCTTATCGCAAAATACCGTTGATAACTATTCGTTTGATTTGTTGCGTTTAACGCAATTTTTAGATGCAAACAACATAATTAAAAATCCGATTAACATCTCTGAAGAAGAAATTCAGCAATTTATTTATGCGGTTTCCAAAGAAGTTAATCCGCGTTCGCAAGCACGGATTATTTCAGGGTTGAAAAGCTTTTTTGCTTACTTAATTTTTGAAGATTATCGTTCAGACAATCCAATGGAATTGATTGAAACGCCAAAAATCGGCAGAAAATTACCTGATACACTTTCCGTTCAGGATATTGACGCACTTATTGCAGCTATCGATTTATCAAAAGAAGAAGGAGAACGCAACAAAGCGATGCTGGAAACTTTATATGGATGTGGTTTGCGTGTTTCGGAATTAATTACATTAAAAATTTCCGATTTATTTTTTGAAGAAGGCTTTATCAAAATCACGGGAAAAGGCAACAAACAACGTTTTGTGCCGATCGGAAATACAACACAAAAATTTATTGAATTATACAAAAACCATGTCCGCACTCATCTGAAGATTCAAAAGGGTTACGAAGATACATTGTTTCTCAACCGAAGAGGAAAGCAGCTTACCAGAGCAATGGTTTTTACTATCATCAGAGATTTAGCCGTAAAAATCAACTTAAAAAAGGCTATTAGTCCACACACATTCCGTCATTCGTTTGCTACCCATCTTTTAGAAAACGGAGCTGATTTGCGTTCGATTCAGTTAATGTTGGGGCATGAATCCATTACTACTACTGAAGTATATGTGCATTTAGACCGAAAACACCTTAAACAGGTAGTGAATCAGTTTCATCCGAGGAAGTGATAGCCGTTGTCTGTTGTCGGTTAGCTGTTGTCAAACTTTGTCTATAAAAAAAATGACTTACATTTCTGAAAGTCATTCTAAAAATTATTTTGTTTTCTTTCCTTAAACGGAAATCAGATAACCAACAACAGTCTTATTTAGCAATATTCACTGCTCTGGTTTCGCGGATTACGGTAATTTTAACTTGTCCCGGATAGGTCATTTCGGTCTGAATTTTTTGCGAAACTTCAAACGAAAGTTTAGCGGCCTGTTCGTCTGAAACTTTTTCGCTTTCTACAATCACACGCAATTCTCGTCCGGCCTGAATAGCATAAGCACTTTTTACACCATTGAATCCGAAAGCAATCGCTTCTAAATCTTTCAATCGTTGGATGTAAGAATCAAGCACTTGTCTTCTTGCACCGGGTCTTGCACCGGAAATCGCATCACAAACCTGAATAATCGGTGAAATCAATGATTTCATTTCAATTTCATCGTGGTGAGCCCCGATGGCATTGCAGACTTCTTCTTTTTCGCCGTATTTTTCAGCCCATTGCATCCCTAAAATAGCGTGTGGCAATTCACTTTCGGTATCCGGCACTTTTCCGATGTCGTGTAAAAGTCCGGCACGTTTTGCGAGTTTTACGTTTAAGCCTAATTCAGCGGCCATGATTCCGCAAAGTTTGGCTACTTCTCTGGAGTGTTGTAATAAATTTTGTCCGTAAGATGAGCGGTATTTCATTCGGCCCACTACCTTGATTAATTCGGGGTGTAGTCCGTGAATGCCTAAATCAATAACCGTGCGTTTTCCGACTTCGATGATTTCGTCTTCAATCTGTTTGGTGGTTTTGGCGACCACTTCTTCAATTCTGGCAGGGTGAATACGACCGTCTGTTACTAATTTATGTAATGCCAAACGGGCAATTTCTCTTCTAACCGGGTCAAAGCAGGAAAGAATAATGGCTTCCGGAGTATCATCAACAATAATCTCAACACCGGTTGCGGCTTCTAACGCTCGTATATTTCTTCCTTCACGACCAATAATTCTGCCTTTTACATCATCCGATTCAATATTGAAAACAGAAACGCAATTTTCAACGGCTTCTTCCGTTCCAACACGTTGAATAGTGTTAATAATAACTTTCTTGGCTTCTTGCTGAGCCGTTAGCTTGGCTTCTTCCAACGTGTCTTGAATGTGAGCCATTGCTTTGGTTTTGGCTTCTGCTTTTAAGCTTTCTACCAGTTGTTCCTTTGCTTCTTCGGCTGACAGGCCTGAGATGACTTCTAATTGCTCAACCTGACTTTTGTGTAATTTTTCAACTTCAAGTTGTTTTTTATCTAAAATGTCAATCCGGTTGTTATAGTCGGCAATTTTTGCTTCGTAGTCGTCAGCGGCTTTTTTAGCTTTGGCTAATTCACTGGAAACCTGAGACTCTTTATCCCTGGTTCTTTTTTCAACTTCTGCAATTTTTTTGTCTTTAGATAAAATCTCTTTTTCATGTTCTGATTTTAGCTCTAAAAACTTTTCTTTGGCTTGCAGTAATTTGTCTTTTTTGATGTTTTCCGCTTCCACTTTTGCATCCTTCAGGATAGAAGCAGCCTCTTTTTTTGCATTTTTTATAAGGTTGGAAACATTGCTCTTTTCAATGACTTTTGCGATAGCAAAACCCGCTGCAAGACCAACTATTCCGGCGATAATAAGTAGTAATGTACTGTCCATTTGTTTGTGTAAGGTTTATATATAAAAAAAGCCTACATTAGGTGATTGTATAAACTCGTTAAGACAAGTTTTGAGCTAACTCATTGTTCAAGGATCCCATGACAAGACGGGCATGCTTTAGTAATGACGATTTGCTCATTCTAAATTGTTAGTGTTGAGTTTATCAAATAGAAACTAATGTAGGCAGTATCTTAATTAATGTGTAAGAACGTATTTATTTTTCCAGATAATCAGCTAATAAATCATTAATTTTCTTCAGTCTCTCCAAAGATTCCTGATTGTCTTCCGCTTTTTCGATTTGTTTTTGCTCTAATTGCGAGGCAAACTGTAAAGCACACATGGCTAATACATCCTGTTTGTCACGTACAGCATAATTCTGTTCAAATTGCTTAATCATCATATCAATTTTTTTTGAAGCACTCCGCAGTCCCTCTTCCTGCATAGGTTCAACCGTTAACGGATAAACTCTGTCTGCAATTGATATTTTAATTTTAAGCTTTTCGTTCATGCTGTATTAATCAGATAACTGTGCAATACAGTAATCAATTTCACGAATTAATGAATTTATTTTAAGCTTCGTATCTCTTTTATTTTCGTCACTGCCCAATAATGAATTGGCTATTTTGAGCGTTTCATACTGTTTTTTTAAACCTTCCATTTCACTGGCTTGTTTTTGTATGGTTTGGGTAGAATGTTTTAATTCCTGCTTTAATTCCTCTACAACAGTCTCTAAATGTTGCATTTTGCCAATCAGTTTGGAGAGCCTATTTTCAAGAGAATCAACAATTTCTACCATTTCACTCATAGGAGCATGTATTCATTACACGAATTACAAAGTTAATATTCCTAAACGATTAACGCAAATAAAAAAAATAAATTTTGTTTTGATTTGGCTTTTTATGATAAAGTCAAGTAAATCAGTAAAATATTGACTTTTTCAAAATTTGGTTTGAATTTTGTACTATATTTTTTAAATTAGCAAAAATTCTAAGCCATGAAATATACTGTTTACCTCTTGTTACTTGCCTCAATGACGGTGTTTTCGCAAAATCAATATCCCAAACACGATTTTATCCCGCCGTTAGCTATTCCGCTTTCTCTTTCCGGTACTTTTGGAGAGTTGCGTTCCAATCATTTTCATTCCGGATTAGATTTCAGAACCCAACAAAAAGAAGGTTTAAACGTAATTGCCGTAGCAGACGGTTTTGTTTCCCGTATAAAGATATCCGCTTTCGGTTATGGAAAAGCGGTTTACATTACCCACCCGAACGGATATACTTCGGTATATGGACATTTGCTCAAAACCGCTCCCAAAATTGATGCCTATCTGAAAAAGCAACATTATATATTGGAAAGTTTTGAACTGGATATTTTTCCCAAGCCGGACGAATTAACCGTAAAGCAAGGAGAAGTAATTGCTTTGTCCGGAAATACGGGAGGATCCGGTGGTCCTCATTTGCATTTTGAATACCGTGATACAAAAACAGAAAAGATCATTAATCCGCTATTTTTCGGATTAGATACCGGTATTAACGATACGAGACCTCCTGTTATTAATGAAATTGTGGTTTATCCGTTGGGCGAAAATGCTTTGGTGAATCAATCGCAAATCCCGATTCTGATTCCGATTTCTTTGCAGAAGGACGGAAGTTACATGGCTACACAAGTTCTGGCCAGAGGAGAAATAGGTATTGGTGTAAATACCTTTGATCAGTCAAACAACAATTATGGTAAAAACGGGGTGTATAAAATTCAGGCTACGCTCAACGGAAAGCCTGCTTTTCAAGCAGAATTCAATACCTTTAGTTATGACGAGACCCGTTACATCAATGCTTACATTGATTACCATCGTTTTAAAAAAATGAACCAGCGGGTTCAAAAATTATTTTTTACTAAAAAATACCCGTTGAGTCTGGTATCGGCTGATCAAAATAACGGTATAATCAATGTAGAAAACGGCCTTACCTGTACGTATAAATTAGAGGTTTCTGATTTTCACGGAAATAAAACGGTTGTGACCATTCCGATTCAATATTCGAGTCTGCCGGTTAAGATTCTTAAAAAGGAACACAAGACAAACTATTTTATAAAATCGGCCAACGATTATAATTTTACAAAAGATAATGTTTCGGTTTTTATTCCGGAAAATACCTTTTATGATGATTTTTACCTGGATTTTGATGTTAAGAATGGTGTTCTGACTTTACAGGATGAAGCAACTCCGGTTCATTCCAATTTAAGTATAACCTTTCAAAATGATTTGATTCCGGTGTCAGAAAGAAACAAGTATTTTATAGCAACTGTCAAAGGCAGCAAGATAACATACAATGCTACTAAAATCAAAGATGATGTTTTTAGTACCTGGACCAGAAATTTAGGGCAGTTTCAGTTGATAAAGGACTCTATTGCTCCGCAGATAAAGCCACTTAACTTTCAGGAGGGCAAATGGCTGAGCAAACAAAATGATCTTCAGCTGATCATCTCAGATGATCTTTCCGGAATCAAATCCTATAACGGCTATTTGAACGGAAAGTGGATGTTGTTTGATTATGATTATAAAAGTAATAAACTAGTACACGATTTCTCAGATAACATCGTTATAGAAGGACGAAACGAATTAAAAATTGTGATTACGGATAATGTCGGAAATTCTACTATATTTGAATCACATTTTTTTAGAAGTCAAAAACCTTAAATTCATCTTTTGAAAACAAAACAAATTATAGTGGCCTTGGTGCTTTTTTGCATCGGATTTTCCGCTTATGCACAAACAGCCAGAATAAAAGGAATTATTTTAGATAAAGACAACAACCCGGTAGAAGATGTGAATATCAATTATCAGGACAAAGGAACGGTTACCAACAAAAACGGTTTTTATGTATTGAGTATTCCGGCTAACCAGAAAGTAACCCTGATTTTTACACATGTATTGTTAAAATCCGCCACTTTAAAAATTGAATTAAAACCCAATGAAGATTATGAATATAATTTTTGGATGAGTGATTCGGAAGAACTTTTAGGAGAAGTGATTTTAACGGCCGGAAACAGAAAAACAGTGGAGGGAATAACTTCGATTGAACCGGCTGTCATCCGAACAATTCCGGGAGCCAATGCCGGAGTTGAGAATATTCTGAAAACACTTCCCGGGGTCAACTCCAACAGTGATTTAAGTACACAATATTCCGTTCGGGGCGGTAATTATGATGAAAACCTCGTATATGTTAATGAAATTGAAATTTACCGTCCGTTTTTAATCCGTTCCGGTCAGCAGGAAGGATTGAGCTTTACCAATACCGATATGGTGCAGAATGTCGACTTTTCTGCCGGAGGTTTTCAGGCGAAATACGGCGATAAGCTGTCCTCGGTTCTGGATATCACATACCGTATTCCAACCCGCTACGCTGCCGCTTTGGAAGCCAGTTTTTTAGGTGGAAGTTTAACAGTGGAAGGGGTAAGCAAAAACCAAAAGTGGGCTAATATTACCGGTGTTCGTTACCGGGATAACAGTTTACTGGTGAACAGCCAGGAAACAGAATCTAATTTCAGACCGACCTTTACTGATGTGCAAACGTATCTGACATTTACACCCAATACAAAATGGCAATTTGGGTTTTTAGGGAATATTTCGCAGAATAAATACAATTATGAACCCTTGACCCGTCAAACCAATTTCGGGACCATTGATGAACCAATTGCGTTGCAAATTTTTTATGATGGTCAGGAAAAAGACCAATATCAAACGTTGTTTGGAGCTTTAAAAACCTCTTACAATATCAATGATAATAATACATTAAAGTTCATCGGTTCGGCTTATCACACACAAGAGCAAGAGCATTTTGATATTTTTGCCGCTTATTTTTTAGGCGAAGTGGATAGTAACATCGGTTCGGAAACGTTTGGAGATGTCAGGTTTAGTCGCGGAATCGGAACTCAACTGAATCACGGACGAAATGACTTAGATGCATTGATTGTCAATGCCGAAGTAAAAGGTTTTCATAAACTTAATGAAAATGCATTTGAATGGGGTGTAAAATATACCAGAGAAGATATTCGAGATCGCTTAGTAGAGTGGGAGGTAATTGATTCGGCCGGATTTTCGATTAATCCGCCACGTGATTTTCCGGTCAATGACCAGCCTTATCATCCGTATGTTGGACCTTTGGTTCCTTTTCAGAGTGTCAGGGCGACTAATTTTACAACCATCGACCGGTTTTCCGGTTATGCTCAATGGAGTAGAAAATCTAATTTGGGTAGTAGTGAAGTCTGGTATAATGCCGGAGTACGTGTGCATCAATGGCAGGTTTCCGGCGATAATTCAGACGGAAAAAGCCAGACGGTATTTAGCCCGAGGGCACAATTTGCGATTAAACCTGAATGGGAAAAAGAGATGGTTTTCAGGGTTTCCGGCGGATTATATCATCAGCCACCCTTTTACAGAGAGCTTCGCGGATTTGACGGACAAGTCCGCCCCAACGTAAAAGCTCAGCAATCGATCCACTTTGTATTAGGAAATGACTACAGTTTTAAAATGTGGGACAGGCCTTTTAAATTGGTGAGTGAATTGTATTATAAAGACCTTACCGATGTGAATACCTATACACTTGATAATGTACGAATCCGCTACATTGCGGATAATGAAGCCGAAGCGTATGTGTACGGTTTAGATATGCGTTTAAACGGTGAGTTTGTGCCCGGAACGGAGTCATGGTTTAGCTTTGGCTATTTAAAAACCGAAGAAAATTATCAGGATAAAGGATTCATTGCCCGGCCAACCGATCAGCGTTTGAAGTTTGGGGTCCTGTTTCAGGATTATGTGCCGAACATACCGAGTTTAAAGATGTATCTGAATTTAGTTTACAATACGGGGTTGCCGGGCGGTTCGCCTTCGTATGCCGATCCGTACGATTATCAATTGCGTTTACGTGATTACCGCAGGGCAGATGTAGGTTTTCAATACGTTTTAACGGAAAAAAATGAGCTGAGACCTGACGGTCATTGGCTTAAGCGGTTTAAGGATTTGTCACTCGGTTTGGAAATATTTAACCTGTTTAACAATCAAAACGCAATTACAAACACCTGGGTTCGGGATGTATATACGAAAACCCAGTATGGTGTTCCCAATTATATGACTACCCGGGTTTTTAATTTGAAGTTAACGGCACGGTTATAATCGGATTAATTTTATATCTTTGAAACATAACTTTATTTTGTATGCGTTTTAATTTCAACTATAGTTTTCTGGCCGTTTTGGTTTTATTCGGTTGTAAAGAACAGGAAGAAGAAAAACCAAAAGTAATCTATGAGGAGACTACCGCTAAGGTGGAGACCAAAGTGGACACAACTCAGATAAAAGTAGCCGATCTTCCGGTTCACATGGAAGGAACTTCTTATCTGCTTCATCCGGTGGGAGAAGTCAGGGTTTATGATACAAAATCAAAAATGAGTTACGGTTCATCCAGTACCAGTCGTGTAAGTTATGCCGTTTCAAATTACAACCGTTTTGAAATCACCGGTTTTTTAAAAAATATCTATATTCAACATATTGATTCGGTGAATTCCAAACCGTTGACTGATAAAACGATGGTGATTCAGACAGCCACTTATTTGAATACGTTTGCTCAAAAAACCAAGAAACAGATTTTGGTTTACTCTATTGCTGATATGGATACCAATCGGGACGGTAAGTTAGATGCAAATGACATCAAATCACTTTACATAAGTGATGTTTCGGGAAATAATTTTACTAAGGTTACCCCCGACTATCAGGAATTGATTGACTGGAACCTGATGGAAGTTAAAAACCGGCTGTACTTCAGAACGATCCAAGACACCAATAAAAACGGCGATTTTGATAAGGACGATGCCGTGTTCTACTATTTTGTGGATCTGATGGATACTGAATGGAAATTGAATGAATATAAACCGTTCAATTAAATCAGGATATCACTTTCCAGATCTGATTTTTCGATGGTAAAATTAAATCCGAGTTGTTCCATCAATTGAATGACCAGATTTTTATACCAGTTTTCTGATTTGGGATGAATGTAAATCCGCTCGATCAATTCGTGAATATCAACCTCTATTTTTAAACCATCATTTATGGTGATATTATTTTGCGTGACATCAGAGATAATGCGAATTTCCCTTTCATATTGAAAACTTTTGCGTTTGAACAGAAAAGGGAAAAAAGTGTCATCAAACGGAATATATTCTTTCTTGTAATCAATGTAATTGACTTCACCGATATATTGTTCGGTTTTTCTTTCCGGTTTTAAGGCTTCCTGTAAACGTTTTACGGTTGATTGAATCGCCAGACCTTCGTTATTTTTAGTAAAAATCTGCCACATCGCAAACGATTCATATTCATTAATGTGCCAACTGCTGATGACAATTTTTTCCCGATGTGATTTGTAGTAGCTTAGAAACTTCGGATTGTTTTCGGCAATTTTCCGGATCTCTTCATAGGTGGGCTCACTGAAAGTTCCTTCATACTGGTCTTCAAACTTATCCGACCGTGACATGAACAGCTTTTTGGAAAGCAGTAAATCTAAAAATTTAGACAAATCCAAATATTTCCAGACAATGGTGTCTGGATCTTCAGGAAGAACAATATTAGGATTGTGGATGTACATTTTGTGTTATTTCGATTGTTGGATTTTTTCCGGTTACTTTTTTTCTTTTGGGAATTTAGTGGAATACTGTCCGGCTATATAGCCTGCTAAAATTAGCATAAAACTAAATTTTCCAACCAAATCTAATTTTTCAAAATAAGCCATTACATAAAGAAATATTCCGGCTATTAGTAAAAATATAATTGTAAAAGATGTTCTTGACATTTTATTATTTTCTTTGTTTACCGTTTTCACCCACCCGTAACCCGTAACAACCTATTCAAACGACTGCATCATCACCAGCTTTGAATACATTCCGTTTTTAGCTAATAATTCATCGTGATTACCCTGTTCAACGATTTCGCCTTTTTGCATCACCACAATTACATCTGCTTTTTGAATAGTAGATAAGCGGTGGGCAATAACGACAGAAGTTCTGTTTTGCATCATGTTTTCCAGAGCCACCTGAACAAGTTTTTCACTTTCGGTATCCAGGGCAGAGGTTGCTTCATCCAAAATCATAATCGGCGGATTTTTCAGAACAGCTCTTGCAATTGATAACCGTTGTTTTTGTCCGCCAGATAATTTTCCGCCAGCATCACCAATATTAGTGTTAATCCCGTTTGGTAAATCTTTGACAAACTCATACGCGTTGGCAATTTTTAATGCTTCGATAATTTCATCATCGGTTGCATTCTGTTTGCCTAAAAGAATATTGTTTTTAATCGTATCGTTAAATAAAATGGAATCCTGGGTTACTAATCCCATTAAACCACGCAGGGATTGAAGATTGAAATCACGGATATCAGTTCCGTCTATTTTGATATTGCCTTCATTCACGTCATAAAAACGAGTTAACAAATTGGCAATGGTACTTTTTCCGCTTCCGGATTGCCCCACTAATGCAACGGTTTTACCTTTTGGAATTTTTAATGAAAATTTTTTGAGTACATTTTCATCTTCATACCTGAAATTGATGTTTTCGATTGAAATTTCAGTTTCAAATTTTTCTTTTATAACCGAGCCTTGTTTACTCGTAATCGGGTTTTCTTCTTCTAAAACAGCTAAAACCCGTTCTGCGGCTGCATTACCTTTTTTGACTCCATAGGAAGCTTTGGAAATTGCTTTTGCCGGCGTAAGTACACCATAGGCCAAACCCATATAAGAAATGAAGGCAGCTCCTGATAATGTTTTTTCAACCAGCACTAAATTTCCGCCATATAACAATAAGATACCAATGACTAATATACCTAAAAATTCACTTAAAGGTGACGAAAGGTTTTGCCGGTTTAAAATTTTATTGGACAAGGAATAAAATTTGTCAGTCGAATTTTTAAACTTGTTCTGAAAAAACAGTTCAACGTTAAACCCTTTTATCACTTTTAATCCGCCTAATGTTTCTTCAATGATTGATAAAAAATAACCTTGTTCCTGTTGTGCACGGTCAGACTGTTTCTTTAATGATTTTCCTACCCGTGAAATAATGATTCCTGATACCGGGATAAAAATAAATACAAAAAGGGTAAGTTCGGCACTGATGAAAAACATCATTCCGATTGTAAAAATAATAGTGAGCGGTTCTCTGACGATTAATTCCAGAATGGATAAAAATGAATGTTGAATTTCCAATACATCCGAAGAAATACGGGCCATTAAATCACCTTTTCTTTTTTCTGAAAAAAAGCTTAACGGAAGCTCAACCGTTTTTTTGTACATTTCGTTCCGTATATCACGAAGTACTCCGTTACGCAGGAAGGTGATAAAGTACATTGCCCAGTAGTTGAACAGATTTTTTAACAGAAACAGTGAAATTATTCCCACGATCATCAGAGATAGTGTGTATTGGGAACCATGCGATTCATTGTTAGTGGTAATGAAGTAGCTCATGTAGTTTTCGAGATAATCCTTTAAATCGAATATACCGTTGAGTTGAGGTTTTTCATATACCCGTTTGTCTTCTTTGAACAAGACAGTCAACATCGGGATGAGTGCCACAAAAGAAATGGCACTGAATAATGCATAGAGAATATTAAAGAAAATATTCAGATACATGTATTTTTTGTAGGGCTTCGCAAAGCGAAATATTTTTTTAAAATAGTTCATTTAGTTCAACTGCATTTCTGCCACAATATTTTTAATTTTCTGATCCAAATCGGTTTCTACTTTCTTGAAGTTTTCTAACGAGTCAAGCGGTTCATTTACACTGAAATAAAATTTAATTTTAGGCTCCGTTCCGCTTGGTCGTGCACAAATCTTGGTACCGTCTTCCAGGTAATAAATCAATACATTCGATTTTGGCACCGTAAGAGCCTCTATTTCACCTGAAATTAAGTTATGAGCAGTTGAATTTTCATAATCTTCAACGCACACGACCCGCTGACCGTTGATTTCTTTTAAAGGATTTTCACGTAAGTCAATCATCATTTGCCTGATTTCGTTCGCTCCTTCGATTCCTTTTTTGGTTAACGAAATAAGGTATTCTTTATAAAACCCATGGTCGATGTATAAATTCAGTAATTCCTGATACAGCGTGCTTCCGGCAGCTTTGGCCTGTGCTGCAATTTCGCAAACCAGCAGTGTAGCGGCCACCGCATCTTTGTCGCGAACGGCATCGCCTACCATATAGCCAAAACTTTCTTCGCCACCACCCACAAATTTTTGATTCGGGAAATCTTTGATGAATTTAGCAATCCATTTAAAACCGGTAAGTCCAACCTTACATTCTACACCGTAAGCAGAAGCTAATTCAAGCATCATTGGGGTTGAAACAATGGTGGAACCAATGAATTCATTCCCTTTAAATCTTCCTTGACGTTTCCACTGTTCTAACAGAAATGCCGTCATGATGACCATGGTTTGATTTCCGTTTAACAAAGTCATTTTTCCTTCTGCATCCCGGACTGCTACTCCGAGTCTGTCTGAATCCGGATCGGTGCCGATAACGATATCTGCTTTGGTTTTTTCTGCCAAAGCCAATGCCATGGTCAGGGCTTCCGGTTCTTCGGGATTAGGAGATTTTACCGTTGGAAAATTTCCATCGGGGACTTCCTGTTCTTTTACAATATTAAGATCAGTATAACCTGCTTTAGCTAATACGGCAGGAATCGCCTTGATAGATGTTCCGTGCAAAGATGTATAAACAATTTTTAAGTTTTCTTTAGCGGCAGTCGGTGTGTTAAAACCGGCATTTTCAATGGTTGATTTAAAAAAGGCTTCATCTACGGTTTCATCAATGTATTCAATTAAACTTTCATTGGCTTTGAATTTAATTTCATCATAAGCCAGGTTTTCAATCACCTGAATGATCTCCTCGTCTTGCGGTGGCACTAATTGGCCACCATCCTGCCAATAAACTTTATAGCCGTTGTATTCCGGTGGGTTATGCGAAGCGGTTAAGACAATTCCCGCATGACAATTCAAATACTTTAAAGCAAAAGATAATTCAGGTGTAGGTCGTAATTCAGAAAAAAGATAAACTTTTATTCCGTTGGCCGAAAAAACATCGGCAACCACTTTGGCTAACGTGTTGCTGTTGTGCCGGCAATCATAAGCGATAACCACTTTGATCTGTTCATCCGGAAAAGTTTGTTTTAAGTAATTGGAAAGACCCTGGGTGTTTTTGCCAAGAGTGTATTTATTGATCCGATTGGTCCCCACGCCCATGATACCACGCATTCCGCCTGTACCGAATTCAAGATTTTTATAAAAACTTTCTTCTAATTCTTTGGGAGATGACGTCATCATCTTTTTGATTTCTTCTTGTGTGTAGGTATCGAATGTTGGCGTTAACCATTCGTTTACTTTTTTAAGTATGTTTTCAGGAATATACATTGTTGTTTATTTTTTGAATCCTATTTTATTTCGTTCTTTAATTAAAACAGCATTTTCTTTATCCGTTAAAAAATTTAAAATTTTATAAATGTCCGGAAACTGCTTTTCTATTTCAGTTATTTTATCGCTTAATTCTTTATAATTCAGGGCAAATTGTCTTAGTGAAACAAACGTCCGCATCATGGCAATATTGTTGGCAATAGCTTTATCAGAATTTAAAACACTGGAAAGCATCGCTACCCCTTGTTCTGTAAAGGTAAAGGGTTTTGCTCCACCCCATTTACTTTTTGATGGTATCACAAATTGTGATACCGGGACTTCAATCTCATTTTCGTTGAGTTCAAAGATAAAGTCAGCCGGAAATCTATCTCTGTTTCGTTTGACTGCCTGTTTTAAAGTTTGTGTCTCAATTTCATACAGATTGGTTAAATGAAAATCGGGCATAACTTTTTGTCCTTTTAACCCGATAATTTGTTGTTGAATGATTTCCGGTTTCATGATTTTGGCGTTTACAGATTTTAAATGGCTTTAGGTTTTTAGGTCATATTTAATTCGGTTGAAATTTTATAGTTTTCACTGGCACTTTTACTTCGCAATATGATTTCTCCCAAAAATCCGGCTAAGAACAATTGTGTTCCAATGATCATAGTGGTTAATGAGATGTAAAAATACGGGCTATTGGTCACTAAATCATAGGGTAGTTCATTATATAACCGGTATAGTTTTGAGATTCCGATATACCCGGCTGTCGAAAAACCGATAATAAACATCAAAACACCCCAAGCACCAAAAAGGTGCATAGGGCGTTTTCCGAACCGGGATAAAAACCAAATCGTGATCAGATCCAGAAACCCGTTGATGAAGCGTTCCATGCCAAACTTGGTCTCTCCGTATTTTCTGGCCTGATGCCTGACCACCTTCTCGCCAATTTTAGAAAAACCGGCATTTTTGGCTAATACCGGAATATAGCGGTGCATTTCGCCGGATACTTCAATGTTTTTAACGACCAGGTTTTTATAGGCTTTTAATCCGCAGTTAAAATCATTTAATTGTACGCCGGAAGTTCTTCGGGCAGCCCAATTGAATAATTTGGAGGGTAAGTTTTTGGAGACGACGGAATCGTATCTTTTTTTCTTCCAACCGGAAACTAAATCATACCTCTCAGTTAAAATTAAATCATATAATTCAGGAATTTCTTCCGGATTGTCCTGCAGATCAGCGTCCATCGTAATCACGACATCTCCTTTTGCTCTGGCAAACCCGGCATGAAGAGCTTGTGATTTTCCGAAGTTTTTCAGAAAACGAATGGCTTTTACATTGGGATTTTGGGTGGTCAGCGTTTCAATTACATGCCATGAATTATCAGTGCTTCCATCATCAATAAAAATGATTTCGTAACTATAATTATGTTTATTCATTACCTGAACAATCCAGGAATGCAATTCGGAGAGCGACTCTTCTTCGTTGAGTAGTGGTATTACTACTGATATATTCATATAGTGTATCTAACAGATGTCAAAAATACGAAGAAGAATCCAAAATTTATTCTTTTTTCATAACCAATCCTGCAATTAAAGAAATGATAAATCCTAAAAATAAATTAACAACAATGATTCCGCCGTATAACATCGGCATCACAAATTTCTGCCCCATTTCTCTGCCTTTCTCTAAATCGGCAGACGATAGGTTAGGGTTCTGTTTTATGGCTTCCGACATTTGAACATCCATTATTTCTTTGGCAAAGTCGGGTTCGATGTAATTGGCAAAAACAAAGAAATATACTATCGAAATAATTCCCGATACTGCAGCAACACCTAAGCCTATTTTTATTGATTGACTGAGCGTCAATAAGCCGTTGTTTTCCTTTTTGAGCTGCATAATGGGATAAACGGTTAAGGCAATCATTAAAGCAATTCCAAAAATGCTTTCCCAAACATTTCTTTCCAGATGATTACCCATGGCATATTTTACAACAGAAATCAAGATTGTTGCAACTGCTAAAATTGTTCCGTAAAGCAGTATTAAACTTTTAATTGATTGTTTTTGGTTTTCCATAATGTTGATGTTTAGGTTATCTAAATTAGTTGTTCAATATTGTATTTTGTTACATTTTTCAAGGAAAAAAAGATCAGAAAATATTTTTTAAAACCTGTTGCAGATTAATTATAAATGCTTAAATTTGCAACCTTAAAAACAGTATAAACAAAAAGTTGTGTTCCGTTTATACCTTTTCGCAGAGAAAAGCCGCAAAATGCAGCACAGCCATTAATAAGAAAAAGATTTACACAAAATGAAAAAAGGAATTCACCCAGAAAATTACAGATTAGTTGCTTTTAAAGACATGTCTAATGAAGATGTTTTTATTACTAAATCTACCGTAGAGACCAAAGAAACTATTGTACACGAAGGAGTTGAATATCCGGTGTTCAAAATGGAGATTTCAAGAACTTCTCATCCGTTTTACACAGGTAAATCTAAACTTATTGATACGGCAGGTCGTATTGACAAATTCAAAAACAAATACGCTAACAGAGGTAAATAATCTGTTCGTTTTAAGCATAAAAAAATCCCGAGTATTCGGGATTTTTTGTTTTATATGTATTCTGTTTTACAGAATTGTACCGGTTGATGTATTGACGAGCATGATCCATAAATCATCATGATATTTTCCTTCAGCATTAGAATAATAAAACCGTATGGCATCAGACCATGTTCCGAATTTCCCGAGATATACACTTTTAAAATTTGTGGTTGGATTATACAGAATTTGAGCATCCAAACCTTTATTTTTCAACTTTTCCTGAAACCGTTCGGCATTCCCCGGTTTTGCAAAAACATTGGCTATTACGTAATAGCCTTTTGATTGGTTCGGGATTAAAACATCGGGACCGGGTAAAACCGTAATTCGCTTTTGGGCAGGTGTGTTACTGATTTCAGCATTCATTTTTTCACTTTCCTTAATCATGTCGCGAATACTGAAAAAAGTTTTTGCCGGAGCCGGAGAGGAAATGGTTTGTTTTTCAGGTAATGGTTTTGTAATTGTAACTTTTTCTTTATTGGGTTCTGTTTCAGGAAAAGCCTTTTCTAAAACAGTTGGTTGTTCAGGTACTTTTTTGATTTCCGGTTTTTTTGATTTTTCTTCATCAGACTTTAGGTTCTTGGTGGAGATAAAATCAGGGTTTATTCCGGTCAATCGTTGGGTTTCAATATTTTCCTTTCTTGCCACTAAGTTGGATTCAATTTTTTCTAACGGATCTCTCACTTCAACGTTAAAAGCACTGAAAAACATGGCATAACGATCCCCCGATGATTTTAATTTTAAAGAAACTTTTGAACTGTTGTTTTGAATAACAGCATTGTTTTGGTTATCAATAGGTATTAAAAAAGTATCATAACCCAGGGTGTTTAAACTGTTGGGGTTTCGGTTTTCAAAAAAAGAATCATTCACAACAACTGTACTGTTAAAGAAATTATCCGCAGGTTTCAAAGGATGGTCCAGCAAGGTGAAACTTTTACTTTCTCCGGATTTAATTTCTAATTGATCGCCTACCAGGTTTCGATCTCCTTCTAAGACCGATCCGGCCAATTTGGCATTTACTCTTCCTTCGGGAAGTGTACTGAAACCGGTGTATAAAATTTCAACCGGTTTGGCCGTAATTCCCACAAACCCGTCAAAAGACGTTATGAATTTACCGGTTTCTGCTTTGTCTTCATACACCAAAAAGAGTGTCCAGCCCCCTGCAACACCACCACTGATGATGCCCTGGGTTGCCCGGATGTTGGCAACGGTATAGTTACCGTTTGGGTTTTGAAGTTGTTGGATGTGTTTGGTTACATCTGCATAAACAGCATACGGAGCACTCTCTTTGAAATTTTTAACGTTCAGGCCGTCAAAAATTACATCTCCTTCAATATCGATATAATCATTTTGTCCCGGTAGCTTAAATTTAATTTGATTGACTGACGCTCTGTTCTGGTCAACGGCAATATAATTCCATTTTTTATCGCGTATTCCGGTGTCATATTTGTAGGTAGCAGACCAGTATAGTCCGGCATATTTAATTTTCTTTGCCGGCGAATTATTTAAATTTAACTGTGCCGAACTTGAACTAAACGTTGATTCATCATTGTCAATGTCGATGTATCTCATTTCAAATTCGTCGTTTAGCTTTGCGTTTTCGGTGATGTCATTATAGGCATCGCGGGACGACGATTTATTGTCTGTTCGGTTGACAATGTTATTGGAAATAACCACCATGTCTCCTTTTACATAAGACTGATAGCGAACTTTAAACGGAACAGCAAGCTGAGAATAACTATTTTTGCTCAGAAAAAGAAATACGGATAAAAGGCAATAAAGAAATAGATTGACGCTAAAAATGTTTTTCATGTTGCGGATAATTGGCTGAATTTTGAACAACCAAAATAATGAATTAACATCTTTTAATTTCTGTACGGGATATTATTTTTTTAACATTCACATTTGATAACTTTTTCAGTACGGAATAATGAAAAAGGCGTTATTATTTTTTAAGCAAAAATTCCATCGGAATATGCAATCGTTTTTTCCATGCATTTTCAGAGTGGTTTTCGCCTTCAAACTTTTGGGTTATCCAGTTTCCTTTAGTGTATCCTTTTGCAATCATGATTTCATCAACTTTTGCCTGTAAAGGCGGATACATGGCATCGAGATCTACTGTTCCGTAATCAAAATACAGTTTGTGCTTTTCGGGATCCGGTAATTTTTCCTCTAAATAGCGGTAAACTGACGCTGGAATCGGATTGTCTTCTGTTTCAAACGTGCCCGGCCAATGCGTAGATAAACAGGCCGCACCGCCAAAAACATGCGGATACTCGCAAATAGCGTACATCGAAATTAATCCCCCCATACTGGAACCGGCGATAAACGTGGCTTCTTTGTTTGGAAATGTTGAATAGGTATTGTCAATAAATGGTTTAAGTTCTTCTACAATAAACTTCAGGTAATGGTCAGATGTTGGTTTGAATTCTTTTGGCAGACCAATTTTTTCAAGTGAACGGCCAATTTTTTCTTTATCTCCGTCTGACAGGTTTTCATAGGGTTTTTGCGGAAAGTATTCCTGATGCCTTTTTTCTTTTGTGTTCCAAATCCCTACAACGATGGTGTTTTTTATTTTTCCTTCCCGGTAAAGTTTGGTCAGGCATTCATCAACACCCCATTCTGATTGATTAAAGGTTATACCGGCATCAAAAAGCATTTGTCCGTCATGCATATACAAAACAGTATATTTCTTTTTGGGAGAATAATTTTGCGGAAGCCAGACACCAATATTTCTGGGTGGGACATTTGTAGAAGCAAAATTTTCATATACTTCTACAATACCATATTTGGCATTTATTTTTTGAGCCTTAATGGTGGTGTTAATGCAGAGGCAGGAGAGAAATAGGAAGAGGATGTTTTTCATAATTATCTTTTTAAAGAAAAGTGACCTTTGGCTGTTCTACCGTCTTCAAACTGAATGGAATACCAGTAATCATCAGCGGGAAGAGGCTTTCCGTTATAGGTGCCATCCCAACCCTCACCGGTTGTTCCGATTTGTTTGATCAATTTTCCGAAACGGTTAAAAATATAGACAGTAGAATTAAAGTTGTATTTTTCATTGGCCCCCCTGATTTTCCACGTGTCATTATAACCATCTCCGTTTGGGGTAAAAAACTTAGGAACACCTAAAACAGCTATTTCCTGTTCAACGATTCCGCAACCATTTACATCTTTTACATAAACTGTATAAATCCCGGCGATTACATTTTCAAAAACAGCTGAGGATTGATACAAACCGTTTGAAGAATCCAAGCTGTAAACATAGTCTCCAGAACCGCTAACGATGACGGTCACCGTATTGTTTTCCACCAGATCCACAACAATAATATCTTCAAAAGTAGCAGGCTGGGAGTAAACGATTTCAATTATTCTTTCCTGTTGACAGCCAAATGAATTAGTTACTATAACCTTATAAAGACCATCTTCGTCAACGGTTAATGTATAATTGGTTTCATTGTTGAGCAGAATATCATTCCGGTACCATTGATACGTAAAATCGGCAACATTTCCCGCTTTAAGCCCGGCATCAAATGTAATGGAATCCACACCAAAACAAATGATTTCTGTAAAGCCGTCTTCTAACTGTGGTAACGGATGAACAATAAAATCAATCGTGGTGGTTGCGGTACAGCCTGTGTTCAACGAATTTGTGATTACCGCTGTAATGGTTTGTGTTTTGGTTTGAAATGTTGCGGGCAGCGGATTAACCGGGTCGCCGTTTTCGTCAAAATAGGTAATAACCATGTCGGTTTGGCTTCCCAGCAGTGTGCCTGCAAATGTAGAAGTATCAAAGCCAAACAGGCCGTCTTCAATACCATCAAGGTCGCAGCTAATCTGATCCGGGATAATGTTTGCAATAAAAGGAAGTTTATCGACCACAAAGGTTAGGGTTGTTTCTTCCGCACAAGGACCGTTCGGGTCTTCTGTATTGACATTGGTTACAACAATCCGGATGGTTTGTGATGCCGTTAAAAACGGATTCGGAAGCGGACTTGGTAAGGGAATATTGTTTTCGTCAAAATAGGCAATCACAAAATCAGCCGGGTTCTGACCCCCTAATAAATCAGTTACCACGCCGGAAGTATCAAAAGGAAATTCACCATCCTGATCATCATCACATTCAATCATGTCCGACACTGAATTTAAGTCAGGTAAAGACTCTACCGTTAATTCAATATACGGCCCTAACCCGAAGCATGAATTGTCTAAAGCACTTTCCACGCGAACCCAAATCTGCTGAAAGCCCGGGAACCCTGTATTCCTGTAACTGTTTATATTTGTTATTTCCAGTGAATTGCCGTTGATATCGGTTTCAGCCAAAGCATCAGCCTCTGTTTTATAATATTTTATAGTAAATGGTGTGGTATTGGGCAAAACAGAACTTATTAAATCGTTGGTTACGCTGCTGAAATCAAATTCAGCGATGCCGTCTCTGTCATTATTTACTGGATCAATAAAGTCGTCACATTTGGCAAATGTCCGTAAAAAAGTATTCGGAATTTGTGTAGCGGAAACAAAAACGTCAATTTGCCCCACTTCATAACAACCCAAGGCATTAACAACGCGTACCCAGACGGTTGAATTGCCGGTATTGAAGGCTAAAGGATTGGTGATCTGAAATGCTGTATCGTTGTTTTCTGCGGCAATTTGCGTGGTAAAATAGCTAAAGGTTTCATTAGTAAAATTTGAAGAGATAACATCGTTTTTTTGAAGTAAGTTTACGTCAGAAATACCGTTGTTAAGATCATCATTATCGCATTGAATAATTGAAACCGGAGAAGTTAAAACCGGGGCAGGGTTAATATTTAAAACAGCACCGTCAGAAATTAATCCGCAACTGTTGCCGTTTCGGTTTAACATGACCCGATAGCGATAGTTATTCATTGAATTTGAAACACCGGTAATTTGTAAGGTGTCTGTTAACGCCCCAAGATAGGTGTCACTGTCACTAAGGTTGTTCCAGGTTGTGCCGTTATCGGTACTCAATTGCCATTGATAACTGTCTGCTACCGTTCCGGTTAATGTAAAGCTGGCGTTGAGGTAGGTACAGGTTGTTTGGGCTGCGGGTTGATTCGTAATTTCTATAGGAGCTGCAATAATATAATTTTGATTTGGCGTTGAGTAGCCACCGGATCCCAATATTACACCATTTGAATCTACCGATATGGCAGCACCTCCTAATAAACCGTTTCCGTTTTGATCGGTAAATCCGGCTTCAGTTACATCATAACACAAATCACCATCACTGTCTAATGAAATATAATTGGCAATTCCGTCTGCATCTGTATCGGCAATTGTATAATTTAAAATACCATTATTAATATTGGTTTCCAAACCATTAAATAAACCATTAGAGCCAAAGTTATTTCCGTCAATCACCCCGTTAAAATCTAAATCGGAAGCATTTGAGCCCGATTCGGTTACATCATATATTCCATCATTATCACTGTCTAAATCCAAATAATCAGAAATTCCGTCACCATCGGTATCTAACGGATTTATTCCCAGACCATAAGCATCGCTAATACCATCTTTATTAAGATCTTCTGGTGAATAAGCAACAAAATTTTGGCCTTGTGCTTCAATATTATCTGGGATTCCGTCGTTGTCACTATCGATGTCCAAGGCATCTGGAATTCCGTCTCCGTCAGAATCTCTCGGCACACAGGTAGCTATAAATCGGAATGTTGCTTTGGATGAATTATCAGAAATGTTTTTATGTGTAATGGAGATAAAATCTGTCAAATAAACCATAAATTTGAACGTGCCTGAACCAGCCGGGAGGGGAACAGCACTATTTAATCGGAAACGGATTTGAAAAGAAGAAAATTCGGTTACATTATTTTCAAAAATTCCGTCGTAATTAGTATCAACCAACAATTGCCCGTCCGGATTAAGCAAGGTAATTGTTTTGTTAACAGCTGTTTCAAGGATGAATTCTCCGGTGGATGACAGCAAATCAGTATTGTTTGCGGTCAGTACATATTCCATTGAAAGGCTGATTGGTTGAGCAAAATCGAGCCTGTGGGTAACGGAGTTGTCTTTTCCGTCTGCCGGTTGGGTAATAAAATTTCCGCTGTTATTTCCAACAAACGGTTGAGAAACAGCTATTCCCGGACCATTTGTAAGCGTTGTTCCTGTGAACGAGTTGGAATAACTTCCAACAGTAATTGAACCCGCTGCCGTATTGGAAAGATTAATGTTCAGATTTCCATAAGATTCAGTGCAGTTGGCAATTCCGTCATTGTCTAAATCTTGATCAATATTGTCATTTACGCCATCATTATCCGAGTCTGCCGGACAATCGCTTACCGGAATCTCATCTGAAATCAAGGTGATGTTACATTCGGTAACTGTGGCAGAAAGATAATAAAATCCGGGTTGGGTTGGGGTATATTCCGGATTTGTTGCTCCCGGAATCGGATTGCCGTTAAAAAACCATTGATAGGTATCAAACGGAGAAAGCGTGTTAATGGACAGGTTAACGTTTGGAATACAGTTTGACAAATTAATATCTAACCTTTCAAAAGAAATTTCAGGTTTGAATGTAAAACCGGAATAATAACCGCCATAGGTGGCGGCAGAATTAGAACCAAAATAGGAAAGGTATAATTGTTTGGTTGAAAAAACAGAAATGTTTCCGGTTAATCCAACAATTTGATATGTCTCGTAGGCCGTGTTTCCGGGAATCGAAAAAGGGCCTTGTACGTTAATACCGGGCGGTAGCGTTGTCAGGGTGTAATTGGTGGCATTCACAATAAAATTCAACTCAGCTCCGGTTTCGGTAACAATATTAATTCCGCTGTTTGTGGTGTATGAAATGTTTCCAATCAAATTAATTAACGGAATATTGTCGATTATTTTTGGTGTTTGACAACTTAAAGGAGGCACAAAATACATTTCCTGATTAGCTTGAATGGCACCACCTACACCCTGGTAGGCAAAAACATTTTTTGATGTCTGCACATACATATTGCCCTGGGCACTGTAAAAACTGCCATTGATGGCTAAATATTCTCCGGCATTGATGGTCTGTGGCAAACTGCCGTTAATTGAAACTTCGGTATTGTCTTCATGGGCAACAATCAGGGCTCTTTCGGTCAGGTTGTCGCCAAAGCCTCTTACAAAAATATATTCCGTTCCTGTTCTTTCTGCCGAAACAATCTGGTCTATTCCCAAATCTAAATTGTTGTCAACATTTCCGTTTGTGCCGGCAAAAGAACCGCAGTTTACCACAATCGGTTTGTCTGAGCTTACCAATGATCCGATCAAGCCGTCGCGATTGGCGAAGGTTGGGCCGGTTACTGCGATCACATAACTTTCACCACGATTAAGCATTATATCGGGAGGTGTGTTACCCACCCCGGCATTGTTAATTAACTGTACGCCCGGTTTGATACCGCTGAATGAAACGGTTGTATTATTTTCGGTAGCTAAAACCGATATAAAAGTGAGGTGGTTGTTGGTGTAGCCAAAATTTGATAAACCGGTATTGATGAAGGCTCCGATTCTGAATTGTGTTCCAAGTCCTGCCAATCCTTTTGAGACTATACCGCTTGCCTGGTTGTTTTCGTTTGAGGCTGTAAACCGTACAGCAACATAAATCTGGTCTTCGGCTTCAATGATAAATCCTTTGTTATTAAAAACATTATTCAAACCCGCTGTTGATATAAACAAAGAGGTGTTTTCGCCAAAACCAATGTTGTAGATATACGGCTGATTTCTGGAAACAGTACCGCTTACCGTTGTTCCGCCTATGGCATTGATGGTGAAATTTACAGGTGTTAAACTGGGCGATGAGATGTAAATGTATTGATTCTGAACAGGCTGTAAGCTGCTTCCTGTGATAGGTGGTATATAATGTGTTTTACTGAATTGGGCAAAACCATTCAGCGTGAGGAACAGAAAAAAAATAATGATTTTTTTCATTTTTCATTTTCAAAGGAAAACAAAGATAATGAATTATCTTTTCAATGCGAAGTGTCCTTTGATGATTCTGCCGTCTTCTAAGAATAAGGTAAACCAGTAGTCAGATGCCGGAAGCGGAGAACCGGATAACGTTCCGTCCCAACCCATTCCGTTAGGACTTATTTGCTTTAAAAGCTTCCCGTAACGGTTAAAGATATAGATTTTAGCGGCTGGTTGGCTGAGGTTTTCAATTTTCCAAAAGTCATTGATGCCATCCCCGTTGGGAGTAAAAAATTTCGGATAATCCAGCACATAAATGGATTCAAAAGTGAGATCACAACCATTTAAGTCTTTAATGGTAACGGTGTAATTACCCGGAGCAACATTGATAAACAGCGGGCTGTTCTGAAAAAAGCTTCCATCTAATGAAAAAACGTAACTGCCGGTGCCGGTATAACTGATTTGAACCGTATTTTGATTTCCTGAAAAATCATTAACCGTAACGGCGGTGATGGTGGCCGGACCGGATGATAAAACCGTAAATGTTTTTTGAGCCAGGCATCCATCGGTATTACGGACGCTTACCGTATACGTTCCGGGTTGTGAAATCCTAATTTCTGAAGTAGTTTCGCCATTATTCCAGCTATAACTTTCAAAAACAGGATTTACTCCGATAATAACAGCTTCATTTTCACACAGATAAAGCTCTTCGTTTTCAAAATTATCCGGTGTAAAGGTTTTTATGTTAATTGTAACAGGTACTATACCGAAACAGCTTATTCCGTCTGTGATTCGTGCATAAATAATTTCCTGAAAAGCGTTTACGTTGGTATAAGTGGTTGGTAGTTGATTGGTCTGGATTTGCGCATCGGCTTCGGTAAGATAATAATTTGCTGATAATCCGGGACTGAAAAAGGATAATACAACTGGTGAAACCACAGTGTTTAAATCAATCGGAGTAATTCCGTCCTGTTCAGCATCGCCGTCGCAAACATCAAACGGAGCAACGGTTACTGTGGTATTGGCGGTGGATAACATAACTTCTGAAACCCCAAAACAACCAAAATAGTTTTGCAATCGGGCATAAATGATTTGATTTGCGGCTGTATTTTGAAAAGCTGAAAAATTTGGTATAGGATTTTGAGCATTTTCGGCATCCTCTTGTGTAAGATAATAAAACGGAGAGCCAACATTGGTGTTTGTCCCTATTACAGCGGCATTAGCATCATTTAAATTGAAAAAGGCTATACCGTCTCCATCGGCATCACATTGTGTCAGGGTAGCATTGGCAGGAGACGGATTAGTGCTGTATTCTATTTCTATTTCGCCAAAAGATGAACAGGTGGCATTAAAAATAACTTCTACTTTATAGATACCGGGTGCATCGGCTAAAAAAGTGGTGCTGTTTTCGCCAATCAGCTCGATGTCGTTTCTAAACCATTTATAGCCAATGGCAGTTGAATTCGTGGCATCTAATAACAAGGTTTCATCCGGACAAAGCGGATTTCCGGTTGAAATTAACCGATCCGGCCCCAAATCGGTTTCCACAGAAAAACTCCCGCCTCCCAAAAAGATTGCCGAGTCGTAAAGATTATTTCCCTGATCGGCAATAACCAATTTAATGTGGTATAAGACACCCGGTCTAACACCACTTTCTGCTTTTAAAATCTTGGTCTGTCCGTTAAAGTTGGTGGGGTGTTCATAACCGTTAAAAGCATCAAAATATTGCTCGTTTGCCGGCGGACAGATGGTTCCTGAGCCTCTCACGGTAGGTATTTTTACCGGAATGGCTGTTCCGGGAACCACGGCAAGATTTGTATAGTCAGACGTGCCGGCTTCTTTCAGTAAAAAGGCGAATCCATCGGAATAACTGCACTGATTCGGATTGGGGTTTGAAAGATACTGTTCGGATGAAAAGATATATTCAAAACTCACTTTGTTTGCAAACGGAAGAAAGTCAAATTCAATAACCGTGGCATTGATGGTATTATTTTCATTAATTGCCTGTTCCAGGTCCTGATCACCTAACCATGAGGTTGGTCCTTCACTCAGTAAATAGGCATTGGGACCGACCGCTGATGCCGCTCTTCCTGTTGAAATGATAATACCGTCTTCAAACGGAAATGTACTGGTAGCCCTATTGAAATAGCCATAACTGTTCCCGCTCGTAAATGCCCAGCCGGAGACTGAAATGTTTGATACATTGGCACAGGAGGAGTTGATTAATACGTTTTCAACCAAATCGTCAACGGTCCGGTTGTCATCTACCTGAATGTATTGTGCATAATTGCTTTGAATAAAAGCAAAGAAAAGGAATAGAAACAGGATGTTTTTTGCAAACTTCATAGCATTTGCAAAGATACTACAAATCTCTTTTCCGGAGAATTTTATAAGACATTAACATAAAAATAACTATCCAGCAAATGACAATGAGCATCGAATACCAGTGCACACCGTAATCTTTGATATTGGCTTGGCCTCCTATGGTTTCTTCGATATTTTTGATGACGCTTAAGCGGGTAAAAGGTTCTTTTATCAGATTTGCCATAGACTCTAATGGCAGAAACTGTGTTATTTTTTGATAATCGTCAGATTTAAAAACATTCCATTTCAGAATTCCTATTATAATTCCTTCCACAATATTCCATATAAAAAGAAAGCCAATGGCAAAAGCAGAACGTTTTACCAGAATTCCCAGAAATAAACAGAAAGAAAAGAAGGCCGTTAATTTTAAAAAATAGGCAAGAATATATTCTAAATCTGAAAAAATAATTCTAACTTCGTTATAGGATGAAAAGCTCAATCCCAACAAAAGTGACATGATGAATACAAAAACAGTTGAGGTCATTGCAAAGACTAAAACCGTCAGAAATTTAGACTGAATGAATTCTTTTTTACTGAACCCGTCAATCAAATTCTGCTTTAATGTACCATAGGTATATTCATTGGCCATCATCGAAACGATGACGATAGCCAGGAAGAACTTTAGTATAGCGGCAATATAGGTGTTAAAATGCCAAATGTAAGGAAAGTTAAAAATTCCCTGGTCTGCAATGCGTAATTCAAAGTTACCGATATTGAACTTAATGGAAGCAATTAAGGCAATGAACGAAAGAATCACAAAATAGGCAATCGTTAAAACCCTACTGGCTTTGTTTTTCCATATTTTTTGGAATTCTATTTGAAGGAGTCTTATCATGGTGGTTGTTGTGAAAGGTAATGGGTGATAGATTGAAAATTTAGAAATTAGAATTCAGAATCATTTATGATTCGTTAATTGTAAAAACTGTTCTTCTAAACTGTGTTTTCGTTTGACCAGGTGGTTGAGGTAAATACCTTTATCCACTAAATATTTATTCATGTCTTTTGCTTCTAATGCTGATTTTAAATAAACAATTAATTTACCTTCTTCCATTTCCATTTTTTCGATTGCAGGATGATTTTGTAAAGCCGATTGGAGTTCACTTAAATTATCGGATTGGAGTTCAAAGAATCCTTCATTCGAAATCATTCCGTCCACTTTTCCGGAATACAAAATTTCGCCTTTCCGGAGAACTAATACATGGCTGCATACTTTTTCCACTTCATCCAAAAGGTGTGAAGCCAATAGAATAGTTGTTCCTTGTGAGGCAATGGTTTTGATGATATCTCGAATCTGACGAATGCCCTGTGGATCTAATCCATTGGTAGGCTCATCTAAAATTAAAATTTCAGGATCGTTCAACAGGGCAGAAGCAATGGCCAAACGTTGTTTCATGCCCAGAGAAAAAGTTCGGAACTTACTGTCTTTTCGTTCTGAAAGACCAACGACTTCTAATTTTTCGATGACTTTGGAATAGGGAGTTCCTTTTATTTTACAAACCAGCTCCAGATTTTCCTGAGCGGTCATATAAGGATAAAAATTGGGGCGTTCAATGATAGCTCCCACTTTTTTGAGTGCTTCATGGGTTTCCATTCTGCCGCCAAACCAACGGTATTCTCCGGAAGTTTTGTTCACCACATTCAGCACAATGCCTAAGGTTGTAGATTTTCCGCTTCCGTTCGGGCCAAGTATGCCGTAAACATTTCCTTTTTTGATTTCAAGCGATACGTCTTTAACCGCATGAACGGCTCCGAATCGTTTGTTTAGTTTTTCAATGCTGAGAATAGTTTCCAAAATAAATTGTTTAGTCGTTACAGGTAGGACGACCAAGATAGCAATTTGTTACGGATAATTATTGAAAAACCGGATTTAGTCTGCAAACACCTTAAAATTCATTATGCTTTTACCACAGATGTACATATTTTTCATCAACTTTTGATAAAACATATCTTTTAATTTCACAAATGATTTTGATAAGTAAAAATCTCACAGAAAACTCATTTCCTGAATGCAAAGCATTCAAAAATCAGGTATAAAGTTTTAGTTTAAAATCGGTGAATCTGCGGTTAGTTTTATGCGTTTAACCCTGAATTTAATGTTTTTACAGTTGAATTTGTCTTCTTTCAAAAATCATCTGTAATGTTTCATTGATTTCACGAAGTTCAGGGGTTAATGAAATTAAGCGACCCCTGGTATCTTCTGTCATTTGTTTTCCGCAACAGCGGCATTGGTATTCGCTGAAATGGTTGGTGATTTTTCTTGTAGACCGGTATTTGTGTCCCAAAATGGAGCAAATGACGGAAGTGCCTCTAAGCGACTTGTTTTTTGTGTAGGTTTTCATAAAAGGTGGTATTTTGTGGCTGGTTAAACTTACTTAAAACCAGACAAAACAACAAAAAAAGTCGATAAAATACATATATATTTTAAAAGTGTAAGAAAAATATTATTTTTAACAAAATAAAAACCCTCAATCTTTTTTAATGGATTGAGGATTAGGAGTAATATGAAATATTATTTCACGTACAGGCAGGTCGCCTATACGTTTATGATTTTTGTTCTTTATTAAAATAAACCAGGTAGTAATACATTTGCTTTTCTTCATCCCAGCCTTTTTCAACAAATTTCTCGGCACTTTCCGGATTGATAAAATCGAGTTTAATTTGAATATTTGTATCCAGATTAATGACGTTTTTAATTTTTTTACGGGCATCAGTTACGGCAGCGTTGGCAATCGGAAAGTTGGTTACATCTTCAATGCTGTACTTTTCACCTTTATCTACCTTGTAGTTTTTAAATTCCGGAATCAGATCGGGATTATCGATTACTTCGTTCAGAAAATTAGTTTCTTCAAATTCATCATTTTTGGCAAAATAATTAACCGACCGGTTCATGAACATTACTTCCTGCTTTTTATCTTCTGCCGGAAGTACAACATCTTTGGCAAAATCCTGACAGAATTTTAAGTACTTTTTAGTGATAAAGTTTTCATCCTGAAAGGCATCCACACTTAAAAAGTGTTCCAACCAATAACGGGCATCATAGCGGTTGCTGTCAACCGTCAGTATTTTATATCCTTCTTCTTTTTTATAATTAAATATTAAACAACCTTTATCCAGTTTATTTAAATTGATTCCGTGCTGCAGATGCATTTCCAGGTTCGAGCCTTTTTCTTCAAATTGCAGAAAATCGGATTGTAATTCACTTTTAAAAACACCAACAGCATCAACCACATTGTTGTCTATGGTCAGATTTGTAAAATAGCCTACGTAAACTTCTCCGTTTTTAATATGCGGATGGTTGGACTGTTCAAACAGGTGCTTGGTGATTTTTTTGGAAACTTCGTGTATGACAGACGGGTTGTCAAAAACTTCCGAAGCCAGTTTATACATATCGTGGTACTCTAAATCAACTTCATGGGCAAACTGATAGTAATTCTCTTCCTTTTCACGAAAAGGTTTCAGGAAAAACTCTTTGAGCAGCGGCATGATTTCGTCATTGGTCTGATACGGTTGTTCCGATAAAAAAATAGCCTCGTTGCGGCTTTTGTTTCCAACCCGGTGGATGGATAAGGATTCAATGTGGGCGTTGAATAGGTTAATCATATTTGGGTTATAATTGTTTAAAAGTTTAAAATTGTTTAAGGTTTTTAGGGGTTGATAAACTTTGTGCCTTTAAAATCGGAATTATCTTAGATATACAATAAAATTGTGAATTTTTACACGGAGTTTTTCATATTCGGTAACAAGAACATTTAATTTATCTTCATTGATGTAATCATTGTCAAAAACTCTATATAGTTGAGAACGGGTTTCGCCAGAAAAGCTTTTTGCAAAAGCTAAAAATTGTTTAAATTTTCCATTTCCACTTCTTTCAAATCCTTCAGCAATATTATCCATAACAGAACCGGCTGAGTTTTTGATTTAATCGTTTAATTTGAAATCATGTTTTAAGTCGGTTATTTTAGAGAGTGAAATTATTTCTTTAGATAACCTTCTCACTTCTTTCCATATTTCTAAATCTTCAAATCTTTTTAAAAATGGTAGTCATAACAAATATTAAACTTTTAAACCATTTTAAACCTTTGTTAATTCCAATTCTCCTCAAATCCGAAATCTTCAAACGAGTCATCACCGTCAAACATATCCAGATCATCTTCGTCTAAATCGTCTTCAAATTCGGCAAATAAGTTGTCGTCATCAGCTTCAAAAGTCGGGTCGTTGGCACCAATCGGCATTAATCCGTGTGAGAACAACAGTTCCGGATAAGTGGCTCCGGCCTGTTTTTCTTCGATGGCAGCTAATTCAACCAAAAAGGTCCACATATTCAGAAAGTCATATACATAAATGATTTTGGTTTGCTTTTCATACAACATGTCTTCCAGCGTTAAATCACTCATAATCCGCATTTCACCCGGAACATCACCGGTATCGAAAAGCGGAATTTCATCTTCCTGATTCCAATTGTCATCACAGGTGTAAAAAGAAGCCATTTCACTTCCGTCAAAGCCAAAAGCATTTACAATGGCGTTGTGTAAATCTTCTAACGTGTCGGTGTTTTCGATGGCTAAATCTCTAAAAACATCGTCTTCATTGTCGAGTATCACTCGTAATTTATAAATCATCTTCGTTGCATTTTTACGAAAGGCAAAAGTAGCGATTATTTACGATTTATGTTGATGGATTTGAGAATTGTTGATAAGATTTAAAGAGTTGCATATGGAATTATTTTTCATAAAATTCAATCGGCAAAGCATCCGGATCTTGTATGAATGTAAATCGTTTTCCGGTAAATTCATCAATACGAATTGGTTCCGAAATTATATTTTTTGAATTTAGAAAAACAATTGTCTCATCCAAATCATCAACTTCAAAGGCCAAATGCCTCAGGCCAGTTGCTTCCGGTTGAGATAATCGTTGCGGCGGATTGGGGAATGAAAACAATTCAATCACATCATTTTCGTTTAACGCCAAATCCAACTTATAGGAATTGCGTTCCTTCCGGTAGACTTCCCGAATAATATTCAGACCTAAAATTTGGGTATAAAAATTTTTAGAAACGTCATAGTTGGAAGCGATGACAGCAATGTGGTGGACTTTATTTATTTTCATAGTAATCCTTCGCTCTTTGCATGCAATAACAACATTATCGTTTTTGCATCTTTAATTTCGCCAGTATAAACCATATCTAACGCTTGGGCAAAATCAAGTTCTACTACTTCAATATATTCGTGTTCAGAAGCCAGTCCGCCCCCTTCGCTTACTTTCATTTCGGGGTGGTATTCGGCCGTAAAAAAATATAAAATTTCGGTCACTGCTCCGGGTGACATATAGGCTTCAAATACTTTTTTTACCTCTTGAATGCGGTAACCGGTTTCTTCTTCGGTTTCACGTTTAATACAGTCTTCGGGATTTTTTTCGTCTAACAGGCCGGCACAGACTTCAATCATCATACCGCTTTCATTTCCGTTTAAAAAAGTAGGTAAACGAAATTGCCGGGTTAAAATAACGGTTTGTTTTTCTTTATTGTACAACAAAATGGCCGCTCCGTTTCCGCGGTCATACACTTCTCTGCGTTGGATTTCGGGTTCACCGTTTTCGGGTGTAAATTCGTAAGTAACCTTGTGGAGCAGATACCAGTTATCAGATAATAATTCGGTTTGGGTGATTTGGATTTTCGGGTTCATAGAATTTTTTACTTGTTTACAAATATCATAATCTTTAACGAGGAAATAAAGTTTTTATTCGATTTGATCTAACTAAAAATCTAAACCATTAAGAAATTAAGGTTCATTAAGTTTGTAACATTTATACAATAAACCTTAATGAAAAGACTTAATTTTCTTAACTTCTTAATGGTTAAAATAAAATTAATGTCATAAATACAATTCATCCCTCATTTTCCACAACTCAGTCACTTTTCATTTTTTACAGACGTTTATTGAAGCAATTTTGTCTCATCAAAATCAAACCCAATGAAAACAATCGTTACTATTTTACTTTTTATCGTAGCATATCAATCGTATGCTCAAACGGAAATTTCCGGTAAAGTTACCGATGAAAAAGGCATAGCCATTTCCGGGGCTAATATTTATTTAGAAGGAACGTATGACGGAACTTCTTCGGATGAAAACGGTGACTTTACCTTCAGCACGTCTGAAAACGGAATGAAAACGCTGATTGTGAGTTTTCTTTCGTTTGAAACCTTTAAAAAGTCGATTGATGTTAACCGTTTCAAAAATCAAACAATTAAATTAAAAGAAAGTGTCAATACGTTAGATGCTGTAGTGGTAACAGCCGGAACGTTTGAAGCAGGTGATAAAGCCAGAGTTTCTGTTTTAAAACCACTGGATATCGTCACAACAGCCGGAGCAGCCGGAGATATTATCGGGGCATTGAATACTTTACCCGGAACACAAACCGTGGGTGAAAGCGGCCGGTTATTTGTTCGCGGAGGGGAGGCGGATGAAACCCAAACGTTTGTGGACGGACTCCGGGTAGCTCAACCGTATGGAGCAACGGCACAAAATTTACCTACTCGGGGACGTTTTTCACCTTTCTTGTTTAGTGGGATTTCGTTTTCGACCGGTGGTTACAGTGCCGAGTTCGGCGAAGCTCTTTCCAGTGTATTGACTTTAAATACGGTTGACGAACCTACACAAGAACAAACCGATATTTCGTTGATGTCTGTTGGATTAGGAATCGGAAATACGCAAAAATGGACTAAAAATTCACTCACTTTTAACGCCGCTTACATCAACCTGGAACCGTATCAAAAACTGATTCCGCAGGCGGTAGATTGGAATAAACCGTATCAATCGATGGCCGGTGAACTGGTGTATCGTTATCAGTTTAAGAACGGGTTGCTGAAAGTTTACGGAGCTTTTGATGTATCGCAGTTTGATATCAATCAGGAGGATATCAATCAGCCGGAAAAAGTACGGTTTGATCTGCGAAATGATAACTTTTACGGAAATGCTTCGTATAAAGGAACATTTGGAGATAACTGGAATCTGCATACCGGAATAAGTTACGGAATCGGTTTAAACAAAATCGGGATCAACTCTGACCAAGTGGAGAACAACGAAAACGCTCTTCATCTAAAAATGAAAGTTGGAAAAAAAATCAATGAACGAATAAAAATAACTACCGGAGCAGATTATTTTATGACTGATTTTGATGAAAAATTTATCGAATTTCAAGGAGAAACTTTTAATGTAGCTTATCAAAATTCTATTGCTGCGGCTTATGCTGAATCGGATGTTTTTTTTAGTAAAAAAGTAGCCATGAAAGTAGGAATAAGAGCATCACAAAATAGTTTATTAGACGAATTCCGACTTTCGCCCAGAGCTTCTTTTGCTTATAAAACCTCCCAAAACGGTCAATTTTCGTTTGCGTATGGCGATTTTGTACAAACCCCGAGAGCGGATTACATCAAGTATTCAAATGATGTTGAGTCGGAAAAAGCAAGTCATTATATTTTAAATTTCCAACATCATAAAAACGGGCGTTTGTTCAGGGCCGAAGCCTATTATAAAAAATACGATGACCTGGTAAAATTTGATACGGAAACTGCTCAGTTTAATTCTGTTTTTACCAATGAGGGTAGCGGTTTTGCCCAAGGAATTGATATTTTCTGGCGGGATAATAAAACCTTCAAAAACACCGATTACTGGGTTTCGTATTCCTACATCGATACCGAACGCAATTACTTGAATTATCCGAACCAAGTTACACCAAGTTTTATTGCCGATCACACCTTATCGGTTGTCACCAAGCACTGGATTGAAGAATGGAAGTCACAGATCGGATTCTCGTACACGGTGAATTCCGGCCGTCCTTACAACAATCCGAATGAAACGGAATTTATGAACGGCAAAACAAAAGCGTATCAGAATTTGAGTTTCAACTGGGCTTATTTGCTTTCGCAACAAAAGATTTTGTATTTCTCGGTTTCTAATATTATCGGGACCGATAATGTTTTTGGTTATCAGTATGCTAATTCACCGGATGTGAATGGTCAATTTCAACGGAGAGCCATTGGTCAGGCGGCCGACCGATTTTTCTTCGTGGGTTTCTTTTGGACAATAAGTGATAATAAGAAGACGAATCAGTTGGAGAATTTATAGGACTAAGGTTTTCACAGTACCTCAGTTACTAACAATCTTTATAAAACAATTCATCCTCAAAAATCAACAGTTCAGCCAAATTCTTTTTTGAAAGTAAGTTATTCACAGGAAATTTGAATCAGGAAATCAATAACAATATCAAAATTCAAAAAATATAGTAATCTAATAATCAATCTAAAAATCTAAATCATGACAAAAATTATCATTACCATCGTTTTATTTGTGACAACACATTTATTTTCACAAGGTCAGTTTGAACAAGGCATGGCAAAAGCCTTTGCTCTTTGGGGAGAAGGTAAAAACACGGAAGCTTCGGCTATGTTTGAACGGATTGCTTCGGCAGAGAAAGAGAACTGGCTACCCAATTATTATGTCGCTTTGGTAAATACCACTACTGCTTTTGAAACAAAAGACAAAGAACAAGTGAATGCTTTGCTATCAAAAGCACAATCAGCATTAGATGTTGAATTGACAAAATATCCAGACAATGCAGAATTGTTGGTGATGCAAGCCATGATTCATACCGCCTGGATTGCATTTGATCCGATGACCAACGGCATGAAACTGTCCGGAAAAGTAATGGAACTGTATGGTAAAGCTGAAAAATCAGAGCCAAACAATCCGAGAGTTATTTTTGGTAAAGCTGAGTTTGAAATGGGTTCTGCCCGATTTTTCGGAACCGATACCCAACCAATGTGTGCTCAAATTGAAAAAGCGATTGAACTTTTTGCTACTTTTAAGCCTCAAACGGTTTTTCATCCGAAATGGGGGTTGGAAAGAGCAACAGAAGTAGTCAAAGCGTGTAAATAAGAACAACAATGAAAAAGTATATTCAAGAATTCCCAAGGGCAACCTGGATAAGTGTAAGCATATTTTTAGTGCTCTTACTGATTCGGTTTTTAATTAACGGAGCAGTTGCTTTTGACTATAATTTACTGGTTAACTTTGGTTATACCATGCTCTACGGATATTCTTTATACTTTGCCAACAGTTTTGTTTTCGGTAAACTGGATGTTGCTTTTAAAGATAACCGTTTTACCAAAAAACGGCTTTTTATCGGGGCACTGGCTTCGTTTTTAATCACACTGTTGGTCATCTTTTTAATGCGTATCTTAGAAGATGTAATCATTGAAAAACAAACCTTTAACGATTTTTTGGCCAACGAAAAACCGGCAAATTACATTGTTGCCATTATCATTACACTTGTGGTTACACTGGCTATTCACGCTTTTTATTTTTATAAGGATTACCAGGAAAATAAAGTAAAAGAGCAAAAGGTAATTGCCGGAAATGCTTCTGCCCAATTTGAAAGCCTGAAAAACCAGATTGATCCGCATTTTTTGTTCAACAGTCTCAACGTATTAAGTTCGCTGATTGAAGAGAATCCGGAAAATGCCCAAAAATTCACTACTTCTTTATCCAAAATTTACCGATACGTGCTGGAACAAAAGGATAAGGAACTGGTAACGGTGCGGGAAGAATTAACTTTTGCCAAAACCTATATGAACTTGTTAAAGATGCGTTTTGAAAACAGCATTACGTTTGAATTGTCAGAAGAGGATGATTATGAAGAGGCTAAAGTTGTTCCTTTATCACTTCAGTTATTATTGGAAAACTGCATCAAACACAACGTGGTCAGTGAAAGCAAACCATTGCACATTAAAATATACAGCAAGGATAATCAGTTGGTTGTGGAAAACAATTTACAAAAGAAAGAAGTGTTGTCTGACAGAAAAGGAGTTGGACTGCAAAACATAGTAAACCGCTATGCTATTTTAACCAAACGAAGCGTATTGGTTGAGGAGAATGAAAATACATTTAAAGTTTTATTACCAATTTTAACAAAACAAATAACGAATATGACAGTTCAAAATAATTACAATGAAAATATAGCTTTTGCCAGAGCAAAGGAGCGAGTGGAAAAATTAAAAGGGTTTTATACCAATTTATTTTCTTATTGTCTGGTAATACCGGTACTGATTATTGTAAACCTGAATACTTCAAAATTTCAGTGGTTCTGGTTTCCGATGTTAGGGTGGGGAATGGGTATCCTTTTTCATGCTTTGGAAACCTTTGGTTACGGAAAATCATGGGAAGACAAAAAGATACGGGAAATTATGAACAGAGACAAAAAACAAGATACTAACTGGAACTAAAAAACAAGGTTATGGAAACAAAAAGCGATTACGAACGATATAAAAAAGCAAGTGAAAAAGTACAGGAAATAAAAGGATTTTACAGTCATTTGATTGCTTATCTCCTGGTTATTCCTACCATTGCTTTTGTGAATTTTAAATTTACACCGGAACATTACTGGTTTTTTTACCCGATGATCGGTTGGGGAATAGGTCTTCTTTTTCACGCTTTAGGCGTGTTTGAAACGGGATCTTTTTTTGGGAAGGAATGGGAAGAAAAAAAACTCAAACAATTTATAAAAGAGGAAGAAGAAAAATTAAAAAATAATCAATTTAAATAAAATAACAATGAATACACCGGAAGAAATAAAATATGAACAAGCCCGAAAAAGAGTGCAGAAGATCAAAGGATTTTACACTCATGCCATGGTTTATGTTGTCGTTAATATTATGATTGTTGTTTTAAATATTCAGAATCTGTCACCCGGAGAGTCTTATTTTCAATTTAAAAATTTTATGACGGCATTTTTCTGGGGCATTGGTTTGGTGGCACACGGATTGTCGGTCTTTATCCCGCAATGGTTTTTAGGAAATAACTGGGAGGAGCGAAAAATAAAGGAAATTATGGAAAAAGATAAGCGTAATAAATGGGAGTAGAGGCGTTTCAGGTTTTGTTATTCCGACGAAACCGAAGGAGAGATCACCTGTCCGGCAGGTTGCAATTCACGATTAATTTATGTTTACTACAGGAATATGAAAATCATCATTATTGAAGACGAAAAACCCGCAGCCCGGCTGTTACAACGCAAAGTTGAAAAATTAGGATTACAGGTTGAAACGCTTTTGCATTCAGTGGAAGAGGCTTTGCAGTGGTTTCAGGAAAATCAGCACCCTGATCTGATTTTTTTGGATATTCAACTGTCTGACGGGTTATCCTTTGAAATTTTTGAGCAGATTGACATTAAAAGTGCCGTAATTTTTACCACGGCTTTTGATGAATATGCACTAAGGGCATTTAAACTGAACAGTATTGATTATCTGCTGAAACCCATTGATGAGGATGAGCTGGAGGTGGCCATAAACAAATTCAAATCGAGGAGCAGTGCATTACCTAATTTGTCACTGGATTTTGACATGATTAAACGCATGCTGGTCAATCCGGTGGAAAAAACATACAGACAGCGGTTTACCCTCAAAATAGGAGAACACCTTAAGGTAATTTCCATTGCCGAAGCAGAATGTTTTTTCAGTGAAAACAAAGGCACCTATCTGCATACTCTTGATAACCGGGATTATCTTTTAGACCTGACTTTAGAGCAACTCGAAACAGAATTAAACCCGGATGATTTTTTCAGGGTGAGCCGCAAATTCATCGTACCGTTGAAAACCATAAAGGATATCGTGGTTTACAGTAATTCGCGTTTAAAGGTAATATTGCCTACCTACAAAACTGATGAGGTAATTGTCAGCCGTGAAAGGGTGAATGATTTTAAGGAATGGTTAGGATAAAAAAAGCTGTCGTAAAGATGGAGCAACCGTTGAACTGAATTTAAATGACAAATATTCATTTTATGTTTGGGACATCATTAATTATGGAAATGACGACTCTTCCAAACAAAAGCACTACTACAATTTTGGTGGTGCCTATCGTATCAATTCTACCCGGATAGCCGTCAACTATGGCCGTCAACGCGGTGGTTTGGTTTGTGTAGGAGGGGTTTGTCGTTTTGTACCGGAGAGTACCGGATTTTCACTTTCCATAAATACGGCATTCTAAAGTGTCAGAAAAATAAATTTAAGCCGATAAGATATCGGCTTTTTTTATGTAAAGTTACCCGTAGGGCATTATTAGTTAGCTGCAGATGCACAGCTTTTTTATGTTTTTTTCCGGAAAATTATATTTCACAGCTTTAATCGAATACAAAGCATTCAATATCCGTGTAATTTGTACTTAATTTTTTAAATTATTTTTGATTTAGTATCTGTGACTAAAAAAATAATTACCTGTAAAACAGTGTATTGCATTTTTAATAATGATGCACTACGGGTGTAAAGTTCTATTTAGAAAACTGATGTAATACAAACGTCATGGCACTCAACAAAAAGAAAGCCATCACTTGGTGCATCAACCCCAACCATAGCGGCACATGAAGCAATAAGGTAAAAATCCCTAAAATAAATTGAATAAATACAAAAAGAACCAAAACGTTTAATCCTTTGTTTTGCAGGGTGTTAAGACTGTGTTTTTTACTGCTGAAATACAGGAGTAAAATCATTCCCACCACCAAATAAGCCACGGTCCGGTGAACGAATTGTACACCGCTTTTTCCTTCTGTCAGGTTTCGGAATAGTGTAGGTTGTTCTATCCAAACGGTTTCGTGAATCAATTTGCCTTCGTTCATCATCGGCCAATGGTTGTGAATTAACCCGGCGTTTAACCCGGCCACAAAACCACCGTAAATGATTTGAATGATAAGAATAATGAAGGCAATTCGGGCCAGTTTCCGCAAAGGTAAGATGACTTCTGTTTTGTCAGGATAAATCAAATCCAAAGCCACCCATAGGGTATAGGCAAATGTGATAAAAGCAAAAGTAAGGTGCAAAGCCAATCGATAATGACTTACATCAGGATTATCAATTAAGCCGCTTTTCACCATAAACCAGCCTAAAAAACCCTGAAATCCTCCCATGAAAAGGAGAATGATGCATTTTTTGATGGTTGCGGAATCTAACTTTTTCTTAATCAGAAAATATACAAACGGAATGATAAACACGAGTCCGATAATTCTTCCGATAAAGCGGTGAAACCATTCCCAGAAATAGATGAATTTATAATCGTCCAGTGTAAAATCGTTGTGAATATTGATTTTTTGGTATTCCGGAAATTTCTTGTACTCTTCAAAAGCATTGTTCCAGGCTTCTTCCGAAGCAGGAGGGAAGGTATCGGTTACCAAATGCCAGTCGGTCATGGAAAGCCCGGAATTAGTCAATCGGGTGATGCCGCCAACCACGACCATAATAAACAATAAAACGCAACCGGAAAGAAGCCAGATGATGACGGGTTTGTTTGTTTTCATTTTTATTTTACGGGAAATTTTTTCAGGATTTTCATCAAAGTTACTCAATTTTGATAAGTTGAAAGAAGTAACAGAAGTTAAACTTTCTGCAAACCTAACTTGCTTGCTTTTTTTAACATAAAAGCATAAGCCGCTTCATAATCATTTGGAATTTCACCTTCTAAAATGGCTTCTTTAATCGCTTCTTTTAAAATGCCGATTTCACGCGATGGTTTTAAATTAAAAATTTCCATAATTTCTTCACCGGTAATGGGTGGTTGAAAATTTCGCACATGATCGCGTTCTTCCACTTCCACAATTTTCTGACGTACAATCTTGAAGTTATTGTGGTATTTTTTAAACTTATTCGGGTTTTTGGTGGTAATATCGGCTTCGCACAAAATCATTAAATCTTCAATATCTTCACCGGCATCAAACAGCAGTCGTCTGACAGCAGAATCGGTTACGATATCCTGCGAAAGCACAATGGGTCGTGAACTCAACATGACCAATTTAGAAACGAATTTCATTTTATGATTTTGTGGCATATGCAAGCGTTCGAAGATTTTTTTGACCATTTTTCCGCCTAAGAATTCATGTCCGTGAAATGTCCAACCCTGTTTTTTGTTGAACTTTTTGGTGGGAGCTTTTCCAATATCGTGAAGCAAAGCTGCCCATCGCAACCAAACATCATCGGTATTCGGACAAATATTATCTACCACTTCCAGGGTGTGATAAAAATTGTTTTTGTGTGTATGACCTTCGATTTCTTCCACCTGATTTAAAGCGGTTAATTCAGGTAAAATTAAATCTAACAAACCGGTTTGGTACAACAGTATGAACCCAATCGAAGGTTTATCAGTAGAAAGGATTTTATTTAATTCATCCACAATCCGTTCACCGGAAATAATATTGATTCGCTTATGATTTTTGGAAATAGATGCCAATGATTTTTCTTCAATCGTAAAATGCAATTGCGTAGCAAAACGAATGGCACGCATCATTCGCAACGGATCATCCGAAAAGGTAATATCAGCATCCAAAGGTGTTCGAATGATTTTATTCTTTAAATCTTCCAAACCATTAAAAGGATCAACTAAATCACCGTAATTTTTTTCATTCAACGAAAAAGCCAAGGCATTGATGGTAAAATCGCGTCGGTTTTGGTCGTCCTTCAACGTTCCGTTCTCCACAACAGGATTCCGGCTTTCAAAATGATAACTTTCTTTTCGTGCACCTACAAATTCAATATCAATTTCCTGAAAACGAAGCATGGCCGTTCCGTACGTTTTAAAAACTTGGACTTTGGGTTTGTTGGGAAGTAGCTCTGAAACTTTGAGAGCCAGTTCGATTCCGCTACCAACAGCAACAATGTCGATGTCTTTTTTGAAATTTCTTTCTAATAGAAAATCACGTACAAAACCACCAATTACGTAGCATTCAATGCCAAGCTCTTTTGCGGCTTGTGAGATGATTTTGAAGATGGGGTTATGTAGAGCTTTGGTGTAATTCATTTTATTATTATAGCCACTGATTTGTTGATTAATTTGGGATTTAAGTTTTATTTAATTTTAAAGAACTTTTTAAGCCGCTGATTCGCTGATTTATTTTGAAATTATTATTCTTTTATATTCAACTGAAGTTTTGTTAAAGTTTACTAATAAAGCTAGTTTATTGTTAGAAACTTTTAAATAATTTAAACATTGAGCGTAGTGATTATTAACAAACGAATCGGTAGATTTAATTTCTAAAATTATTTTATCAAATACCACAAAATCAGCATAAAATTTGTGTTTTAAGACTGTGTCTTTATAATGCACTTTATATTCTTTTTCGCGTTCAAAAGGAATATTATTTTTATTAAATTCATATTCCAAAGCATCTTTATAAACTATTTCAGAAAAACCTTTTCCTAAGTTTTTATGGACTTCATATAAAATTCCAATTATTTTATAACTTTCATTTTCGTATAGATATTCAGGCATGTATTAATTTTTTGGTTTATAAAAATTTAAAAAAAATCAGCGAATCAGCGGCAAAACAAATTTCAATTATTCGTGGCGTATAATTTTATTTTCGAATAATTTGAACCTGACTATCCAACGTTAATTTTATAATCGTGGAGGGCTTGTCGCAAATTTTTTCGCGATGCAAATTTACAACATAGTCTACACCTTTAATAATTTCGGGACTGATTTCTTTAAATGATTTAGGCGTGGGTTGACCGGAAATGTTAGCTGAAGTGGAAACTAATGGTTTTTTCATCCGTTCCATCAATTTGTAACAAAATGGCTCTTTCACCAGCCGAACCGCCAGCGAATCATCTTCTGCCACGATGTTGGGAGCTACATTTTGCGGTTTATCTAAAATTAAAGTTGTCGGTTTCTCCGCTAAATCCAGGATTTGCCAGGCAACTTCGGGAATGGCTGCAAAAACATTGTACATCATTTTTTCACCATTCATCAGCACGATCATGCTTTTGGATTCGGCTCTTTTTTTGAGTGCGTATATTTTTTTAACGGCTTCGGGATTGGTCGCATCACAACCAATTCCCCAAACCGTATCGGTGGGGTAGAGGATGATGCCTCCGTTTTGGATGACTTGGTAGGCGTTGTGTGTTTCGGTACTGATATCGTTCATGGTTAATTTTGTTTATACTGGAGCGATTCACTCATGGGAGCTCCTCTTAAAATTAAAGAAAACAAAGGTCTGTTTTTCGCTTTAAATAAACTACTCAATCCGTATTTAAGAAGCAGAAACCACCGCACGGATTGATAACCAAAAGTTCCATAATGCTTTTTCATGATATACAGCAGAGAAATTTTGAGTTCTTTTTTTATGGCTAACGATTTTTCTGTACTGGCTCCGTGAAAATGAATAAACTCGGCTTCCGGAATTAAATAGGCAAATTTCTTTATTTCAGCAAGTCTCAAGCACAAGTCCGTTTCTTCGTAGTATAAAAAAATCTGTTTATCAAAACCACCGGCCTTTATAAAATCATGACATCTCACAAACATAAAGCTTCCCGGTATAAAATTTACCCGAACAGGAGCGTTGTATCTCTTTTTTCGTTTAGGGTATTTTTTCGGATTAATTAATTCCAGAAAACCTCTGCCTAAAATTTCTCTTGCCGGCGAAGCAAAATGGTCCAAGGAAATTAAAAAACGATTATTTTCTTTATAGGCCTGGGCTCCTGCAATTCCGATAGAGTTGTCTGTATCGAGGTGTTTTTTCAGTATGCCGAGGCAATCATTTAAAAAGAGTGTATCATTGTTTACAAAAGCCAGGTATTTTGCGTCGGAATGGGCAAATCCATACATGTTTCCTCCGCCAAATCCCGCATTTATTTTATTTTGAAGTAGTGTCAGATTAGGCAGACGGGAATGATCACAAAAAGACTTTAAGTTTTCAAAATCTGTTTTTTCAGAACAATTGTCGGTGATAATTACCTGAAAACTGATTTTATCAGACGTTTTTTCATAGATGGATTCAATACAGTTTATACTTAACTGGCTTGAATTATAATTGATCAGTATAACGGCAATATCATACATAGTTACAAAAATTGATTTATACCTTTTTCAATAAAAATCAGTTTGTTCTCTTTGGTCTGGCGTTCAATTTCATGGTTTATCTCGATATGACTTTTTGATTGTTCTTTGTGGTAAATATGATAAGCAATTCCGGCAAATTTCAGGCGTTTGCCTTTGATGCCCAGGTTATGCAAACGTTCAATCATTTCGGAATCATCGATTCCCCAGCCAACCAGGCTTTCATTAAAGCCATTGATTTTAATAAAATCTTCCCGCCAAAAAGACATGTTACAACCCCTCAGTTTGGAAGATCGCTTTTCTGTAATTTTGGCAAAGTTCATCATAAACGGAATACGGATTGTTCTGCTGCGTTTTTTTATTCCTTTTGAAAAGAGATTAAAATGAATGATTTTTTTTGAAAAAAGTTCGTCCAAAAGCGAGGCTTGAATATTAACCCTGGAACCAAACAGGTAAAATCCTTTTTGAGCAAAATGCAGGTGATCTTCTACAAAATGTTTATTCATAATAATGTCGCCATCTATTTCAATAATATATTCATATTGAGCTTTGGCAATGGCCTTATTCATAATTCTGGGCTTTCGGTTTTTGATATCCTCATGCCAGATGTGAAGTAACGGAACGGGAAAAATTTTCTGATAATATTCAATCAAATCTTTCGTGTCGCTTTTGGAGCCATCATCCGCTATAATTACCTCATTGGGCAAAACGGTTTGATTCATGATGCTCAATAGCAGTAAATCCAATGCCTGAGGCCAGTTGTAAGTTGGAGTTACCAGTGAACATTTAGGTCTGCTTTTCATAGTTCTAAATAATGAGGCAATTTAGGATAATTTTTTATATTTTTGGAATCGAAATCAGGTACGAAGCTTATTTAGATAAATACACAAATAAAAATGAAATATTACGAAAATAAACCGGTTGGGTATTATGATAATGTACGGCATGAAATGTTGAAGTACCTGCCTCATGACGCCAAAAAGATTATTGATATTGGTTGCGGAAACGGTGCTTTTGCCGCAATTGTTAAAGAAAAAAACAAGGCAGAAGTCTGGGGGATTGAGTTGATGGAAGAAGAAGCAAAGATCGCACAGACTGTTTTGGATAAAGTATTTACCGGGCCTTGTGAACAGTTTATTGAGGATTTGCCGGACGGTTTTTTTGATGTGATTTATTTTAACGATGTGCTGGAACATTTATCAGATCCTTATACGGTGCTGGATATTTTGAAAGCCAAACTATCTAAAGGCGGAATTATCATCAGTTCAATTCCAAATGTCAGGTTTTACAGAACTTTTTCTAAAGTTGTTTTTGGTAAGGATTGGAAATATGATGAGTTTGGTATCATGGATAAAACACACCTGCGTTTTTTTACCGGAAAAAGCATCAGAAGAATGTATGAAGACCTTGGCTATTCAATCGTTACCCATGAACCGATTAACATTACCAAATCACTAAAACCAATAATTTTCAATATTCCGCTTTTGTTTACTCACATGGATATCAGAAATCTGCAATATGCTACCGTGGCACGTTGGCAATAAACATTGATATGATTGCTGTATTTTCTAAAAAAATAAATTTTAACCATCATGCTTTGATGCATATCATTAGTCAGTTTCAATCTTCGGGAAAACTGTTTGATGATAGAAAAAGAAACAAGATAAAATTATTTGATTTTGAAGGTAAAGCGATAAACATCAAATCCTTCAAAATTCCTAATTTAATCAATAAGGTTGTTTACCGCTTTTTCAGAAAATCCAAAGCAAGACGCTCGTTTGAGTTTGCCCATCAGCTTCTGGAGAGCGGAATCGGCACGCCACAGCCTTTTGCTTATGTAGAAAACCATGATTTCATAGGGTTGACAGACAGTTATTATGTCAGCGAACATTTAGATTGCGATTTAACCTATCGTGAGCTGGTTGAGATTCCGGACTATCCGGACCGGGATAATATTCTGCGGCAGTTTACCCGTTTTTCGTATCTATTACATCAAAAAGGAATCGAATTCAAAGATCATTCACCCGGAAATACGTTGATTAAAAAAACAGTAAATGGTGACTATGAGTTCTTTTTGGTCGATTTAAACCGGATGGAATTTCACCGTCAGATGGATTTTAAGTTGCGGATGAAAAACCTTTGCCGGTTAACACCTCACAAAGAAATGGTCGCAGTCATGAGTAATGAGTACGCCAAAATTTCCGGCGAATCCGAAAGTTTAATTTTTGAAACGTTGTGGAAATACACGTCTGACTTTCAGTATAAATATTACAGAAAAAAAAGATTGAAGAAGAAATTTCTTTTTTGGAAATAATATTTCTAAAAAAACCACTAAATTTCCGTTCTTTAAAGAAATTGATGAAAGTCTCAATAATTATCACGACATACAATGCCGAGGAATGGTTGCAAAAGGTCTTAACAGGATTTAGCGTTCAGTCTGCAGATGATTTTGAAATTGTAATTGCAGACGACGGCTCTACCTCCAAAACAAAAGAGTTGGTAGACTCGTTTTCATCAAAATTTAAATACCCGATTATACACGTTTGGCAAGAAGATGACGGTTTTCAAAAATCAAAGATTTTAAACAAAGCCATTCTTAAATCGTCTTCCGATTATCTTTTGTTTACCGATGGCGATTGCATCCCCAGAAAGGATTTTGTTGAGGTTCATTTAAAACACAAAGAAGAAGGTTATTTTTTATCAGGCGGGTACTTTAAACTTCCGATGTCTGTTTCCAAGGCTATCACAGCAGAAGATATAGTTAACCAGAACTGTTTTAAAATTTCCTGGCTCAAAAAGCAAGGTTTGAAAATGAGTTTTAAAGTTTCTAAACTGACCCATAATAAGCTTTTTGCCCATTTTATGAATTGGCTTACCCCCACAAAACGCTCCTGGAATGGTCATAATTCTTCCGGCTTCAAAAAAGATATTTTAGCGGTAAACGGATTTAATCATCAAATGAAGTATGGCGGCTTGGATAGGGAGTTAGGAGAACGGTTGTTTAATTTAGGGTTACTTTCCAAACAAATCAGATACAGTGCCATCTGCCTGCATTTAGATCACAAAAGAGGATATTCTTCTCCCGAAATATGGCATAAAAACAATGCCATCAGGGCTTATAATAAAAAACATAACGTGATAAAAATTGAAGAAGGGATTGATTCGCTTTAAGATTTAGCAAGATCTAAATCCTGAAAAAAATCATTCAGTTTTTCTAAAATTAACGTCAGCGGATATTCATCAAAATACTTAAAAGTGTGCTCTTTAATGTATTTTTCATCATGCATTTCATAAATCTCCGGTTTCAGATCTTTTAAGTGAATGGAGACATTTTCTTTTTCATTTTCAAAAATTTGCCAGGTTTCTTTGTCCACCGACGGAGAAAATAACGAAAAAGTAGGAACACTCAGGGCTTTGGCCATGTTAACCGCTCCACCTTCGTTACCGATGAGTACAGAACAGCGGGAGAGCAAAGCCAAAAAAGGTCTCAGTCCTTCGCTGTACAAATCAAAATGAATGTTGCTTTTTGTTTTTTCAGTACAAAAATCATATACTTTTTTTGCTTCCTCCAGCTGAGAGGGAATGTAATTAAAAATAATATCGGCATCCAGTTTTTCAACGGTAAAATCAATCAGCTTTGCCATTTTTTCAAGCGGATACGTTTTATACCATTCGCTGCCCAGAATGCCGAACATAACCAAAGGTTTTTGGCTGTAAATAATATTGTGTCGTTGCAGCAGTTGTTCCGCCGTTTCAATTTCATCTTTCCGCAGAAAAATTTTCGGTTTATAATCGGTAATCGGCTCCGGAATCAACGGTTTTAAGAGCAAAAGTCTATTGTCTATTGCGAGACCTAATGCTGATTTTGTTCCGTTTTTGAACCGTTTGATGTTGTGATTGTAAAAGAACGAGGAGTAAGTTTTTTTGTAAGAAATTTTATATTTTGCCCCGGAGAAAAAAGTGATCAGATTCGTTTCCAGTTTACTGTAGGCATCAATAACAACATCATACTTTTTCTTTCTGATTTCAAAGATGAATTTGATTAATTTCGGATAGGATTTTCTGACCTTGTTGGTCAAAATGATGACTTCATCAATGGAAGGATTTTCTAATAAAACATCTACACAATTCGGATAGCACATATAATCAATTTTAGCGTCAGGGAACTTTTTTTTCAGGTTGTTACAAAGAATAGTACTTGTTAAAACATCCCCGATTCTCTTTTGTTGAATCACTAAAATTTTCATTGCTGTTTCAGGTTTTATCCGGTCGCTAAATTACAAACTATTTGCCGAACGTTTTATCCGATTCGAGCTTTTTGGAAAAAATAATGCTAAATGTTATATTTTTGTTCTCTAAATTAATGATTTTACACAATGGCAATAAGTGGTTTGGTGATAACTTTTAACGAGGAAAAAATGATTGGCAAGTGCATTGATGCCTTGTTTAAAGTGTGTGACGAAGTGATTATAGTTGACTCGTTAAGCAAAGACCGTACGGTTGAAATTGCCAAAGAAAAAGGGGCGATTGTGATTTCGCAGGCATTTTTAGGCGATGGTCCGCAACGTTCACACGGTTTGCCTTATTGTAAAAATGACTGGATTTTAAATTTGGATGCCGATGAGTTTCTGGACAAGGATGCCGAAGAATTTATTTTAAAGGAAAAGTACCTGATCGGAAGCTACGATGCCTTTAGTTTCAGGGTGAAAAATTATTTAGCCGATAAACTCATTGATTTTGCCGGTTGGTATCCCGATCATAAAGTGCGTTTTTTTAATAAGCAGACCGCCAGACCGTCTGATTCAAAAGTACACCAGAAAATAATTACCCAAAACGAAAAGAAGGTTCCGGTTCATATCCTGCATTACGGTTGGGCTTCTTTAGATCAGATCATAACAAAGAAAAACCAGTATTCTACCTGGCATGCCCAGCAACTGTATGATCAGGGGAAAAGAATCAATGCCTTTAAACCGGTTCTAAACGGTTCAGTTGCTTTTTTCAGATGTTATTTCTTTAAAAAAGGTTTTCTGAACGGTTTAGACGGTTTGACAATTTCTTTAATTCAGGGTTTCTTTTCTTATGCTAAGTATGCAAAATTGATTAAGCTTCAAAAAAACTAAACGGCTACATTATATTCTCTCAACGCATCGTTAAGCGACGTTTTCAAATCAGTCGATGGTTTGCGTTGACCAATAATCAACGCACAGGGAACCTGAAATTCACCTGCCGGAAATTTTTTGGTATAACTTCCCGGAATCACCACCGAACGGGCCGGAACATAACCTTTGTATTCCACCGGACTTTCACCCGTAACATCAATAATTTTGGTGGAACCCGTTAATACCACATTAGCACCCAGAACGGCTTCTTTTTCAACCCGAACACCTTCCACCACGATACATCTTGAACCAATGAAAGCCCCGTCTTCAATAATTACAGGAGCGGCTTGAAGCGGTTCTAAAACACCACCAATTCCAACACCGCCACTCAAGTGAACATCTTTTCCTATTTGGGCACAACTGCCTACGGTAGCCCATGTATCCACCATCGTACCTTCATCTACATAGGCACCGATATTTACATAACTGGGCATCATGATTACGCCTTTGGAAACATACGCTCCGTAACGGGCCACGGCAGGAGGAACAACCCGAACACCTTTCTCGGCATAATTCCGTTTTAATTCCATCTTGTCATGGTATTCAAAAATACCGGCTTCCCAGGTCTCCATTTTTTGAATCGGGAAATACATGACAACGGCCTTTTTTACCCATTCGTTCACTTGCCAGCCATCAGCAGTTGGTTCTGCAACACGAAGTTTACCGCTGTCTAACAAATCAATAACGGTTCTAATGGCTGAGGTTGTTGCTTCTTCTTGCAATAAAGCCCTGTTTTCCCAGGCTTTTTCTATGATAGATTGTAATTCGGTCATGGTCATTATTATTTTGGACAAAGATAAAATCTTTTGACCATAAAAAGTGGTTTGATTTTTGTAAACTTAAAGACTTATTGAAAACAAAAAGCAGTAAATTTGTGATAAATCTTAAAAAGGAGTATGATGAAAACAAAAATAGTAACACTAATCACCTTATCGTTTTTGATCGTAAGTTGTGTCAAAAAAGCAAAAGAAGAAGTAACCGATGAAATGGTTGTTGATTCTACTGAGATTATTGTAAAAAAGGAACACAATGCTAAAAACTCGCTGGATTATATCGGAGAGTACCAAGGTATTGTTCCCTGTGCCGATTGTGAAGGAATTGAAACATCTCTTTTACTGGAAGATGACAAAAATTATGTGTTAAAAACAAATTATCTGGGAAAAAAGCATGTGGCAGTAAACGAAGTCCGTGGTCTTTATTCATGGGATGAAGACGGGAATACCATTGTTTTATCAGGAATCGAAAACGCACCAAACCAATATTTTGTGGGTGAAAATTATCTCACGCAACTCGATTTGGAAGGTAATAAAATAGGCGGTGAATTGGCAACTAAATATGTCTTACATAAGAAACCAGTTTCAGAAGAATTGTCTGCAATTTCAACAAAACAGCATAAGATTACAGGAGTTAAGTGGAAACTGGTTGAGTTGAACGGAAAGCCCGTTACGCATAATGCCAACAAAGAAATGTTTATTCAGTTGAACAAAGACAATCGTTATGCGGCATTTGCCGGTTGCAACCAGATGACGGGTGGCTTTGAATTGAAAGAAGAGGCATTGCGAATCAAATTCACCAAAGGAGCTTCCACCCTAATGGCTTGTCCGGATATGACGACGGAGCAGGAATTTGCCGAAATGCTTGAAAAAGTGGATAATTACAGTATAAACGGCAATAATTTATCACTCAACAGAGCCAGAATGGCTCCGTTGGCCAGGTTTGAAGTAATCAAATAATAATTATATTTGTAAAAACTATTTGTTATGGAAACAATAAGAATCGATTGCGAGCCTAAAATCAAAACTAAAATTTTAGAGTTTTTAAATAATTTTTCTTCTAGCGATTATAAAATAGTTAATGAAGATACATCTTTTAAAAATAATAAGAAAAAACTTGAGGCTACTTTAGAAAAAATCGCCAATGGAACAGCCCGATTTTATACAATTGATGAACTCGATGATTATTTAGAAAAAACTATATCTAAATATGAAGATTAGGTTTGAGAAAGATTTTTTATTGGCATTAAACAAACAAGTTGATTATATCGCAAAAGATAAACCAAAAGCTGCCAGGAAGTTTAAATCTGATCTAATTAAACATCTCCAGAAAGACTTAAAAAAACCATTTCATTTTAAAAAATCTGTTTATTTTGAAAATGAAATTATCAGAGATTACATTTTCAAAGGTTATGTTTGTGTTTATTTAATTGATACACAAAATAAAATAGTTACAATTTTTGGCTTCATTAAATATAAAGAATTTTTATAAATGCCACGAATCCTCGCCATAGATTACGGAATCAAGCGAACCGGAATAGCCGTTACCGATGAGTTGCAGATTATTGCCTCCGGTCTAACCACCATTCCATCCGAAACAATTATTCCGTTTTTAAAAGCTTATTTTTCTAAGGAAAAAGTTTCTACCGTTTTAATCGGTGAACCTAAACAAATGAACGGATTGCCATCGGAAAGTACGCCGGTTATCGAAAAATTTGTGACAGCATTTTCAAATGAATTTCCGCAAATGAAAGTCATTCGTGTAGATGAACGGTTTACCTCTAAAATGGCTTTTCAAACAATGATAGACAGTGGGTTAAGCAAAAAACAAAGACAAAATAAGGGGTTGGTAGATGAAATCGCGGCAACTATTTTGTTGCAGGATTTTCTGTCCAGAAAAATGATTTAGTGCAAAACCTGCCTGATTTAAGGCAAAAGTCAGGATTCTTTTTATTACTTTTGCATCCGAATTTAATCAGATTGATTCGGTTCTGAAAATTACAAAAATTGCTTGCATGATACTATCAATAGTGGGATATGGTGATCCGGTTTTACGAAAAGTTGGTGCGGAAATTACCCCTGAATATCCCAATTTACCGGAACTTATTTCTAACATGTATGAAACCATGTACAATGCCTACGGTGTAGGATTAGCTGCTCCGCAAATCGGACTGGCTATTCGTTTGTTTGTGGTTGATACGGCTCCCTTTAGTGAGAGTGATGATTTAACGCCCGCTGAAATTGACCAGCTGAAATCGTTTAAAAAAACATTCATCAATGCCAGAATTTTAAAGGAAGAAGGGAATGAATGGGGGTTTAACGAAGGCTGTTTGAGCATTCCGGAAGTGCGTGAAGATGTTTTTAGAAAAGAACAGATAACGATTGAATATGTTGATGAAAATTTTGTGAAGCACACCGATACCTATGATGGTTTGATTGCCAGGGTTATCCAGCATGAATATGACCATATTGAAGGGGTTTTGTTTACCGATAAAATATCATCACTTAAAAAGACGTTAATTAAAAAACGATTACAAAACATCATCGACGGGAAAATCAGAGCCGATTATAAGATGAGGTTTTTTAACAAAAAAGGACGATAATACAATAGTTTAATTTATATCTTAAAAATGAGTTTACAAAAAATATTAGCCATTTCCGGAAAACCGGGGTTATACGAATTAAAGCTTCAGACCAGAACAGGATTTGTGGCGGAAAGTTTATTAGACGGAAAAAAAATTACGGTAGGTATGCGAAGCAATGTGAGTTTACTTTCTGAAATTGCAGTTTATACCTACAACGAAGAAATAAAACTGGCTGAAGTTTTTAAAGCCATTGCGACCAAAGAAAATGACGGAGCAGCTATTTCTCACAAAGAAGATAATGCGGTACTACTGTCTTATTTTAGAGAGGTAATGCCTGAATTTGATGAAGAAAGAGTTTATGCTTCCGATATCAAAAAAATTATTAATTGGTATAATTTACTCCAAACCAAAGGATTGGTTTCGGCGGAAACATTATCAAATGAATTAAAAGAAGCTGAAAATACAGCCGAATAAATTTTATCAAATTAATTCATCATTCAATCCTGCTTTCGGGCAGGATTTTTTATTTTTACAGAAACCAACCTCAACATGAACACAAGAGCAAAACAACTCGAAGCCTTTGACCGTTTGCTGACTATCATGGACGATCTACGTGAAAAATGTCCGTGGGATAAAAAACAAACTTTAGAAAGTTTACGGCACCTCACGATTGAAGAAACCTATGAACTGGGCGATGCTATTCTGGATAACGACTTGCCGGAAATTAAAAAAGAATTGGGTGATTTGTTACTGCATATTGTTTTTTATGCCAAAATCGGCAGCGAAACCAATGCTTTTGATATAGCCGATGTGGCCAACAGTATTTGCGATAAACTGATTGACCGTCATCCGCATATTTACGGCGACGTAGTAGTAGCCAATGAAGAAGAAGTGAAGCAAAATTGGGAAAAGCTAAAGCTTAAAGAAGGAAAAAAATCGGTACTGGAAGGCGTTCCCAAAAGCTTGCCGGCTTTAGTGAAAGCCGGCAGAATACAGGACAAAGTAAAAGGAGTGGGGTTCGACTGGGAAGAGCCGCACCAGGTTTGGGATAAGGTTCAGGAAGAATTGTCTGAATTGCAGGAAGAAGTAAAATCCGGTCATCACGACAAAATTGAGGCCGAATTCGGCGATGTATTGTTTTCAATGATTAATTATGCCCGTTTTTTAAAAATCAACCCGGAGGATGCTTTGGAACGGACGAACAAAAAATTTATGAAGCGGTTTATGTATTTGGAAAGCAAAGCCGGCGAATTAGGTAAATCGCTATCAGACATGACTTTGGCAGAAATGGACGTTTTTTGGGAAGAAGCAAAAAAACTGCCTAAATAATTTATCAATATGAATCCACCTTATTATGCCGTGATTTTTACATCTGTCCGAACAAAAGTGGAAGATGATTATAATGCAATGAGCAATAAAATGCTCGATTTAGCCCAACAACAGGATGGTTTTTTGGGCGTTGAATCCGCAAGAAGTGATATAGGAATCACTGTTTCGTACTGGAAATCGTTGGAAGCCATTAAACAATGGAAACATCACTTAGACCATCTGGATGCTCAACGAAAAGGAATTTCAAAATGGTATGATAAGTATACTGTTCGAATTTGTTTGGTCGAAAAGGAGTATAGTTTTCAGAAGTAAGTAAAAAAGCAAGTTCAATTAGAATGATTACCAATTGAACTTGTAACTATGATTTAAAATTTACTCTCCTAAATTGTAAATCTCCATTATATCCTTTAAAACGTTGTCAAAATCAATGTTCAAATCAATTAATTTCCCGGAATGAATGTCAAAAACCCATCCGTGAACCTGCAGATTTCGTTCCCGGTAGGCTTGCTGAACAGCAGCGGTTTTAATTAAATTGACACATTGTTCCTGTACGTTGAGTTCGATCAGGCGATTGTACCTGGCATGCTCATCAGCAATGGCATTCAATTCTTTTTTATGCAGGCGGTAAACATCACGGATATTACGCAACCACGGATTCAGGATGCCCAGATCCTTGGCTTGCATAGCTGCTTTTACACCCCCGCAAAAGTAATGACCGCAAACTACTACATGTTTTACTTTCAGATGATTTACGGCATAATTTAATACAGACATTACGTTCAGGTCAATGCTGATAACCATGTTGGCAATGTTGCGGTGTACAAAAACCTCTCCGGGTTCAACCCCCATCAGCTCTTCAGCCGTTACACGGCTGTCTGAACAGCCGATATAAAGAATCTCCGGACTTTGTCCCTTTGACAAATTTTCAAAATAGTTGGCATCAGCCGAAAGCTTTTCGGCAATCCATTTTTCATTGTTTTTAAATACTTTTTCAATTTCCATACCTTGTATTTTTTTAATTTACATTAAAATTTTATTTTCTGCCGCAATTGGAGAAGGTAAGTTTTCTTCATCCAGCATATCCCTTAAATCAATTTCAATGGTTCTGCTCAGTGCAGTAATCGGAACGTCGTTGGCACTTCCTTCAAAGGGGTTTTCCGTACTTTCCCCCACTTTTTCCATCGATACAAAAACCCAGGAAACCACAATACTGAACGGAATGGTTAACCAGACATAATGTTCACCCATTTTATAAAATTCATTGAGTATTCCAAAAGGTAACAAGATTACAAAAAGCCAAATAAAAAAAGAATTAATACTGGCAAATTGTCTCGGATAAGGAAAGTTCTTTATGCGTTCGCATTTGCCTTGCTGATCATATAAATCGGCTAACTGTTTTTCCATTTCTACATACTGAAAGGTTTCTATTTTCCCTTGCCTGTATAATTCCGCTAACCGTTTTGACTGAAAGGCTATCAGTTGCGTTGCCCTGTTTTTTTTGGATAAAATATAGTGAAGTTCACTTTTTGAAAGGTATTTTTTTAATTCTTCTTCTATCGGTATCTGTTTTTCAGCCACGTTATAAAAACGGCTGTATTCAACATTGTAACTTTTGGTCATGTTTTCCCAGTTTCGGGGTTCTCTTAACTGATAACGCAAGGCCGTAAGCCAGGCACAATGACGATAAATTAGTTCCTGATGAATGGCTTTATCCGCTTCTACAAAATCTTTTGTCATGATTCCCCACGAGCGGCTGGAGTTGACAATGGCACCCCATATCTGGCGGGCTTCCCATAAACGGTTATACGTTTGTGTATTTTTAAATCCGATGATAAAGGCAGAAGCCGTACCAATCAATGCAATAGGTACCCACGGAATTGACAACCAGCGGCACATACCCAGCTGAAAAAAGAGGGTTGGGATAATGGCTAAAAGAAGAAGCACATAAATGTCCCTTCGTGTCCAAAATAAAAATTCTCTGAGTGAATATTGTCTTCCTGAGTGCATAACTATTCTAATTTTGCTTCGTTTAAATCCAATATGTTGGCTTGTTTTCGAATGACTTCGTCACTGTATATCTTTTCTTTTCGGATTTTGACTAATTCGTTTCGCTGCAATTGAAGTAATTTCTTCTGGGTATGCCGAAATTCATTTAATTCCTGAATACAGTTTTCATTATTTTCAAATGAATTGATTTTTTCCTGACCGTTTTCGATGTCATTTTCTAATTGATTCTTTAAATTCTGAAGCAATTCATTTTCCGGGTACTCGGTCTGAATGATGGAATTCAGTTCATGTAGAGCCATTTGATTCAGCCGTAATTGAATTTGCGTTTCCTGCTCTTCTTCCGGTAAAACGGGATCAATTTCATCGATTCTGATTAATTTGATGATAAAGGGAAGTAACAAGCCCTGTCCGACCAAGGTAATCAGAATAACAACAAATGTAACAAAAAGAATGGTGCTTCTGTGCGGAAAGTCTTCTCCTGATGGCAGTAAAACCGGAATGGATAATGCCGCCGCTAAAGAAACAACGCCTCTCATGGCGGCAAAACTAATCAGAAACGGGCCTTTCCAACCCGGACTTTTTTCGTTTTCACGAATACGTTTGAACAGGGCTCTCGGGACAAAGGCAATGATATACGTCCAGATAAACCGGATTATGATGATTATCAAACTCATGATGATTCCGTACTTGATTCCGTCTTGAACAGAGATTTCGTTCATGTTTTCCATGACAACCGGTAATTCCAACCCGATAAGAATAAAGATGATTCCGTTGATAATGAATATTAAAGTATGCCAGACATTTGTAGCCTGAATTCTCGATTGGTGGGTTAACATTTTATGCGAATTGTATGAAAGAAGTAACCCGCCGCTCACAACGGCTAATACACCGGAATAATGAAAATGTTCAGCTAAAATAAACATGATATAGGGTGTAATTAATGTGAGTGCCGTATCGATACTGGCCGTTGTAGGAAGATAATAATGTATCAGATAAACAACTAACCCGACTGCCAGCCCGATGATGATTCCCATGATAGCTAATAAAAAGAAATCACTGATGGCTTCTTCTTTACTAAAATATCCGGTCATAACGGCTACTAAAGCAAATTTAAAAACGATTAAACTCGACGCATCATTCACTAAGCTTTCGCCCTCTAAAATGGTTATGGTGCGTTTCGGAATTTTAATGCCTTTTAATACTGAAGTAGCGGCAACGGCATCAGGCGGAGCAATAATTCCGCCTAATAAAAACCCCAAGGCTAAAGTGAATCCGGGAATTAATGATTGCGTTGCGAACGCCACAACGGTTGAGGTAAAAAATACCAATCCAAAAGCGAGCAAACTAATGGGACGTTTCCATTTCCAGAAATCATGCCATGAGGTGTACCATGCAGCTTCATATAAAATAGGGGGAAGAAACAACAAAAAAATGAGTTCTGGGTCTATTCTGAAATGAGGAATACCGGGAATAAAACTGATGAGTAAACCGGAGATTACGAGAAAAATAGGATAAGAAACTTTAATTTTCTGTCCGACAATGACCAATAGTATTACAGCAAAAATCAGTCCGATAATGAGTAGCAGGTAAGTATGAATCATGCGTTTTTATTTGGCTTGTCCGATGTCTAAGTTCGTAATTTTGTCTTCCTGATTTACGGTAAATTTGAAAAATACTTTAAAAGTACCCCATTGCCCGGCAAAAAAACTTCCGGTGATAGCCGTCCCGTTGTTTTCAACTTTGTCGAAAGTTAAAAACTTTTCCTGGTGATAAAAAGCATTGTCAAAAAATGATTTTAAATCTAAAGTCTTTCCGTCATCTGTAAAGACGGCATTTGATGTAAAATGACTATACCATGCTTTTTGGTCTCCATTTTGTAAGGCTTCAACAGCACTTTTTACAGTAGTGTTTGTGAGTTTTGAATAATCCATTTGATGTTCTTCTATAGTTGAGGTTGATACTTTTTTGGGTTTTTGTCCGCAAGCTGTAAAGCTTAAAGACAACATGGCGATAAACAGGAAAATTTTTTCAGGCACGGGTTACTTTTTTAACGGATGCTCCAGATAGATAAGAAGCAGGTTTACCAGCAGAAAAGGAATTTCTATGGCAGCTCCTTTTAACTCCTTATCAGAAAGATGATAGCAGGTTATCAGCAGAATTCCCGCTGCCATAACAAAATTTCCGATGACAAATGTTTTAGGATGTAACAGTAATAAAGCACTGATGATCGTTATCAGTCCGTTAATCATGATGGCCGTTTTCGAAAAGTTCCACTTTCCGAAAAGCTCCGCCATTTCCGGTTTTCCGGAAAACAGGGCATAACCTTGTTTGAGGCCCATGTAGACTGCTGCAAGCAGGAGTATTGTGCTCAATATTTTTACCAACATAAGTTTATGTTTTTGGTTTTTATTAAAAGTAAGAAAAGGGTTTTAAAAATTAACAGATTATAAAAAATATTTTTAATAAATTTTATAATCTGTTGTGTTTGTGCTTTTTTTGATTTAGCTTACCGGGTGGTGTAACCACCATTGGCAAAAATAGTTTGCCCGGTAATCCACCATCCGTCTGTTACCAGAAACTCCACCAGTGGTGCAATATCTTCAATTCTGGTAAGACCGCCTAAGGCAGATGCAGCTTTGTGATACGCAACGGCATCATCAGTTTCCTGACCGTAGAAAAAAGGCGTGTCCATTGGTCCGGGTGCTACTGCCGTAACCGAAATTCCTCTGGCACCAAACTCTTTGGAAGCTGCCCTGGTAAAATGTTCTACCGGAGCTTTTGCCCCGGCATAAGTAGAATATAACCCGGTGTATGCCGCTAATAATGACGTTACAATTGTACAAATCTTACCATCATTATTCAGATGCTTTCCGGCTTCTTGCAGGAAGAAATAAGCTTGTTTAGCATTCACATCCATCATGGTGTCATACTCTGCTTCTGTTGTTTCTGTGAATGGTTTTTTTAATACCATTCCAACGGTATTCACGGCAATATCAATACTTCCGAATCTTGCTTTTGCGGTTTCAAACAATTTGCTGATGTTCTGAACCTTTGTCAGATCTCCTTGTACAATTATTGCCTCTCCTCCTTGATTTTCAATGGCTTTTAATGTTTTTTCAGCATCCTCTTTTGTGCGGTTACTATTGTAGTGAATGACCACTCTGGCTCCTTGTTCAGCAAAGTTTAAACTTAATAATCCCCCCAGGTTTTTTGCTCCGCCGGCAATTAAAACTACTTTTCCCTTTAAATCATTTCTTGACATATACTATATATATTGGTTAATACGAAGCAAATTTAACGTAATTGACTGAATATTCATTCAGTTTTTTTGTTAAAAAAATATTAAGCTTTAATAGCATCCCAAAGCATCTGCAGTAATATGTTTTTAAAGTCGTTTTCAAAAGCAATATGTTCGTCCAATGCCCATAGAATATAACCGTTTACAGTGCCGAATGTAAATAGCCGTAGATGATTGGGCTTTAATTTTTTAAAAAGGTTTTGGTCTAATCCTTCCTGAAAAAGTTCATCAAAAGCCAGAAAAGCTTCCATGGCAGTTTGGTGAATCGCATCCGTTAAAATAGGTGAGGAGGCAAATTGGTAGGAAAATTGATATTCCAAAGGATGTTCTACAAAATAATCAATTACTTTGCCCCAGAGAAAATCAAAACGTTCTTTAACGCTACCGGTACTTTTGTAATGTGCGAAAACATAGGTAGCTTCCTGTTTTTTTTGTTCAATCCAAATCTGCTGAATAATATCTTCCTTGTCTTTAAAGTGCTTATAAATTGTTCCGATTCCCACCTTAGCTTCCTTTCCGATTTGAGCTATGGTTACCGTATGAACCCCCAGGTTGACAAAAAGTTTTAAGGAAGCATCAATAATTTTTACTCGTTTGTTATCCATTATTCCGCCATTCTTTTCAATTTATTCTTGTCAAGAATATTGATTTTTTTGCCGTTTAAACTCACCCAGCCGTTTTTGGCAAATTCAGATAACAAGCGAATACAACTTTCAGTTGCCGTTCCGATCATTCCGGCTAATTCTTCGCGGGAAAGCTGGATGTGGAGAGAGCCGTCTTCGTTTTTACCAAAAGTATCTTCTAAATAAACAAGTGTTTCGGCTAACCGTTCCTTTACTGTTTTTTGTGCCATAGAAACCATGTGATCATCGGCATCTTTTAAGTCGCCGCAAATGGTTTTCATCACATTCATCGAAAATTGGTTGTTATGGTTAAAAAATCCCAACACTTCGGATTTCGGAATAAAACAGACTTCCATATCTTCCAGAGCAACAGCACTCAGGTTGGCAGGCTCATCACTAATCATGGAACGCTGTCCTAATAATTCACCGGGTTTAACCAGCTTTACAATCTGATCTTTTCCGTTAGCACTGAGTTTGGAAAGTTTACAAACCCCGTCTTTTACACAATAAATGCCATTAACCGTTTCACCTTCTTCAAAAAGAGATTCTCCTTTTTTGACGGAGTAGGATGTTTTGCAGTTAGCCATCCGTAAAAGTTCTTCTTTGTTGAGAGCCTTTAAAGAGCTGAACTCCCTGACGATACATTGTTCACACTTACTCATCGTGCATCAATTTATTGGTAGCAACAAAGATAATTAAAGTATGACAAATATCATATTTTAATTTTCACCCTTTTACAACCTTTGCTACAGGTAAAATGAGCAAATTATGAACATTGGAAATTGTTTCCATTGTGGTAGTGAAATCAGTAAAAAAGAGGAGATTGTTTGTGATAACAAGAGTTTCTGTTGCAACGGTTGCAAAACGGTTTATGAAATTTTCAGTCAGAATGATTTAACGTGTTATTATGATTTTCAGGCAGCTCCGGGTGCTACGCCACAGGATATACAAGGTAAATATGATTTTTTAGACAATGAAGACATTATGGTTAAACTTCTTGAATTCCAGGAGGATACAACACATATTGTTTCACTTTATATTCCGCATATACACTGTAGTTCGTGTATTTGGATTTTGGAAAATCTACAAAAGCTTCAACCGGGAATCGTTTCTTCTCAGGTTAATTTCCCTGAAAAAAAGGTCAGGATAACTTTTCATTCTGAAAAAACAACGTTGAGAAAGATCGTTGAGCTACTCTGTTCCATTGGCTATGAACCCTACATCAGTCTGGAGAATTTTGATCATGACCCAAAAGAGATTGACCGCAGTCTGATTTATAAAATCGGAGTCGCTTTTTTCTGTTTCGGAAATATTATGCTGCTTTCTTTTCCCGAATATTTCGAAGTAGAAGAATATTGGATCAATGAGTACCGGGGCTTTTTCCGTTGGTTGATTTTTGCCATTTCACTTCCGGCATTTATTTATTCAGCCAGTGGCTATTATATTTCTGCCTGTAAAAGTATCCGGTCTGGTATGCTCAATATTGATATCCCCATTGCATTGGGTATTGTGATTATGTTTGTACGGAGCACGGTTGATATCATTTTTGATTATGGCCAGGGTTTTTTTGACAGTATGACCGGGTTGATTTTCTTTATGCTGCTGGGAAAATTATTTCAGCAGAAAACCTATGATTTTCTTTCTTTTGAACGCGATTATAAATCCTATTTTCCGATAGCCGTTACAAAGGTGCTCGCAGATGGCTCAGAAACTTCCGTTCAGGTGTATGACATTCAAAAAGGCGACAGGTTACTGATTAGAAACCAGGAATTAATCCCGGTTGACGGAATTTTAATTGCTGAAAAAGCTTTTATTGATTACAGTTTTGTAACGGGTGAAGCGGTTGTCATTGAAAAAAAATCCGGCGATAAAATTTTTGCCGGAGGAAAACAATTGGGAAATGTGATCGAAATGGAAGTGCTTTTTTCGGTATCACAAAGTTATCTGACGCAGTTGTGGAGCAACGATGTGTTTCAGAAAAAAGTAGCGATTAAGCATAAAACGGTTACCGATAAAATCAGCCGCTATTTTACGCCGGCCTTATTGAGCCTGGCTGTTGTTTCCTTTTTATATTGGATTTTTATCGACACTAACACTGCTTTTAATGTGTTTACTGCTATTTTGATTGTGGCCTGTCCGTGTGCGTTGGCCTTAACCGCTCCGTTTACATTGGGAAATGTGTTACGCATTTTGGGCAATCGGAAATTCTATTTAAAAAATGCTATTGTGATTGAACAGTTAGCTCAGGTAGATACCATAGTTTTTGATAAAACGGGAACCATTACCACCAATAAAAAAACGGCGATTACTTATGACGGAATTCCTTTAAATGAATTTGACTTGAAATTATTGAGCAACGCACTCAGAGGATCCAATCATCCGCTGAGCAGAAGATTATATGAGTTTATTCCGCCCCAGAAGAAATCAGATATTACTCATTTTGAAGAAGTGATCGGAAAAGGAATTGATGCAGAAATCGAGGGTAATACGATAAAATTAGGTTCTTCTCAGTTTTTAAAAACAATGACTGAAAATACACATAAAAAAACCAAGGTACATATTGAAATTAATGGCATTTACAAAGGGAGTTATGCATTTAATAACCAATACAGGGAAGGAGTGGAACAGTTGTTTTCCGGTTTAGCCGCTAAATACAGCCTGGTTATTTTATCCGGCGATAATGACGGGGAGCGAAAAATTCTGGAGAAAATGCTTCCGGAGTCCACCACATTGGTTTTTAATCAAAAACCGGAAGAAAAACTTCGATACATTGAAAACCTTCAAAAGCAAGGGAAAAATGTGATGATGATAGGGGATGGTCTGAATGATTCCGGTGCATTAGCCCAAAGCAATATTGGAATTTCCATATCAGAAAATGTGAATGTGTTTTCTCCGGCTTGTGAGGGGATTTTAGATGCCTCACAATTTCAAAAGATCAATTTTTTCATGAAGTATTCCAAAAATGCCATGAAAACAATTTATATGAGCTTCGGGCTGTCATTATTATACAATGCAGTGGGATTAAGCTTTGCTGTTTCCGGAAATTTATCACCATTAATTGCAGCGGTTATCATGCCATTGAGCACCATAACCATCGTAAGTTTTGTAACGGTCATGAGCAATTATTATGCAGGCAGAGACAGGTCGTGACCTGTCTGCACGGAGTATCATTAAAAGAAGCCAAAATCTGTAACAGGAAAAAATAAGCAGTATGATAAATATCATATTTTATAAAATCGGCTAAGTCTAATTTTGTTAACATAATTTAAGGTATGAGCGTCATTTACATTTTAATCACCATTAGCATCATTGTAGCTGTTTTTTTTCTGTATGCTTTTATCAGAGCGGTACGAAAAGGTCAGTATGATGATGACTATACACCATCTGTCAGAATGCTTTTTGATGATGAACTCAAAAACAAATCCAACAAAAAACCAATATAAACAATAAAAGAAAAACAAGTATAATTATGGAGATGCAACAATTTTATTACGACAACAAAATTGTAAAGAAGTTCCTCTACGCCTGTATCGTTTTTGGTGTAGTAGGGATGCTGGTAGGCCTTATGCTGGCTATCATGTTTTTATTCCCCAATTTAACTGACGGAATCTCCTTCCTGAGTTTTGGCAGATTAAGACCTTTACATACCAATGCAGTCATTTTTGCTTTCGTGGGTAATGCTATTTTTGCGGGAGTTTACTACTCAATGCAGCGACTGCTTAAAACCAGAATGTATAGTGACGTATTGAGTAACATCAATTTCTGGGGATGGCAGTTAATCATTGTCGCGGCAGCCATTACATTGCCATTGGGAATCACTACTTCTAAAGAATATGCCGAACTGGAATGGCCGATTGATATTGCAATCGCTTTAATTTGGGTTGTTTTTGGGATTAATATGATTATGACAATTATCAAACGCAGAGAACGTCATATCTATGTTGCGGTTTGGTTTTACATTGCTACCTTTGTAACTGTTGCAATTCTCCATATTTTTAATAGTTTAGAATTACCGGTTTCTGCTTTAAAAAGTTATTCCGTTTATGCCGGTGTTCAGGATGCTTTAGTACAGTGGTGGTACGGACATAATGCGGTGGCATTCTTCTTGACCACGCCGTTTTTGGGGTTGATGTACTATTTTGTTCCTAAAGTAGCCAATCGTCCGGTCTATTCCTATCGGTTATCCATTATACACTTCTGGTCATTAATTTTTATTTACATATGGGCTGGACCACACCATTTATTATATTCTGCTTTGCCGGACTGGGCTCAGAACTTAGGTGTTGTTTTCTCTGTAATGCTTATTGCTCCTTCCTGGGGAGGTATGATTAACGGACTTCTTACTTTAAGAGGTGTTTGGGATAAAGTACGTACCGATGCGGTTCTGAAGTTCTTCGTAGTGGGTATAACCGGTTATGGTATGGCTACGTTTGAAGGGCCTATGTTATCACTCAAGAACGTAAATGCCATTGCTCATTTTACCGATTGGATTATAGCCCACGTTCACGTTGGGGCTCTGGCCTGGAACGGATTTATGACGTTTGGTATGATTTATTGGTTGATACCGCGAATGACCAAAACCAAACTGTATTCTGAAAAATTAGCCAATTTCCATTTCTGGATCGGAACTTTAGGAATCATTTTATACGCTTTACCACTGTATGTAGCCGGATTTACCCAAGCCTCAATGTGGAAACAATTTAATCCCGACGGAACGTTGGTTTATGGTAACTTTTTAGAAACGGTTACACAGATAGTACCGATGTATTGGATGCGGGCTATCGGAGGAACGCTGTATGTTACCGGTTTAATTGTCTTGGTCTATAATGTCATTAAAACGGTTACTGCCGGATCAAAAATAGAGGATGAATTAGCTGAAGCTCCGGCTTTAGCGGCCATTACCCCAAGAAGAATGAAAGGAGAGAAATGGCATTCCTGGCTGGAAAGAAAGCCTATCCAATTTACTGTTTTGTCATTGGTAGCGATTCTGATCGGAGGGATTGTTCAAATTATTCCGACCATTGTGGTTAAATCAAATATTCCGACCATAGCAGCCGTAAAACCATATACACCGCTTGAACTGGAAGGACGTGATTTATATATCCGCGAAGGCTGCGTAGGATGTCATTCGCAAATGATCAGACCGTTTCGTTCCGAGGTTGAACGTTATGGTGATTATTCCAAGGCCGGAGAATATGTGTATGACCATCCGTTCTTATGGGGATCTAAACGGACGGGGCCGGACTTACATCGGGTTGGAGCCAAGTACAACCATAACTGGCATTTTAACCATATGTGGGATCCGCAGAGTACTTCACCGGGGTCTATCATGCCGGGATATAAATGGTTGTATGACAACAAGCCAATGGATTATTCTATGATTGAGAAAAAAATGGAGGTAATGGTAACCCTGGGAGTGCCTTATGCAGATGAGGACATCCGCAATGCCAGAAAAGCCATTGATGATCAGGCTGCTGAAATTGAAAAAAACCTTCATGCCGATCCGGATTTTGTCAAATCGTATGAAGCAAGTAAAAAGAATGCAGCTACCCGGGGAGAAAAATTTGTTCCGATGAAAGACAGGGAAATCACAGCCTTAATTGCTTATCTGCAACGTTTGGGCACGGATATTAAAGTAAAAGAAACCGCACAAAATAAATAGTTATGCTAAAGTTTGTCAAACACCATATGGATACGATTACAGGGATTGAAATTTACCCTGTTATCTCCTTGAGTATTTTCTTTCTGTTCTTTGCTTTACTCCTTATTTGGGTATTTACATATAGCAAAGATACTATCCGTGAGCTGAGTGATATACCGTTAAAAGAAGATAATTAGTTAATTCGAATCATACGAAAAATGAAAAAAGTAATTCCCTCATACGTTAGAGTTCCATTGATTTTTGCCCTTGTGATGGGTGCAATGGAATATTTTATAGACTCAGGAGACAAACCGGCTTTTGTGGAATATCCCATGGTAGCCTTATTTTTAGGCGTTTTCCTGTTTTTACTGATTGCCATTGAAATTGTCGTCAGTGCAGTAGATAAAGTAACTTATCATTTGCTGACCGAAGAACAAAAAAGGAAACTGGAAGAAGCACAGGCTTTACCGTTTACAGAAAGTGCTTTTTATCAGAATCTGGTAAAAAAACTAACCCGTTCCAAAGAGATTGAAGAGGAGCATGATGTGCTGCTGGATCACGATTACGACGGTATTAAGGAGCTGGACAATGTACTGCCGCCCTGGTGGGTAAAATTATTTTACCTGACAATTATTTTTGCCTTTGCTTACCTGATAAGGTTCCACATTTTCAACGATTACGATCAGGCTTCCGAATTTGAAACCGAAATGGCTATCGCACAAGCGGAAGTTGAAAAATATAAATTGACCGCACCGGATTTAATGGATAAAGAAAAGGTAACACTTTTAACGGATGCTGCTGCACTGGCCGAAGGAAAAGCTATTTTTGAGGCAAAATGTGTGGCTTGTCATAAACCGGACGGCGGTGGTTCAATCGGGCCGAACCTGACCGATGAGCATTGGATTCTGGGGGGCGGAATCAAAAATGTGTTCAATACCATTATGGAAGGTGGCCGCGAAGGAAAAGGAATGGTTCCCTGGAAAACAGAAATCAAGCCTTCAGACATTCAAAAAGTAGCCAGTTATGTAATTTCTTTACAAGGCACAAATCCGCCGGATGCCAAAGCACCGGAAGGCGACATCTGGTTTGATGAAAATGCTCCAAAAACGGACGTTAACGCAGATTCAACTGCCGTTTCAACTGAAGTGGTGATGAAATAAAATAAATCAGCACTATTTGCGGGATTTATAAATTAAAAAGTAAGGTATGAGCAAGTTACCTGACGAAAGTTTCAGAGACAGTATCGGAACCATCAGTAAAGAAGGAAAGAGAGCCTGGGTTTTTCCCAAAAAGCCCAAAGGATATTTTTATGATAAAAGAAAGTTACTAAGCTACTTTTTATTATTATTCTTGTTTACAGCTCCTTTTATTAAAATAAACGGACATCAGTTTTTGATGTTCAACGTACTGGAAAGAAGATTTACTATTTTCGGCTTTCCGTTTTGGCCACAGGATTTTCATCTGTTTGTGATTTCAATGATCATTGGTGTGGTAGGTTTAGCGTTGTTCACGGTTGTTTTCGGGAGAATTTTTTGCGGTTGGTTTTGCCCGCAAACTATTTTTATGGAAATGGTTTTTCGCCGGATAGAATACTGGATTGATGGCGACAGAGGAGCTCAGATCCGTTTACAAAAGCAGGAATGGAATGCCGAAAAAATCAGGAAGAGAATTACCAAATGGGTTGTGTTTTTTATGGTTTCTTTTCTCATTGCGAATGTGTTCCTGGCTTACCTGGTAAGCAGTGACCGATTGCTGCTGATGATTAACGAAGGCCCGGCTTTACACACCGGCACCTTAGTGGCACTGTTAATTTTTACAGCGGTATTCTATTTTATTTTTGCTTGGTTCAGAGAACAGGTCTGTATTATCGCCTGTCCTTACGGAAGAATGCAAGGAGTTTTGCTGGATAATAAATCCATTAATGTGGCTTATGATTACGTTCGGGGAGAAAAAGAAAAGGGTAGAGCTAAATTCAATAAACAGGAAGACAGGGCAGCTGCCGGAAAAGGGGATTGCATCGATTGTAAACAATGTGTAAACGTTTGTCCGACCGGAATTGATATCCGGAACGGAACACAGCTGGAATGCATTAATTGTACCGCCTGTATGGATGAGTGTGACACCATCATGGAAAGTGTAGGGTTACCCAAAGGACTCATCCGTTATGCCAGTGAAGACGAAATTGTTAAGAAAGAAAAGTTTGTCTTTACCACCCGGATGAAAGGTTATACGACCGTTTTAGTGATTTTAATCGGTGCTTTAATCGGTATGTTGTTTCTCAGAAATGATGTAGAAGCAACCGTTTTAAGGCTTCCGGGACAATTGTTTCAGCATAAGGGGGAAAAAATCAGTAATGTTTATACCTATAAAATTGTAAACAAAACAACCAAACAATTTGACAATGTTACGTTTAAATTGTTTGAACCAAAAGGGGATATCATTTTAGTCGGAAAATCTAAAATATCCGTTAAACCCGATGGTATTGCCAAAGGGACATTGTTCATAGAAATTAATCCGGCCTATTTGGAGGGGGATAAAATAAAAATAAAGATGGAAGTGTATGACGGCGAAAATTTAATTGAAACGGCTACAACCAATTTTATGGGGCCAAGGAACTTTAATTAATCTTCTTGTGTTAGCTAACTTTTATCGGACTTCAGTCCGATGCAAAAAAAATAAAAAGATGAAAATCAACTGGGGAACAGGCATCGTTATCGCATTCGGATTGTTTATGACATTCATTTTGTTCTTTGTTTTTAAAGTGCAATCCGATAGTAAATATGATAATGAATTAGTAGTACAGGAGTATTATAAACAAGAACTTGTGTTTGAAAAACAGCGGGAGAAAGAGGTGAATGATAAACATTTAGAACACCCCGTTCAGATAACTTCGGAGGAAGAAGGGTTAAAAATTGTTTTTCCAGCCGGAATGGATATACAAAAGATCAAAGGAAAAGTGTCCCTTTACAGACCGTCTAACCAAAAACTGGATTTTGAAGTTCCGATTTCACTTTCCGGTTCACATTTGCTCATACCTAAACACAATTTGGTGGGCGGTCGTTGGGACATTTCTATCGACTGGAGTTACGAAGGAAAAGAATTTTTGACAAAGAAAATAATTTATTTATAAGCTTACTTGCCTGTTATCGGTCAACAGAAAACAGAAAACAGAAAACAGAAAACAGAAAACAAATGCTCTACACCGCTCTCTTATTCGGATTAATCAGCAGTTTCCATTGCATCGGCATGTGTGGCCCGGTTGCGATGATGATTCCGGTTGACCGGAATAATGTGGTCAAAAGGATTTTCCAATTGTTTTTATACCATTGGGGGAGGTTAACGGCATATGGCATCTTAGGCCTGTTTTTCGGTTTGTTGGGCAGGGGACTCTTCTTGGCCGGATTACAACAGCAATTATCTGTTTTAGTAGGGGTTTTGATGATATTTTTTATCATTATTCCGGAACGGAAATTAGCACAATACAATTTTTCAAAACCGGTTTATAAATTAATTTCTAATGTAAAAACTCATTTAGGAGCGCAATTCAAAAAAAAATCGTTTGACGCCTTGTTTACCATGGGGCTGTTAAACGGATTTTTGCCCTGCGGACTGGTGTATGCCGCTCTTTTCGGAGCAGTAGCCATGCAAAATGAATGGATTGGAGCCGCTTATATGATATTATTTGGAGCAGGAACCATTCCGATGATGAGTGCCGTGGTATTAATTGCCAATTTTATGACGGTACCTGTTCGCAACAAAATACAAAAAGTGATTCCCGTCATGGTATTTATCATCGGATGTTTATTCATCATCAGAGGAATGGGCCTGGATATACCTTATCTATCCCCAAAAACCACTTCTTTAATTGTTCAGGCAAATCCCGATTGTCATTAAAACTAACCCAACCGTTAACTGTTAAAGTGTATAAAAGAAGCCTTTTTTAGTAATACGTTGTTAGATCGGTTAACTCTTTTCGGCCGGGAAAATAGGAGATGGCTTTCTCAAGTTCAGTTTTACCTTCTTGGCAATTGATGTTTTCATACCGGCATAAATAAGCATAACCCAAACAAATCCGGTATTCCACATCAAACTGGTTCGGAACTAGTTTTGACGCACTTTTATACCTGAACAAGGCATTTTCAAAGTGTCCGGTCTCCATCCACTCATCCCCGTCCTTTATCAACAAAAGAAATTTTTTTTTGGTTTCTGAATTCTGAGGTAACTCATTTTTAACAGCTTGTTGGTTTTCTTCCATTTTTTTATCCTGCATAAAAAGATGAAATATTAATACGATTACTGGTGTTGTCATGAATAGAAATAAAATTAAACTTAATCTGAAAGAAGCCTTTTTTTCTTTTAACAGTTTGTTTCTGATCGCTTCCAATAATTCAGGCGAAGCAGTTTTGTGATCAACAAATTCTTCCGTTTCTTTTTCATTTAGAGAGCTAATGTATTCCTGTTTAGATGAAAACATGGATTTTCTCTTGCCGAGTTGATTTCGGTTAAATTTCATAACTAAGTTCATGTATTGAACGCCACCAAAACCACCCATAAAAAGTAATATTTATGGTTTTACGTTGAAAAGAATGAAATGGTTACAATCTAACGGATAAATTCAATTAATAATCAAACTGTCATCGAAAACAGTTTAGTTTCCGGCAGGTTGCGGGTCATACGTAAGTCAAAAGCCATACAAATGTTCCGGATAAAGGCTTTCCCTTTTTCGGTTACCGTGAGTGAATGAGTGGTAATGATAATTAACCCGTCTTGCTCCATTTCCTGAAGCCGTTCTATAACCTGATTGATTTCAGAAAAGTAAAAACCGTATTCGTGCCAGGAAGTATGAAGCTGGCACATAATATTCAGGATATGTTTACGGATAATCAGGTCTTCTTCGGTTAACACATGACCTCTGAAAACCGGAAGTTCATTTTGAGCTAAAATAGCGTAATATTCTTCCAGTGTTTTTACATTTTGAGCAAAGCTGTACCAGCTGTCGCTGATGGAAGAAACGCCCAACCCGATCATAACCTGGGTTTTAGAAGAAGTATATCCCATAAAATTCCGGTGTAGTTTTCTTTCCCGGAAGGAATGATACAAGTTGTCGGTTTCTAACGCAAAATGATCCATTCCGATTTCATGATAACCGTTTTCGGATAACCGTTTTTTGCCTGATTCATACAACAGCCGTTTTTCTTCATCCTCAGGTAAGTCTTCCTCTTTAAAACCGCGTTGGCCGTTTCCTTTTATCCAGGGAACATGGGCATAACTGTAAAAAGCCAATCTGTCGGGTTGTAATGAGTTTGTTTTGTCTATGGTATCAATCACATCGTCAACCGTTTGAAAAGGCAAACCAAAAATTAAATCATGGCCAACAGAAGTATAACCGATTTCTCTGGCCCAAAATGTTACTTTGGCCACATTGTGAAATGACTGGATGCGGTGAATGGCTTCTTGTACTTTTTCGGAATAATCCTGTACGCCAAAACTTACCCGGCGGAACCCTAAATCATATAATTTTTGAAGGTGTGCCCGTGTGGTATTGTTAGGATGTCCTTCAAAACTAAATTCATAATCCGGATGTTTGTCTGCATTTTTAAATAAACCGTTTATCAACCGTTCTAAATTTTCAGGAGCAAAAAAAGTCGGGGTGCCGCCGCCTAAATGGATCGCTTTGATAATTGGTTTTTTGGGTAAGAGTTCACAATATAATTCCCATTCTTTTACTACCGTATCGATATAAGGCTGTTCCACATCATGCCGTTTGGTGATGCGTTTGTTGCATCCGCAAAATGTACATAAACTTTCGCAGAACGGCAAATGAATATACAGGCTGATGCCTTCTGCAGTATTGCTTTGTACAAATGACTGTTGTAGTGTTTCTTTCCAATCGGCAACAGAAAAACTGTTCTCATCCCAATAAGGAACGGTAGGATAACTGGTGTATCGGGGACCGGGAACATTATATTTTTGAATTAATGACATCTTTTTAAACGTTTTGTAAACAGTAAAAAGTTAAGAATCAATGAGAACATTTTCATCTTAACTTCTCACCTTCGAAGTAAAACATGGGTCAAAGGTATAAGCTGCAGAGACGAAATAAAATGATATTTGTCATGTGTTCTTCCGCTTCGGCCTCAAACAAACGATTAAGTGATGAACCATTCATCTTACGGGAGAACCGGGGTTGATTTGTCTGGAAAAATAATTTTCACTGAAAACGATTTCGTAGGAAAAATTTCTTTCCTATATTTGAACTCCTATGCAACCAGTAAAAATAATTGAATGTCCGCGGGATGCCATGCAAGGCATCAAAACATTTATTCCTACGGAAAGAAAGGTGGTTTACCTGCAGTCACTTTTACGGGTTGGGTTTGATACACTGGATTTTGGCAGTTTTGTTTCCCCCAAAGCCATTCCGCAAATGGCTGATACGGCTGAGGTTTTATCCCGTTTGGATTTATCGAAAACACAGAGCAAATTGTTGGCGATTATTGCCAATACAAGAGGGGCAGAGCTGGCTTCGGAGCACAATGCTATTCGGTATTTAGGTTTTCCGTTTTCCATTTCAGAAAATTTTCAAATGCGGAATACACACAAAACCATTGCAGAATCTATTGTGACTTTACAGGAAATTCTGGAAATTGCCGACCAATCCAATAAAGAAGTAGTTGCCTATTTATCCATGGGGTTCGGAAATCCGTACGGTGACCCGTGGAACGTGGAAATAGTAGGGGAGTGGACCGAAAAACTGGCCGGAATGGGGGTAAAAATCTTATCGCTTTCCGATACGGTGGGAAGCTCAACACCGGAAGTCATTGATTATTTGTTTTCCAACCTTATCCCCAAATACCCGGCGATTGAGTTTGGAGCCCATTTGCATACTACTCCCGATAAATGGTTTGAAAAAGTAGATGCCGCCTACAAAGCCGGTTGCCGCCGTTTTGACGGAGCCATTCAGGGATTTGGCGGTTGCCCGATGGCAAAAGATGACCTGACAGGTAATATGCCTACCGAAAAATTACTGTCTTATTTTACAACTCAAAAAGAGAACACCAACACCAGCCCGATGAGCTTTGAAAGTGCGTATAATGAAGCAACAAAGGTGTTTGGGGAGTTTCATTAGAAAGGGCTGTTTATTATTGGTTTTCTGACGGACAATTTTTGAACACAGATTTTAAAATCAGAGAAATTTAAAATAAATGGTCTCTTCTGAAAGCGGAAAACCCAAAACCGTTATCTATTCCTCCACCCGGATTTCAAATAGTTTATCCCAATTTTTACCTGTTACAAAAAGGGTCTTTGTTTTCGGATTATAGGCAATTCCGTTTAACACATCAATATCGGGGTGTTGGGTGACGAGTTTTTTTAAGTCGCCCAGATAAATCACAGACTCTACGGCTCCGTTTGCCGGGTTAATAACAGCTAAGGCATCTTTTTGGTATATGTTTCCGTAGATTTTTCCGTTTATCCATTCCAGTTCGTTAACGGATTTAATTTTGCTGGCACCGGAATATACATTAATGTTTCCTTCAATTTGCAGGGTTTCCGGGTTTAATGTATAAATTTTTTCGGTACCGTCTGATTGATACAACATTTTCCCGTCGTTGCAGAGTCCCCAGCCTTCAATTTGTTTAGAATAATTAAAGCGTTTAATTTCTTTAAAGGTGTCAGCATCATAAATAAAACCAACTAAATTCCGCCAGGTTAACTGATATACTTTATTGTTTAAAATGGTGATTCCTTCACCGAAAATAACTTCCGGGTGTTCTATTTTTTTATACACTTCACCGGTTTTGTAATTCATTTTACGCAGACTGGAAATCCCTTTGATTCCGGTAGAATTCCCGGCCCCGTTTCCGGTTCCTTCATACAGGGTATCGCGGTAAAATTCTAAACCTTGTGTGTAGGACTTGATGTCGTGCGGATAAGTGTTTACAAGGGTGTAGTTAAGCAATTTCGGTTCTATTTTAGAGATAAGCTCAATACGGTGGGTGGCTTCGGCATAGTCATTCTCATAATAAACCAGGGCTTTCAGGTTCTGGTATCCTAATTTTTGACCGCTTAAGGAGTATTCCTTATTTTTGGCCCCGCTAACCGAACCTACCTTCTGGTCGTTGGCGTAGTAAACAATGCTGTCGATCGTTTTGTTTTTGGTGTTGGAAATAGTCAGAACAGCTGTTTCGTCGGTAGAAAACTGAGCTTTTGACTGGGTTGTATTCAATAAAAACAGTCCTGATTTATCTTTTTCTTTGTCTTCACAACCTGAAAACAGAATGGCTAATAAAATGAATGAGAATAAGTTATAGTTTTTCATGCGGATTTCATAATAATATCGACAAATATAACAATTTGAATCGAACTATTTTCCTTGTAAAAACATAAAAAGATTGTATATTTGCAACGGCAAGTCCTACACGACCAGCTCCTGCAAACTCCTCCAGGGTGGGAACGCAGCAAAGGTATGCGGTTGTAGCGGTGCGATGTAGGTCGCTTGCCGTTTTTTTAATCTGAACCTGTTTCAGATTCCCCTTTTACTTTTCCGTTTTTTTACCATACAAGAGATCTGAACAATATAAGCTTTAAACTTGTAGTGTTTTTTTCGTTTTCAATCTTATCTTCCTTATGTGGTTAATCAGCAATAGTTTTTTATTTCCCGGTTTGTAATTTTTCTTTTCATTACTTTCGCTTTCACAAATAGATGTATATGCAATTAAAATGGAAAATAATCCAACACCAACTGAAAGAGCCTTTCAAAATTGCTTATGGCGTCTATCCTTTCAGAAATGCATTAATTGTTTCGGTTGAGCGGGATGGAAAAACCGGTTATGGAGAATGTACAGAAATTGATTATTACCACATTCATCTGACAGATTTTGTAACTGATTTAGAACGAATTCAACCGTTGTTCACCTCTTTTAAAATCGAGCACCCTTTTGATTTTTTCAATAAACTGAAGACTTTTTCTTTGCATCCATTTTTGCAATCAGCCATCGATTGTGCGTATTGGGATTTGTACGGAAAACTTGAAAACAAAACATTTGCCGAGTTAAACCAATTGCCAACCACACATTTTTCAAAATCGTCCATTACAATAAATATGGAAGAAGAACCCATTCAACTCAAGAAAATCATCGGATCCGGTTGGGAATTTTGTAAAGTGAAAGTCAATTCATGGTCAGCTTCTTTACGGGATAAATTGTTAGCCACCGGAAAGAAAATCGGTATCGATTCTAATGGGAGTTTTTCGTTGGAACAATGTCTGTTTATTCAAAATGATTCTCTTTCAGCAAATTTTTTGTATTTCGAACAACCAATGGCCAAAGGAGCAGAAAATTATAAACACTTATCCCTAAACAGTTATGCCAATTGGATGGCAGATGAAGATGTTCAATCAGTTGATGATTTGGAATTGTTACAACCTCATTACAAAACCCTGAATGTAAAAGTGATGAAATGCGGCGGATTAACACCTTCTCTAACGATCATTCAAAAAGCAAAAACGATGAATTTTAAAATTATGATTGGTTGCATGACCGAATCAACAGTCGGTATTTCTGCCGGAATTGCGTTGGCTTCTTTTGCCGATTATCTCGATTTGGATGGTGCAAATTTAATTGCGAATGATAATTTTAATGGTTCAAAAATTGTGAGAGGGAGAGTGGTTTTGAGTGAGCATGCAGGTTTAGGAATTGACCAATCACCAATCACTAATTACTAATCACTATATTTGCATTTTAAACCCAACCATGTCCAAAGTAATTCTCATCACAGGCGGTTCCTCCGGAATCGGTAAATCCATCGGTACCTTTTTACATCAGAAAGGCTATGTAGTGTATGGAACAAGCAGAAATCCCTATCAAGTAAAGGAGTCAGTTTTCCCTTTGTTACAATTGGATGTGCGTGAGGCGAACAGCATTAAATCGGCCATTTCCGAATTAATTCAGAAAGAAGGTAGGTTGGATGTTGTTATCAACAATGCCGGTGTCGGCATTACCGGTCCGCTGGAAGAAATTCCCACTCAGGAAATCAAAAACAATTTTGAAACTAATTTTTTCGGGCCGATAGAGGTGATGAAAGCGGTTTTGCCACAGATGAGAAATCAAAAATCAGGTTTAATCATCAACATTACGTCTATTGCCGGCTATATGGGATTGCCGTACCGGAGTGTGTATTCTGCTTCCAAAGGGGCATTGGAACTGATAACCGAAGCCATTCGGATGGAAGTAAAACCCTTCGGGATTCAATTAACCAACGTAGCTCCCGGTGATTTTGCAACCAATATTGCTTCGGGTCGTTATCATGCACCGCTAAAGGATGATTCAGCGTATAAAATTGCATATGGAAATACATTGAAAATGATGGACGAACACGTTGATTCCGGCAGTAATCCGGATGAAATGGCTTTTGCCATTCACAAAATTATAGCAACCAATCAACCGAATGTTCATTATAAAGTAGGCAGTTTTCTGCAACGTTTTTCAGTTGTATTAAAACGGATTTTGCCGGATAAAGTGTATGAAAAAATGTTGATGAATCATTATAAGCTTTGAATTGGGGTTTAGAAATCAGAAGTTTGAGTTTTTTGCTGTAATTGACATTGACATTACTTTTGAATTCGTAATTTTGCAACCAAATTAAAACACAACTCAGATATGAAATTTTTTATTGACACCGCTAACCTCGAACAAATTAAAGAAGCACAGGCTTTAGGCGTTTTAGATGGTGTAACCACAAACCCGTCGCTTATGGCCAAAGAGGGCATCAGCGGAAAGAACAACGTTTTGAAGCATTATGTGGACATTTGTAACATTGTTGATGGCGATGTAAGTGCCGAAGTGATTGCTACGGACTACGAAGGCATGATAAAAGAAGGCGAGGAGTTATCAGAATTACACGAACAGATCGTGGTGAAATTACCAATGACCAAAGAAGGTGTAAAAGCCTGTAAATATTTTGCAGACAGGGGAATTAAAACCAACGTAACGCTGGTTTTCTCTGCCGGACAGGCATTGTTGGCGGCCAAAGCCGGAGCTACGTATGTTTCACCATTCATCGGAAGATTAGACGATGTTTCCACAGACGGTCTGGCCCTGATTGAAGAAATTCGTGATATCTATGATAATTACGGCTATGATACACAGATTCTGGCTGCTTCTGTCCGTCACACCATGCACATTGTTAATTGTGCCAAGATTGGGGCAGATGTAATGACCGGACCATTATCAGCTATTTTAGGATTGTTAAAACATCCGCTGACCGATATCGGATTGGCTCAGTTTTTAGCTGACCATGCCAAAGCAAATCAATAAACACTGCCGTAAACCAGCATAAAAAAATCCCGTCGTTTTACTGACGGGATTTTCTGTTTTTTACATGCTTTTTATTTTAGATATTCACCAAATTTTACATCAAATAGATTTACAAAACCATTGTGAATTTTTCCGGTTTCATCTAAAATGATGGTGCGGTGCAGTTTTGTGATTACCCATTTATCTTTTAACTCCTCAAAATTATGGGCTCTGAATTCATTAATGGTTCCGAAACGGTGATTTTCAAGTACCTTTTTCCACTTCGTTTGGTCTTCATCAATATTAATGGCCACAAATTGATAGTCCGGATTGCTTTTATAATAATCCAATGCTTTTTTGTGGACAGCCAGTAAGTGTGAATCTGCATTTTCTGTCCAAAAGAAAATAACGGTTTTTCGGTTTAAAACAGATTGGCTGTTCAGGGTATTACCGTTTAAATCAATTAAGGTAACATGGGGTAAATCATTTCCTTTTTTCAGGTTCTGGATAGAAGCACCTATTTTATTGATTTCATTCATCGTGCTCTTATCGGTAGATAACTCGTTATAGCGGACCAGAAACTTCTGGTTATTTGCAATGTTTTGATCCTCCAACAAATAAGAGAAAGCAATGTTATGTAAAATTTTATTTTTTATTTTCTCGTTTTTAAACAGGGTGTCCGCGATATTTAATTTATGGATATGGATCTCCAGATCTTCGTTTTCCCGGTTTGTTGGATTGGGCTGATTAAAGGATACATTGCCTAAAAAATGAGTCAGGTAACGAACAAAAGGAGAATAGTTAACCAACAGTTTGTTGTTAAATTCTACTTCTTTTCTGAAATGGTAATAATCAGCCGGTAATTGATCATTAACATTTTCACCGGTTCTCATTTTATGAGCCATCGGATAAATTTCTTTTTTGGAGAAATGATGAAAATTCAACATTGTTCTGGCATAAAGATCGAAACCGTCATTCCATTTGATCTGCTCTTTTTTGGTATTGTAAAATTTTTTCTTGCTTTGATAGGAGGAATCACAGTTCGAAATGAACTTAGCGACATCGTAGTCAAAAACATCAAACATTTTGTTTTTATCGTCCTCATTTTTCAGATACAACTCCATCAAAAAATTATTTTTCTCATCACCGCGTCCGCAAAAAACAATAGATTCGTCAAATTCTACGGGGTTGATGCGAACCATTAAACTGTCATTTTTATCAAAATAGACATACTGGTATTCAGGTTCATGCTTAAAGGTATATAAACCGGGAGCCAAAGAGTCAAATTTCTTTATAAACCGGTTGTTTTTATCCAGAAAAAGCGTATCAACAACTTCATCATTCTTTAAAAATAAAACAAAGTTGTTTTTAGGATTAATTACTTCACCACCAAAATAGGCCGTATAATTATCCTTGTCAAATTCTTTCTGACATCCGGTAACTGAAAAAAGCAGGGCGATATTGAGAGAGAGAAGTATTTTTTTAATATAGGCAATCATTATGTGGTATTAGTTTATATAACAAAAGTATTTTTTCTACTGTTTACATCTTGTTAACAGACAGTTAAAATAAACCTATATTTATTCTAAATAACCGTGATTCAAAAGTGCTTTATTTTTTCTACTTTTGCAACGCTTTTTAAAAAATAGAAAACACATGTTGACAGTTTCAAATTTATCAGTTCAATTTGGCAAAAGAGTTTTGTTTGACGAAGTGAATGTAACCTTTACACAAGGCAATTGTTACGGAATTATCGGAGCAAATGGTGCCGGAAAATCTACGTTCATGAAAATTATTTCGGGTGAAATGGAACCTACTTCGGGACGTGTCATTTTAGAACCGGGAAAAAGAATGTCGGTTTTAAACCAAAATCACAACATGTTTGATGAACATACGGTTCTGGAAACGGTTTTAATGGGCAACAAAGTGCTGTATGCCGTTAAAGCTGAAATGGATGCTCTGTATGCCGATTACAATGATGCCAATGCGGACAGAATTGGTGAATTGCAGGTACAGTTTGAAGAAATGAACGGCTGGAATGCCGATTCTGATGCGGCTTCGATGCTGTCTAACCTGGGAATTTCGGCTGATTATCACTATACATTAATGAGCGAAATGGAAGGCAAACTGAAAGTTCGTGTCCTTTTAGCCCAGGCTCTTTTCGGTAACCCGGATGTGTTGATTATGGATGAGCCTACCAACGACCTGGATTTTGAAACCATCGGCTGGTTAGAGAATTTCTTGGCGAATTATGAAAATACGGTATTGGTTGTTTCGCACGACCGTCACTTTTTAGATGCAGTTTGTACACATGTGTCGGATATTGATTTCGGAAAAATCACACACTATTCAGGAAATTACACCTTTTGGTACGAAAGCAGCCAGTTAGCAGCCAAGCAACGTGCTCAGCAGAACAAGAAAGCAGAAGAGAAAAAAGCCGAGTTAGAAGAATTTATCCGTCGTTTCAGTGCGAATGTAGCAAAATCAAAGCAGGCTACTTCCCGTAAAAAAATGATCGAAAAATTAAATTTAGATGAAATAAAACCATCGAGCAGAAGATATCCTGCCATCATTTTTGATCAGGAAAGAGAAGCCGGTGATCAGATTTTGAATGTAGTAGGGTTGAGTGCTTCGTTAGATGGTGAAACACTTTTCAGAAATATTGATCTGAATATGGCCAAAGGAGACAAAGTAGTGGTGTTTTCCAAGGATTCAAGAGCGACTACCGCTTTTTATGAAATACTGAACGGCAATTTAAAAGCTGATTCAGGGACATTTGATTGGGGAATTACAACAACCCAGTCGTATTTACCGGCCGATAATCACGCTTTTTTTGAAAATGACTATACCCTGGTTGATTGGTTACGCCAATGGGCCAAAACCGAAGAAGAGCGTGACGAAGTTTATGTTCGCGGCTTTTTAGGTAAAATGATTTTTTCCGGTGAAGAAGCTCTTAAAACAGGCCGTGTTTTGTCGGGTGGAGAAAAAGTGCGTTGCATGATTTCCAGAATGATGATGCTACGTGCCAATGTTTTAATGTTAGACGAACCAACCAATCATTTGGACTTGGAATCGATTCAGGCGTTCAACAACTCACTGAAAAATTTTAAAGGTTCGGTTCTGTTTACCACACACGACCATGAATTTGCTCAAACCGTTGCCAATCGCGTAGTGGAAATCACGCCAAATGGTGTTATCGACCGCTATATGACGTTTGATGAATACTTGGAGGATGATAAAATCAAAGAACTGAGAAAAAAAATGTATGCATAAATCAATTCATCCCGTAACGTTGTTCCGGGATTTTTTTTGAAAAATAAGTCACAAAAAAAGTATATCTTTACCCTCCAAACAACACCACCATGAGTCAAAAAGTATTGCTTACTTCCAAAGAAGTCAATATCATTCTCCATCGTTTGGCCTGTCAGTTGATTGAAAAGCACCTTGATTTTTCAGATACGATCATTATTGGATTGCAACCCCGGGGTTCTTTTTTGGCTAAGCGCATTGTGAAAATACTACAGGAAGAATACCACATCAAAAACATCCAATCGGGTTTGTTAGACATCACATTCTTCAGGGATGATTTTCGCCGTGGCGAAAAACCTTTGGAAGCTAATAAAACCGAAATCGATTTTATCGTAGAAGATAAAAAGGTCATTTTTATTGATGATGTTTTATATACCGGAAGAAGTATACGTGCAGCTTTAACCGCCATTCAGTCTTTTGGGAGACCGAGTGAAATAGAGCTTTTGGTGTTGATTGACAGACGATTTAGCCGCCATTTACCCATTCAACCTGATTATCGGGGAAGGCAGGTAGATGCGATTAACAATGAAAAAGTAAAAGTCTGCTGGACTGAAAACGAAGGCGAAGACACGGTATATTTAGTAACTACTAACACACAAACAACTCCTGAAAATGTCTGAATTGTCTGTTAACCATTTATTAGGCATCAAATACCTTCAGCCGGAAGATATACAGCTTATTTTTGAAACGGCCGATCATTTTAAAGAAGTGATTAACCGCCCGATAAAAAAAGTACCGTCTTTGCGGGATATCACCATTGCCAATATCTTTTTCGAAAACAGTACGCGAACCAAATTATCATTTGAACTGGCTCAAAAAAGACTTTCTGCCGATGTGATCAGCTTTTCTGCCGCCCAATCATCGGTGAAAAAAGGCGAAACCTTAATTGATACGGTAAATAATATTTTAGCCATGAAAGTGGATATGGTGGTCATGCGTCATGCCAATCCCGGTGCGGCTTTTTTTCTTTCTAAAAATGTAAAAGCCAGTATCGTGAATGCCGGAGACGGTGCACACGAACATCCTACTCAAGCCTTGTTAGACAGTTATTCCATCAGAGAACGATTAGGTGATGTAGGCGGGAAAAAGGTCGTCATTGTTGGTGATATTTTGCATTCCAGAGTGGCACTTTCCAATATTTTTGCCCTTCAAATGCAAGGTGCAGAAGTCAAAGTGTGTGGGCCAAAAACGTTGATTCCAAAACACATTGAAAGTTTAGGTGTTTCGGTAGAACCAAATTTAAGAAAAGCATTGGAGTGGTGTGATGTGGCGAATATGCTTCGTGTGCAAAATGAACGGATGGATGTAAATTATTTTCCTTCTACCCGGGAATACGCTCAGCAATACGGTGTGGATAAAGCACTTTTGGATTCATTGAACAAAGAAATCGTAATCATGCACCCCGGCCCGATAAATCGTGGTGTGGAGATTACAAGCGATGTAGCCGACTCCAAACAATCTGTTATCTTAGACCAGGTTGAAAACGGAGTAGCGGTTAGAATGGCCGTTATTTACCTGTTGGCTTCAAAAATTAAATAAGTTTTTGTAACTTAGTATTTGAGATAGTGAAAAACTCAGTATTTCAGCCACTCAGAATCTTAGAACCTTAAAAAAATGAAAGTCGATCAAAAAGGACATACTACGATACTCAAAAATACCCAAGGCGATTGTGTTGCTTTTCTTGAAAAAGTAACCACACAACACAATAGTTTTAAAAACCAGAACCTGATTTTAGACCTGTCGATGGATAAAGAAGTAAAACTGAAACAGATCAAATTGTTCAGCGAATTATCTAACGCTCACAAAAAAGGGAAAAAGTCATTTGTAATGGTGGTTCAGGATATCAATTTTAACGAAGTACCAACCAAATTAACTGTTGTTCCCACCTTACTGGAAGCCCATGACATCATTGAAATGGAAGAAATCGAACGCGATTTAGGTTTTTAATTTCAACGGATAACCGACAACGGACAACATACAACTTCCTCATGAAACTCACCATCCTCGGCTGTTATGCCGCCACACCTCGCACCATCACTAATCCAACCTCACAAGTTCTAGAAATTAAAAACCGCATGTTTTTGATTGACTGTGGCGAAGGAACACAGGTACAGTTGCGGAAGAACAAAATCAAATTCTCTAAAATCAATCACATCTTTATTTCGCATTTGCATGGTGATCATTTTTTTGGTCTGGTGGGATTAATCTCAACCTTTATGTTGTTAAACCGGGAAAGCGATCTGCATGTTTACGGGCCAAAAGGCATCAAAGAATTGATTTTACTGCAATTGCGTGCCGGAAATTCTTATACGGGGTATAACCTTTATTTTCATGAATTGGAATCCAATGCGAGTGAAGTGCTGTTTGAAGATGAAAAAGTAATCGTGAAAACCATTCCGCTCAAACACCGCATTTATACCAACGGATTTTTATTTCAGGAAAAGAATAAAGAGCGAAAGCTCCATATCGATAAAATTCAGAACCTTGGCATAGATGTGGTTTATTACCAAAAGATAAAATACGGCGGCGATATTAGGTTAGATGATGGAACACTTATTCCGAACCACGAAATTACCTTTGACCCTGAGCACGAAAAGAGCTATGCCTTTTGCTCTGATACGGTTTATGATGAAGGTATCATTCCGATAATCAGAGAAGTTGATGTTTTATATCACGAATCAACTTTTTTGGAAAAAGAAGCTCATTTAGCCGAAAAAACAATGCATGCCACGGCCAAACAAGCCGCAGAAATCGCTTTAAAAGCGGATGTGAAAAACCTGGTTTTGGGACATTATTCCACCCGCTATGAATCCATAGAGTTGTTTAAAACCGAAGCTGAAACTGTTTTTTCCAAAGTGTTTTTGGCAGAGGACGGAAAGGAGTTTGAGTTTTAATCAGTTGTCGGTTGTCGGTTGTCTGTTTTTTCGTTGCTTTTTGATGAATAGTTTGGCTTAGTTTTTATACACGCCATCAAAACCTTTGTACCTTTGTACCTTTGTACTTTTAATCTTAGCACCTTAAAAAATGGAAGATCTCAGCAACTATCGAAAATCGTATGAAAAAAGCGAACTTCTGGAGACCAATATTCCGGAAGATCCGATAAATCTATTTCACCGCTGGTTTTATCAGACCGAAGCACAAGGTAATACAGAAGAAGTCAATGCCATGACGGTTTCTACCATTGGAAAAGACGGATTCCCAAAGTCCCGTGTTGTTTTATTAAAAAAATTCAACGAAGAGGGGTTTATTTTTTACACCAACTACGAATCTGAAAAAGGACAAGCCATTGCGGCCAACCCGCATGTCTGTCTTTCCTTTTTTTGGCACTCCATGGAAAGGCAGGTCATTATCAAAGGCGTAGCAGAGAAAACACCTGTAGAGCTTTCCGATAAATATTTTGACTCCCGCCCGGACGGAAGCAAATTGGGAGCAATCGTTTCCAACCAGAGCTCTGTAATCGAATCCAGAGCCATTCTGGAAGAAAAACTGAAAGCATTGGAATTAGAATTTCATGGAAAAGAAATACCACGCCCGGCATTTTGGGGAGGTTTTTTAGTGCGTCCGCACGAAGTAGAATTCTGGCAGGGCCGTCCAAACCGTCTTCATGACAGGATACGTTACCGGCTTCAGAACGACTATGAGTGGAAAATAGAAAGATTAGCACCTTAATTTGTAAGAATAAATTTAAATAAAAATAAAATTAGTGCATTTCGTCGATTTTATTTTGCACTTTACCGAATATAGTAGTAATATTGACTCGTCAAACAAGACAAAACGTTCATCAATAAAAAAGCACCAAGATATTTGCCCCACATCTATCAAATGCTAAAAATATTTAGATAACCTAAAAGTATTTGCCCCACATCTACTTTTAAAAACTTAACCTACTACTATGAAAGCAAAAATGTTCAGAGCATTGTTGCCGATTGCAATTGTGTTCACCTTGGTATCTTGTTCTTCTGACGCTTCAGACGAGGCGGCTGTTGCACCAATTGTAGAAAATTTTTCATACAGTGATACGGAGTTGGATTTAATGAATAAAATTAATCAGCACCGTGAAAGTGTTGGATTAAATCCATTAGAACAAATCAACCACATTTCATACAAATCATCTGAACACAACGATTACATGATTGAAAATGATGTAGTAGGTCATCAGTATTTTGACCAGAGAGCCACTAACATCAAACAAGTTTTGGGTGCGGTCAAGGTAAGTGAAAATATAGCTTACAACTATCAGTCCAACGAAGGCGTTCTGAATGCCTGGTTGTTGAGTGACGGACACAAAGAAAACATTGAGGGTGATTTTACCCACTTTGGTATATCAGTTAAAACAAATCCTGCTACCGGAAAAAAATACTACACCAACATTTTTATGAAAAGGTAATTTTGCCCCGAATTTACCTTAACCTAAGAAGAACCATTCGCTATCGAGTGGTTTTTTTTATGGTTAATTTATAGATGTCAGCGTTCTGAATCTCCGAATCATTGTCTTCACAAAGTAAAAAAGTGATTTCAGTTTCAGCATTCTTATAAACAGTTAAACCTTCAAATTTATTAGTATTTGTAATTTTTTCAGTAAATTCAGTTTCAAAAGTAGAAGGATGTAAAACGCCAATCCAACTTCCCAAAACAGTACCGTCTTCATAAGTAGAATTTGAATCTTCGGCTGTCGCCAAAAAATAAATTTTATCCTCCACAATAACCGCATCGGTAAAAGTAGCGGGAACGCTTTTTTCTTTTGGTAAAATAACCGGAACAAAACCAATTTTACCCGGGTTTTCAAGCGATTCGTTTAAAATAAAAATACCATTCTGGCCGGCCTTGCCATTTCCGCGTTGAAAGAGAAGCCACTTATTTTTATATTTCACAACACCTTCAATATTCAAATTTTCTTTGTCAATTCCGGTCGATTCAGAAATTTTTTCAAACAAAGAAGTCAAATCAGTGGTGTTTGATTTCTTTGATTTTGTATGATAACGAGCTAAAATCATTCTCTTTTCTGTCGAACCGGAACCCAGTAGTAAAATAGAATTTTCAACCTTAGTAATCGATTCAAAGTCCGGCTTTTCATTCTTTTTTATCGATTCGGCACTGTTCTCAAAAAGTCCGATCTTTTCCAGTTTTTCCGTCTTTAGATTATATTCATACAAAAACGAACTCGAATCGGAGATTAAGAAAAGCGAATCATTTTCCAATACCAATCCGGAAGTTGCTCCGATTCCTATGATCTGAAAAAAGAGCTCTAATTTAAATTTGTCCATACTTTTTTGTACTTTGCTGTAAAATTAATCAATCTAAACCATATCAGATGAAAAATATAAAACCCGAACATTTTAGAGTTGATTCCGAAATCAGTTTAGCTAAAACACCTACTTTTTTAGACATAGAGACTTCTGAAAAAAAGAAGGAAAAAATGCTTCAGAAAACCCGCGAAAAACTGAGCAAACTGCAGGATACCCTGTATGCCCACAACCGCTATGGCGTACTCATCTGTCTGCAGGGAATGGATACTGCCGGAAAAGACAGTCTGATCCGCGAAGTTTTTAAAGAATTCAATGCCCGTGGTGTGGTGGTGCACAGTTTTAAAACGCCTAATTCAACCGAATTGGAACACGATTATTTGTGGCGACATTATACTGCTTTACCTGAAAAAGGAAAATTTGCCGTTTTTAACCGCACACATTATGAGAATGTGCTTGTGACCCGGGTTCACCCGCACTATATTTTAAATGAAAATATTCCCGGCATCGAAACGGTAGAAGACATTACGCCCGAATTCTGGGAAAACCGTTTCGAAAGCATCAATGCCTTTGAAAAACACATCGCAGCCAACGGAATAATTATACTCAAATTTTTTCTTCATCTCAGTAAAGAAGAACAGCGTCAGCGATTGCTCCGCCGCCTCGAAACGGAGAAACACAACTGGAAATTTTCGCCCGGTGACATCAAAGAAAGAGGATTCTGGAACGATTATCAAAACTACTACGAAGAAGCCATCAATCGCACCTCAAAACCACATGCACCCTGGTATATTGTACCGGCAGACAACAAAGAAACCGCCCGTTACATTGTGGCAAAAACCATACTCGAAGAGCTTCAGAAACTCACCGATATCAAAGAGCCCGAACTGGAAGACAAAGTCAGAGAAAACATCAAAATATACCATGATTTACTAAAAACGGAACAATAAATTTTGGCCGCACCACGGGCTATCCACTCCAATTCCTCGAGCCAAAGCACAAAAAACCAAGCCGCAAAAAGAGCTTCCGCCGGTCGCTTTTTTGCGGCAGTTTTTTTAGTGCTCCGGCTCTCCGGGATTTCCGTTGCTATCCCTGGCGGAGATTGTGCCGAGAACCGTTTTTTATTACAAAAACATGGCAATTCTGTAACAAAACCAAGTTAAAGTATAATCACTTTCAATACGGTCAAATTATCTTTGTAAGGATTTTCATTTTTAAACAAAAAAATTCAACGAAAAGACTTAATTTTAAACCAAAACGCCGCAATTGAAAAAAAGAATAAAAAAAGGAGTACGCATTTTACTTTGGATTATTGGTTCCATTGTGCTTACATTCCTGCTTTTAATAATCTTACTTCAGGTACCGGCTGTACAGAATTTTGTAAAAGATAAAGCGGTTTCCTATCTCGAAAACAAAATACAGACCAAAGTCTCTATCGACAGAATTGAAATCGGCTTACCCAAAAATGTCATAGTAGAAGGCATTTATTTTCAAGACCAACAGAAAGATACACTTTTGTATGGCGAAAAAGTGTTGGTCAACATCAGTTTACTCAAACTCATCAGTAGCAAAGTTCAAATCGAAAATGTCGAACTAACCGGCATCGTTGCCAACATCAACCGGAATGATAAAGGCGAATTCAACTTCGATTATATCATCAAGGCCTTTGCATCAGAAGACCCCGAAACAGAATCGGAATCAACCGAAATTTCACTGGACAAAATTAACCTCAATAACATTCGCTTTTCGTTTAACGATGCCCTGACCCAAAATGATTTTAAACTAAATTTAGGTCATTTTAACACCCGAATCAAAACCTTTGATTTAGAAAAATTAGATTTCGAAGTGCCAACAATAGAAGTTGATGGTTTATCACTTCAATTAAAGCAAGGCATTGCACAAGTTCTTCAAAATACCGAAGAAGTAGCAGAAGATGCCAAAAACGAACCCAATCTAAAATTAAAAATAGGAGAAATAGATTTAGGAAAAATCGATATTCGTTTCGAAAGCGAATCCACTCAATTAAAAACCGGATTCGCTTTTCAAAAACTGGAGGTTAGTTTCAATGAAATTGATTTACAGAAACAATTTATCGATATTGCTTCCTTCAATTTAAAAGAAACCAAAGGCAACCTGGTTTTAGGTAAAACCGAAGAAAAAGTAACCGAAGAACCATCAACAGAAACCGCGTCCGACAATTGGAAATTTAAACTGGACAAGATTCTGGTTGAAAAATTAGATTTTCAATTTGACGACGAAAAATCAGCCCCAATCGCAAACGGAATTGATTACAAGCACCTTCATCTTCAAAACCTAAACCTTGATGCTTCGCAGCTAAGTTACGCCACCGAAAATATAGCGGTCAACATTCATTCGTTTCAAATGAAAGACAAAAGTGGTTTAGAAATTCAATCGTTCTCTGCCGGTTTTAAGATGACTCCAACCGCTGTTTCGCTTGAAAAATTATTCATCAGCACACCACAAACCGAAATTAAAAATAAGTTGGTTTTAGGTTTTCCATCACTGCAATCAATAGGTGAAAATCCGGGAGAAATTGCCATCAATGCAAAACTGTTGCAAACCAGGATCGCTTTTCAGGATATGTTGCTTTTTGCACCGCAATTGGCTCAGGAAAATCCGTTCAAAAGTCATCCCAATGCTATTTTGTTATTAAATACAGAACTCTCAGGAAAACTGGGTAATCTTCGTATCCCATACTTTGAAATCGGCGGTATCGGTCAGACAATTGCTTCACTTTCCGGAAGTATTGTTGGTTTACCCGATATGGAAAAAGCTAACTTTGAGGTGTTAATCAATCAGTTTCAATCTACGGCCAGCGATATAGCAACATTTGTTCCGCCTAATACAATTCCCAACACGATTCAACTTCCGGAAACCTTTTCGCTCAACGGAAATTTCAAAGGTTTGATCAATAATTTTACGACGGATTTAAACTTGAAAAGCAGTTTTGGAGGGGCAAAGGCGGTGGCTCTTTTTGATCAATCCCAAAAAGGAAGCGAACGGTATGATGCTCAAATCGACTTGACTGAATTTGATTTAGGAAAGTTTATTAAAAACGATTCCATCGGGAAATTAACTTTAAAAGCTGATGTAAAAGGAGTTGGTTTAGACCCTAAAACAGTTTCTGCCAATGCGAATTTAGAAGTAATGGAAGCCACTTTCAATTCCTACACTTATCAAAATGTTTCACTAAAAGGAGCAATCCAAAATGGTGATTTTAAAATCACAACCGCCAGTCAGGACCCCAATATCACATTTGACGGAATAGCCGAAGGAAGTTTTAAAACGGACTATCCAAGCGGAAAACTCAACTTGAATATAGAAATGGTCGATTTAGAAAAGCTTCGTTTTGTGTCGGATCCATTTCGGTTCAAAGGTGTAATAGCAGCCGATATGAGTTCTGCTGACCTTGATTCGTTAAACGGAAATATTGTTCTTCATGATTTCATTATCGCCAACGAAAAAAATCAGCTTGCTTTAGATTCTATCAAAATTGTGGCAGAATCAACCGTAGAAAGCAATAGCATAAAACTAAATTCACAATTCGCAGATGCTTCCGTCACAGGAAAATATCAGCTAACCAAAGTAGCCGACGCCGTTTTAAAATCAATGGAAAGTTATTATTCTGCAACGGAAAATCCAACCGAAGCAGATACCGCTGAACAGCAATTTGCGTTTTCTGTTGCCCTGAGGAATACACCGGTTCTTCAACAGTTTGTACCTGATTTAACAGGCTTTGAACCCATCACCTTGGAAGGCAAGTACAATTCGGTGAACGACAGTATTGTTGTGGAGGGTCAAATGCCGTTACTTAAATATGACAATTTAACCGTGAGCAATGCCCGGATAAATATCAATACAGCAGAAAACGCCTTGTTTTACAAAGTAGAAGTTGATAACATACAGCAAGCTCAGTTTCAAATTCCGCATACTGGTTTGTCCGGAAAAATACAAGGCGGTGTGGTGGACTATGCGTTGCAGTTATTAGATGAAAAAAATACAGAACGATATTTTGTTGCCGGAACTTTTCAAAACCGGGACGGAATGTCTGAAATCAGTTTAAATCCTGAAAAACTAGTGCTTAATTATCAAACCTGGCAACTGGATTCAACGAACAACATTCGTTTTGGTGAAGCGGGGGTTTATGCGGATAATTTCAATTTAACAAAAGATAAAAACCAACTCAAAATTCAATCGGAATCTACTCAGTTAAATTCGCCTTTAACTGTTTCATTTTCTGATTTTGAAATCGGAACGTTGACCAATTTTGCTCAAATGACTGATTTGGAAATGACCGGAAAGATCAACGGAAATGCCAGAGTGAGTAATTTTACTTCGTCTCCTGTTTTTGTTTCCGATATAGAGATCGAAAATTTCACCTTCAAAAAAGATACTGTTGGCGATATAAAAATTAAAGTAGATAACGAAACGGCTTCCACCTATTCAACTGCAATTTCCATTACAAATCAGGGAAACCAGGTTGACTTGAAAGGGTTATATCGTACCAGCGACAGTAGTTTTAGTATGGATTTAGACATTGAACGGTTGAACTTGAAAAGCATTCAAGGATTCACGATGGGAAGTTTAACGAATGGAACCGGTTTTTTTAACGGAAACTTTTCCATAACCGGAACTGCCGACAAGCCAAAAGTGATAGGAGAATTGAATTTTAATGCTATCGGTTTTAAATTAACCGCATTGAATTCAACTTTCAAATCTATGAACGACAAAATCTCACTAACGGGCGAATCGATTGTGTTTTCTGATTTTAGAATTAAAGATGAAAAAAATAACGACCTCACCATAGATGGCAGGATCCTGACTTCTACGTTCAAAGACTACCGGTTTGATCTGGCCATTGCGGCAGATAATTTTAAAGCGATGAATTCAACCGCCAAAGACAGCGATTTGTTTTATGGCGAATTGTATCTGGACACCCGGTTAAAAATAAAAGGCGATCTGGATAGCCCGGTGGTTGACGGACGTTTAAAAGTAAATAAAGACACTAAATTCACGGTCGTACTGCCACAATCAGATCCTTCGATAGCGGAGCGGGATGGAATTGTTGAATTTATTGATCCGGATTCGGTTAAACTATTTGATGAAACCATCACGCTGAAAGACTCGCTCAATACCTCTTCCATTCGCGGAATTCTGGCTGCCGTTAACATTGAAGTGGATAAAGAAGCTGAATTTTCGATTATTATTGATAAAGCCAATGGTGATTTTCTGAAATTAAAAGGAGAAGCTCAGCTCAGCGGGGGTATTGATCCTTCCGGAAAAACAACCCTTACCGGACGATATGAATTTGATGAAGGAACCTATGAAATGAGTTTTAATTTAATTAAGCGAAAATTTAACATCAAAAAGGGCAGTTATATTCTCTGGACAGGCGAACCTACTGCGGCTAACATCAGTATAACGGCAATTTATAAAACAGAAACGGCTCCGCTTGATTTGGTCAGTGATCAGTTAGGACAGGTTACGCCCGAGGTAAGAAACCGTTATCTGCAACGGATTCCTTTTGAAACGGAGTTAATTATGAAAGGAGAACTAATACAGCCTGAAATATCGTTTGATATTGTACTGCCTGAAGGAAACAACAGTGTGTCAACCGATATTATCAATATGACGCAGACTAAACTGGCTCAATTGCGGCAACAACCAACGGAACTGAACAAACAGGTTTTTGCCCTGTTGTTATTAAATCGTTTTGTTGGCGAAAATCCATTTGCACAATCGGGCGGCCCCACGGCTTCGTCATTGGCAAGAGAAAGTGCCAGTAAAATTTTATCGCAGCAACTGAACAATTTAGCCGGTGAGTTAATAGAAGGGATAGCGTTGGAATTTGATTTAGATTCCAGTGATGATTTTTCTACCGGACAGCGTGAAACCAGAACCGATCTGAATGTGGCACTTTCCAAAAAACTATTAGACGACCGGTTAAAAATTACAGTGGGAAGTAGTTTTGGTTTAGAAGGACCACAACAGGAAAATCAAGACGCTACCAATATTGCCGGCGATATTTCGGCAGAATATCAGCTCACAAAAGATGGTCGTTATCGGGTAAAAGCTTACCGTAAGAACCTCTATCAGGTGGCACTTTTAGGAGAAGTTGTAGAAACCGGGGTAGCGTTTATCATTACCATAGATTATCATAAATTCAAAGAGATTTTCGGAAAGAAAAACCGTGAAAAATCAAAATAAAATTCGATGAATCGTTTTAAAAAAAGATATATTCTTCTGCTTTCATTTTTTATTGTTTCCTGCAGTAACACCCGTTTTTTGCCGGAAGGAGAATTATTATATACCGGAGCTACTGTAAAAATTGAAGGAGACAGTTTAAGCAACAGTGAGCGAAAAGAACTGAAAGCTACGCTGGAAGAACTGGTTCGCCCCAAACCTAATTCATCCGTATTGGGATTGAAGCCCAAATTATATTTTTATCACCTGGCCGGAGAACCCGAAAGAGAGAAAGGATTCCGTTACTGGTTGCGAAATAAAGTAGGCGAGCCCCCGGTTTTGTTCAGCAGGGTCGATCGGGAATATAACAAAAAGATACTTCAGAATTATGCTGAAAATAACGGGTATTTTAATGTACAGACAACTTCTGATTCTACCCGGAAGAACAAAAAGGCATGTGTAACCTATACCGTTTTACCGAAAAAAAAATATACGATCCGGAATGTTTTTTTTCCGGAAGATTCTACCGATTTGGCCCAAAATATCCGAACGACTTCCAGACGAAGTTTGCTAAAACCTAATGAGGGCTATAGTTTGGATAAAATCAAAGAAGAGCGAATCCGTATCGATTCCCGGTTAAAAGAAAAAGGATATTATTATTTTAATGCGGATTATCTTTTAATTCAGGCCGATACAACCGTGGCACCCCATCAGGTGGATTTGTTTATTAAAATTAAAGATGAAACACCCCATCTGGCAACCAGACAATTTAGAATCAAAGATATAGTAGTTTACCCGAATTATACCATCCAAAACGACAGTGTTAAAAATGCTGATGGAGTGATTAAGTATAATGATTTAACCATAATAGATCATGAAAAGCTGTTTAAACCACGAATTTTTGACCGGACATTATATTTTAAAAAAGAGGATTTATACAACCGGACAGATCACAACTTATCCTTGAACCGCTTGGTCAATATGGGGACTTTCAAATTTGTTAAAAATGAATTTAAAGTAGCCGATACAACGGGGAATTATTTGAACACATACTATTATTTAACACCGTTTCCCAAAAAATCAATCCGAACAGAGTTACTGGCAAAAACCAATTCTGCCAATTATACCGGAACAGAATTAAATATAAACTGGTCTAACAGAAATACGTTCAAAGGAGCAGAACTGCTTACCGTATCTGTTTTTGGCGGTATGGAAGTTCAGGTGTCAGGTCAGAACAACGGTTTTAATGTTTACCGGGTTGGAACCGAGGCAAATCTGGTCTGGCCGCGAATTATTGCTCCGTTTAAGTTTGAATCGTCCAGCGGTTTTGTACCGAGAACAAAAGCTACTCTGGGCTATGAATTTCAGGAGCGAAGCAAATTATATTCCCTGCAAACCTTCAAAGGTTCTTTTGGTTATTTATGGAAAGAAAATGAACGAAAAGAACACCAGTTAAGCGTAACCGAAATAACCTATACGAGTCCGCAAAATGTAACACAACTCTATCAGGATCAAATTACGATCAACCCGTCTTTAGAACGGATTATTGAAAAACAATTGATTTTTGGCCCCGTTTATTCCTATACCTACACCAACACCATGCAACGTAGAAGAAAAAATACGTTTTATTACAAAGGAACTGCTGATTTTTCAGGAAATATAACCGGTTTACTAACGGGAGCAGATGTTAAAAATGACAAGCAGGTAGAAATTTTCAGTGTGCCTTTCAGTCAGTTTATCAAAATTGAAAGTGAATTTCGTCATTATTTAAAATTGGGAAAAGAAGCACAGTTAGCCAGCCGGTTAATCGTTGGAGCCGGATTTGCTTATGGCAATTCCGAAGAAATACCGTTTATAAAACAATTCTTTATCGGAGGAACCAATAGTATCAGGGCTTTCAGAGCACGTTCCATTGGACCCGGTATCTATGATACAACGGCAAATGCAGGAGCCTTTTTGCCGGATGAGTCCGGAGATTTAAAACTTGAATTCAGCACCGAATACCGGGCTCAGTTGTATAACTTTATAAAGGGAGCTGTTTTTATTGATGCCGGAAATATTTGGTTAATGAATGAAAATCCAAACAAACCCGGGGCAAGGTTTTCCGGTGATTTTCTTAATGAACTTGCAGTTGGAACAGGTGTGGGATTACGATTTGATTTCTCATTTTTGGTATTGCGGACCGATTTCGCATTCCCCATCCGAAAACCTTATCTGCCCGACGGACAACGCTGGGTTTTGGAGGATGTAAATTTTGGTAGTGGAAATTGGCGAAAAGAAAATTTAATATTCAATTTTGCTATTGGCTATCCTTTTTAAATCCAATTTTAGCTTAATTTTAGGAGTGTTCTTTTCAATTTTATGTACTTTTAAAAAAAAAATTATGATACGACCATTATTTCTTGTTATACTGCTTTCGCTTTTTAGCTGTAAAGCTCAGGAAAAACAAAATGATATTGTCCTTCAGCCCGAAAAAATTAATTATACGTTCGAAACAGTTGCCAAAGAAATTGATGTCCCTTGGGGCATGACTTGGCTTCCGGACGGCTCAATGCTGGTAACTGAACGATCTGGTGCTATCTATCATCTCAACGGGAAAATAAAAACGGAAATTAAAAATGTTCCTAAGGTAGTGGCCAGAGGCCAGGGCGGATTGTTAGACATTGAAGCCCATCCTGATTATGTGAAAAACGGGTGGATTTACATCACGTATTCTTCTGATGAAGGAGGTGAGAAAGGTGCGAATACAAAACTAATCCGTGCTAAGTTGGACGGATTCAGTTTAACGGGCATACAGACATTGTACAAGGCTACGCCGAACACCACCAAAGGGCATCATTTCGGTTCCCGGATTACTTTTGATAATGACGGGTTTCTGTATTTTACGGTTGGCGACAGAGGAAACCATCCGGAAAATCCACAAGATATTACCAAAGACGGAGGAAAAGTATATCGCTTGCACGATGACGGAAAAATTCCGGCTGACAATCCGTTTGTCGGTCAAAAAGGAGCCAAAGAGGCAGTGTATTCCTTCGGACATCGCAATCCGCAAGGGATGGCAAAGCATCCGGTTACCGGAAAAATCTGGACGCACGAACACGGTCCAAAAGGCGGTGACGAAATCAATATTGTAAAAAAAGCAGCCAATTATGGTTGGCCAATCATTACTTATGGTATAGACTATGACGGTTCCACCATATCAAATCTGACCCAAAAGGAAGGAATGGAACAACCCCTTTATTATTGGATACCGTCCATTGCACCCAGCGGAATGGCATTTGTCACCAGTGACCGTTACCCTTCCTGGAAGGGTCATTTATTGGTGGGGTCGCTGAGTTTTCAGTATTTGGAGTTGCTGAAATTAGAAGGAGACAACGTGGTAGGCCGTCAAAAAATTGCGACTGATACCGGTAGGGTACGGGATGTAAAACAAGGGCCTGACGGCTACATATATATGGCAGTAGAAGGAAAAGGGATTATTCGAATTGTACCCAAAGAATAATGAAAGTAGTTTATGTAACATTGTTGTTTTTGATGGGAAGTTGGATTTTTAGAGAGGAAAGTTCAACTTATCATACAATGAATCTATCAAATGATGAACTGACCAAAAGCATTCAACGCGGCAAAGAAGTTTATACTGATTTTTGTGTGCAATGCCATTTAGGAAACGGGAAAGGGAGTGAAACCGTGCCACCTTTGGCCGGTTCCGATTGGTTAATGAACAAACGAAAAGAAAGCATTCACGCTGTAAAATTTGGTCAATCGGGAACGATAAAAGTAAACGGAAAAAACTATAATGCCAAGATGCCGCCAATGGGTTTAACGGATGATGAGGTAGCCGATGTGATGAATTATATTATGAATTCCTGGGGCAATAAACAATCAAAAATGATTACGGTTTTGGAGGTGAAAGCTGTTAAAAAGTAGTTTGATTTTGATTTCCACAAAATAAGGAATATCCTGATTTCCAAACTGTAATTATCTTAACGTCTGATATTCCTTTTAAATAATTTCGCAGTTTGTTTATATAAACATCTATACTTTTAGAATGTTCGTTGTTCAGTTGATTCCAAATGATTTTCATAGCCAATTCTCTGCTGACAATTTCATTCTGGTTTAGCATTAGGAGTTTTAATAATTCGGTTTCTGTTTGGCTTAGATTTTTTAGTAGTTTTTGGTAGTAATTAAGCGTTCTTTTCTCGTAATTAAGTTCTAAAGCACCTGTTTTTATACTATTGAAATTTGCTTGTTTAGCTAATCTTTTCAACGTGATTTTTTGGAGCTTGTTATTAATTTTTGCACAATTTATATCAAAGTCAAAAGGTTTAATTAAATAATCATCAATACCGGCTTTATACCATTTTATAATTTCATTTTTATTAGCATTTGAACTTAAAATGGTAATTTGAATTTCGGGGTCTATTTTTCTAATTTTTTGAACAAATTTAAAGTATTCTAAACATCGTGTGTTGTTAATAATACACATATCTAGTTTTTCCCTGTTTATCTTTTCCAGTGCAACATACGTATCCTTAGCTATGAAAAGGTTGAAAGAATCAACATTTAAATTTTTTCTCAACAGATGACCTATATGGCTACCATTATCAATTATTAAAACAGAAGATTTCATGGGTATAAAGTTTTAAGAAACAGTTTAATACCGAAGTTCTGTTTTCTATTTGTTTTCTGCAACAAAAATAGACAGATAGACTAATTTTATATACTAATCAAGAGATATACAGGCTAACTGATTAAAGCTTGATTTTGTCAAAAAAAGCCTTTTTATAGGTTTCGCTTATCGGGATTCTTTTGTCTTCTATGATAATTCTGTTTTTTTGAATGGATTTTATGCTCTCAATATTAACTACAAACGAATTGTGTACGCGAATAAAGTTCTCGTTCGCAATTTTTTCTAGCATATTTTGAAAATTGGAAAGCGTGAGAACATATTTATTGTTGGTTAAATGAATTTTTAAATAGTCTTTTAAACCTTCAATGTATTTAATTTCTTCGATATTGATTTTAAGATTTTCATAATCAGATTTAATAAAAATAAAAGTTGATTTTTTGGTTGAGTGAGTTAAATTTTCCTCTACATTTTCTGTAGGATGAACAGAAAGTTTATCAACAACTTTATTGATGGCTTTTAAAAAGCGTTTATACGGAATAGGTTTTAAAAGATAGTCAACTGCGTCAAAATTATAGCCGTCAATGGCATATTGTGGATAGGCCGTGGTAAAAATAATAATAGGTTTTTTAAAGGTGGCTTCCAGGAATTCAATACCATTTAACAACGGCATTTCAATGTCTAAAAAAAGCAGATCGATGTCGCTTTTAGATAAGAAAGCCAAGGCTTCAACGGGGTTTGAAAATTTTCCGATTACCTCAATTTGATCCATCGTATTGCAATATTCGGCAATCACTTCAATGGCAAGTGGCTCATCGTCAATAATAATAGTTTTAATTTTCATCTAAGTTAATTTTTAAATAAACAGAATATTGACTCTCGGAGTTTTTAATTTCCAACATGTTTTCGGGATACAATAGATTTATTCTTTTTATTGAATTGCTGGTTCCTAAACCAAAAGAATTGTTTGTGTTTTTAATGCCATACACATCATTGATAATGATAAATTCAAGGTAATTATTTTCAACAAAAAAATGAATAATTATTTTGCTTTCTTTCATCGGATTAATACCAAATTTAAACGCATTTTCTATGAATGAAATCAGTAATAGTGGATAAATATGCTTGTGATCTGTGTTGCCGGAAATTTTAAAGTCTACTTTGGTGTGTTCGGTCAAACGAAGCTTTTGCAGTTCTATATAATTATAAATATACTCTAATTCGTCAGTGAGTTTGGCTTTTTCAGAATTGATTTCGTTTTTAGTTTCACGAATCATGTATCTCATCAACTCGGATAAATTAAGAATTGCTTCAGAAGTTTTGGGTGATTTACTCATAGACAATGAGTAGATAGTGTTTAAGGAATTGAAAAAAAAGTGAGGGTTGAGCTGTGATTTTAAAAAGTTAAGCTGTGTAATTTTATTTTCATTTTCAATTTCAATCTGTTTTTGTTGATTGTTTTTCCAAACTACAAATAACCTTAAAAGTGTACTGGTTGAGGTAATTAGCAAGAATAGTAAAATTTTAGGAAAGACTTTGAACATAAAAAGGTCAAATTTCATTCCAATACCAAAGATGTTTTTCCGCATCATCATTGGATTTCTGTTTGGATCAAAATGCTCAGGAGGTATTTTACTTGCTTCAAATGAAGGAATTATACGTTCAGGTTCAAAATAGTTTAAAATTAAAGTGAATAATAACAGTGCTGGAAACATTAATAAAATGTAATGAAATGTTTTTTTCCTGAGTAAATAATTAGGTACCGTAAAAAAGTAGTTATAATAAAACAGACTAATTGTAGTGATAATAAATGCCACTATCCAGATTTCAAATTTTGCGTTTAGCAATAAAGCATTAATAATTGGAATAGAAAAAATAACTAACCATACCAAAATATGATATATAATTTTGGTATGGTTAGGGAACTTTATTTTTTTTAAGTAGCGGAACACTTTTAAAACTTGATTTTGAGTTCTATTAAATCATCTGTGGTAACTGAGGGAATTTGATTTTTGTTTAGTTTATTAAGAACAAGCGTCATCACTTTTTGTGCATCGATACTGTCTTTAAAATTTTGATTTCCAGGGATTGAAGGAATGTAAATTTGATTAATTAATATATTTTCATCTTTGTCATAAACAGAATAACCAAATTGATTTTGTGCTGTTCTGAATACTTTTCCTTTAAAAGGTTCGGGCTTGTTTTGATTACAAGCGATAAATGTAAATAAAGATAGAATTAAAACCGTTAAATAAAATCCAAAATAGTTATTAGTCATCATCCTCTTGTGTATCAAAAGGTTTAAACTCAAACATATCATCTAGATATAAGTTGGAAGACCTTCCCAACAATACAAAGGCTCTATCCCCATTTGAAAAAGCTACTGCATCTTGTCTATTAATTCCTTCAAAGGTTGTTTTTTTAGTCCATTGATCATTGGTTGGGTTATATTCCCATGTAGTTCCATTTGATGTACCTTGACAAATGTAGCCATAATTGCCAAGAGCAAAGCTTACAGCATTGCTTCTTACAATACTATAATCATCATTATCGGTCAGACTTGTTAGTTTTGTCCAATTATCATTATCTAAATTTATTTTCCAAAAATCAGTAATATTAACTCCGTTGGATTTTCCCGTACCAATGTATGCATAATTGTTAATCCTAAAAGCAGTTCCGTTTCTTCTTTTTTCTCCACCAAATCCAAAAATTTGAGTCCAACTGTCCAAAGTAGGATCATATTTCCAAAAATCTTTTTTATCATTAATTCCGTCATATCCACAGCCAACATAACCATTTGTGTCTGAACTAAAAGCAATAGCACTTGTTCTGGGGTTTCCTTCAGCAAAGTCGGCAATTTGATTCCACGTATTAGTCTGCGAATCATATTTATAGTAATCATACAATTGAGTGAAACCATCAAATCCGGTTCCAATATACCCATTTGATCCAATAGAAAAACCGGTTGCAAAACTTCTTTTCACTCCCGGGAAATCTGCTTTTTGAATCCAAAATCCTTCCTCGATATTGTATTCCCAAAAGTCATTCAAATAATTGGTTCCGTCATAACCTGTTCCAACATACCCTTTGTTATTAATCACAAAACTAACACAACTACTTCTTGGTATTCCGTCAAAGGTTGAACTTTTTAGCCAATTTCCCAAGAGTTCATCTTCTGAATCATCATCACTACATCCCACAAATAGCGTAGATAGAAACAGAACAATTGCAGGAATTAAATTTTTGTGTAACATTCTTTTTTTTGCATTCATTTTTTTAAATTTAAATTATACTTAAAACCCATCGAAATCATTACATCATTGTTGTAATGAAAGTTTGATTCCGCATTACTTTCTTTTATTTTCAAATTATTGTCAAAACTTTTCCCAATGGACAAATGAAATACACTACCATTATAAAAATGATAGTTGTAAGTAAAACTTGTCTTTATTTTTGATATAAAAATCGATTCATAATATCGAATTTCGTTAACCATCGTTTGTGATATAATTTCGTTACTAAAGCGTGTGAAATAGGTGTCATATTCTCCCAGTACTTTAAGACTATGCTTTTTATTCAAATTGTATAGTATGTTTGTTTCAGGAAAACCTATTGAAAAATTCAACTTTGAGTTTACAAAATATTGGTATTTAAAAATGGGATAAAAACTCGGTGATCCTAATAATGTTCCATGTTCAATACCAAATTTTAAACTACTCTTTTTGGAAGAATTTATCATTTCAAACAAAAGTCTTCCATTTAGAAAAAAGTTGTTACTTGTGAGTTTATTTTTTAAATCAGACCTGATTTGAGGACCAAAAAACAACTCTGTATTCCATTGACGGCCTAATTTTATTTTTTTAGCTACACCAACGTCAAACAAATATTGATGTTGTATATTTTCATTGTTTTGAGCGATCTGAGTTTCTGTAAAATCAATTAGCAAATGAGAAAAAGTTGATTTTAAGCTAAGGTTTTTGTCAAATATCAAATTAAGTTCAACATTATCATTAGATGTTGACACAATATTGCTGTTGTTGTAATATTCTCTTTCATAAAAAACACTATTTATGTCTTCACCTTGCGAATAAACGTTGTAATGAAACATAAAAAACAATAGGAACTCTTTTTTTATCATTTGCCGAACTTTCTGAAACAAATATATTTCCTGACTCAGCATCTTAAAAATACATTATACCGTTTCGTTTAAACGCTCTATTAAACCATCATTTTTATCGATATGATTTACTTGACGCTTAATTGTTGAATCATAGTAAAATAAGTGTTATTGGTATAGGATTGTTTACCGAGAGTATATAATTTTTTTGTTCTTTGGATAGTCATTTTACATTTGAGAAAAAATTCCATGAGAGCTATTTTCTTTTTACTAATTCTATTAGTTGTTGTTTCGTGCAGCAATGAAGACACAAATTTTTTTTCTCCTTCTAACGAGTTTATCGACAGCAATGTTCAATTTGCACAAATTGATACCTTTTCCTTTTCAATGTCAACTTTTAAGCTAGATAGTGTAATTACTAGTTTGAATACTAAAATTCTTGTCGGACAATATACGGATGCCTATTTTGGAAAAGTGACTTGCTCTGCATTTGCCGACTTTGTACCGCGTACTTATTTTATTAATGATAATGCTGTTTTTGATAGTATCGTTTTAAATATGAAATATTCAGGATATCATTATAGTGATACGTTAGTACAAAAAATAATAAAGGTGCATACGTTATCCAAAGAAATACGATTTGATTATAATGAAACTAATTTCTATAACACAAGAGATTATCCCGTTTTAAATCAAATCGGTGAACGAAGTTTTTTTCCAAGAAAATCAAAAGATTCTTTAAAAATAACTTTAAATGCCGATTTTGGTGCAGATTTGTTTTATAAAATAAGAAATAATCAAATTACTTCCATTGAAGAATTACCTCAATTTTTTAAGGGAATAAAAATTTCTCCCGGAGAAACAGAAGATGCTTCTATTATTGGATTTGATTTATCTAGTTCTTTTTTACGGTTTTACTACTCAGATCCGGATGAAGTAGGTGAGGCTAAGTATTATGATTTTGTGTACAGCAGTAGTTCAGTTAAGAATAAATATTTTACTCAAGTTTTAGGCGACCGTACCGGAACTGTTTTTCCTGAATTTGTGAATAGACGTACGGAGCTTTTACCTCAAAATGCCAATAATTTAACGTATGTACAATCGGGAGTAGGAATACTTACCAAATTGGCTTTTCCAAATTTTAAGGAAGGATATCAAAACCTTGAACGTAGCGGAACCATTTATAAAGCAAATTTAAAAATACCGTTAGATACTAATAACAGTTCGACAAAACATTTTATTAACGATTCGTTGCAGGTTTATTTGATAGACCAGAATAATAATGTGTTGAGAACACTACAGGATAATGCCGGTCGCAATATTGTAGCTCGAGTTAAAAGAGAAAACCCTGAATTAAACGAAGTTTATTTAACGCTTCAGGTTGAATCTTACTTAGAAAGAAAACTGTCGGTAGTGGCCTATCAAAATTACAGTTTAGCTCTTATTCCTTTCGATTTTAATTCCTCAACAACTCGGATGCTTTTGAATAGCAGAGAAAGTGCCGGCAACAAATCAAAATTAATACTAACCTACCTACTTTATGAAGAATAAAAATAAGGTTTTAACACTTGTTTTATTTGTTTGCGGAAATCTTTGTGCTCAAATTAGTAATTCTACCTTTTCTCCTTATTCACTTTTTGGAGTAGGAAGGTTTTTTGATGCAAATACCGGAGTTACAAATTCTTTGGGAAGAAGCGGAATCGGATTAAGCAGTGAGTATGAAATTAACGGGTTAAATCCAGCTTCCTTGGGAGCTGCTAAGAATAAAACGTTTATTCTCGATATTGGTGGAAAAAATGAATACATGACATTTGGAGACAGAACAGAAACTGATTACAGAAAAACATTATTGAATTTTTCAAACATAAGTTTTGCTTTCCCTCTTAATAAAAAATCGGCAGTTAGTGTGTCATTGTTGCCATTTTCAGAGGTAGGCTACTATTTTCAAGGAATTGTGTCAGATGTGGAAGGCTCGCAATTGCAGCATATCAGTATAATCAGCGGAGATGGTGGATTGAGTAATATTAATTTGAATTACGGAATAAAAATTAATTCAAAATTGAATTTAGGAACCAGCTTAAAGTATTTCTTTGGAACCATTAATCAAAACGAAACGATTTTGTTAGATAATGATTATTTAACAATAGATGATCAAAATTATTACAGGGGGTTAAATTTGGGTTTAGGAATGCAATACCAATTGAGTAAAAGATTTTCTGTGTCGTCTGTTGTTAATTTACCTTCAAGACTCTCTGGCTCCAAAGACCGAATTGTTAACAAATATATCGATAATCTCGAAACCAATGTGTCCACATCCAAAGGAGTAAAAATTGATGATTATAAAATTCCCTTAGATGCAACGATTGGCTTTAAATATGATTATAAACACTTTACATTTATTACCGATTATAAAAGAACTTTTTGGGATATGACCGATATGGAAGACAATATTGGCAACTACACAGATTCTAATATGTTTGGTTGTGGAGTCGAATATTATGATAAGAAAGATATATACCACATTAGAAAGGCCAGGTTTCGATACCGGATTGGTTATAATTTTGATGATGGGAGTTTAAAAGTAAACAATAAAAAAATATCAAGTAATTTTATTACCGTTGGTATTGGAATACCAATCGGAACTGATTTAAATTCATACCTCAATGTATCGTATTCTTATGGTGTAAAAGGAGTCGTTTCTAACACACTAATCCAAGAAAAATTTCATACAGTAACATTCAATATAAATTTGAAAGACACTTGGTTTCAGAGACGAAAATATGAGTAAGATGGAATTTTTACTTAATGCGATAACTCAAACTCATTCCACCATAATAATTCCTCGGATTTCCCGGATAAAAATACCTTGGTACTACATTGCCAAAGCCCGTTGCATTAGGCAAAATACTGGCGGCATATTTTTCGTTGAAACTGTTTTGAATTCCAAATTGCAGTGTTGCTTTGAAATTTTTTAAAATTGAAAAAGTATATTTGGTATGAACATCGAACAGTTGATATGACCGGGATGCAAGCGAATTAGCATCATTTAAAAACATTTTGCCAACCTTTCGGTAAGAAGTTGACAGTGTAAATGATTCCGCCGAAAACTCTGTTCCGAAATTCCATTGAAATTCGGGGATACCGGGAAGTTGATTTCCTGAAAAATCCTGATCATTAGTCATAAAATCCACGAATTCAAAATGATTTGAGCTTCCGGATAAAAAGCAGTTTAACTGAATTTTTTCGGTTGAAAGTAATTTGGCATTAATTAAAAATTCAATGCCTTGATGAAGACTTTCTCCGGCGTTTAGCCCCACATATTGATCTTCGGCAATGCGTTGGGCAACCAACAGGTTTTTGATGGTTGCGGTATAAAAAGTAACTTCGGTATAGATTTTATTTCTGAAAAAGCTTCCTTTGAACCCCACTTCATAATTAATGCCGATTTCGGGTAAAATTGTTGGATTCAATATGCCTTCCGGAGTTAAGGTTTCGGCTACTGTTGGATGAGAAAATCCTTTACTGACCGATGCATACACATTTTTTCCTTTTGAAAATCGGTAGGATAAACCCATTCTTGGAGACAGAATAGCATCAAAAGAGTAATTAGCCCTTGTGTTTTCGTCAGCTTGCAATTTATCTTTTTGACTGTAATCGGTTTGATTAAAAGCTATTCCGGCTTCTAAATTTAGCAGGTCAGTCAATTGTATTTCCATCAGCCCAAAAAAGTTAATGTAATTCCTGTTCTGGCTTGCATCACTGAATTCATCTCCCTGAATACTTCCTTGCCCGGGCTGTGTTTGATATAAATTTTCATATAAAGAAAACGTATGTTTTTCACGCAATAACTCAGTTCCAACACTTATTTTGGCGGGTAATGAAAATAATCTCTCCGTATAATTCAATTTACTTCGAATACCAAAATTTACGGTATTATCTGCCAGAATATCAAAAGGACGCGGTTCGTAGGCTTCTTTAAAATTAGAAAAAACCGTTGTGTTCCAATTCCATTTATCAGAAAAGGTGTGTTCATACCCCATTCCTAAAAGCAATTTATCATACGATTCAAAACCTTTTGCAGCCGCCCAGTTAGCCGCCGCAATTTCAGGAGAATTGTCAAAATCATTCTGATTGATCGAACTCGGAATAAACGCTTTCAACCGGGTAGCAATACCAATAAAATTTAATTTTCCTTTTTCTGACAGTTGGTGTGTTCCAAATAAATTAATGGATTGTCTGTCATAACTACTGTTTGCTCTAAAGCCTTCGCTTTGCAAATTGCTATAATTGGCATATAAATTTGTTGTAGAATTAGTCAACTCGCCCGAAAAAGAATTTTTATATAAACCAAAACTTCCCACAGTGGTAGTCCAATTTCCAAATGAATTCTCTTCGGATGAACGACTTCCGAACAATGAAATCACACCACCTAACCCTGCACCAAAACTGCTGGAATTTGGTCCTTTGATGATTTCAATTTTATTTAAAACACTCAAATCAATATCTTCTATAACCGTTTCACCTTCTCCGGACGAAAGCGGTATTTCTTCAAAATAAGCTTTGATACGGTTTGTGCTGTACTGCGAACGGGCTCCGATGCCGCGAATCGTAATCCGGTTAGTATTTAAAGTACCTTGTTGCATGTATATTCCGGCAACATGGTTTAAAACTGACGTTAAAATAACCCCGTCGGACTGACGGATCTCTTTTGCTGAAATTACAGCAACAGACGAAGCCGTTTTTACCCGAACATTCTCAATCGGAGAACTTCGTAAAATAACTTCAGAAAGTGCCGTGGTATCTTTAGCTGTTTGGGCTTTCCCCTGTTGAAAAAGGAAAAAACAAGCCGTTAGGAGAAAAGAAGAACTATTTTTTAGCACAAGGATTTTTTTTGAAGGTTAAAAATACACTTTTCTGAAATGTAAACCTTGCCCGGTTTGTTAACTTTTTCTTGCTTATTAATCTTTTTAAAAGCCGTATTTTTGCCCTCGCAATAAAAATCAGTGATGAATCTTAAAATTTATACTCAGGAGTTTGGCTACAATATGCGGTTGGCCTACCCGATTATTATCGGTATGTTAGGGCATACGATCGTGGGAATTGTAGATAATGCCATGGTGGGACAGTTGGGACCGAAAGAATTGGCAGCCGTTTCGTTAGGAAACAGTTTTATTTTTATTGCGATGTCGTTGGGAATTGGTTTTTCAACTGCCATTACACCAATTGTTGCCGAAGCGGATGGAGAAAGCTCAATAGAAAAAGGGAGAAGTGCCTTCCACAACGGTTTGTTTTTGTGTACCGTTTTGGGTATTGCTTTGTTTTTACTCATTTTTTTTGCCAAACCCGTTATCCGTTTTATGGGACAACCCGATGAGGTTGTCGATTTGGCAAAACCGTATTTAGATATTGTGGCATTTTCACTGATTCCGCTAATCATGTTTCAGGCGTACAAGCAGTTTGCCGATGGAAAAAGCGAAACCAAATATTCAATGTGGGCAACCATAATCGGCAATGTTGTCAATGTAGTAATCAACTATTTTCTGATTTTCGGGGTATGGATTTTTCCGGAAATGGGAATTGTAGGAGCGGCTATCGGTACAATCACTTCCCGGATCGTAATGCTTATATTCATGCATTATGTGATGGTCAAAAAGCCTAAGTTCCATCCGTATTTTGAAAAATTCAGCTGGGATGAAATTTCAAAATCAATGATTAAAAAAATTATCAATTTAGGAATGCCTTCGGCGATGCAGATGTTTTTTGAAGTAGCCTTGTTTACCGGTGCCATCTGGCTTTGCGGAATGATTGGCACTACCAGCCAGGCGGCCAATCAGATTGCACTGAGTCTGGCTTCGTTAACCTTTATGTTTGCCATGGGACTGAGTGTTACGGCGATGATTCGGGTGGGAAATCAAAAAGGTTTACAGGATTATAAAAAGTTGCGGGTGGTAGCTATTTCCATCTTTTTATTGGCAACGATTTTAGAAATTTTCTTTGCCTTGATTTTTGTTGTTTTCCACAACCTTTTACCGCTACCGTTTTTAGACCTGGAACAGGTGGTTTATTTACAGGATAATCTGGAAGTAGTAGCCATTGCCTCTAATTTACTGTTGGTGGCCGCTTTATTTCAGATTTCAGACGGATTGCAAGTGGTGGTCTTAGGAGCTTTACGCGGTTTACAAGATGTAAAAGTCCCGATGTATATTACGTTTGTGGCCTATTGGATGATTGGCTTTCCGATTTCAATTTATTTAGGGTTATATACCGGTTTAAAAGCAGTTGGTGTTTGGATTGGTCTATTGGCCGGATTAACCGTAGCGGCGTTATTCTTGTTCTATCGCTTTAATCTATTAACCAAAAAACTTATTATTCAAAATACATAATTATGGAAATTAAACCCAAATTCGGATACGATCAGCTTCTTTTTGGGATGAAGCAAAAAGATGTAGAAGCTGTTTACGGCAAAGCAAACCATTCCTTTATTGATGACGAAGATAATATTGTTTTGATGTACAATGGGTTAAAAGCCCGTTTAACGTTTTATGCCGAAGAAGATTTTAAATTAGGTTATATCATCATTTCTAACCCAGATGCTACTTTGTTCAACCAAAAAATTATCGGACAAAAAGCGAATGATGCCAAAACATTTTTAAATCAAAAAGGATTAAAATCATTTGAAGCAGAGTCGTTTGATTCGTTTACAAATTTTTTTAATGAAGATTTCTGGACCATTCTGCAAACGGAATTTGATGAGGTCATTAAAGTGGAAATAGGGGCAATTATCAAAAATGAAAATGAATTTGATTGGAAGTTTTAAGCATAAAAAAACCAACTTTTTCAAGTTGGTTTTTTTTGTCTGATTTTATTTATACATGCAATGCCCGGTTATCCGTAGCCGCTAAAGCCGCTTCTTTAACCGCTTCGGCAAAGGTTGGATGGGCGTGGCTCATTCTGGATATATCTTCGGCACTGGCTCTGAATTCCATGGCAGTAACCGCTTCGGCAATCAGATCGGCACAACGCGGGCCGATCATGTGAACGCCCAATACTTCATCGGTTTTGGCATCGGCTAAGATTTTTACAAATCCGTCGGTATCACCACCGGCTCTGGCACGACCTAATGCTTTGAATGGGAAACTTCCGGATTTAAACGCAATTCCTTCTTCTTTTAATTGCTCTTCTGTTTTTCCGACAGCAGCAACTTCCGGCCAGGTATATACTACACCCGGAATCAGATTGTAATCGATATGCGGTTTTTGTCCGGCTAAAATTTCGGCCACCATCACACCTTCTTCTTCCGCCTTGTGAGCCAGCATGGCTCCGCGAACCACATCGCCGATTGCATAGATATTTAAGGCCGAAGTCTGCAAATGATCGTTTACTTCAATCTGACCTCTGTCGGTTACTTTTACACCGGCTTTATCGGCATTCAACCCATCGGTATAAGGTCTCCTACCTACAGAAACCAGACAATAATCACCTTCTAAAGTCAGGATTTCTCCTTTTGGCGTTTCGGCCTCTACCGTAACTGCTTTTCCTTTGCGGTTAACCGATTTTACTTTGTGAGAGGTGTAGAATTTCATGCCTTGTTTTTTCAACACTTTTGTCAATTCTTTCGATAACGAAGCATCCATTCCCGGAATAATTCTGTCCATAAATTCTACCACCGAAACCTGGGCTCCTAAACGAAGGTAAACCTGCCCTAATTCAATTCCGATTACACCACCGCCAATAATGACTAAATGTTTGGGAACTTCTTTTAATTTCAATGCTTCCGTAGAAGTGATTACTCGTTCTTTATCTAACGTAATAAACGGTAAATTTGACGGTTTAGAACCCGTTGCAATAATGGAATATTTTGCTTCAATCGTTTCAGAAGAACCATCGTTTTTGGTTACTTTCACGTGTGTAGCATCTTCAAACGAACCGACGCCTTCAAATACGGTGATTTTATTTTTATCCATCAAAAACTTAATACCTCCGGTTGTTTGATCCACCACAGCCTGTTTGCGGGCAATCATTTTTTCCAGGTTGACTTTTACTTTGCCTACCTCGATACCGTGTTCTTCAAAATGAGCCACTGCATCGTGATAATGATGAGAAGATGAAAGTAAGGCTTTAGAAGGAATACAACCGACGTTGAGACAAGTTCCGCCCAAAACGGAATATTTTTCAATAATAGCAGTTTTAAACCCTAATTGTGCACAACGGATGGCAGCTACATATCCGCCGGGTCCTGAACCGATAACGGCCACATCAAATTGACTCATATATTTTTATTTAGTAGTTAAAATCAGTTAAACGATTGCAAAATTACGAATGTTTTTCGGGACTTCTATGGAATGAATTGTGAAACTTTAGCTAATTTGCTCTGTCGTAATCAATTCTTGAATATTCTGTTGATTTTCAGTAAATAACACTGAAAACGTTTTCGTAGGTTTCTGTCGGGAATGATATTTATCAGCTTTATTGTAAAGGATAAATCGGAAATTTGATACAGGCAAAAATTTTAAAAATTTACAGTATGAAAAACATTAAAATCATTCAGGAGCTTCACGATTTAGGAATCACCGGTTATCATGAAGTGGTTTATAACCCTTCCTATGAAGAATTGTTTCAGGCTGAAACGTCTCCTCTGCGAAAAGGGTTTGAAAAAGGAGCATTAACCGATACGGGAGCAGTAGCGGTAAAAACCGGAGTTTTTACCGGTCGCTCTCCAAAGGATAGGTATATTGTAAAAGACGACATCACGAAAGACACCATTTACTGGGATGATAAAGTCAATTTCCCTACCACGCAATCGGTTTGGGGTGAATTGAAAGCATTGGTATTGAGACAGCTTTCTACTTCAAAAAAATTGTATGTGGTAGATGCGTTTTGCGGTACCAATCCGGATACCCGACTGAAAGTCCGTTTTGTAATGGAAGTGGCCTGGCAGGCTCATTTTGTAACCAATATGTTTATCAGACCTTCGGTTTATGAATTGGAAAATTTTGGTGATCCGGATTTTATTGTGATGAACGGTTCCAAAACAACCAATCCGAACTGGAAAGCCCACGGGTTAAATTCTGAAAATTTTATTGTTTTCAACTTAACCGAAAGAATTCAAATCATAGGGGGTACCTGGTATGGTGGTGAAATGAAAAAAGGAATGTTTGCCATGATGAATTATTATCTTCCTCTGAAAGGGATGGCTTCTATGCACTGCTCGGCCAATGCAGGCGAACAGGGTGATGTGGCTCTTTTCTTTGGATTATCCGGAACCGGAAAAACCACGTTATCTGCTGACCCCAAACGTTATTTAATCGGTGATGATGAGCACGGCTGGGATAATAATGGTGTATTTAATTATGAAGGGGGCTGTTATGCTAAAGTCATCGACTTAAGTGAAGAAAACGAGCCCGATATCTGGCGGGCCATCAAACGCGATGCTTTATTGGAAAATGTAGTGGTGAATGAATACGGCGAAGTGGATTATTATGATCATTCGATTACCGAAAATTCAAGGGTCTCTTATCCGATTTATCATATTAACAAAATTGTATTGCCGTCTAAAGCCGGACATGCCAAGAAAATTATTTATTTATCTGCCGATGCTTTTGGAGTATTGCCTCCGGTTTCGATCTTAGATGATGACCAGGCCCAATATCATTTCTTGTGCGGTTATACGTCTAAATTAGCCGGTACAGAAAGAGGGATTACCAAGCCTCAACCGTCTTTCTCACCTGCTTTTGGAGAGGCTTTCTTAACCTTACATCCAACAATGTATTCTAAAACCCTGATTGGCAAAATGAAAGAACACGGAGCAAAGGCTTATCTGATCAACACCGGATGGAACGGAACCGGAAAACGAATTTCATTGAAAAATACCCGTGCCATCATCGATGCCGTCATCAGTGGAGAAATAGAGCAGGTGGAAACCAAACATATTCCGTTCCTGAATTTGACGATTCCAACTTCTCTGCCTAATGTTGACCAGGATATTTTGGATCCGAGAACTACTTATAAAACGGAGGAAGAATGGGAAGTGAAAGCGAAGGACCTGGCTGCCCGATACATTAAAAACTTTGCACAATATACCAACACGGAAGAAGGCAAGAAACTGGTTTATGCCGGACCTACTTTAGAAAATGTGTTGGCCTGACATTAACCAAATACAGGCGTTTGTTTTCTTAAAACCCAATGGGATTTTTCTGTTGGGTTTTTAATTTTTTAACGATTAATTTCCAACAGACTGATAATTAATACTACCTTTGCAGGCTATTTTATTAAAATGAGATTACACAGAAATTTAGTTTATACTACTATCGATTCGTTGAATGCTATCTTCAACGAAGGCGAATATGCCGATAAAGTAGTAGCTAGAGCTTTAAAAAAGGACAAACGTTGGGGAAGTTCCGACAGAAAGTTTGTGGCCGAAACCATTTATGAAATTGTACGCTGGAAACGATTATATGCCGAAATTGCAGAAGTAAAAGAACCGTACGATCGCGATGATTTATGGCGGATGTTTGCCGTTTGGGCTGTTTTGAGGGGATATCCCATTCCGGATTGGCGACAACTGGAAGGAACGCCACAACGCAAAATCAAGGGCCGTTTTGACGAATTATCTAAAATCAGAAAATACCGTGAATCCATTCCGGATTGGATGGATGAATTGGGAGTTAAAGAATTAGGTGAAGAACTTTGGTCAAAAGAAATTGCCGCTCAAAACCAACAAGCCCAGGTGATTTTACGTGTGAACACGTTGAAAACAACCAAAGAAAAATTGCGTGCCATTTTAATGGATTTAGACATCGCAACCGAATTTCTGAAAGACCAACCCGATGCATTGGTTTTAAAAGAAAGAGCAAATGTTTTTCTGACGGATGCATTTAAAGAAGGTTTATTTGAGGTGCAGGATGCCAGCTCGCAATTGGTAGCCGCCTTTCTGGATGTACAACCCGGAATGCGTGTAGTAGATACCTGTGCCGGTGCCGGAGGGAAAACCCTGCACATGGCTTCGCTGATGCAAAACAAAGGGCAGTTGATCGCAATGGATTTATACGAAAGTAAATTGAAACAATTGAAACTTCGTGCCAAACGAAATGGTGCTTTTAATATTGAATACCGCATCATTGATTCTACGAAAGTGATCAAAAAATTATACGAAAAAGCCGATAGAGTACTTATTGATGCCCCTTGTAGCGGTTTGGGCGTTTTAAAGAGAAATCCGGACAGCAAATGGAAACTGCAACCGGAATTTATCGATAATATCCGCAAAGTGCAGGCTGAAGTACTGGAAAGCTATTCCAGAATTGTAAAGCCGGGCGGCAAGTTAGTTTATGCCACTTGCTCTGTTTTACCTTCTGAAAATCAGGAACAAGTTAAGCATTTCTTAACCACCGAAAACGGAAAAAACTTTACCTTTGTAAAAGAACATAAAATTTTAGCTTCAGAATCAGGTTTTGACGGGTTTTATATGGCCTTGCTGGAACGAAAATCATAATTTATCATGAAATTAAAAAGTACACTTTTATTTATTTTTTCAACCGTAGTGGCATTTGCCCAGCCTCCGGCAGGCTATTACAGCACAGCAACCGGAACAGGCTACACATTAAAAACACAACTTTATAATATTATCAAGGATCACAATGACCGGGGTTACAATGCTATTGATAATTTTTTCCCGGTTGCTGATATGGATGTGTATTATGAGAATGATAATACCATTTTAGATGTTTACTCTGAAAATCCAAACGGATCTGATCCGTATAATTTTTTTGTATCAAATGCCTGTGGGAATTACAGTGGAGAAGGAGATTGTTATAATAAAGAGCACGTGATTCCGCAGTCTGTTTTCAGTTCTAATACCCCTATGCGTGGCGATGCTCACCATCTGTTGCCCACTGATGGCCGGGTGAACGGTTTTAGAGGAAATTACCCTTTCGGCATTGTAGGCTCAACTTTAATTTCTCAATCCGGTATTTCTAACCCTACGTTAAACGGGTCGAAAGCAGGAAATAATAGTAACACAGGAATAGCCACAGGATATACCGGTGTGGTTTTTGAACCGATTGATGAATTTAAAGGCGATATTGCCAGAATTCATTTTTATTTTGTAACCCGCTATGAAAACTTAGTTTCAAACTGGTCTTCTTATGCTATGTTTGACGGAAGTTCTAACAAAGTGATAGCCGATCCTTTTTTAGCCATTCTATATTCATGGCATATTAATGATCCGGTTTCTCAAAAAGAAATAGACCGGAATAATCAGATTTATCAATACCAGAATAACCGAAACCCTTTTATTGATAATCCGCAGTGGGTACAGGTCATCTGGGGTAATTCACTTGCAGTTCCGGCAACAGAAACAGTATTTAATTTAACGGTTTATCCAAATCCTTCTGATTCTAACCGGATTCACATTGAATCAGATTCTGTTTTGGATGAAATTCAATTGATTACACTGAACGGGCAATTGTTGCAGCACATTCAAAAACCGGCGAAGCAACAGAACACCTACACCATTGAGAATTTACCTTCAGGGTTTTATTTCTTAAAAATTACCTCCGACAATCAGTCGGTTACCAAAAAGGTCGTTATCAATTAATCCGTATGAATAAAAAGCAAAAAACTCCAAATTTCTTTGGAGTTTTTTGTCCTTATTATATTTTATCCGGGTTATATTTCAGCTTTTCCGATTTCGTCTATTTCGTTTATACTTTCAATCGGTAAAATGGAATTGTATGTGGTATAGACAAACGAATACCAAAAGGGAAGTGTAAAGAACACACCGATACACAATCCGATAATGCCCAGGCACACAAAAATAAGGCTAACGATTGCCAGCCCCAGCAGAATAAGAGGTTGCTTTACTACAAGTTTGATGCTGACGGAGATGGCATCTAAAGCAGTCAGCTGACCAAAAACAATTAAAGGAATGGTTAACAAGGTAAAAAAGGCAATGATATAGGTGATAAGATTGCCGATAAACGGATGCTCTAAAATTTCCAGTCCGGTCATAAAAGCAAAATTAACAATTGAAATTAACGAAGCGGCAATAAATAATTCTTTAAAATAAGCTGTTTTGTAATAATCAAAGATAGTTCCGACAGAGAAGGGTTTGTCGGTTTGAGCCTTATGAGCCATTTTTAAGAAGCCTGCCCCGATTGGAGCGGTGATACCCGCAAAAAAGACCATAATCAAAAAATAAATCAGTAGGCCGATTACTGAAAAATCAAGCGGGTTGAAATCGGTCATTGTTGCCATAATATCACCGGCTCCAAAAGCAATTGAAGCAATGGCAAAGAAAAAGCCAAATCCGGCCAAGGAAATCAATAAAAAGGCCAAACCGCCGTTCAGGGCTATCTTTTTGTAATTTTCAAATGATTTATCCAGGATAGTTCCAAAGTCTAAATTATATCCCTGCTGAGTTAGCTGATTGATTTTTTTTGTAAAGTTGTTTTCCATAAATTAATTTAGTTTATAGCCAAGATAGTAATTTTCTAATGTATTTCAATTTATTTTTATACGGCGCATACCGAACCGGGTTATCACCCCAGGTTGGTTTTTTTACGATGGATTTTTTGTGAGAAAACGAATCGAATCCGTATTTCCCGTGATAGGCACCTGTTCCGCTGTGACCAACACCGCCAAAAGGAAGTCTCTTATTGGAAAAATGAATGATACAATCGTTTATGCATCCGCCACCAAAAGAATAACCGGTAATCATTTTTTCGGCAAAATCTTTATTTTCAGAAAAAACGTATAACGAAAGTGGTTTTTCGTAGTTTGAAATAACATTTTGAATATCCTTTTCATCATGAAAGGAAATGATCGGCAAAATCGGACCGAAGATTTCATCTCGCATGACTTCGCTGTTTAAATCGGGTTCGTCCAGCAGAGTAGGACTGAGGTATCGATGATCTTCGTTTGAAATTCCTCCGAAAATAACTTTTTTCGGATCAATCATTGCTTGTAATCGTTGCCAGTTTTTGACGTTGATGATGCGGGCAAAATCGGGTGATTCTTCCGGGTTTTCTCCGTAAGCACGTGTAATTTCCTGTTTAAGTAGCGTTACAAAATTGTATTTCTCCTTTGCCTGGACCAAAATATAATCGGGAGCAATGCAGGTTTGTCCGGCATTGATGAATTTTCCCCAAACGATTCGTTTTATGGCCATTTCCAGGTTGGCCCCTTCATCAATAATACACGGATTTTTTCCGCCCAACTCCAGGGTAACGGGGGTTAAATGTTTTGCCGCTGCCTGAGCCACAATTTTACCGACAGAGACACTGCCGGTAAAAAAGATATAATCCCAGCGTTTTTCAAGTAGCGATTGGGTGAATTCGGCTCCGCCATGCACCACAACAGCTTCTTTTACATCAAACACTTCTTCTACAATTTTTGTGATGATTTGCGAGGTGTTGAATGTTAATTCCGAAGGTTTTAAAACCACTGTATTTCCTGCGGCAATGGCAGCAATAAGCGGACACATAGCCAGTTGAAACGGGTAATTCCATGGCGAGATAATCAATACCCGTCCATACGGTTCGGCATAAATAAAATCGGACGAAGGGAAATTTAAAACCGATGGCCAGACCCGTTTGGGTTTGGACCATCGGTTGATATTTGAAATTGTATTTTTTAAATCGGAAATAACATAATTGATTTCCGTCAGGTAGGTTTCAAAAGCCGGCTTCTTGAAATCGTTATATAATGCTTCGTTAATGGCTGACTCGTGTTTTTTGATAGCAATGAGCAGTTTTTTGAGCAATGCTTTTCGTTTGGCAACAGATGAAATTGAACTCATTTCAAATTGGTTTGGGAATGAATTCAAATATAATGAGAAAAATTAATTTTTGCCTAATCCAAGTCGATATCCAATATAAAAGTCGGCTTGTTTACTGTCGTTCAGCAAAGCGGTAATCACAGAGCCGGAACCAAGAAAGAACCCATAAGCTCTCAAACCAAATCCGGCATTAAAACCGGCCACTTCGGATTGCGATAAAGGCGTAAAAAATTCAAAATGTTTAAATGATAAACGGGGCGTTAAAGTAGCTATATTTTGTGCGGTAATCTGATCATTTTCAGCATCATCCGACAGCTTTTGTTGCAGAAAAAGCGAGACATAGAAAATCGGAACAATTTGTAAATCAGCATAAGCATTAATAACGGTAGGCAATTTTACTTTAAAATCACGGTTTTGTGAAGTTGCGGTTAAAAAACCACTGTCAATCAAAATCCGTTCAACTTCCTGTAAACTCTCTACACCATCAAACTGATTCAGGTTCAAACTTTCATTCCCCTGTATGCTTAACAAGTAATTGGTTGAGGAATTATTATCGTCTTTAAAGGTCATTTTTCCCATATTCCGGACAGAGATTCCGGTATTTAATTTATAGCCGTCATTTTCGTCTTTAATCGTAAAGGTTGCTCCCAGATCAGCCCCAAACCCATTTAAACCGCCAAAAACAGAATCTGAATAATCTTCAAATGCCGAAAAATTATTCGCCAGGCTTCCGGAATAGGCAATGTTTAAGTTGGCATTGGCATTGCTTAAAAATGAATTTCCTCCAACAGTTGTAATAGTGCCTTCAAACTGATCGGCTCCAAAGTTAGCATAAGAACCGGGAAACAGCAATTTGAATGTTGCTCCTCCGTTTAACTTATACTGGTCTGTTTCCCATAAGCTTCTGGCAACGGAAAGCCCGATTTCACCATAAGAGGTTCCGATTAAACGCTGATTGTAATTTCCGTTCAGTGTGGTTGAATTTAACAGCGAGTTTAGCCCTTCATTGGCAATGGCATCACCGATATTGACATCCACATCCACCAGGTTGAGTTTTCCATACGCTTTTGACGTAACGGCAAATCCCCAATTTCCTTCCCTGAAGGCAACACCGGGGCCTGCAATTTCCACATCAAAACGCATGTTAACCGCATCCGATCCTCTGAAAATTAAATCTTCGATATCTTCATTACCCGTTAAATCGCTGAAACCGATTTTATTATTGGCAACGTTCGCACTGACGGCAAAAAAGTTTATATCTGTTTTAGAGGATAAATTTGCCAATTCGGCGGGGTTCAGATTTGCGTTCAGGATTCCGTTGCGATTAGAGGTGCCAATACCTGAAAAGTGTTCCTGGGCAGAGATGCAAAAGCCGGTTAGAGTAAAAACAGAAACGATTATTTTTTTCATTTTTAAATAATTTAGTTGATTTTCAAAGTTTCATACCGTTGTATTAAAAGTCAATGCCTGTAAATCGGGATTTTATTTTGATGTAAAAATTAAAAAATGAATTCCTCTCATTTAATCAATAAACGAAAAATTTTATATTTTAGTTTCCATTGATTTCCAGATTACATCCTGAGGAGCAGGAGCCACAACAATAACCTGTTCTTTTGAAACCGGGTGGATAAAGGCTAATTTTCGGGCATGAAGATGGATACCCCCATCGGGATTACTTCGGTCAAAACCATATTTCAGATCTCCTTTAATAGAACAGCCAATTGCTTGTAATTGAGCACGGATCTGGTGGTGTCTTCCGGTGTGTAATTCAATTTCCAATGCAAAATAATTGTCTGATTTAGCGATGATTTTATAATGTAAACTCGCTCTTTTACTGTCAGGTACTTCTTTTTTATGAGCTTTGGAAGTATTGTTTTGTTGGTTTCTTTTAATGAAATGAACTAAAGTGTCTTCTTCTTTTGGCGGTTTATTTTTTACCACTGCCCAATAGGTTTTTTGCGTTTCCCGCGAACTGAATAAATCATTCATGCGGGTCAAAGCTTTGCTGGTTTTGGCAAATACGACGATTCCTGTGGTTGGTCTGTCCAATCGATGCACGACACCTAAAAAAACGTCGCCGGGTTTGTTGTACTTTTCTTTGAGGTATTCTTTCACGATGTCGGGCAGGGGTTTATCTCCGGAATTATCCCCCTGGGCAATGTCGCCCACCCGCTTATTCACTACAATCAGATGATTGTCTTCATGAAGAATCTGCAAATTATCTTTAGTAGTTATAGTTTTCATTCTCAAAATGCCCTGTAGGGCCATTGACCGATTGCCCTATTAATACTGTTCATTAGCATTTGGAAAGTCTAATGCTTTTACATCGGTAACATATTGTCCGATGGCTTTGGTCATGTCTTCGTAAAGGCTCATATAACGTCTCAGAAAACGCGGGCTGAATTCATGTGTCATACCGATCATGTCATGAAGCACCAATACTTGTCCGTCAACACCGCTTCCGGCACCAATTCCGATCACAGGAATCGAGATACTCTCAGCTACCTTCTGAGCCAGTTTTGCCGGGATCTTTTCTAAAACCAATGCAAAACAGCCAATTCGTTCCAGCAGTTTAGCATCTTCTACCAATTTTTCGGCTTCGGCTTCTTCTTTTGCCCTGACGGTATAGGTTCCGAATTTATAAATAGATTGTGGGGTTAAACCTAAATGACCCATCACCGGAATTCCGGCATTCAATATTTTTTTAATCGATTCTTTAATTTCACTACCTCCTTCAAGTTTAACGGCATGACCACCGCTTTCTTTCATGATGCGGATGGCGGAACGCAATGCTTCTTTGGGATCGGATTGGTATGTTCCGAATGGTAAATCAACGACAACCAGAGCTCTTTCACAAGCCCGTACCACACTGCTTGCATGATAAATCATCTGATCCAATGTAATCGGCAATGTTGTTTCATGTCCTGCCATGACATTACTGGCCGAATCACCGACCAAAATGACATCTACGCCGGCAGCGTCTACAATTTTTGCCATTGTAAAATCGTAGGCGGTAAGCATTGATATTTTTTCCCCATTAGCCTTCATATCAAAGAGCGACTTGGTTGTGATGCGTTTATAATCTTTTTTTGCGGTTGACATTTTGTATAAAATTTATCTGGAACGAAATACAAATGTAAGGAATGTTTATTTGCGACTTAAAATATTTTGGATAAAGTATGGTCTCGGTTATAAAAACTTACTACTTTAGCATAAGATTAATAATCTTAAAGAAATGACTTCAATCCTGTTAGCCATAGCAATTTTAGGCTATCTGTCCATCGTTTTTGAATCGCCGATCCGTATTAACAAGACCATCACTTCTATTCTAACCGGTTCTTTGTGTTGGATTGTTTATGCTTTGTTGTACGACGGTAACCGACACGAAGTGTCGGAAAAACTGATTCTCCATTTCGGAGAAATTTCAGGGTTATTAATTTTTCTTTTGGGAGCCATGACCATTGTTGAATTGATCGATATTCACAAAGGTTTTTCAGTTATTACCAACCGTATCAGAACCAAATCGGTTTTAAAATTATTGTGGATAATAGGCGGAATTACATTTTTCATGTCTGCTTTATTGGATAATCTGGCTACTGCAATCATTATGATTACCCTTTTAAAGAAATTAATGCCTAAAAGTGAGACAAGGATGGTTTTAGCCGGTATTGTGGTGATTGCGGCAAATGCCGGCGGAGCTTTCAGCCCGATTGGTGATATTACAACAACCTTACTGTGGATTGGCGGGCAAGTCAGTGCTTTCGGAATTGTAAAAGTTCTTTTTCTGCCTTCAATTATGTGCATTTTAGTTCCGTTGTTAATTGCCAGTTACCGCATGAAAGGTTTTACGATGCTAAGGGTTCAACTCTCAATGGCCGAAGTGATTAAGGAAGAGAAAATGCGGGGTAGTTTAAGCGTGTTTTTAGCTGGTGTTTTTGGATTAGTTATGGTTCCTGTTACTAAATCAATTACGGGATTGCCCCCTTTTATTGGCGTTTTAATGGCTTTGGCATTTGTTTCATTAGTTTCGATTATCTATCATCGCAATAAACCGCAGGAAGTGAAGGAAAAATATTCGGTTGCCTATGCATTATCAAAAGTAGATGTAAGTTCCATTCTTTATTTTATGGGAATTTTGCTTTTGGTGTATGTTTTACAAGAAGTTCAGATATTGAGTAATTTATCTGTATTTCTCCAGGAAAGTTTACCTAATAATAATGTAATGGTAGTTGCCATTGGTGTTTTATCTTCCATTGTTGATAACGGAAGTTTAGTTGCCGCAACGCAAGGAATGTTTCCAATTACAGAGTATCCTATCGATGATTCACTTTGGGAATTCATTGCTCTTTGTGCCGGTACCGGAGGAAGTATGTTAATAATAGGTTCTGCTGCCGGAATTGCCATTATGGAAAAAGAAAAAATGACATTTTTGTGGTATTTGAAGAAAATCACACCGTTAGCCGTTGCCGGATATGTGGCAGGAATTGTAACGTATTTGATTTTAAACTTACTAACTCATTAAAATTTTGACTTAATGAAAAAGATTTCAATAATCTTCGCATTACTTTTTTTTCAATTTTCTGATGCACAAGAAAGCGAAATTCAACTCACAATTGAAAAATTTTTTAACGCTTTTCATCAAAGAGATTCTATCGCTTTAAAGAAAGTATGTACCGAAAACCTGGTTTTACATTCCGTCTCTGAATCGGAAAAAGGAACTAAATTTTCAGTTGAAAAAGCGTCAAACTTTTATAGATCTATAGCGACTATTCCGTTATCTATGAAGTTTGAAGAAAAAATTCTGAATTTCAACGTACAAATAGATGGTGCTATGGCTCATGTGTGGGCTCCCTATGAATTTTATGTAAATGATAAATTAAGCCATTCAGGGGTCAATTCTTTTCAATTATATAAAGAAAAAGACGGTTGGAGAGTGGTTTATATTTTGGATACGAGGAGAAAATAACTAACAATCCGCCAAATTCACTCCAACGGCCAATCCGCCTTCGCTGGTTTCTTTGTATTTTGAATTCATATCTTTTGCGGTTTCCCACATAGTATTCACCACTTTGTCTAACGGCACTTTGGCGTTGTTGGCATCGGTTTCCAGAGCTAATTCAGCGGCATTGATGGCTTTGATCGCTCCCATCGTATTGCGTTCGATACAGGGCACCTGTACTAACCCGCCAATAGGATCGCAGGTTAATCCCAAATGATGTTCCATGGCAATTTCGGCGGCCATGGTTACCTGTGCCGGTGTTCCGCCCATGAGTTCGCACAAAGCGGCTGCGGCCATGGCACTTGATACACCAATCTCGGCCTGACAGCCACCCATGGCGGCAGAAATTGTAGCTCCTTTTTTGAAAATACTGCCGATTTCTCCGGCAACCAATAAAAATTGTTTGATTTCTTTTTCCCCGGCTTGATGATTTTCAATGACCATATAATACATTAATACTGCCGGAATAACGCCTGCACTTCCGTTGGTAGGGGCAGTTACAACCCGTCCTAAAGCAGCATTAACTTCATTCACTGCTAAAGCAAAACAACTGACCCATTTTAAGATTTGACGAAATTTTACTTCGGTTTTTCGGATGGTTTCCAACCATTCCTGTGGAGTAGAATAGGGAAGGTTACCTTTTAATCCCAAATGCATGTCATAGGCTCTTCGTCTGACATTCAATCCACCGGGCAGTATGCCTTCTGAATGACAACCGATATACATGCATTCCAGCATCGTATGCCAAATCCGCATCAATTCTCGATGAATTTCTTCTTCGGAACGCATCGATTTTTCATTTTCATAAACAATTTCAGAAATCGATTTGTTTTCCTTTTTGCAATAGTCAAGTAATTCGTCGGCTTTTTGAATCGGATAAGGAAAAGCACATTTAATTTCTAACTTCTTTTTAGCATTATCGCGTTCTTCTTTCACCACAAATCCGCCGCCAATGGAATAGTAGGTTTCGCTGAACTCTTTTTCGTTTGTAAAAAGAGTGAATGTTAAGCCATTTGCATGAAAAGGAAGAAAGTTTCTGTTAAAAACAATGTCTTTTTCTACCTCAAAGTCCAGCAGGAATTCATTTCCGAGCCTGATTTTTTTATCAGTTTTTATCGCTTGTATAATGCCGTCAATATCCGAAACGGGAATGGTTTCCGGATCCTGACCACTTAATCCCAACATAACAGCCAGATCGGTGGCATGCCCTTTCCCGGTTAAGGAAAGTGAACCATATAAATCAACTGTCACCCGGACAGCCTGATTGAGCATGTTTTCGGCTTTACATTCAGCTAAAAAACGTTCAGCAGCCCGCCACGGACCCAGTGTGTGCGAACTGGATGGGCCAACGCCGATCTTTAACATATCAAAAACAGAAATACATTCTTCCATAACTAAATCGTTTGAGTAGGGCAAATATAGTGTTTTGTTCAGAGCTTATTCATACGACTTTCACAAAAAATAATTGTTTATAATTAACGTTACTTTAGCAGTGTTCCGGCACTATTTCAGTTAAAATGTTAAAAAAAATAGTCTATATTTGACATCTAATTTTTTTAAAATGAATCGATTTTTCAACCTGTTATTGCTGTTGATTGGTTTGACAGGATTTTCACAGCCCAAATCGCCTACCGAATTTTTACCGAATTACGGTAAGCAAGTAACCTATTACCATCAGGTAGAAGCTTATTTTCAGCAACTGGTGCAGAATTCGGATTGGATAGCGTATCAGAAATATGGCGAAACCACGCAGGAGAGAAATCTGAATGCTTATTATATTTCAACACCGGATAATTTAAAGAATTTGGAAGAGATACGAAAAAATCATTTGTATGAGATCGGACTTTATCCGGTTAAGAGCAATGCAAAGTCCAAAACAATAGTCTGGTTGAGTTTCAACGTACACGGCAATGAGATAGGAGCAGTAGAAAGTGCGTTATCCGTGGCGTATGAACTGGTGAATCCGAATAACAAAGAGACAAAAAAATGGTTGGAAGATATTGTTGTGATTTTAGATCCTTGTTTAAATCCCGACGGGTTTTCGCGTTATGCCAACTGGCTTCGCGATGTTTCCGGCAGGCAAACCCATCCCGGTGTTTCAGACAGGGAACATATGGAGCCATGGCCGGGCGGCAGGCAAAATCACTATGTATATGATTTAAACCGTGATTGGGCCTGGCAGACGCAGGTGGAATCACAGCTCAGGATGGACTTATACCATGAATGGATGCCCATGGTGCATGCCGATGTGCATGAAATGGGATACAATGAACCTTATTTTTTTCCACCCGCAGCCGAACCGTATCATGAACAAATTGCCCCTTTTCAGCGTGATTTTCATAAAAAAATAGGGGAGATTACGTCAAAGAAATTCGATAAGGAAGGCTGGATGTACTATTCCGGAGAACGGTTTGATCTGTTTTATCCCAGTTATGGGGATACTTATCCCTGTTATAATGGTGCGGTAGGGATGACCTATGAGCAGGGAGGAATTGGAGCCGGAAGAGCCGTGATGATGAAAAACGGCGATATTTTGACTCTGCAGGACAGAATAGCTCATCATACGAAGGCAATTTTAACGGTTGTTGAGCTCTCCTATGTTCAAAAAGAAGTGTTGACCAAGGCTTTCCGGGCTTATTTTAAAGACAACCGTACCAAACCCAAGGGGAAATACCAAACCTATATTGTAAAGAATCATCCGAGAAATTTAGAATTGTCTAAATTATTAAACCGAAACAGGATTGAAAGTTCTTTTGCCGATGAAACAAAAAAGCTCAGCGGATATCATTATCAGACCAATCAAGAAAAACTGTTTACGGTTGAACCGAATGATTTGATTATAAAGGTTGATCAGCCCAGATCGGTCATAACCCAGGTATTGTTCGAGCCACATCATAAATTATCCGATAGCCTTTCCTATGACATCACGGCCTGGTCGTTGCCTTTGGCCTATGGTGTGGAAAGTTTTGCCGTGAAAGGAAACCTGCCCATCAAGACCAAAACGAAGCTGGCAACTGTAAATCCTGCTAAAATAACAAATGCTTATGCCTATTATATTCCGTGGAATAACCGTAGCTCTGCCAGGGTTTTGAGTAAGTTACACCAACAAAACATCAAAGTGCGTACCGCATTGAAAGAAGTTTATTTTGGGGATTTAAAAGTTGAACGGGGAGGGCTTATTGTTACGAAAGGCGATAACAGTAAAGTACAGCATTTTGAAGAGACAATTCAACATTTGATTCAGGAAAAATTTGACTATGTTGCTTTGGAAAGTGGTTTTGCCAAGAACGGCGGCGATTTGGGCGGTGAAAGTTATCCGTTATTAAAAGCTCCCAAAGTATTGACCTTAGCAGGAAGTGGTGTTAGCAACACCGATTTTGGCCAGGTATGGTTTTTTATGGATCAGGTCATTGAATATCCGATGAGTATCGTTGAAGTGCAGTATTTTAACCGGATTAAGCTGAGTGATTATAATACATTAATTTTGCCCGAAGGCTGGTATGGATTTTCAGACGGGCAGAAAAAAGAAATAGACGATTTTATTGCCAAAGGCGGAAAAGTAATTGCTGTTGGCGGAGCGGTCAGTCAATTTGAAGACAGAGAAGGATACCATCTCACCAAATTCGCTACGGAGGAAGAGAAAAAGGAGGCCCAGAAACTACAGGAAGAAGCCGAATTGGCCGATCGTTTTTTAGATTTTGAAAACAGTGAGAGGCGTTTCATTTCGGGATATATTCCCGGTGCAATTATCGAAAACACCATCGATTCCAGCCATCCGTTAACCTTTGGCTTAGGCGAAAAATATTTTAGTTTGAAAACAACCCAGTCCAATTTTAAACTTCTAAAAGGAGCTCAAAATGTCATTTATGTTCCGAAGAACTACCAGAGTTTTGGTTTTATCGGTAATAAACTGAAAAAGACATTACAGGAAACCGTTTCGTTTGCCATTGATTACAGAGGAAACGGAAAAGTAATTTATATGATTGATAATCCGTTGTTTAGAGGATTTTGGGAAAATGGCAATTTATTATTCAGTAATGCGTTGTTTTTAGTGGAGTAATTTTAAACATTAGTTGATGAGAAATAAATTAATCCTATCAGTAGGATGTCTTTTTTTATTTTCCATGGGATTTTCTCAATCATTGGAGGATAGAATTAAACAAGGAGTAGCGTTTCATAAATCAGGTAAGTATGAACAGGCCATTGAGGTTTATGAAGGTATTTTAAAAGAAAATGCCAAGCATCCGGAAGCAAACTATGAATTAGCGATAACTTATTCTGCGTTAAAAGAATATGGCAAAGCAATAAAACATTGTGATGTTATAATCAAGTCTAAATCTGACATAAGTTTTATGGCGTATGGGGTAAAAGGAGCCTGTGAAGACTATCAAGGAAAACCGGAAAAGGCTGTAAAAACCTTTAAAGAAGGTATTAAATCGAATCCCAATTATTATCAACTTTATTACAGTTTGGCATTAACTTCTTATCATCTTCATAATTTTAAAGAAACGGAAGAGGCACTAATTAGAGGAATTAAAGTGAATCCGTACCATGCGAGTAGTCATATGCTGCTCGGTTTTTTGAAGAGCGATCAAAACGAAAGAAGTAAATCATTACTGGCATTTTTTTACTTTTTAGTTTTGGAACCCACAGGAAACAGGGCAGATCAGGTATTTAAATTAGTAGAACAGTTGCAGAAGAAAGGAGTTCATCGTGAAGATAATAACAATGTAACCATAAACATAAACTCTGATTTTGATAAAAATGATTTTGGAACGGCAGAAATGATGTTATCATTATTAGAAGCATCGAAGCAAACTGAAATTAATGAAAAGAAGTCGGAGTTTGAAATATTTTCAAATACAAACGCATCTTTTTTTAAACTGTTAGGAGAGCAACGCAAAGATAAAAAAGGTTTCTTTTGGGATTTTTATGTTGATTTCTTTTATGATTTAGTAAAAGATAAACAAATGTACGAAGCATTCTCCCATCAAATTTATCAAACGGTTAATGATGACAGCAATAAAGAATGGCTGAGTGCCAATTCAGTTCAAATTGAAAAACTGTATTTTTGGTTAGAAACACACAAAAATGAAAGTTGAAAAACTCATATATTGATAAAAGATTTAATTTTTTTGAGGTTTAATAAAATGTCACAATGTCATATTTTTTCTGATGCGTCAGTCAAAATATGACATTTTTTTTTGTTTTCCGGCTTGGCATAATAGTTGTCATTTGCAAAGCAGGTTTAAAAAACGAATTTTAAAAAAGGATATAAATTTAAAGTTATGAGTAAAATAATTGGAATCGACTTAGGAACTACCAACTCTTGTGTTTCAGTAATGGAAGGTGGAGAGCCGGTAGTAATTGCAAATGCTGAGGGAAAAAGAACAACACCATCTGTTATTGCATTTGTTGACGGTGGTGAGATTAAAGTAGGTGATCCTGCCAAACGACAAGCGGTAACTAATCCGACTAAAACCATTGCGTCTATCAAACGTTTTATGGGGAATAAATATTCTGAAAGTGCAAAAGAAGCCGGAAATGTAGCCTATAAAGTGGTAAAGGGTGACAACGATACGCCTCGTGTAGATATTGACGGCCGTTTATATACACCACAGGAATTGTCTGCCATGACACTTCAAAAAATGAAAAAAACAGCTGAAGATTATTTAGGACAAACAGTTTCTGAAGCGGTAATCACGGTGCCGGCCTACTTTAATGATGCTCAACGTCAGGCTACTAAAGAAGCCGGAGAAATTGCAGGTCTGAAAGTAATGCGTATCATTAACGAACCTACAGCAGCTGCGTTAGCGTATGGTTTAGACAAAGCCGGAAAAGATCAAAAAATTGCGGTGTACGATTTAGGTGGCGGTACATTTGACATTTCTGTCTTAGAATTAGGCGACGGTGTTTTTGAAGTATTGTCAACAAATGGTGACACACACTTGGGAGGAGATGATTTTGACCAGGTAATCATCGATTGGCTGGCTAATGAATTTAACAGCGAAGAAGGGGTTGACTTACGCAAAGACCCAATGGCATTGCAACGTTTGAAAGAAGCAGCTGAAAAAGCTAAGATTGAATTATCATCTTCTACACAAACAGAAATCAATTTGCCTTATGTTACGGCTACAGCAAGCGGACCAAAACACCTGGTAAAAACATTGACCAGAGCTAAATTTGAGCAATTGGCAGAAAATTTAGTAAAACGTTCAATGGAACCGGTTGCTAAGGCCTTGAAAGATGCCGGTTTATCGACGTCTGATATTGATGAGGTAATTTTGGTAGGCGGATCAACCCGAATGCCGGTGATTCAGGAACAAGTAGAAAAATTCTTCGGAAAAAAACCTTCAAAAGGAGTAAACCCGGATGAGGTAGTGGCCATTGGTGCAGCTATTCAGGGAGGAGTATTGACCGGCGATGTAAAAGACGTATTGCTATTAGACGTTACGCCTTTATCATTGGGTATTGAAACCATGGGAAGTGTAATGACCAAATTGATTGATGCCAACACCACCATTCCAACTAAAAAATCACAGATTTTCTCAACGGCTGTTGATAATCAACCCTCGGTAGAGATTCATGTGTTGCAGGGAGAGAGACCCATGGCAAACGATAATAAAACAATCGGTCGTTTCCACTTAGACGGAATTCCGCCTGCTCCAAGAGGTGTACCTCAGATTGAAGTGACTTTTGATATCGATGCCAATGGTATCATCAAAGTTTCTGCAACCGATAAAGGAACCGGAAAATCACATGACATTCGTATTGAAGCTTCTTCAGGATTAACTCCCGAAGAAATCGAAAGAATGAAAAAAGAAGCTGAAATAAATGCTGAATCAGATAAATTGGCCAAAGAAAAGGCCGATAAATTGAATGAAGCTGACAGTATGATTTTTCAAACTGAAAAACAATTAAAAGAGTTTGGCGATAAATTGTCGGATGCAAACAAGCAACCTGTTGAAGCGGCATTAAACGAACTGAAAGCTGCTTATGAAACAAAAGACATTGCTACCATTCAGCCGGCTTTAGACAAAATTAATGAAGCCTGGAAAAATGCTTCAGAAGAGATGTATAAAGCACAAGCTGAAGGTCAGGGAACTCAACAAGGCCAACCACAGGCTGATGCCAGCGGCGATCAGACACAGGATGTTGATTTTGAAGAAGTGAAGTAATCACTTTGAGAATTATACAAACAAACCGGGTTATACAAACAGCCCGGTTTGTTTATTTTTACCTGAAAAGATGTAAGATAAAATAAATTTGAATTGAACTATTTCTTCCTTACCTTTACAGAAAGTATTTTTATGTCAACTATTTTAGCCTTCGCAGGAAGTAATTCTTCCACTTCGATCAATCATCAATTAGTAACGTATCTTACAACTCAACTGCAGGAAACTTCCTTTGAATTGTTCAAATTATCGGATATGGATTTGGTGATTTACAGCGAAGATGAACAACGTGAAAATGGCTTTCCTTCGTCTATTAACCAAATCTATAAACACATTCAGGCATCAGAAGGTTTGCTCATTTCGGTGAATGAACACAATGGTAACCCGTCTGCTTTTTTTAAAAATGTGTTGGATTGGCTTTCACGGTTGGATCGGAAATTTTTAGAAGGTAAAAAGATATTTTTGTTAAGCACCTCCAACGGTGCCCGTGGCGGAATGAGCTCCTTAGACGTTGTAAAAAACATGCTTCCCCGTTTTGGCGGCGAAATTGTAGATACGTATTCTTTACCATCTTTTAAGGAAAACTTTTCTGTGGATGAGAAAAACATTTCCAATGCGGCCATTAACCATGAAATAGTGGTAAAACTTCATCAGTTTGAAGCAGCATTAAAATAATTTTATCACAGCAATGCAAAGAGCAACCAAAGTCTTTTCGTTTGAAAATCCGGAATTCTTCAAACAAAAACTGTTGTTTTGGGCCAACCGGTTCAGCGAGGTTGTTTTCTTAGATTCCAACAATTACCACCAGAAATATTCCAATTTTGATGCGGTTTTGGCTGTAGAAGCTTTTACTTCCGTTAAAACCGATTATTTCAATGCTTTTGACGATCTGCACCAGTACCAAAGCAGAACCCGTGACTGGTTGTTTGGTTATCTGTCGTATGATTTAAAAAATGACACTGAAGCATTAACCTCTAAAAACCGGGATGGATTAGCGTTTCCGGATTTGTTTTTCTTTCAGCCTAAGAAATTGTTTTTTCTGAAAGGGAGTCAACTGGAAGTTCATTACCTGAATCTTTGTGAGGAAGAGATGGAAGAGGATTTTGCTGATATTTTAAAGGAGGGTAGCGGGGAGATGGAAGCGGGGAGATGGAAGCAGGAAGTAGGGAGTGAAGTTAAGATTCAACAGCGAATTTCAAAAGAGGCTTATCTTGAAAAAGTTTCAAAAATGCTCAACTATATCCATCATGGAGACATCTATGAAGCTAATTTTTGCATGGAGTTTTTTGCTCAAAATGCTACGATTCAACCTTTGGAAGTTTATCAAAAGCTCAATGCAATTTCGCAACCGCCTTTTGCAGTATTCTTTAAAAACAAGCATCACTTTTTACTCTCGGCTTCACCGGAACGGTACCTGAAAAAAGAAGGAAGCAAAGTAATTTCGCAACCGATAAAAGGTACTGCAAAACGGTTTGCCGAACCGGAATCAGATGAACAGGCTAAAATAACCTTGGCTTTGAATCCAAAAGAACGGGCGGAGAATATCATGATTGTCGATCTGGTTCGCAATGATTTGTCGAGAACGGCTGCCAAAGGTTCTGTTGAGGTGGAAGAATTATGCGGTATATATTCGTTCAAGCAAGTACACCAGATGATTTCTACCGTGGTTTCACAGGTAGAAAATACTACTACTCCGGTTGAAATTATCAAAACAACTTTCCCGATGGGAAGTATGACCGGTGCTCCCAAAATTTCGGCCATGAAAATTATAGAAGAGTTAGAAGAAACCAAACGTGGCTTATACAGCGGTGCTATTGGTTATTTTTCTCCCGAAGGCGATTTTGATTTTAATGTGGTAATCCGGAGTATCTTATACAATTCCAAAGACCGGTTTGTTTCATTCTCGGTGGGAAGTGCCATTACTTCAAAGGCAACTCCGGAAAGCGAATACGATGAGTGCTTGCTGAAAGCCAAAGCCATGTTTGAGGTGTTGAAAAATAGTTAGGTCATTTGATCATGAAACGGATTTAAAATTAAAATAAGTACTTTTGAAAATGCTGTCCAGATTTCAAAAACATATCACAGATTCTTTTCCTTTTTTTCGGGGGGCAAGAGTGTTAGTGGCTGTTAGTGGTGGTATAGATAGTATGGTTTTACTCAGGTTGATGCAAAATTCCGAGATGAATATTTCGGTGGCTCATTGTAATTTTCAACTTCGCGGAGCAGAAAGTACAGCAGACGAAGCTTTTGTAAAAGCGTATTGTCATGAAAATTCCATCAAAGGTTTTTTTCAAAAATTTGATACAAAACAACTGGCCAAAGATGAAAAATTATCGATACAAGTCGCAGCAAGAAAATTGCGTTACGAATGGTTTTATGAATTAATAGCAGCCGAAAGTTTTGATTTTGTGGCCACAGCTCATCATTTAGACGATCAGTTGGAGACCTTTTTAATTAATTTTTCCCGCGGAACGGGTTTGGAGGGACTAACCGGAATTCCGTTTCAGAATGATAAAATTATTCGTCCGTTATTGATTTTTTCAAGAGCAGAAATCGAAATCTTTGCCAGTGAGCACAATGTTGCTTGGCGGGAAGATTCCAGTAATGTTTCGGATAAATATGTTCGGAATAAAATCCGTCATCATATTGTTCCGGTTTTAAAAGAATTGAATGAGGGTTTTTTAGATTCATTTGAAAATACGCTTCAACATCTTCAGCAGGCTCAATCAATGGCAGATGATGCCTCGCGGATTGTATATCGCAAAGTAGTGAAAGATGTGGCACAACAAAAAATAATTAATTTAAACGAGTTGTTGCAATTGCCTAATTATCAGGCCTACCTGTATCAATGGTTGTCGCCGTTTGGTTTTTCGGCCTGGCAGGATATTTATGCTCTGGTAAAAGCCCAATCGGGCAAACAAATCTTTTCAGAACATTTCAGGTTATTAAAAGACAGGAAAGCCTTACTGCTTGAGCCAAAATCTGACAGTAAACCTGAGGAATATTTCATTGAAAGCAACCAATCGGAACTTAATTTTCCCTTAAAACTCAGGTTTTGTAATCAAAACAGTATGGGTATATCCGATTCAAAAACTATCTTTGTAGATGCAGATGCGTTAAAGTTTCCTTTAAAACTTCGTAAATGGCAGAAAGGTGATTATTTTTATCCCTTGGGCATGAACGGCAAAAAGAAGTTGAGCAAATTTTTTAAGGATGAAAAATTTTCGCTCATCGACAAAGAAAAAACATGGCTTTTATGTTCTGAAAATCAAATTGTCTGGCTCGTTGCAAAACGAATGGACGAACGATTTAAAATAACCGAAAACACACAAACTATCCTAAAAATTCAATTGGAATAATGAAACATTTATTTTTTACGCTACTTACATTTTTTGTATTTACAATCACACAGGCACAGATTTTAGATCCGGTAAAATGGAAAACGTCGGTTGAACAAAAATCAGATACCGAATTTCTTTTAAAATTTGAGGCAACCATTCAGAAAGACTGGCATATTTTTTCTCAGTTTACTCCCGAAGGCGGTTCTTTACCCACGGTTTTCAGCTATGAAGATACCAAAAACAACTATCAATTGATTGGTAAAACGGCCGAAAGTAAATATAAAAAAGTGTACAGCGATATTTTTGAGGTGGATGAATATATGTTTGAAGGTTCGGCTCAGTTTTCTCAGCTGGTAAAAGTGATAAATCCGGCTTTAAAATCCATTAAAGTAGAAGTAGAATACCAGGCCTGTTTGGAACAGTGCATTCAGCAGTTCAAAAATTTTGAATTTCAGTTGCCTGTAAAAGAAGATACAGTGGCAGAAACCGTCGATACAATTACCGCTAAAAAAAATGTAAAAGAAGATACATCATCTAATGAATTAAAATCGGCAATTGAAAAAGAAACCAAAAAAGAAGAGCAAAAAGGGCTTTGGACAATATTCATTCTTGCTTTCTTTTCCGGATTTCTTGCTTTATTGACTCCTTGTGTGTTTCCTATGATTCCCATGACGGTAAGTTTCTTTACCAAACAAAGTAAAGACAGAGCAAAAGGAATTAAAAACGCCATTATTTATGGTGTTTCAATAATTGTAATTTACGTGCTTTTAGGTTCAGTGATAGTAGCCATTTTCGGACCAGATTCCTTAAATGAGCTTTCAACAAGCGTTGCTTTTAACGTCATTTTCTTTGCCTTATTAGTCTTTTTTGCCGCTTCCTTTTTAGGTGCTTTTGAAATTGTTTTGCCTAATTCCTGGGCTAATAAAGTGGATCGTCAGGCCGATAGAGGAGGAGTTATCGGTATCTTTTTTATGGCATTAGCCCTGGCAATTGTATCTTTTTCGTGCACAGGTCCTATTGTAGGAACATTAATTGTAGAAGCGGCTTCTAAGGGAGGCATCGCCCCGATTGTGGGAATGTTAGGCTTTTCATCTGCGATTGCATTACCCTTTATGTTATTTGCCCTGTTTCCGGGTTGGATGAATTCCTTGCCGAAATCTGGCGGATGGTTAAACACGGTCAAGGTTTCACTTGGATTTTTAGAATTGGCCTTAGCGTTTAAATTTTTATCCAATGCCGATTTGGTTTTACAATTGCATTGGTTTGAAAGAGAAACCTTTTTAGCCATCTGGATTGCGGTCTTTGGGGCGTGGGCATTGTATTTATTTGGAAAATTGACTTTACCGCATGACAGTCCGCTTATACATATTTCAGTCGGAAGATTATTCATGGGATTGTTCGTGCTGAGTTTTACCGTTTATTTAATTCCCGGGCTTTGGGGAGCCCCGTTAAAAATAATTTCAGGATTTCCACCCCCGTTACATTACAGTGAGAGTCCAAACGGGATAGGAAGCGGGGTAACCGTTTCAGAAGGACAAGAATTTCCGAAAGGAGCTCATGCCGGTCCGCATGGGATCATGGCTTTTCACGATTACAAATACGGACTGGCTTATGCAAAGGAGGTTAACAAGCCTATTTTACTCGATTTTACAGGTTATGCCTGCGTAAATTGCCGTAAAATGGAAGATTATGTATGGTCAGATAAAAAGATACTTTCCATTTTAAAAAATGAAGTGGTTTTAATTTCTTTATATGTAGATGATAAAAAAGAGTTAGCGGAGAATGAAAAATATGTTTCTAAAGAAACCGGCAAAAAAATCAAAACCATCGGCAATAAATGGAGCGATTTTCAAATTACAAAATACAAAGCCAATGCCCAGCCGTATTATCTGATTTTAGATACGGATGGTAACACTTTGTCTGAAGAACCGGCCAGTTATGATCCGGATATTAATCTGTATGAAAAATGGTTGCGGAATGGAATTGATCAGTTTACAAAATAAACAAAAGGGGCTGTAGAAGGTAGTCATGGTCGGAAGAAATTCCGACCATTTTTTATGTCTTAAAAACCTTGTGAGGCTCTCCTCCGGCAAATAGTATTAGAATTTCTGTAATCATATCTCTAAGTTCCATAGCTATGCGTCTTTTAGCTGTTTTATATCCTAAATTATTTACCTTTTTATAAATCAACAGTAACATAGCCGCTATCATTGTCATATAAACCATAACTTGAATTCCGTTTTTATTGAGTGAAACTAAAAGGTTCAGATTAAGGTCTTGTTTAAGAAATCTGAAAAACACTTCTATATCCCATCTTTTACGATAATAATCTGAAATTTCTTTTGTTGAGAGATTAAATTCATTAGTTAGGAACCAAAATTCTTTGCTCGTTTTTCTGTTTTTTATAATCACCAAACGAAATTCAGTTTCTACCTTTTCTTGTCTGTAATGTAAATTACCTCGCTTGTTTTCAATGGGTTTTCCAGTGTATAATTTTACTTTGCTGTCTTTTATAACATCCCAATCCTCCCATTGTAGAATACTAGATGAGTTAATAAGGGATTCGATTTCTTCAAATTTGCGATTTTCTTTTGCACGGATAATGAAGTTTACCGATTTCTGGTCAAACTCCTTGATCATCCGAGTGGATTGTAGTCCTCTATCAATAACATAGATATTACTGTGATGGTCTTCTTTTTTTACTTGTTTCAAAATAGCTTCAGGAAGAACCGATTCCTCTGAAGAATATTTTTGTGAGGTAAAAACTTCAACTCCTGATGGTAGAATTCCATCAAAAGAAAAACTAAATTTCACTAATTTTTTTCCGCTTTTTTGGTCAATTCCTTCTTTGAGTTTAACACAGGAGTCAGCAACAATAGTACTATCAACCCGGATTAAGTTGAACTTCTGAATTTCTGTTTTATCATAGAGTTTAGAGAATTGCTCATACATTTGCTCGTAAATCTCTTTAAAATAGTTAGAATCAATATTTGAAAGCCGTTCTGAAATTGAACTACGTCTCACTTTTTCTTCTTCTGCTAAACCAAATAAAGCTTTGAATCCACTACTATTGAAAGTATCTTCTAAAGTTCTTTGGCTTAACTTCTCATTGTCATAAATAGAAAACAAAAGGAGGTAAAACATTTTTCTTCCATGAAGAACTTTACTGTAATAATCTACCTTAGTAGTGGCTGAAAGATGGCTTAAAAGTGCTTCGGGTATAAATTCTAAAATCTGTTT
>QFCS01000075.1_pt1 | contig 170552 bp, 75 predicted proteins | sample 3576561 | NCBI WGS metagenome assembly QFCS01 | reverse complement strand
GACAGACCCGTCGGGGTCCCCCGCATCGAACACGCCCGACAGAGTGGCAGCATCCGTCCACCCCGCATTGGTCGACAGATCGATCCCGGTCACCTGCCGCACCCGGAACGTCACCCCCGCAAGAGGCGTCAACCCCGTCGTGTCCACCTGGGTGCCATTGCTCGGCAACCCCGACGGCGTGTCCGGCGCCTCCAACTTATGAACCGTGATCGACCCGAACGCATCCGGATCGACGAGGGGTGCCGCCACGGCCGGAGCCGCGAGGGCCAGGACAGCGGCGGCAGCGGCAGCGATCCCGGCGAGGATCCGCGTGCGGGCGGGGCGGCGCGGCACCGCCGTGGGAGAGAGGGTGTTCACTGTGTGCTCCTTCGAGTGGGGTCGGGGGCAGGGGACGGCGCGGCGGCACGCCGGTGCAGGCGCAGCGTTGCGAAGACGAGGAGGCCGGCGGCCGCGAGGAGCAGACCGAGGGTGTGAAACCCGTCCGTTCCGGGTCCGCCCGCCTCCGGCAGATCGAGAGCGGGCACGTCCTCGACGCGGAGGGTCGGGATGCCGTCGAGCGAAACGATCGACACGTTCGATGGGGCATCGATCAGCGAGAGCGTGCCGTCGCCGGCGATCGTGAAGCCCACCCGTTCCGCCAGCAGCTGGAAGCCCGGAAGCGCCCGCGTCTCTTCGAGCCAGTAGGTGCCAGCCGGCAGCGAGCTGTCGCGGAAGAGGCCGGTCACCGGAGTTCCCCCGACTTCCGCAGGGGCGAGGGGGTCCACCAGCGCCGTGCCGCCGATCGCCGCCGGGAACACCGCCCACTGAGACCCGTCCATCGGGACGACATCCCCGGCGGCGTCTTCACCGACCTTCAGCACCTGCAACGGGCCCGGCGTCACCTGGGTCGTCGTACAGCCCGCGGGGCAGGACGGGTCGATCGGGTCGTCCGGGTCGCTCGCCGTTCCCGTGACCACGTTGGCCAGCGTCGCGCCGGACGCGTCGGCGCCGACCACCACGTCGTAGGTGAGGACGGCGGTGCCCGAAGCCGGGAGGACGAACGGACCGGCGGTGAGGAGGTCACCGATCGGATCGGCCACCGGCGTGGTCCCGCCGACGGTCAGCACGGCCGAGCCCACCACGAACGTCGCGTCGTCGAGCACGTCGGCGAGGTCGTCGGTGAGGGTCACCCCGGGAAGATCCACCGCACTCGTGTTCGTCGCGGTCACGCGGTAAGTGATCGTGTCTCCGGGGAGCACCGTGGCCGCGTCGTCGAGCGGGTCGCCGCCCTGGAGTGCTTCCTTCTGGAGCTCCCACGTGGGGATGGGGGTGTTCGTGAATGCGCACGCGACGTGCGACCCCGAGGTGCTCGGACCGGGTATCGAGATGGCGCCCGACGCCCCCGCGCCGTCGGCGACGAGTTCGTCGTCCTCGTCGCGACACTCCCACGAGATCGCGTAGTTCGCGAGGTCGGTGCCGGCACTCCCGGTCTCGGTGAGGGTGTAGGTGTTGCCGGGCGTCGCCAGGAGCGAGCCGGCGGTGGCGACGGTCTCGGTCTGAAGCCCCGTGCTCGAGCCGGTGGTGGTTCCTGTGTTGCTCTGGGAGATCCCGTTGCCGGTGATGCTGACGGTGAACTGGTCTCCGGAGGCGTACCGCCCCGCGATGTCCTTGCGCAGCGTCAGCGTGCTCGGGAATCCACACGAGGCGAGATCGTCGACGACGGTGTCGCCGGCTCCGGCCGGATCGGTGATCGTCTGCGTGGACAGTGCCGCGCCGGTATGCGGATCGCTCTCGGTGAGGGCCCGCGTCGTGCCCGTGGTGTCGAGCAGGAACAGCGATCCGTCGGCGTCGAAGGCGGCGCCCTGGAACACGGCAGCGGCCGGGTCCGGCTCGGTCAGCACTCGAGCGGTCGCCAGAGTTCCGTCGGAGGGTGGGTCGTCGACGACGACGAGCCGATTCTCGGTGGTCGTCGACATCACGACATACGCGCGCCCTTCGGTGTCGAATGCAAGGTCGCCATCGGGCTGAGAGCCGAGCGGCGGGGTCAGCCGGAACATCAACCCGAGCGCCGTGCCGGTGGTGGTGTCGAAGCCGTGGAACACGTACTCGCCGCCGCTCACGCCGCCCACGTAGTAGACGCCGTCGACCGGGTTCACGACGCCCATGAAATGGGCGACACCGTCGGCGCCGGTGAGCGTGCCGACCGCGGTCGTGGTTCCGGTCGCGGTGTCGTAGCGGTACACGGTCTTCGTGCCGGTGCGCGCCACGGCGTAGGCGGACAGGCCGTCATCCGTGAGGGCGAGACCCTCCAGCGGATTCGCGGCACCGGTGAACAGACCGGCGCGCGTGGTGTCGCCGGTTGCGGTGTCGATGGCAAGCACCGCACCCGCCGGGTCGAGTCCGTACACCAGGTCGGCCGAGCACTCGAACGGCTGTGGCGGAGCCGCGGTGGTCGTCGACTCGTCGTTCCCGGGCACCGGGTCGTTCTCGTTGCCGGTCACTCGCGCGGTGTTGACGAGAGACCCACCCGCGCCCGCGGTGCCGGTCACGGTGATCGACGTCGATGCGCCGACGGCGAGGGGACCCAGCATGCACGTCACGGAGCCGCCCGTGATCGTGCAGCCGGGGGTCGAGGTGAGGGCACCGGTGAACCCTGAGGGCAACGGATCACGCACCACCGAGCCGCTCGAGGCGCCGGGTCCGTTGTTGGTGACGGTCATCGCGTAGGTGACGCTCTCTCCCGGAACGAACGTCGCCGGACCGGTCTTGACGATGGCCAGATCGACGTCCGGACCGGCAACCGACGTACCGTCGTTGTTCTGAGACGACGGGCCCGACGCCACCGAGACGAGGGAGAAGGTGGGCGACGCTGTCGCCGAGCCGTCGATGGCGATCTGGTAGACGAGTCCGGTTTCGTTGGCCGACAGTCCCAGGTTGCCGTTGCCGTAGACCCACTGGGCGCCGAAGGACTGCATGATGCCGAGGCCGATGTTCCAGGACGAAACCTGTCCGGTCGCCGGGTCGATGCGGTACATGACGTCGTCGCTGTGGAGGCCCCACACGAACCCGTCGATGAACACGATGTCGGAGAGGTTGGGCACCGGCTGACTGAGGGTGATGAGCGTCGCCGACAGCGTGGTGACATCGACGGCGTACATCTGGTTCGACGTCGCGGCCGTGCGCACGTAGAGGAGGTTCGCCGAGGCGCCCGCCCCGAACGTGCCCTGGTTGTAGTAGTTGGTCCCGGCCGGCGTCGGCAGGCCGGTCACTGCGCCGAGCCCCGTGACCACGCCGTCTTGACCGATGCGCTGCAGGGCCGTCTTGAATCCGGTGTCGCGGCGCAGCGCGTAGATGTAGTCGTTGTTCGTGTTGTACCCCATCGCGTTGTATCCGCGGTCGGCCACCGGCCCCTCGGCAACGAAGGTGACCGTTCCCGACCCCTGCACCGCCGAGAAGAGCTGCGAGGGCACGTCTTGCCCGATGAAGACGCGACCCACGGAGGGATCGAAGGGATCACCGGGTGCCGCCTGGGCCGACGTGGTCGCCGCCACCGCCGAGGCCAGGAGGACGAGGACGAGCAGGAGGGCCGCCGACGCGCGTGCGCCCGCACGGACGGGCGCTGCGGATTCGGACGAAATGGTCACGACGACACTCCTCGGCGTGTGGGGTGACTTCACCCTCGCCGAGGCACGCCCGTTGCCCCATCCCCAGAACTAGGGGATTCGCCGCTGCGCCGCGCCCTCGCCCGTCAGTCGCGACCCAGGGCCGCCAGCCACCGGCGCGATGCCGCGGAGAGGGCCGCGGCATCCACGTCGTCGATGAGCGCGACGAGTCGATGCTCGTTGGCCAGGTGTGCGGTGAACGCCGCGTCGATCAGCGTGATCCCCTCCGGCGTCAGGCGGATCAGGCGTCGGCGCCGGTCGACGTCGACATCGCCGCGCTCCACGAGTCCGCGTTCGATCAGACGGTCGACCCGCTTGGTGAGTCCCCCCGTGGTGACCATGGTGTGGGTGGCGAGCTCGCCGGCGGGCAGGGCATACGGGGCGCCCGCACGTCGCAGTGACGCGAGCAGATCGAACTCCGCTTCGGAGAGGGAGAACTCAGCGTACACCGCCGTGAGCTCGTCGGTGAGGGCGCGCGCCAGGCGGTGGAGCCTGCCGATCACGCCCTGCGGGGAGGGGTCGAGGTCGGGGCGCTCTCGACGCCACTGCTCTTGGATCCGATCGACGTGATCGCTCATGCCTCGACAATACCTTCCACGGAAGCTACTGTTATCTTCCGTGGAAGATAATGCACGGCGAGAGGGACGCGTCCGCTGGATCCTGCTCACCGCGGTCGCGCCCATTGCGTGGGGCAGCACGTACTACGTGACCCGCCACCTGCTTCCGTCCGACGCGGCGCTGTGGGGCGCGGTGATCCGGTGCCTGCCCGCGGGGCTGCTCGTCCTGCTGATCGTGCGGCGCCTGCCCCGCGGATCGTGGTGGTGGCGCTCACTGGTTCTCGGAACACTGACGGTGGGAGGGCTGAACGTGCTCGTGTACGTCGCCGCGCAGAGGCTGGCCACCAGCCTGGCGGCGACGATCATGTCGGCTTCGGCGGCCGCACTTCTTCTTCTGAGCTGGATCGTCCTGCGTCAGCGGCCGCGCGCCGTGGCCGTGGTCGGGGCGGCGATCGGCATCGTGGGCGTGGTCATCATGCTGCAGCCCGGAGGAAACGCCGGCGGTGTCGACGCGTGGGGTGTGGGCGCATCCGTGATCGCCATGCTCTCGTCGTCACTGGGGTTCGTGCTCACGCGCAAGTGGGGCCACGACGTGCCCCCGCTGACGATGACCGCCTGGCAGTTGATCGCCGGGTCGCTCGTGGTGGTGCCGATCGCCGTGCTCGTCGAGGGCACCCCACCCGCACTCGATCCACCCGCGCTGCTCGGCTTCGCCTACGTCATCCTCATCGCCACCGCGGTGGCGTACGGCGCCTGGTTCGCCGGCCTCGCCCGCCTTCCGGGCGCGGCGGTCGGCATCATCGGTCTCCTCAACCCCGTCACCGGGGTGCTGATGGGGGTCGTGCTCGCCGGCGAACCGTTCGGCCCCGCCCAGACCGTCGGTCTGGGGCTGGTGATGGTCGGGGTTCTCGCGGGAGTCGTCAGAACCCTCCCGTCAGCACCCCGCCCAGCGAGGTCAGCCGCGCGTCGACGGCAGCGAGCAGCGACGTGAACCGCGGGATGTCGATGAGGTCCTCGACCAGCACCCCGTTGCCGTCCGAGTCAGCCAACGGCACCTGCCAGTTCGGGTACTCCTTGTCGGTGCCGGGCTGATTCTGCACCCGCCGCTCACCGACCGCATCCACCAGCGCGACCCCGAGCAGCACCGACGGAGACGCGGTGATGAGGACGTTCAATGCCTCGATCACCTGCTCCTCCGATGCTCCCTCCGACAGAAGACCACGCTCGCGGAGGAGCGCGAGCATGGTCTCCCGCTCGCGGTCGGCATCGGCGAGCTCGTCCGCCACCGGACGGGTGAGAAGTCCCAACCGCGCACGCAGCGTCACGTGCTCGTCGGCCAGGTAGCCGGCCGTCGGCGGGAGGTCGTGCGTGTTCACCGTGGCCAGCAGGGCCCTCCGGTAACGCTCCGGGGGGAGGAAGCCGTCGCCCTCGCGCTCGAACCACAGCACACTGGTGCCGAGGATGCCGCGGGGCGACAAGTAGTCACGCACCCACGGCTCGACGTTGCCGAGGTCTTCGCCGATGAGGACGGCGCCGGCGCGGTGCGCCTCCAGGGCGAGCACCCCGATCATCGCCTCGTGGTCGTAGCGCACATACGTGCCGGCATCCGCCCCCAGGCCGGCGGGGATCCACCACAGCCGGAAGAGACCGATCACATGGTCGATGCGCAGGGCCCCGGCATGGCGCAGCAGAGTGCGGATCATGTCGCGCAGCGGCGCGTAGCCCGCCCGCGCGAGGGCGGCGGGCAGCCAGGGCGGCTGATTCCAGTTCTGTCCCTGCTGGTTGTACATGTCCGGCGGCGCACCGACGGTGATGCCCGGCGCGTACATGTCGCGCAGCGACCAGGCATCCGACCCCTTCGTGTGCACGCCCACGGCCAGGTCGTGCATGACACCGATGGCCATCCCGGATGCCGTGGCCGCAGCCTGAGCGCTCTCGACCTGCTGGTCGGCGATCCACTGCAGCCACACGTGCAGCGCCACGCGGTCGCTCAGCCTCTCGCGCAGCTCGGCGACCAGCGGCGATGTGATGTCGGCTGCCTGCGGGGGGCGCTCCGCACCGGCGAAATGCTCCTCGAGCGCGCACCACAGGGCAAAGTCCTGAAGCGGCTGGCCCTCACGTCGCACGAAGGCCTGCAGCTCGGCCTCTCTCCCCGCCGAACGCGGCACCGCGAAGATCGTCTCCAGCGCCGAGCGCTTCGCGGCCCACACCGCGTCGCGATCGATGCGCCGCGGGTCGGCGTTCGATGCGCGCAGCGGCGCCCGCTCGGCCTCGATGGCCGCGCGCCGGTCGGCGGGGAGGTCTGCGAACTCGCGGATGTGCTCGGGACGCACATACAAGGGAGCCAGGAACCGGCGCGTGGCCGGCAGGTACGGTGACGGCTCGATGGGGCTCGTCACCTCGGCCGCGTGAATCGGGTTGACGAGCAGGAAGTCGGCACCCTGCGATCCGGCCACGGCGGCCAGATCTCCCATGTCGGCGAAGTCACCCATGCCCCACGACGCGCGCGAACGCACCGAGTACAACTGGGCCATGAGCCCCCATCCGCGGTCACGACCCGCTCGCGTCGGAGGGTCGGGCAGGCGTTCGGGCGTGATCACCAGGGCGCACGACGCGGTGCGGTCGGGGTCGCCCCCGCCGAAGGGGACCTGGGTCGCGTGAGCGGTGTGCCACCCCAGGGGCAGGTCGGCCGGCACGGGAACCTCGACGCGCCACATCAGCACGCCGTCGACCAGTCGCGCCGCCGGACGCTGCGCGGGGATGGCGAGGTCGCGCCACGAGCCGTCCTCCAGCTCCACCGAGACCGTCACGTCGTGTCCGTCGGCGACGTGCACGAGCAGCGGACGTGCCCCGGGACGGGTCACGAGCGACGGCGGCAGCAACTCGCGCCATGGCGCCTGTTCGGCATCCGCGAGCGCAGCGGAGGTGGCGGGGTCGTCGTGCGGGTCGATCCCCATCGCGCGCAGGATCGAGCGCAGCGTGCTCGCGGGCACCACCACCCGCTCGCCGAAGAACGACCAGTACTCCGTCGCCACGCCGTGGGCCTCGGCGAGCGCGGTGAGCGCGGGCGTGGGGTGATCGTCGGTCATGTCGGCTCCTCCGTCAGCGCCCATCCTGCCAGCATCCGCCCCCTGCGCCGACATGCCCCCTGTGCCGACATGCCCCCTGCGCCGACATGAACCGCGCGCCGACATGCGCCGTGCCGGGATGCCGCGACGACGCGAGCGGGGGAGTCAGGGCGCGAGGCGCTCGAGGCGCGCGACCAGCCCGGCGCGTTTGGGCGACCGCGCCGGCAGCATGCTGAGTGCGAGGGTCATGACCTCCACATCGGCCGCGCCGTCACCGGTGTCGGCGTAGGCGAGCAGCACATCCACCGAGGCTTCGGCCAGCAGTGCCTCTCGCAGCGCACCGCGCACCGAATCGCGGAACTCCTCCACCCCGGGGGCCACGGAGTCGGGCAGCACCGGCCCGCGATAGGCGGCGAGGGCCACGCGGTGCGCACCGCGGTCGAGCAGCGAGATCACCTGATGAGCGTCGGTCTCGAGCTCTACCGGCAGCCGGTACGGGCGCGACGTGGGAAGCAGGTGCGCCGCGGTGCGCTCCAGCACGCGCCGCAGCCGCACCATCTCGGGGCGCAGGGTGCCCTCGGCTTCCTCGCCGTAGACGAACTCGCCCAACCGCTCGGCCGACAGCCCCTGTCGGTGCACCGCCAGCATCAGGAGGATCTCGGCGTGGCGCGCGGAGAGTTCCGTGACCGACTCGCCGGTGGCACCCGACACCTCCAGCAGCGCGCGGTCGCGCCCGAGCACCCGCAGCACACTGCGCTCCGGAGTGCGCACCGCCGTCCGCCGAGGCGGAGGGGATGCCGTCTGCCGCGCACGCAGGCGGGCCACCAGCAGCTCGCTCTCGATCGCGCGCGCCGTGGCATCCACGAGCAGTTGCGCCTGGAGAGTGGCGGCATCGGGGCCGCCGGTGACGTCGATCACGCCCACCAGGCGCCGGGTCTCGGGGTCGTGCAGGGGCGCAGCGGTGCACGACCACGGCTGTACGAGACGGTTGTAGTGCTCGGCGCCGTGGATCTGCACCGAGCGGTCGAGCTCGATCGCGGTGCCCGGGGCGGAGGTTCCCACGGCCTGTTCCGACCAGTTGGCCCCCGCGACGAAACCCATCTCGCCGGTGAGGGTGCGCACGTGCCGGTCGCCTTCCACCCACAGCAAGCGCCCGGCGGCGTCACCGACGGCCACGACGACACCCGAATCCGCGTCGGGGGCCAGGAGGGCGCGCACCATGTCCATGGCACCGGCGAGCGGGTGAGCGCTGCGATAGGCCTCGAGCTCTTCCTCGGTGAGGTCGAGGGGCGGCGCCCCCTCCGCTCCCACCAAGTGCGCGAGCGATCGGCGCCACGAGTCGCGCACGAGCGGACGGATGTCTCCCAGGCGCGGATCGCCGATGTTGCCGATGACGAGCTCCTCGTGCGCGCGCTCGATGAGCAGGCGTGAGGTCTGCGGTGACACCTCACGCCGTGACGACCACGATGAGGGCACGGCGCTCCCTTCGACGTCGAACCAGGAGTGCGTTCAGTCTAGGTCGGGGCGGGCACCGGCGGGCGAGGAATGTGGCCTCAGCCGACGGCGGGTTGCACGAGGTTGTCGCGCGCCGACGGACGACGAGCGTGGCCTCGGCGAGCTCGGAGAGCCGATCGGAGAGCACGGCGTCGCTGATGCCGGTGACTGAGATGGAGACACGATGACCCTGTTCCGCCTGGATGCCAGCATCCTGCCTGCGACCTCTGCCAGCCGGCAGCTGGGCGACCTCGTCGAAGCGGAGTGGTCGGCAGCCCACCCCACGTCGCCCGTCGTCCGCCGCGACCTGGCGGCCGATCCCGTGCCGGCCACGGCGTGGCGCGACGCGATCCAGGGCGGATTCACGCCGGAGGAGGCGCGCACCCCCGCGCAGCGCGAGGCCATCGCCCTCGCCCACCGTCTCGCCGACGAGCTCCGCGATGCCGATGCCCTGCTGTTCACGGTTCCCCTCTACAACTACGGTGTCTCGCAGCACGTGAAGACCTGGTTCGACCTCGTCTACACGGTTCCCGGCGTCGACCCGCAGGGCACCGACCTGCGCGGTCGCAAGAGCGCCTGAGGTCGGGGCCCCTCCCGGAGGCGGTGGGTCGCGTCATCCCTGCCGGGCGGCCCACCACTCGCGCAGCCGCTGCTCGGCCACCTCCTCGCCCACGACCCCCTCGTCGAGGCGCAGGTCGAGGAGGAACCGGTAGGCCTGACCCACCTCGGGGCCCGGACGGATGCCGAGCACCTCCTGAATGCGGTTGCCGTCGAGCTCGGGCCGCATGGCATCCAGCTCTTCCTGCTCGGCCAGCTCGGCGATGCGCCGTTCGATGTCGTCGTACGCCGACCGCAGCCGCGCAGCCTTGCGGCGGTTGCGGGTCGTGACGTCGGCTCGCGTGAGGATGTGCAGGCGCTCGAGCTCGTCGCCCGCGTCGCGCACATAGCGCCGCACGGCCGAATCGCTCCAGCTGCCCTCGGCATAGCCGAAGAAGCGCAGGTGCTGTTCGATCAACTGGCAGACCGACGCGGTGGTGGCGGTGTCGAACCGCAGGGCGTTCAGGCGCTTGCGCGCCAGCCGTGCCCCCTTCACGTCGTGATGGTGGAAGCTCACCCCGCCACCGGGCTCGAGCTTGCGCGTTGCCGGCTTACCGATGTCGTGCAGCAGCGCCGCCAGCCGCAGGGTGACGTCGGGCGAGGCGCCGGGATGCCGGGAGTGCTCGAGCTCGATGGCCTGCCGCAGCACGGTGAGCGAATGCTCGTAGACATCCTTGTGGTGGTGGTGCTCGTCGACCTCCAACTGCAGGGCGGGAAGCTCGGGCAGGAACTCGGCAGCCAGACCGGTGTCGACGAGCAGGCGCAGGCCCCGCACCGGGTCGTCGGTCTGGAGCAGTTTGACCAGCTCCGCCTGTACCCGCTCGGCGCTCACGATGCGGAGGGTCTCGCGCAGGCGGGACATGGCATCCCGGGTCGCCTCGTCGACCTCGAACTGCAGCTGCGAGGCGAACCGGGCCGCGCGCAGCATCCGCAACGGGTCGTCGCCGAAGCTGATGGCGGGATCGGCGGGCGTGCGGAGCACTCCGGCGAGGAGGTCTTCGACACCGCCGGCCGGATCGACGAGGGTGGGTCCCGGCACCCGCAGGGCCATCGCATTGACCGTGAAGTCGCGTCGGGTGAGGTCGTGCTCGAGGGTGTCGCCGAACTCGACCGTGGGCTTGCGGGTGACGCCGTCGTAGCTGTCCGCGCGATAGGTCGTGATCTCGACCTGCTCCGACACGCCGGTCTGCGAGTCGCGGATCTTGGCGCCGATGGTGCCGAACTCCCGTCCGATCTCCCACGTCGCCGTCGCGAGCGGCTTCACGATCCGGAGGATGTCGTCGGGTCGCGCATCGGTCGAGTAGTCCAGATCGTGGGTCACGCGGCCCAGGAGCGCGTCGCGCACGGGGCCGCCCACGACCGCGAGTTCGAAACCGGCATCCGCGAACGCCTGCCCGAGGGCGGCGGTCACCGGAGACGCGGCGAGCGCACCGATCCGGGCGAGCCCTTCGGCCATGTTGAGCATGCATCGAGCCTATCGACGCCGCGAGAACGCGCTCGCGTCAGGGGGTGAAGCGGAGGAACCCGGTGAACAGGAGCTCCCGCACGCGCGGGACCAGATCTGCGGCGAGGGCGTCGGGATCCACCTCGAGGAGCTCCGCGATCGCACGGATGAGCGCGCCCACCGGGAGGTCGCCGTCGCACGCGCCGACGAGCGCGGCCAGGGCGGGGTCGACGTCGAGGGTGCGCCCCAGCGCACCACCCTGCCGCAGCTCGATCACCTGCGGACTCTCGGCGCCGGGCACGTGGTGGCGCGCCTCGGTCACATCGCCGGCGACGAACAGGTGACACTGCGCGAGCTGCGCGTCATCGAGCGCGTCGGCACGGGTGGCGGCGGCGAGCGCGTCGCCCAGGTGCGGACCGAGAGCGCCCGACACCGGTCCGGTCACCCGCTCGTAGCGCGCCAGGGTCGGTTCCGCCCCCGCGACCGGACGCCGCAGAAGCACGTAGCCGAAGCCGACGGCGGTCACCCCTCGCGCGGCGAAGTCGTCGAGCCACGCCGAGACGAGCCTCGCGTAGTCCGGCGTGCCGGGAGCGGTGCCCCCGTCGCGCACCCACAGCTCGGCGTACGCCAACGGTCCGAGCACCTCGCGTTCGATGACCCAGGCGTCGAGGGGAACGGCAGATCCCTCCACCCAGTCGCGCACCCGAGCGAGGCCGTCGCGGCCATCGCGGTACTCCCAGTTGCCGAGCAGCTGGGCGACGCCGCCGGCGGCCAGCACCCCACCCACGCCGGCCACGAAGGCAGCGACCAGGTCGTCGCCGGCGTATCCGGCATCCCGGTACTCGTACTCGGGCACACCCTCGATGCGCGGGGTGATCACGAACGGCGGATTGGACACCACCCGGTCGAAGGTCTCACCCGCCACGGGATCGAACAGGCTGCCGAGCCGGGTCTCGATGCCGTCGACGTCGTTGAGGAGCGCAGTGAGCTGCGTGAAGCGCAGCGCGCGCTCCGACACGTCGGTGGCGACCACCCGCTCGGCCGTCTGGCGAGCGCGCAAACTCTGGATGCCGCATCCCACGCCGATGTCGAGCACCCGCTCGACCGGGGAGGACAGTTGCAGCGAGGCGAGCGTGAGCGAGGCGCCGCCCACACCGAGCACGTGGTCGGTGGGGAGCACGCCGCCTCCCCGCGCAGCGAGGGCCGCCTCATCCAGATCGCTCGCGATCCACCACTGGCCCGCACCGGACTCGTCGTCGTCAAAGTCCTGTGGGCGCAGGAGCGCGGTGGGAACGACCTCGTCCGCGTCGATCTCGGCCAGCCCGAGGTCGACGAGGCCCCGCGCCCCCGCCCGGACGAGGCTGGCGTCGACGTGGGCGCGCGGCTCGCGCACCCCGAGGAACAGCAGCCGCGCGAGCACCGCCAGAGGGTCGGAACGCCCGGTCAGCGCGGTCAGGGCCGGGGTGAGCACGCCGTGCCCGATCGCCTCGTCGGCGAGCGGACCCCATGCCTCCCTCACCGCATCGGCCGTGTATCCGGCGGCGGCCAGGTCGGCGCGAAGCAGGGCACACAGCGCGGGGTCGGGATGCGGGACAGTCACCGCGCCATTCAACCACCGGACGTGGGCGCGCTCGCCCCGCACGGCCCGGCTGAGGAAGAACCCAGCCGCCCGACCATAGAATGCCACCAGTCGTGCGGTCATGGATCGCACACCTCGCTGCCATGACCATCACTCCTCCTGCCTCCGGAGCGCGCGCCGCCCGCACCCGCCCACCGCGGGTCGGCCTCAGCCGGCGCGCGTCGATCGTGGCCGCCGTTTTCGCGCTCCTGGGGCCGCTGATCGCGCCCGTCGCCCTCCCCCTCGCGATGCCGGCCGCCGCTGCGCCTGCGGCATCCGCGAGTCTCACGCTCCTGCATTTCCGCGCGGCCGCCACCGAGAACGGCATCCTTCGCGCCGACGGTCGCCTCGCCGTGTCGCTGTCGGTGACGAACTCGTCACCGACCGTCGTGGATGCCGCCGAGGTCGGTTTCGCGGTGAGTCGGCGACCGTTGGCCGATGCGGCGGCAGCCCGGGAGTGGGTCGACGGACAGTCGGCTCCCGCCCTCCGCGGCGTGGGCACCCAGGCCACGGGCACCGTCGGTCCCTACGGCACCGCCTCTGCCGACGCCCTCCTCGAGGTCGGCGACGACCTGGCCCCCGGCGTGTATGCCCTCCGTTCAATCTTTCGCACCACCGACGGGAATCTGATCGCCCGTGGACTGTTCGTCGTCTCCGACGACGAGAGCGAGCCGGGTGAGGTGGCCGTGCTCGTGCCGATTACCGCCGGCCCGCTGTCGACGGGACTTCTCACGGCCGACCAACTCGCCTCCCTCACCGGTGATGGCGGTGCCCTGCGCACCCAACTCGATGCCGTATCCGGAACGTCCGCGATCCTGGCCATCGACCCCGCGATCCCCGCCGCCATCCGCGTGCTCGGCACCACCGCCCCCGCACCGGCGCTGGACTGGTTGGCCGACCTGATGGCGCTGCCGAACACCCGCTTCGCGCTGCAGTTCGGCGACGCCGACCTCGCCGTGCAGCTGGCCGCGGGCCTCGACTCCCCCCTGACCGTGACGACTCTCACGCCCTACCTCGAGGCTGCCGGGTTCCCCTCCTCGCAAGAGGATCAGGATGCCTCGCAGGAGGGCCAGGGGGCCGGGCAGGAGGATCAGGATGCCGGCGACGGCGCGGGCACCACACCCACCCCCGATCCGTCGGCCCCTCCCGGGGGCGCCGCCACGCTTCCCACGCTCGAGGAGCTCACCGACATCGGCCCGCACCGCGGCGATGTGTTCTGGCCGGCGGCAGGGACCGCGGACGCCGATCTGGTGGCCCTGCTCACCCAGAGCGCGGATGCCGGCGAGGCCCTGACGATCGTTCCCTCCGAGTCGGTCGACCGGCCCACGGGCGCCCGCGCGGCGGTGCGCGGCGGCGACCTGCTGGTCTACGACTCCGCTGTCTCGGAGGCCCTCACGCGCGCCTCCGTCAGCGACGGCACACTCGACCGGGCGGCAGCCCTCGCCGAAGCTTCCGCGTACGGCACGTTCGCGGACCCCGACGCCACCCTGCTGGTGGCCGTGGGCCGCGCGAACTCCGACGCGCCGGTGAGCGCGATGGCGCCGCGAGCGGCCGTGCGAGCGGCAGTCACCCTCGACGGCCGCACCCCCGTCGGCGTCGGAGAGCTGGCATCCGACACCGATGTGACCCGCGTGCGTCTGGATGCCGCCGAGCCCGACGCGGAGCGCACGAACGCGCTCGATCGGCTGCTGCGCGACGAGCAGGAACTCGCTTCCTTCGCCACCGTGCTCGCGGATCGCTCGCTGATCACCGCTCCGGAGCGGGCGACCATCCTGCACCTGCTCGGGAACGCCTGGCTGGCGACACCGAGCGAGTGGTCCGCCGCCGTCGCGGCCCACGAGGCGGCGACCGACGCCACGATCGGGTCGATCAGCATCGTGCCCTCACCCGACCTCAACCTGCTGGGCAGCACCGCACCGCTGGTCTTCTCGGTGCGCAACGACCTGCCCTGGCCCGCCACCCTCGTGCTGCTCACCGAGCCCAACGACCCCCGACTGGTCGTGCAGGAGTCCACGGAGTTCACCGCGGGGGCGGCCCAGACCTCTCGCGTGGACGTTCCGGTGGAGGCACGGGTCGGCAACGGCGAATCGAGCCTCGACCTGCAGTTGCGGAGCCCGGCGATGATCGACGTCGGTTCGCGGGTCACCGTTCAGGTGTCGGTGCGGGCCGAGTGGGAGACGGTCGGCATCGTCGCGATCGTCGCCCTCGTCGGCGGGCTCATCGTGTTCGGCGCCATCCGCACGTTCATCCGGCTCCGGCGACGGACGGTGCCCGCGGCCTCAGGAACCACGCCTGAGCCCGCCGATCCCACGGGGGCCGATGCGCATGGCTAGTCTCGGCAAGTCCAGCGCCCTCATCGGCGCCGGAACGCTCGTATCGCGGGTCACCGGGCTCGTCCGCAACATGGTGCTCATCGGAGCGCTCGGCATCGCCCCCTCCGCGGCGGCCAACTCCTTCGCTGTGGCCAATCAACTGCCCAACAGCATCTTCGCGCTGATCTCCTCGGGCCTGTTGGCCGGCATCATCGTGCCGCAGATCGTCAAGGCGGTGCGCACGCACGTCGACGGGGGAAGCGCCTTCGTCTCGAAGCTGCTCACGCTCGGCGTCGTGGTGCTCGGAGCGGTGACGGCACTGGCGATCGTCGCCGCGCCGCTGCTGGTCCTGATCTACGGGGGTCAGTTCTCGCCGGAGGGCCGCGCCCTGGCACTGGCGCTCGCCTATTGGTGCCTGCCGCAATTGTTCTTCTACGGCCTGTACGCCCTCGTGGGCGAAGTGCTCAACGCACGGCGGGTGTTCGGCCCCTTCGCCTGGTCGCCGATCATCAACAACATCGTCTCGATCATCGGATTCGGCGCGTTCATCTGGCTGTTCGGTCTCACCCGGTCTGCTCGCGACTGGACGCCCGAGATGGTCGCCCTCATGGGTGGCACGGCCACCCTCGGCATCGTGCTGCAGGCGCTGGTGCTGCTGCTGTTCTGGCGCCGCGCGGGACTGCACGTGCGCCCCGACTTCCGGTGGCGCGGCATCGGCCTCCGCCACATCGGGCGCCTCGCCGGCTGGACGTTCCTCATGGTGGTGGTCAGTCAGATCGCCGGCGCCGTCCAGTCCAACCTGGTCGGCTCGGCGTCCGACATCGGCGCCGCTCAGTTCGCCATCCAGACCGCCTGGCTGCTGTTCATGCTCCCGTTCTCGATCATCGTGATCTCCCTCGGCACGCCCTATTACACGCAGCTCAGCGAACACGTCGCCGAGGGACGCACGGATGCCGTCACCGCCGACCTCGCCACCCTCACGCGCACGATCGGCGTGTTCATGGTCGGCATCCTCGGCGCGATGATCGCCGCGATCGTGCCGCTGTCGAGGCTGTTCGCCAACACCGCCGACGAAGCGGTCGCCCTCGCGTGGGTGCTGGCGGCGTTCCTGGTCGCCCTCCTGCCGCTGTCGTTCCAGTTCGGCATCCAGCGCACGTTCTACGCCCTGGGCGACACCCGAACGCCCTTCCTCTACACGAGCGTCCAAGCCGTGCTCGTGATCATCACCGCGTTCGTCGCGTTCTCGGTGCTCCCCCTTCCGTGGCTGGCCGTCGGCATCGCGCTCGGTCAGTCGCTGGCCAACATCGTCCAGTTCGCGCTCGCCCTCGTGCTGCTGCGACGCCGGATCGGGCGTCCGTTGGGGTTGGGAGTGGCAGCGCGCGCGGTCACGCGGTTCGTGATCGCCGCCGTTCCCGCCACCGCCGTCGGCTGGCTCACGTTCCAGCTGCTGGGCGGCGCTACCGGATGGGCGGCCTCCGACCGGTTCACGGGGTTCCTCTCGGCCGGGGTGATCGGTGTGGTCACCCTCGTGGTGTACGTGGCACTCCTGCTGATCCTGCGGGCTCCCGAGCTGCAGACCGCCGTGCGCGCCGTGCGCCGCTTCCTTCCCGGCCGGTGACGTGCGCGAACTCCGGCTGAACGGCCGGTGACGCACCGCCTCCCGATCCCGGGCGTGGAATGCCGCGCGGTTAGCATGGGTTGAATGTGCTGGGGCCGGACAAGCCCCGCGAACAGAAGGGCAGTCACGTGCGCCAGGTCATCATCATCGGATCGGGTCCGGCCGGATACACCGCGGCCATCTACGCCGCGCGCGCCAACCTCGAGCCGCTCCTCATCGCCAGTTCGGTCGAGGCCGGGGGCGAGCTGATGAACACCACCGAGGTGGAGAACTTCCCCGGCTTCCCCGAGGCCATCATGGGCCCCGACCTCATGACCAAGATGCAGGAGCAGGCCGAACGCTTCGGTACCGAGGTCGTCTACGACGACGTCGTGAGCGTGGACTTCTCCGGTCGTACCAAGACCGTCACCCTGGGTTCGGGAAAGACCCACGAGGCGGATGCCGTGATCTACGCGACCGGCTCGGCGCCCCGCAAGATCGGGATCGAAGGAGAGACGCGCCTGTCCGGTCACGGTGTCTCGTACTGCGCGACCTGTGACGGGTTCTTCTTCCGCGAGCGCACGATCGCCGTCGTCGGCGGCGGTGACTCGGCGATGGAGGAGGCGACCTTCCTCACCAAGTTCGCCTCGAAGGTCTACGTCATCCACCGCCGCGACGAGCTGCGCGCCTCGAAGATCATGCAGGAACGGGCGTTCGCGAACGAGAAGATCGAGTTCGTCTGGAACAGCGAGGTCGTCGACATCTTGGGCGACGACGCGGTCACCGGCATCGTCCTGAAAGACACCGTCGACGGCTCGACCCGCGAACTCGCCCTCGACGGCGTGTTCGTGGCCATCGGCAACGACCCCCGCACACACCTCGTGCACGGCGTCCTCGACCTCACCGAGCACGGCACGATCTGGGTCGACGGTCGCACCTCGCGCACGTCGGTTCCCGGTGTCTTCGCCGCGGGCGACGTGATCGACCCGACCTACCGGCAGGCCGTGACCGCGGCCGGCAGCGGCACGGTGGCGGCCCTCGACGTGGAGCACTATCTGGCATCCCTCGCCGATGCCGGCGCTCCCGAGGCGGATGTGTCGCAGATCGACGGACTTCCGGCCTCGACCGCCGCCTGAGCCCGCCGGGAACAATCCTCGCCCGCTCGGCGTTTCACACGGAGACAGCTTCCCAAAGGAGACAGTGATATGACCGCCAAGGCCACCAACGAGAGCACCTGGCAGCAGGACGTCATCGACGCCGAGGGCCCGATCCTCGTCGACTTCTGGGCCGAGTGGTGCGGCCCGTGTCGCATGGTCGGCCCGATCCTCGACGAGATCCAGTCGGAGAACGGCGACAAGATCACGGTTCTCAAGCTCAACGTCGATGAGAACCCGAACCTCGCCATGGAGTACCAGATCACCTCGATCCCCGCGATGAAGGTCTTCAACAAGGGCCAGGTCGAGAAGACGATCATCGGCGCGAAGCCCAAGTTCGCGCTCGAGCAGGACCTCGCGACCTACCTCGCGTGATCTCACGAGAGAAGCCCCGGTCAGTTATCGTCTGACCGGGGCTTTTCTCATTGAATGACTCACCCGCGCGCGCGGCGGCGGATCTTCGTCAAGAGGAACGCGTCGCCGACGGCATCAATGGCGAGGACGCCCGCGAGCACCCACGACGCTCCGAGCCAGGGGTGCGGCCAATCGAGCACCGCCCCGCTCCACACCACGGCCGTCGCGAGGGCCAGCTCGCCGCAGATGAGCGCCACGGCGGCGCGAGGATGCCGGTGCGGCAGGCGGCGCCAGCGCGTCCAGAACGACGAACCCTCCGGTTCCGCGTAGAGCGTGTCGCTCATGACGCCCTTCAGCCCGCGGTCCTCGATCTCGACGGCGCCCGGGAGAGACGCCGCGCGCCGTTCACCGCTGACGACCGCCGTCACCTCCGGAGGCAGACGCAGAGCCGCGCCGAGATCGGCCACCAGCCTGTCGTCGAGGGGGCGTCCGAGCAGTTCGGCGAGGGCGGGTCCGTCGATCCGCGTCTCCGCCAGCACCGCCTCATCGGTCAACGCCAGGGAGCGTATCGTCTCGCGCCGCTCGTGGAGCAGTCGGCTCTCGATCTCCGCGGCGATGCCGTTGGGTTCGATGCCGTTGGGTTCGACGTCGCGGGGTTCGTCGCCGCCTCGGGTGCCGGTGGCGCTGAGCGCCACCGGCACCCGGTCCCACAGCGCCATCCAGTCGGGGATACCGGCCATCGTCAGCCGATCACGCATCCGCCCCGTCCGCACGGCGCGGGTGCTGTAGACGTGCACCTCCACCGCATCATCGGTGCGCTGGAGCGCGATCACCGGGCGCTGGGCCCGCGACCAGTAGGCGAAGGGACCACGGCGCGAAGTGACCACGAGCGTTCGACCGTCTGCGCTCAGGGGCACGGCCACCACGTCGGCCTGGAGCTGATGGGCGATCTCCGCGCGACGGTCGGCGGCGAGCGGGAGTGTGCCACCGACGACGAACACCGTCTCTGCCGGGTGCGTCGCGGACACGTCGTCGTCACGCTCCTCGCTCCACGATGCTCCGACGGAGGAGAACTCATCGTCACCCCCGCGGAAGTTCACATGCGCTCCCAGACGGGCCGCGATCGCGTCGATGATCGGCTGCACCGGCGTCGGGGCGGCACCGTCCGCCGTGTGCACGAGCAGCCCCTGTCCGGGAACGTAGGCCAGCACCCCCGACACGGTGCCCCCGCGGGCTTCGGCATCATCTTCGACGAGCCCGATGATGCGGAAAGCGCCCAGCGCCTCACGCACCGCCCCGATCGGGTCAGGCGGCGTGAGGGAAAAGTCGATATCGAGTTCTGCGGAGATGAAGCTGAGCACAGCGGATGTCACCCGAATGAGGATACCGGCGCGGCCGGCACCGTCAGCCGACGGGCCTCAGGAGGCTTCGATGCGAACGGAGGCATCCCACCGGCGATGGGGCTCGCTGCCGAGGAGGCGCCACACGGCGCGGGTGAGCGGAGGGTAGTCGAGCGCGATCTGACGCAGCACACGATAGTTCCGTGCCGCCGTGGGGCGCACGCCACCGTCCGATGCGATGTTCTCCGCGCGCAGCGTGAGAACGACGAGTTCGTCGACGCTGGGAAGGTCTTCCATGAAGTCCCACGGGTCTTCGCCCTCGCGCAACCGCTCTTCGATGAGCACCGACAACTCGTCACCGGCTTCGGCGCGCAACAGCTCGAGGCTGGCGCGTCGGGGCTGGGAGGAATCGGTCACCCCACCAGCCTACGTCGCACGAACGACACGGGGATCGGGTCGCGCTGTCGATTCAGATCGCGCCGTACTCCGTCTCGCCCAGCTCGCCGAGAATCCGGTTCAGATCCTGGATCGTAGCGAAATCAATTATGACCTGGCCTTTTTTTGAGGTCAACGAGATCTTCACCTTCGTGTTGAGCCGATCACCAAGTCGCTCGGCGACGTCATCGAGGTGCGCCCGACGGGCCCCTGCCTTGGGGGCGACACGGCGCTGTCCGGCATCCGGAGCCTTCGCCGCCGCTTCCGCTGCCCGTACCGAGAGGTCTTCGTTCACGATCTTGTCGGCGAGCCGGGTCATCGCGTCGCCGTCGGAGAGCGAGAGGATCGCCCGCGCGTGACCCGCGCTGAGCACTCCGGCCGCCACGCGTTGCTGCACCGGAACCGGCAATTTGAGCAGGCGGATCGTGTTGCTGATCTGAGGGCGTGAGCGCCCGATACGCGATGCGAGCTCCTCCTGCGTGATGCCGAAGTCGTCGAGAAGCTGCTGATAGGCCGATGCCTCCTCGAGCGGGTTCAGCTCGGATCTGTGGAGGTTCTCCAGAAGCGCGTCGCGCAGCAGGTTCTCGTCCGACGTGTCACGCACGATCGCCGGGATGGTCGTGAGACCCGCCTCGCGCGACGCGCGTGTCCGGCGCTCACCCATGATGAGTTCGTACTTGCCGTCGTCGTTGGTGCGCACGACGACGGGTTGCAGCACACCGAACTCTCGCACGCTGTGCACGAGTTCAGCGAGATCGTCGGGATCGAAGTGCGTGCGGGGCTGGCGCGGGTTCGGAACGATCTCCCTCGGATCGATCTCGATCAACCGCGTACCGGGAACGGCGAGAAGCTCCGTCGTCTCCTCGGAATCGACGGTCGCCGCGGGCGCCCCCGGGAAGAACACGTCGACGGGTCGGGCCTCGGTCGATTCCGCTGTGGGGATGAGGGCGCCGATTCCTCGGCCCAGCCCGGTTCGCTTCGCCATCAGGGTGTCTCCTCATTCGTTGCCATGCGCCCACGCTGGGCCACTTCTACCGCTGCCTCACGATAAGCCACCGCTCCCGCAGACCCGCCGTCGTATGCGATCACGGTCTGACCGAAACTCGGCGCCTCGGACACACGAACGGAGCGTGGAATCACGGTGCGCAGCACCTCGTTCGGGAAATGGGAACGCACCTCCTCCGCCACCTGCTGCGCCAGTCGAGTGCGCCCGTCATACATGGTGAGCAGGATTGTCGACAGCCGAAGCCGCGGGTTCAGGTGCTTCTGGATCATCTGCACACTGCCGAGCAGCTGGCTGAGTCCTTCGAGCGCGTAGTACTCGCACTGGATAGGGATCATCAACTCGTCCGCAGCGGTGAACGCGTTGATGGTGAGAAGGCCCAGGGAGGGCGGGCAGTCAATGAGGACGAAATGGGGCGGCTCGACGGCCGACGACACGTACTCCTCCAGCGCCGTGCGCAGGCGATGCTCACGGGCCACCTGCGAGACGAGCTCGATCTCTGCACCGGCGAGATGGATGGTCGACGGCGCGCACCACAGTCGCTCGGATTCCGGACTCTGCTGAACGATGTCAGCCAGGGGGAACTCGTCGATCAGCACGTCGTACACGCTCGGAATATCCGCGGTGTGCGGCACGCCCAGGGCGGTGGAGGCGTTCCCCTGGGGATCGAGATCGATGACGAGCACGCGCGCACCCAGCGAGGCCAGGGCAGCCGCAAGGTTCACCGTGGAGGTGGTCTTTCCCACCCCGCCCTTCTGGTTCGACACCGTCAGGACCCGCGTGCCTCCGTCAAAATCGATGTGCACCGCCTCCAGTGCGCGCCTACGCGACGTGAGATCGGCGAGTTCCCGCGCGATCGGGCTGTCATCGAAGGAGAAGGGGGCGGAGGACGATGTGTTCTCCGGTTCCGGCACCTGCAACTCCTGTCGTTCGGGGACTCATCCACTGTAGTCGAGCCGACCCTCACCATCGTCGGCCCGCCACCGTTTCACGTGAAACATCGATGCCCCAGGGTCGTTGAGCGAGCGAAGCGAGACGAAACACCCGCGCCGCGCCGCGCACGTTTCGACTCGGTCGCTCCGCTCCCTCACTCAACGACCGGAAAGGGACATCACCCCCCGGACGTTGAGCGAGCGCAGCGAGACGAAACGCGCCGCCACACCCTGGACGTTGAGCGAGCGCAGCGAGACGAAACGCGCCGCACCCCGCGCCGCACGTTTCGACTCGGTCGCTCCGCTCCCTCGCTCAACGACCGGAAAGGGACACCACCCACCGGTCGTTGAGCGAGCGAAGCGAGACGAACCCCCCTTCCGGATGTTTCACGTGAAACATGTCGCGCGAGGAGTTCGGCCACCGGACGTTGAGCGAGCGAAGCGAGACGAAACGCACCACACCCCGCGCCGCGCACGTTTCGACTCGGTCGCTCCGCTCCCTCGCTCAACGACCGGAAAGGGACACCACCCACCGGTCGTTGAGCGAGCGCAGCGAGACGAAACGCGCCCGATGTCTCACGTGAAACGCGTTATGTCTGTGCGCGAACCGTCGCACGGATGACGCGGGTCGGTTCCTCGATCGAGCCCTCACCGACGGGCTCCACCCGCACGTTCGTGAGCCGGAACTTTCGGATCACCTTGTCCGCCGCGTCGATCTCTGCTTGCGCATTGGCGCCCTTGAGAAGAATCAGTTCACCGCCATCCCGAACGAGGGGAGCGGTGAGTGGCACGAGCGTGCGCAGGGCGCTGACCGCACGAGCGGTGACGGCATCCAGCACCGGACCGCGCTTCCAGTCCTCGCCTCGAGCGCGAACCACCTCGACATTGGTCAGCCCGAGTTCGGCGACCTGCTCGCTCAACCAGGCGATCCTGCGTTCCATGGGCTCGATGAGCACCCACTGCACATCCGGGCGACTGATGGCAAGCACCAGGCCAGGCAGCCCAGCTCCGGAACCCACGTCGCCCACCATTCCGCCCGCCGGAAAGAGGGGGGCCGCCACGGCACTGTTGAGGATGTGACGCGTCCATAGACGTGGTAGCTCCAGTGGACCGATCAGCCCACGCTCCTCACCGAACTGGGCCAGAGCAGCCGTGAACTGTCGGGCCAAGTCGATGCGCTCACCGAAGATCGACGCAGCGGATGTCGGCTCCGCTTCGAGAGCGGATGTTTCACGTGAAACGTCAGCCACGGCGGATGACCGTGTGGCGGTCGGCACCCTCGCCGTAAGACTCTGAGACGAACCCGCGCTCCGCGACGATGTCGTGCACCAGCTTGCGCTCGTAACTCGACATCGCCGGCAACGAAGCCTGCGACGCTCCCTCGTCGATCCGCGCGATCGCACGGTCCACGAGCCCTGCCAGCTGCTGTTGGCGCGCGTCGCGGGAGCCTCCGATGTCGAGGATCAGCCGGGAGAAGCGGCCTGTCTTGGCCTGGACGGCGATCCGTGTCAGCTCCTGCAACGCCTGCACGGTGTCGGGCTCTGCCAGCAGTCGAAGGGAATCAGCGTCGTCGTTCTCGACGGTCACGTACGCACGACCCGCCCGCACGTCGAGCGCGAGATCACCGTCGATGTCGGCGATGTCGAGCAGCGCTTCCAGGTAATCGGCGGCGACGTCACCTTCTTCTTCGAGCTGAGCGACGGAAGCCGACGCGGGGGAGTGCCCGCCGGTGACGGCGGTGTCAGGAGAGGTGCTCATGATGATCCTCGTTCGGTTCTCAGGACGGGTTGTCGGGCTTCTTCTTCTGCGCCTGCTTCTTGGCGCGTTGCTTGTTCACCGGCTGCTGCCGCTTGGGAGCCTGCTCCTTCGCGCGCTGCGCCTCTTCGAACAGGCGCTGCTGCTCGGCCTGGTACTTCTCCAGTGGCACGATCTTGCCCTGGGCGTCGAGAGCCTTGCCCTTGCGCGCGAGTCGTTCCTCGCGCGCCTTGGCGGCCTCGGATCCAGGCGTCGGCAGGTTCCGGATGACCAGGAACTGCTGCACCATCGTCCAGATGTTGGAGGTGAACCAGTAGAGCACCACGCCGAGCGGGAAGAACACACCCGAGAAGATGAATGCCAGCGGCAGGACGTACAGCATGATCCGCTGCATCTGGTAGGCCTGGCCGGTCTTGGCCTCGGGGGAGAGGTTCTTCGAGATGATCTGCAGCTGGGTGATGAACTGCGACGCGATCATCAGGATCACGAGGATGATCAGGATCACGACGGTCGCCGTCTGTCCGGTGTTGATCGCCTCGATCATGTTGACGTGCAGCGGCGCGATCCCGAACAGCTGGGCGTCATAGAACTGCTTGGTGAGCTCGGGGCTCAGCAGACCCACTCCACCCACACCCCATTCGGCGTGCCGCTTCACGTCGCTGAGTGTGTAGAACATACCCAGCAGGATCGGCATCTGCACCAGCAGCGGAAGACAGCTCGAGACTGGGGTGGTGCCGTGCTTCTTGTACAGCGCCATGGTCTCGCGGCTCATGGCCTCCCGCGACAGCTGATCCTTCTTGCCGCGGTACTTCTCCTGCACTTTCCGCAGTTCAGGAGCGATTTCCATCATCTTGCGCTGACTCTTGATCTGCCGCACGAACAGCGGGATGAGAGCCGAACGCACCACGATCACGAGGCCGATGATCGAGAGCACCCACGTCAGACCGTCATCGGGTGCCATTCCCAACGACGTGAACAGCCAGTGCCAGAACACCAGGATCGTCTCGACGATCCACTTGAACGGCCACATGATGGCGCTGAAGAAATCGAGGCCACCGGCCGGTGGATCCGTCGTCGGCGTCGGGACGGCCGGCGTCGGGGTCGCTGCGGCGAAGAGAAGATCCAGCAAGGATCAGTCCTTTCTCGGGTGCACGACGAATCCGTGCGGGGTGAGGCGGTGGCGGAAATGGGCGTGCGGAGTCACATCGTCGACGCCGCCCGCGGCCCACGGGTGACAGCGGCCCAGACGCGCGGCGGTCATCACCGCGCCCTTGAGCACTCCGTGTTGCTGCACTGCGCCGACGGCGTAGGCCGAGCATGACGGGTAGTACTTGCACACGTCGCCGTAGACGTGCGAGATGGTCGCCCGATAGGCATGCAACCCGGCGAGCACCAGGTTTCGGGGAACGAGCGAGAGGGTCCAGACCGGGTCGGATGCCAGGAAGGTTCCGTCACCCAGCGCGTAGGAGGGGAGTGTGGTGGTGCTCACGCTGCCGCTCTCCTGCGCAGACATCGCGACACTTCATCGCGCAGATCGGCGAACGGTGACGCCGCAGATGCCGGGAGTGCACGGATCACCACATCGGATCCGGGGCGGACGCTCGGGAGGGCCTCGGCGCACACGGCTTTGAGGCGGCGTCGCACGGAGTTGCGCGTGACGGCCGAACCGACCTGCTTGCTGACGATGAAACCGAAACGCGCGGGACGATCTTCACCGGAGGCGACGACGTACGTGACCGTCAGGGTTCCGGCGCACCGGGCACCGCCGCGGACGACGGCTTTGTACTCCGCCCCGCGGGTGATGCGGTTCCCGCGCGCCAGCACTGCAGCGGCGTATCAGGCCGAGAGCTCGGTGCGGCCCTTGCCGCGACGAGCCGAAAGGATGGCGCGGCCGGCGCGCGTGCGCATGCGGGCGCGGAAGCCGTGCTTCTTGGCGCGGCGGCGGTTGTTGGGCTGGAACGTGCGCTTGCTCATGAGATCACTCCGGATCGGCGGTCACCGGAACGCTCTAGACCGGGGACACAGGTACAGGGGACTGCCCGGATGGGCATAAGTCAACCGACTAAGGGTACGTCGAGGATCGCACGAACTCAAACTGAGCCGACGCGAAAGGGACATTATCCACCGACCTCTCAGGAGGCCTGGTCAGGACACGCGGAGCGGTTCTACAGTGGATTTTGCTCGTGTGGAGCGCATGACTAGCGTGGCACGAACGAGTTATCCACAGGCGCCGGCCAGTGATGGCCGCGCGGGAATCGGCACCGATCGGATGCGTTCCGCGTGGCACGACCATCTTTCGACGAGGACTTCAGGGGAAGCATGACATCGCACGATCTTCCGGACGTCCCCGTCTGGACCGCCGTGCTCGACGTTCTGTCCGTCGACGATCGCGTCACTCCGCAGCTGCAGGGATTCCTGAGCCTCGCCGTCGCTCAGGGCGTGATGGGCGGCACGCTCTACCTCGACGTCCCCAACGACCTGACCGCCGCTCAGCTCAACAAGCGTCTGCGAACGCCGATCATGGAGGCCCTCTCCCGTGTGGATGCCGAGCCGTCGGCATCCACGTTCCGTGTGGTCGTGAATCCGGAGCTGGCCGATACCCACCTCACGGCGCCGGTGCCGGTGCAGTCGGCCTCGCAACCCACGTCGCTCGCGCAGACCACGATCAGCCGACCGCCGTTGGAGGAGTACACCGAGCCGCCCTCGCGCAGCGACACTCGCCTCAACCCGAAGTACACCTTCGACAACTTCGTCATCGGCCAGTCCAACCGCTTCGCGCATGCGGCCGCCGTGGCCGTCGCCGAAGCACCCGCCAAGGCATACAACCCGCTGTTCATCTACGGCGACTCGGGCCTCGGCAAGACCCACCTCCTCCACGCCATCGGCGACTACGCGTTGAGCCTGTACACCGGTATCCGCGTGCGTTACGTGTCGAGCGAGGAGTTCACGAACGACTTCATCAACTCGATCGCCAACAACCGAGGTTCGGCCTTCCAAGCGCGCTATCGCGATGTCGACGTGCTGCTGATCGACGACATCCAGTTCCTGCAGGGTCGCGCCGAGACGCAGGAGGCGTTCTTCCACACCTTCAACACGCTGCACGACCACGACAAGCAGGTCGTGATCACCAGCGACGTTCCGCCGCGTCTTCTCACCGGGTTCGAAGATCGCATGCGCAGCCGATTCGAGTGGGGCCTGATCACCGACGTCCAGGCACCCGACCTCGAGACCCGCATCGCCATCCTCCGCAAGAAGGCTCAGTCCGAGCGGCTGCTGGTTCCCGACGACGTGTTGGAGTACATCGCCACCAAGGTGTCGTCGAACATCCGGGAACTCGAGGGAGCGCTCATCCGAGTCTCGGCCTTCGCCAACCTGAACCGGTCGACGCTCGACATCTCGCTGGCCCAGACGGTGCTGCGCGACATCGTCGATCAAGACGATGCGAACGTCATCTCGCCCACCGACATCATCACCGCGACCGCACAGTACTTCCGGCTGTCGGTGGATGACCTCTACGGATCGAGCCGGTCGCAGTCGGTGGCCACGGCGCGACAGATCGCGATGTACCTGTGTCGGGAGCGCACCAACCTCTCGCTGCCGAAGATCGGCCAGCTGTTCGGCAACCGCGACCACACCACCGTGATGTACGCGTACAAGAAGATCAGCGAGCTCATGAAGGAACGTCGCTCGATCTACAACCAGGTCTCCGAGATCACCACGCAGCTCGGTCGCGTCGGCCGCTGAGGTCGGTTCGCGCCCCCACTCGCCCTCATGGGCGTCACTCCGGCACGCCCGAGCGGACGTTCCCGCTTGACAAGACGCCTCGTCATCCTCATCATTCGCGTTCTTCACAGTGTGGACAGCCTGTGGATAACTTCGCTCGAATGTCGAACTCTTGTGAGCGATTCGGGCCGTCCTGTGGATGACGTCGGTGACCGCTCGATGATCGCGATGCCGCTCTACACGCGGTTTCCTCAGCCCGCCCACAACTTACACGCGTGTGGTTTCGGTGCGGCGAGCGGGATCGGCCGAGTTATCCACACTTTCCACAGGGGTTAACACCATGACAGAGAACTATCGATATGAAACACGTTCGATGACCTCGAGGGACGAACCGGTCGCCACCGGTCGGCTTCCGAACCACACGGTGCGTGGCACTAGCATGGGAGAGCCCTACTCGACGTCAAGGGAGCCCCGATGAAGTTCCACGTGAATCGCGATGTGTTCAGCGAGGCCGTGTCGTTCGTGGTGAAGCTCCTGCCGCAGCGCAATCCTCAGCCGATTCTCGCGGGCGTGCTCATCGAAGCGACCGATGCCGGTCTGTCGTTGGCTGCCTTCGACTACGAGGCGTCGGCCCGCACGACGATCGAGGCCACCGTCGATGCACCGGGAACGATCCTCGTGCACGGCCGACTGCTGTCGGAGATCGCCAGCCGCCTCCCGAACGCTCCGATCCAGATCGAGCAGGACGACGAGAACGGCATCGTCCTGACGTGCGGGTCGGCGCGCTTCACCCTGGCTTCCATGCCCGTGCAGGAGTACCCCGCGATCCCCGAGGTCAGCGGCGAAGCCGGCCTCGTCCCGGGCGAGGACTTCGCGACGGCGATCGCCCAGGTCGCCTTCGCCGCATCCCGCGACGATGTGACCCCGGTGCTCACCGGTGTGCAGCTCGAAGTCTCCGGCACCGAGCTGAGCCTCGTGGCAACCGACCGCTACCGCGTTGCGTTGCGTCAGATCCCGTGGGATGCCGGCACCACCGCCTCCACCGGAGACGACGCGACCACTGCTCTCGTCCCGGCCCGCACGCTCACCGAGGTCGGCAAGACCTTCTCGCACTCCGGTGACATCCAGGTCGCGTTCTCGGGATCGGGCGACCGCGAGATCATCGCGTTCACCTCGGGCAACAAGACCGTGACCTCTTTGCTGATCAAGGGCAACTTCCCTCCGGTTCGCCGCCTGTTCCCCGAGCAGACCGACCACTACGCCGTCGTGAACACCGCCGATCTCGCCGAAGCCGTGCGCCGTGTGGCACTGGTGCTCGATCGTTCCGCTCCCCTGCGCTTCACCTTCACCGACGAGGGCGTGTCGATGGATGCCTCCGGCACCGAGCAGGCGCGAGCGACCGAATCGGTCGATGCCACGCTCACCGGTGAAGAGGTGACCCTCGGTCTCAACCCGCAGTACCTGCTCGAGGCGCTCGGTGCCGTGCGCAGCGAGTTCGCCCGCATCACGTTCACCTCGAGCGAGAATGCGAACAAGCTCAGCCCGGTGCTGATCACGCCGCAGACCTCCGGAACACCCGAGAGCTTCAAGTACCTGCTGCAACCGAACCTGCTGCTCCGCTGACATCCGGCGTCGTCTCTTTCCGGCGTTTCGTCCGCTTCGCTCGCGGGGCGACAGAGGGATGCCGACACCGGTGGCGACGTCGGACCCGAGAACTAGGCTGAACAACTGTGATCGTGGAGCAGCTGAGTCTCGTCGACTTCCGCAACTATGCGGCCGCCGACCTATCGCTGCATCCCGGGGTCAACGTCTTCGTCGGCCGCAACGGTCAGGGCAAGACCAACCTGGCCGAGGCGATCGCCTACTTCGCCACCCTCGGCTCGCATCGCGTCTCGCAAGACGCGCCGATGGTGCGCGACGGTGCGGATGCCGCGATCATCCGCGCGCGGCTGGCCCACGGGGAACGTCGGGTCATCCTCGAGGCGCAGCTCAATCGCTCCGGGTCGAACAAAGCACGCGTCAACGGCTCGAGCGTGAAGACGGCGGAACTCCCCCGATATGCGCAGGTTGTGTTGTTCGCCCCGGAGGATCTGCAGATCGTGCGCGGCGACCCGTCGTCGCGGCGCCGGTTCGCAGACCAACTCCTCATCCAGCGCGCACCGCGCATGGCCGGGGTGCTCGGCGACTACGACCGTGTGCTCAAGCAACGTACGGCCCTCCTCAAGTCGGCGCGGGCACGAGGCATCCGGGGTGACGAGCTCTCGACCCTCGATGTCTGGGACGACAAGCTGGTCCAGCTCGGAACTCAGGTAGTCCGCGCCCGCCTCGCCCTGGCGCACGATCTCGCGCAGCCGCTCGCCGAGGCTTACACGACCATTGCGGGTGCCGATCACCGCCCCGAGTTGGAGTGGGCGCTCACCATCGACGGCGCGGTGACCGATGACGACGATGACGCCACGGCTGTGCCTGCTCCCGCCCCCCGCTCTCCGCAGGAGATCGAAGAACGATTCCGTCAGGCCCTCGCCGCGAAGCGCGCGAGCGAGCTCGACCGCGGACTGACGCTCGTCGGACCCCATCGTGACGATCTCGCGCTGCGCGTGCGCGGGCTTCCGGTGAAGGGATACGCCTCGCACGGCGAGTCGTGGTCTGTCGCGCTGGCGTTGCGTCTGGCTTCGGCCCGGCTGTTGCGCGAGCAGTCGATGCTCGGCGATCCGGTGCTCATCCTCGACGACGTGTTCGCCGAACTCGACGCCGACCGCCGCTCACGACTGGCCGGCGTGGCGGTCGACTTCGAGCAGGTGATCGTCACCGCGGCCGTCGAGGCGGATGTGCCGGAGGCACTGCGCGCGCGCACCGTGTACGTCGAGGCGGGGACCATCCGCGAAGGCTCCGATGACTGAGCGCGGCGGGGCGGATTGCTCGGGGGGCGAAGCCGTTCCCGAGCTGCCGGAGACCATCTCCACCTATTTGCGGCTGCGCGGATTGGCACCGTCCGCACACGCCAAGCGTCGTCGCCGACGCCGCAACGACGACGACGAGAACCAACCCTTCACCGCCGGCCGCGACCCGAAGGGACTCGGCGATGCCCTCGCCGACCTCACCCGTCAGGCGGGCTGGGACTCACAACTGGCCCGCGAGGACATCGTGCTGCAGTGGGAGCGTGTGGCCGGTGAAGAGACGGCACGTCATGCCACCCCGGTCGCTCTCTCCGACGGACTTCTGACCGTGCAGTGCGATTCGACGGCGTGGGCGAAGAATCTGCAACTCATGCGCGGGACGATCGTCACGGAGCTGATGAACCGATTCCCGGATGCCGGGGTGCAAAACGTCCGTTTCATCGGTCCGGACGTTCCCTCTTGGAAATGGGGCCCCAGAGCCGTTCCAGGGCGCGGTCCTCGCGATACCTACGGATGAGGCACGTCCAGCGCTCTCCGCGACACTTTCATCGCGCCACAGCGCCGTTCAGGCGCCGAAAGAGCGCCCCGAACCGATAGACTGAGAGCACACTGAATCTGATGTGGAGTGCTCGAAACCTATGACGTCCGAAAACCCCGAGAGCGTTCCCGAGGAACCCCAGAACACACCGACGACGAAGGTTCCCCACGTGTACGGGGCCGACGACATCCAGGTCCTCGAAGGGCTCGAGGCGGTACGCAAGCGTCCGGGCATGTACATCGGCTCCACCGGAGAGCGCGGCCTACACCACCTCGTCTACGAGATCGTCGACAACGCTGTCGATGAGGCTCTCGCCGGCTACTGCGACACGATCCACGTGACGATCCTCGAAGATGGCGGACTCCGCGTCGTCGACAACGGTCGCGGCATCCCGGTCGACCCGCACTCGTCCGACCCGACGAAGTCCACCGTCGAAGTCGTGCTCACGGTGCTCCACGCCGGCGGCAAGTTCGGTGGCGGCGGGTACGCGGTGTCGGGCGGGCTGCACGGTGTGGGATCGTCGGTCGTCAATGCGCTGTCCACTCGGTTCGACGTGGAGATCCGTCGTCAAGGTTTCGTCTGGCGGCAGTCGTTCGCCGAGGGCGGCAAACCACTGGCTCCGCTCGCCCAGGGCGAAGCCACCGAAGAGACCGGCACGATCGTCACCTTCTGGCCCGACGACGCGATCTTCGAGACCATCGACTTCGACTACGACACGCTGCGCACCCGCTTCCAGCAGACGGCGTTCCTCAACAAGGGTCTGCGGATCACCCTCAGCGACGAGCGCCCGGCATCGGCCTACATCGTCGACGGCGAAGACGGGACCGCGGTCAGCAAGCAGCCGCACGACGATTTCCTCTACGAACGCGGCCTCGTCGACTACGTCGAGTACCTCAACAAGGTGCGCAAGGCCGATGTCGTCAACGAGGAGATCATCGAGATCGAGTCCGAAGACACCGTGCGCCACATCTCGCTCGAACTGGCGATGCAGTGGACGACGAGCTACACCGAGAACGTCTTCACCTTCGCCAACACGATCAACACCCACGAGGGGGGAACCCACGAAGAGGGTTTCCGCGCGGCGCTGACGACCAAGGTCAACAGCTACGCGCGCGAGAAGGGCATCCTCAAGGAGAAGGACGACAACCTCACCGGCGACGACATCCGCGAGGGGCTCACAGCGGTCATCTCGGTGAAGCTGTCCGAGCCGCAGTTCGAGGGGCAGACCAAGACGAAGCTCGGCAACACCGAGGCCAAGGCCTTCGTGCAGAAGATCGTCGGCGACCAGCTCACCGACTGGCTCGACCGCAATCCCGCGCAGGCCAAGCGCGTGATCACGAAGGCGCTGGATGCTGCGACCGCGCGGCTCGCAGCTCGCAAGGCCCGCGAGACGGCACGTCGCAAGAGCGTGTTCGAGTCGGCATCCATGCCCGACAAGCTCAAGGACTGCACGAGCAAGGATCCCTCGATCAGCGAGATCTTCCTTGTCGAAGGCGACTCGGCCGGCGGTTCGGCCGTGCGCGGGCGCGATCCCGAGACGCAGGCCATCCTGTCGCTGCGCGGCAAGGTGCTCAACGTCGAGAAGGCACGGCTGGATCGCGCGCTCGGCAACAACGAGATCCAGGCGATCATCTCGGCGTTCGGCACCGGCATCGGTGAGGACTTCAACGTCGAGAAGGCGCGATACCACAAGATCGTGCTCATGGCCGATGCCGACGTCGACGGTCAGCACATCACGACGCTGCTCCTCACGCTGCTGTTCCGATACATGCGCGGTCTCATCGAGGCGGGTTTCGTGTACCTCGCGATGCCCCCGCTGTACCGCATCAAGTGGTCGAACTCCGATCACGAGTATGTGTTCAGCGATCGCGAGCGCGACGCGCTGGTGACCGATGGTCTGGCAAACGGCAAGCGTCTGCCGAAGGAGTCCGGCATCCAGCGCTACAAGGGTCTCGGTGAGATGAACCCGAAGGAACTGTGGGAGACCACGATGGATCACAACACCCGCACCCTCCGCCAGGTGACCATCGACGATGCGGCCGCCGCCGACGAGATCTTCTCCGTGCTGATGGGAGAAGACGTCGAGTCTCGCCGCAGCTTCATCCAGCGCAACGCCAAGGACGTCCGCTTCCTGGACATCTGATGCTCCGTTTCGTCTCGTCGCTCCGCTCCTCGCTCAACGACCGGTCACGTTCCCGGGTCGTTGAGCGAGCGGAGCGAGACGAAACGCACGGATTCCGCACAGACACGACCGACATGAGATGACGACATGACTGACGAAGAACGCCCCGACCCGACCGCGGCTCACAACCACGGCAACATCGACCAGGTCGACCTCCAGGTCGAGATGCAGCGCAGCTACCTCGACTATGCGATGAGTGTCATCGTCGGGCGCGCACTGCCCGATGTGCGTGACGGTCTGAAGCCCGTGCACCGCCGCGTGATCTACGGCATGTACGACGGGGGCTATCGCCCCGACAAGAGCTACAACAAGTGCGCCCGTGTCGTCGGCGAGGTCATGGGTCAGTACCACCCGCACGGTGACGGTGCGATCTACGACGCGCTCGTGCGACTGGTGCAGCCGTGGTCGCTGCGCTATCCGCTCGCCGACGGTCAGGGCAACTTCGGGTCGCCAGGCAATCAGGGGGCTGCCGCTCCCCGATACACCGAGACCAAGATGGCCCAGCTGGCCATGGAGATGGTGCGCGACATCGACGAGGAGACCGTCGACTTCGAGCCCAACTACGACGGCAAGACGCAGGAGCCGACCGTGCTGCCGTCGCGGTTCCCGAACCTGCTCGTCAACGGTTCGGTGGGGATCGCGGTCGGTATGGCGACCAACATCCCGCCGCACAACCTGCGCGAGGTGGCCGACGGTGCGCTGTGGGCACTGGAGAACCCCGACGCGACGCGGGAGGAACTGCTCGAGGCGCTGATGGCGCGCGTGCACGGACCCGACTTCCCCACCGGGGCGCAGATCCTCGGGACGAAGGGTATCCGTGATGCTCAGCGGACGGGACGCGGGTCGATCACGATGCGTGCGGTCGTCGGCGTCGAGGAGATCCAGGGGCGCACGTGCCTGGTCATCACCGAGCTGCCCTACCAGGTCAACCCCGACAACGTGGCGCTGAAGATCCGGGATCTCGCCCGTGACGGCAAGATCACCGGCATCGCCGACATCCGCGACGAGACCAGCGATCGCACCGGACAGCGCCTCGTGATCGTGCTCAAGCGCGACGCCGTGGCGAAGGTCGTGCTCAACAACCTCTACAAGCACACGCAGCTGCAGGAGAACTTCGGCGCGAACATGCTCGCGATCGTCGACGGAGTGCCGCGCACGCTCGCCCTCGACGGATTCATCAGCTACTGGATCGAGCATCAGGTCGAGGTCATCGTTCGGCGCACCGGTTTCCGGCTGCGCAAGGCCGAGGTGCGGATGCACATCCTCCGCGGCTACCTCAAGGCACTCGATGCACTCGACGAGGTGATCGCGCTCATCCGGCGCTCGCCCACGGTCGACGAGGCCCGCGACGGACTGAAGTCGCTGCTCGACATCGACGACGACCAGGCCGATGCCATCCTGTCGATGCAGCTGCGCCGCCTCGCTGCGCTGGAGCGTCAGAAGATCATCGACGAGGCCGCCGACCTCGAGGTGCAGATCGCCGACTTCAAGGACATCCTCGCCAGCCCTCTGCGCCAGCGCGAGATCATCCGCGACGAGCTCACCGGCATCGTCGAGAAGTTCGGCGATGAGCGCCGCACCCACATCCTCCACGGGTTCGACGGTGACATGTCGATGGAGGATCTCATCCCCGAAGAGGAGATGGTGATCACCGTCACGCGCGACGGCTACATCAAGCGCACCCGCAGCGACAACTACCGGTCGCAGCACCGTGGGGGCAAGGGCGTGAAGGGTGCGCAGTTGCGCGCCGACGACGTCGTCGAGCATTTCTTCGTGACCACCACACACCACTGGCTGCTGTTCTTCACCACCAAGGGGCGCGTCTATCGCGCGAAGGCGTACGAGCTTCCCGAGGCGGGCCGGGATGCCAAGGGTCAGCACGTCGCCAACCTTCTCGCGTTGCAGCCCGGCGAGGAGATCGCACAGATCCTCGACATCCGCGACTACGCGGTGGCCACCTACCTCGTGCTCGCCACGCGCGACGGCAAGATCAAGAAGACGGCGCTCACCGACTACGACACCAACCGTCAGGGCGGGATCATCGCCATCCGCCTGCGCGGGCAGGACGAGGAAGAGGGCGACGAGGTGGTCAGCGCCCTGCTGGTCGACGACACCGACGACATCCTCCTCATCTCCCGGCACGGGATGTCGCTGCGCTTCACGGCCAACGACGAATCATTGCGGCCGATGGGCCGATCGACCGAGGGTGTGAAGGCGATGACCTTCCGCGAGGGTGACAGCCTGCTGTCGGCGTCGGTCGTCGGCGACGACGGATACGTGTTCGTCGTCACGCAGGGCGGGTACGCAAAGCGCACCGCGGTGGACCAGTACCGGCTCCAGGGCCGGGGTGGGCTCGGCATCAAGGTGGCCAAACTGAACGAGGATCGGGGCGATCTCGCGGGCGGCCTGATCGTCCGTGAGGACGACGAGGTCTTGGTGGTTCTTGCCAGCGGCAAGGTGGTACGCTCTGCCGTGGCCGAGGTCCCCGCCAAGGGCCGCGACACCATGGGTGTCGTGTTCGCCCGTCCCGATGACGACGATCGCATCCTCGCGATCGCCCGCAATGGGGAGCGCGGGCTCGCCGAAGCCGCCGCCGATGCCGCCGATACCGAGGCCGCCGCGGCGCCCGCTGCACCCGAGGGTGTGACCCCCGAGACCCCCGAGGAAAGTCCTGAAGCATGAGCACAGTAGCCGACAAGCTCGCGAAGAAATCGTCGAGCAAGACCAGCGCGAAGCAGGTGCGTCTGCGCCTGGTGTACATCGACTTCTGGTCGGCCGTGAAGCTGTCGTTCCTGGCGGCGATCGCTCTGGCGATCGTCACGCTGGTGTCGGTTTTCCTCATCTTCATCGTGCTGCAGTCGACGAGCCTGCTGGATCGCCTCAGCGAGCTCATCTCGGCCTTCACCGGCGGCGAGTTCATCCTCTCCGACGTGGTCAACCTGCCGCAGGTGATGGCGTTCGCGGCGATCGTCGCGATCCTGAACCTCATCGTGGTGACGGTGCTCGGCGCCGTCGTCGCCGGCATCTACAACCTGATGGTCAAGGTCACCGGCGGTCTGCTCGTCGGGTTCACCTCGAACTGATTTCAGGATCACCCGGTCATCGGGTAAAGTCTTGGAGGTTGACGGCGCTGGCGCCGGTCTCCAGACGGGGCTATAGCTCAGGCGGTTAGAGCGCTTCACTGATAATGAAGAGGTCCCAGGTTCAAGTCCTGGTAGCCCCACTGCACTTCCCTTCACGGGGCCTTAGCTCAGTTGGTAGAGCGCCTGCTTTGCAAGCAGGATGTCAGGAGTTCGAATCTCCTAGGCTCCACATCTCATCTTCGGGACAACGCCGATTCCTCGGCACGCTGGGGTTCTCATTCGCGCTCTCTGCGATGGTCGGCCGCATCGTCGGGACGACTCTGATTTCGTAGTCATGCTCATTGACGTTGAAAAAGGAGTCGCATATGCTGACTACGAAATCAACGTCTAGGAGCTTCGGTGTTCACAACGACCGTGCGCAGCCCTTCCGACTTCGGCATGGTGCTGCAGCAGGCACGCCTGGCCGCGGGAATCACGCAGCGCGATCTCGCTGAGCAGATGGGTGTCTCGCAGAAATATGTCTGGGAGATGGAGTCAGGCAAGAATGTCGCGGCGATCGAACGACTCCTGAGCGCGTTCACGGCGACGGGCGTGAAGCTGATCGCCGAGGTGCCCGAGGGTGACTTCGTTGGCTAGGCCGGCGCGACCGGCAAGATCCGAGGCCGAGCTGACGGTCCAGCTTCACGGGGAAGTGCTCGGCCACATCCGCGGCGCCAGCGATGACTTCGACTTCACGCCTACCCGTGATGCGGTCAAGAGGTGGGGACTCGGCAGTCGGATGCTGTCGGTGGCCGTGCCACTTCTCCCCCGACAGACGCGCGGCCGGTCGGTGCGGAGCAACTTCTTCGCGGAACTGCTGCCCGAAGGGGATGCCAGGAAGCGGCTCGCTGATGAAGCGAGCCTGCGTCGAGACGACGTGCTGGGAATGCTCGCCGCGTACGGTCGCGACGTCGCCGGCGCCATCGAGGTCTGGGACGCTTCGCTACCGGGCGAACCTCGCACTCCGGCAATCGAGCCGTTGGACGACCAGGGCGTTCGCGCGATGCTCGAGAACGTCGGGAGCCATCCGCTGGGCAACAAGCCGCGAAGGGGAAAGACATCGCTGAACGGCGTGCAGCCGAAGATCGTGCTCGTACGAGCGGACGACACGTGGGCGCGAGCGGTCGACGGCTACCCGTCGACGCACATCGCGAAGCCCCGCGTCGCTTCGTACCCGTCGATGATCTTCGACGAGGAGTATGGTTCCCGGTTCGCCCGCGCGCTCGACCTGGCCTCCTTCTCCACTGAACTGCTCACCTTCGATGGAACCCCCGCGCTCGTGATCGAACGGTATGACCGAGACCCTCACGCTCCCGACGGTCGCATCCACCAAGAGGACTTCAACCAGGCGCTCGGGCTGTCTGGCGACCAGAAGTACGAGAGGTATGGGCACAAAGGTGTCAGTGACATCGCCGGCGTGATCACACTCGAAGACGCAGAGCGGGTGCTGAAGATGATCACGCTGTCGGTTTCCGTCGGCAATCTCGACATCCACATGAAGAACTTCTCGCTCGTGCACCTGCCTGAGGACCAGGTGCGCATCGCGCCCATGTACGACGTCGTGCCACAGCACTTCTACGACAACGACGGCGAGATGGCACTCCGGATCGGTGGCGAGTACGAGCATCGCCTCCTTACCCGCGAGCACCTTGAGGCGGCGGGTGTCGAACTCGGGCTCCGCAGCCCCGACCACATCGTGACGGCCACGCTTGAAACCGTCCGTGATCTGGCTGCTGCGGAGCGACCGCACCCGGCCGCCCACGCCGGACTCCAGTTCGCGATCGAGAGAATGGCTGCCCACCTCCTGGATGGCAAGACGGTCGCAGGTGAGAGCCCAGGAGAAGCGACCAAATCGGCGAGCCGCTCGAATCGAGGCGGCGGGTGGCGATGGGATAACCCGCAGCGGCCAACACCGCAGGGGGCCGCCGGTGCGAATCACGTCTCCGAGTGACTCCCGTCGCAACCACGCTCCCCGTCAGTAGTCGAACAACTGCCGACCGCAGAGGAGTCGCGAGCAGAATGTGAGCGAATCGAGACAGGCCATCAGGGTCCGACGCGCAGCCCGAGCTGTAGCTTCTAGCCATGCACGAGCTGTGGCAGAAACGCGCGGCAGTACGGGCGACGACGGCTCTCGTCTCTCTAGCTGTGCTGACCGTTGCGCTCCTGGCAGGTTGCACATGGCGGGTAACGACCGGTAGCGCAGCGATCAGCGGGACTGTGACGCTCCCGGAAGGTGTCGATCTCGGTGATGACATCGTCATCGATGTCAGTATCCATCGTCCAGGTGAAGAGGAGACGGTCGCCTACACACTGGCCGAACCGAGTGGAGAGTTCGAGATCTTCGACATTCCGACCGGCGAGTACACGATGTACGTTTCGGTCTTCGACGCCGATATCGCTCCGCAATGGTGGGGCGGGGCCACCAGCGCGGCGGAGGCCGATACGTTCCAGGTCATCGCCGGCGAAGGGCGCCCGGGGATGGACGTGACTCTCCTGAAGGGAGCCACGCTCTCGGGCACCATCTCGCTGCCGAAGGGGTCGAAGGGAAAGCTGCGACACGCATGGGTCAGCGTGTGGGACGCGAGCGAACGGCTCTGGAAGGGGGACTCAGAGGTCAGCAAGCGCGGGGAGTTCGCCGTCCGGGGCCTTGCCGCCGGCGAGTACAAGATCAAGGTCTCCCCTCCCCGTGGTTCTGCGACGCGCCTATGGTGGGGAGGCGCCAGCGACTGGACGGCTGCATCCACGGTGGAGGTCGACGCATCGGCGGAGCGGACGGGTCTCGACGTCGCACTCACCTCGGGCGGCTCGATCTCGGGCGTGGTGCGGGGCGATGCGGCGAAGGAGTACGGCGCGAGCGTGTATGCCACCCTTCGCGCGCCCGACGGCGAATGGGAGGAGGGCATCAGCTGGGTCGAAGTGAACGACGATGGGTCGTACACCCTGCGGGGTCTGGCTTCCGGAAGCTACGCGGTGAGGTTCATGCGGCCCATCCGCGAACGGCCCTGCGCTGACGCCGACACGGTGACGGTGCGTCTCTCGTCGGAAGCGGAGCCGTCATGCTCCCTCTACTGGCCTGACAGGCCGGATGCCGCGTCGGCCGATCTCGTGGAGGTGACCGAGGGCGAGACGGTGACGTCGATCAGTGTCGACCTCGATGACGCGCCGAAGTCGACCTCGTGAGCTCTGCCGCGCCCTCCTCCCTCTTGACGGTGCCGCAGCGGAACGTGTTCATCTTCGGTGCCACCCTCACAACCGGGGGCCGGTCGCCGGAGGATTGTCGTGTGACGCTATGCTCGCCGCATGATTCGTGTGGACGACCACGTCGACGAGCTTCTTCAGAGTTCGTCGCGATCGTCCAGTTGCGTGCGCGCGGGCAACACCTGGAGTGGCTTCTGGTCGGGTCGGCCGAGCAGACGCGTCTCCGCTCTGTCTACCTGAACGCGGTCGTTGATCGTTCGGGCGCGGGAGCGTGAACTCGGAGAACACGACCGCGACGGGCGTGATGCAGGGGAGAACGGAAGGCAGACATGACGGAGCGACACTGGTCCGGCGCGGGGACTGCGGGTGAGCCGTGGGTGCTGAAGACCGCGCCACTGACCTCGATGTACACCATCTATCGGGATGACGAGAGCGAACCCGCCCTTCTTGTCTGTCAGGTGGGAGCAACCAGACTCACCTACCTCGCACAGGCCATCGACGATCTCCACAACGAACTGCTGCGACGTGGAGACTGGGTGCTCCTCGGTGCTACAGACGAGAAGAAGGACCCCGTGCCAGACACCGTCGAGGCGTGGGGTCGCTCTACGGACAACCCGGTGGGCGGTTGGTACGGTCAGCGGAAGGGATACCGTGGTCGGTTCGCGATGTACGTGCCGCCGCTGCTCGAGGCGTTGGGGCTCGTCGAACTCGAGCACAACCCGCGCAACAACCGCGTCCGGGCGATCGCTGGGTCCGTGTAGCGCCCCCGTCGCCGCATGGTCTGACGAAGCTGTGTGGCACCAACGGCAAGCCAGGTGGTGAGCCCATCCGTCTGGTGGCGAGGGACGAGAGGAATGCATGTGCGTGCTGCAGGGTCATTGGTCATAGCGGGCGCACTCATCCTCGGGATGGCTTCCTGTTCGAGTGTGACCCCGCCCGTGGTGTCGATGGGAGGTGTGCCGAGCGAACTTTGTGCGTCGGACGGGCCACGTCGAAACACGATAGTTGTGGGGGGAAACTTCGCTGTGGATGACGCAGCTGAGGGGTTGCGGATCGTAAGAATCGAACTAAGAGATCCCGATGGAGTCGAGCTCGTTGATGCGACCATCACGCACCTCGACGAGAGTATGACGTCGATTGGCGGATCGTCCCACGGCCCGGAACTCGAGGCAGATCTGGTGTGGCAGGAGCGAGAAGCCATAGGCGAGTGGGTGACTGAAGAAGGCGAGATCAACGTGCTCGTTGAGGCTCGTCGGACGAGGGATCCCGTGGGTACTTCCGGGCCCATCACGGTGACGTACGAGGACCGGGGCGGAACGGAGCATGTCGCGAGCGCGACCAAGGATCTGATCATCAAGGAAGCCTGTTGAGCCGAACGGTTCAGCTGGGGTTCACGGCCGGCTACTTCTTCTTCTTCACCGTGCCCCAGCTGAACGTTTTCGTCTTCGCCTTGTAACCCTTCGCCTTGTAGGTCACGCGCACGCGCAGTGAGTACCCGAGGTACGACGCCGGGATCTTGAAGGCACGTTTCGATCCGCGCTTCTTGGTGTTGCCCTTCTTGACCGTCTCCCAGCGGTAGGTCGTCTTCACCTTCGCCTTCTTGCCCGCTGCGGTCAGCCGGGGAGCGGGCGCCGTCACCTTCGACCCGACGCGACTCGACCCGGCGCGTTTGCCGTACGACGAGAAGAACCGCGACGGCATCTTCTTCGGCGCCGGGGTCGCCGGGCCGGTGTCTCCCCCGGTCATGGCGGTGGTCATGAAACCCAGGCGCTTGTGCTGGAACTGCGGGAAGATCGCGGCGAGGCTCCGCTCCGGATACAGGGCCCCGACCACTTCGCTGAGCACGTCGCGATAGTCGGTGGTCACCGCGAGGTCGGCGTTCTCCGTGTTCTCCAGTCCGGGCCAGCGGCCGTAATAGCCACCCTTCACCCCGGAGCCGAGCACGAACATCACGTTGCCGTGACCGTGGTCGAGTCCCCCGTTGCCGTTCTCCTTGACCCGGCGCCCGAACTCGGAGATCGTCACGAGCGTGACCTTCTTGTCCATGGCGCCGAGGTCGGCGAAGAAGGCGGCCAGACCCTTTCCGAGAGGCTCGGCCATGTTCTTCAGGTTGCCGTTCGACAGGTCACCGACCCACTGGTGGTGGTCCCACGACCCCTGATCGATCGTGATGACCTCGGCCCCGGCATCCGCCTTGATGACCTTCGCCGCACCCTTCAACGCGTCGCCCAGGCTGCCCTTCGGATACTCCGCGCTGCTCGCGGTCGCCTCACGCGCCGACGCGTACGCCTGCGCGACGGCAAGGGCACGACCCCCGCCTCGCGCCACCGGATCCGGTGCGTCGGCCCACAGACTCGTCAGCGCCTTCTCCCACCCGGCCGCGTCGCTTCCGCCGGGACCGACGAGCTTCAGCTTGTCAAGGCCGGCCGTCGACACAGCCGGTGCCGGCCCGGCCAGTTGTGTGGCGAGCACCGTCTCACCGAGCTGCAGCGCTGTGGTGTCGCTGGCACCCCCGGCGCGCACCGAGATGAGGCGGTTGAGCCATCCCACCCGCGCCTGCGATCCCGGGTCGGCATCCTCCACCTCTTCCATCGCCGCGAAGTGCGATCGGGTGGTGACCACCTGTCCGGTGGCGTGGATCGCGGCGACCCTGCCGGCCTTCCACAGCGGCAAGATCGGAGCGAATGCCGGATGCAGCCCGAACTGCGAGTCTCCGGCCAGCAGCTTGTCCTTCGGCACGGCGATGTTCGGCCGCGCCTGGTAGTAGACCCGGTCGGCGTGCGGCACGACCAGCGACAGTCCGTCTGCGGCACCGCGCAACGACAGCACGACGAGCACACGATCGGCCTTCTTGCCGCCGGCGGCGTAGGCCGTCTCGACGAAGGCGTCGCCGAACACCGAGGCGGCGACGAGGCCGATGCCGATCCCGAGTGCCGAACGGATGGCGGTGCGCCGCGACACGCTGGCGGTGAAGTCGTCGCATCCGGCCGCCAGCGGATCGGCGGCGCGGGGATCGGCGGAGGCGAGACCGGGGAGGGGGGATTCGATCACGACGCCGTTCCTATCGCAGGTAGAAGAGCGGTTGGTTGAGCACGAGCGCCAGCACCCACGGCATCTGCCAACGCACGATGGAGTGCTGGGCGTTCACGACGGCGGACGGCGCGAGCTTCGTCGCGGTGCACACCGCTCGCAGCAGTGTCTCGGTGGATGCCAGCCCGGTCAGCTGGCGTGAGAGGTGGTCGACGAACTCCCCCAACGTCAGCTCAGGCTGGGGGAGGCGCTTCGCCGCCGACACGTGGGTGGTGTCTTTCGTCGGCCACCATCCGCCGGACAGGGTCCAGTGCGCATCCCACGATGCGAGGAAGCGCGACGGTGAGTTGAACGCGTCGTTGTCCTGCGGCGGTCCGTCGGGGCGTGGGTGCGACCATGCTCCCGCACCGATGCCGCCCGCCATGTAGTGCGCCTGAATCGCTCCGGTGTCCTGCGCCGTCGGCTTCGCGAACGACACGCCCAGTGCGCGGTGAACCGACACTAGCTCGTCGGTGGGAGTCTTCACCTTGGCTCCGGCCGAGGCCCAGAACTCCTCGTGGTCGAACAGCGCGCGCAGCACCGGCGTGATCTCGGTGTTGTGGGCCAGGTAGACGGCGGCGAGGTGATCGACGAGCGCCGACGACGGGCTGTCGCTCACGAATCGCCGCGCCAGCTTGCGCGCTACCCGCTGCGCGGTGGCCGGATGCCGGGCGAGGTACGAGAGGTAGGACTTCACGGCCGCGCGTCCGTCGGCATCCGCATTGGTGTGCGTGAACCCCATCACCTTCACGGGCTTGGTGTCGTGCCACGAGGTGTCGTAGTACGACTTCCACGCGGTCCACATCTCCACGCGGTATCCCGTGAGCAGGCGAGCGGATGCCTTCACGTCAGCTTCGTCGTAGCCCGCGTTCTTGCCCACGGTGTGGAGCTCGAGCAGCTCGCGGCCGAGGTTCTCGTTGACCGACCGCTTGGTCGAGCCCGCGTTGTCGAGCGAGCATCCCATCGCGGGGTGCACCGTGGATGCCTGGAGCAGCTTCTCGAAGCTCGTCAGCGCCAGCTCGCGCATGCGGTGGCCGAAGGCGATGCGGAAGGGGAACACACCGTCGTCGTGGATCGGGATGTAGAAGTGGTCTTCCCAGAACTCCGTCATGAGCTCGAGCACCTGGCGTTTCGACTCCTGTCGCCGCACCAGGGCGTAGCCTGCGTAGGCGGTCATGGCCCGCCAGGCCGGCTCCGCACCGCTGCGGTCGCGGGCGACGATGTCGGCGGGGGTGGCGGTGATGCAGCGCCACCACGAGTCGAGCCCCTTCGCCCTCGTCGATTCGGCGACGTCCTGTGGCGTGAGCTGGGTTTCGAGCCACGCCCGCGGACCGCCGGCGGAACGTACAGCGGCCAGCGCCGCGGGGGTGTAGCCGTAGGTCCACCGCCGGATGACGTGCAGCTCCTCGTCGGTGGCCACCGGCGTCGCCGGGTACGCAACCGGTGCGTAACTCTCGGCAGCCTGAGCGGCCGGCGCGTCGATGAGCGGGAGCGCCACGGCGGCCGCGGATGCGGCGGCGACCCCGCCGAGGAAGCTGCGGCGGGGAAAGAGGGGCGTCGACGGGGGAGGAGCGATCGCCGATTCGCCCGCGGGGGGGACGCGGGGATTCATGAGCGGGAGTCTAGCGGCGGATGATTCCGCGACATACGAGTTCTTTTCGGCAGCCCGCTACGGTCGAAGTGTGGATGCTGTCTCCGCTCGAGTCGCAGGACACCACTCGCTGACGCTCGAACGTGTCGACGCCGGCGGCGTTGGTGAGTTGACGGACTTCCTCAGCGACGTCGACCTCACCCTCAGCGCGCTCGCCGAACCGAGCGTGCGACTGTGGATCGAGCGAGACCACGCCGGCCGCGTGGTGGGATCGACGCCTGGTTGTTCAGCCGGCGATCCGGGCCTTTCTGGCGGAGCCTCGGCTTCGTCGCGGCCGATCGTGGTGAGCTCGTGGCGCGCTTGAGTGAGACCCATCAGGTGTCGCTCTTCGTGCGCACCGGGCAGATCGAACGCGAGGTCGCCTGGACCCGCCCGCTCTGAACCCGGTGCGCACGGGGAGCGTCAGCCTGCGTCGGCGGGCTCGACCGGCATCCACAGTTCGGTCGTGGCCGAGCTGAAGTCGTCTGCTCGGTCGATCACGGCGACGATCGACGGCCCCGGCCGCAACCGCCACGGGTTGGAGGGGAACCAGTCGGTGGCCGTCGCCGCCCACGTCTGCTGCAGCGTCGCCGGGTACGGTCCCGCGCTGCGGAACACGACCCAGGTGCCCTTGGCCACCTCGATGGTGTCGAGGTCGGCGGGAACATCAGCACCAGCGCCTACCGCCACACCGTGGAGATAGGTGAGCTCGGTGCCCTCGACGGCATCCGGATCGACGCCGTCGGTCACCTGCAGGATGCCGGCGGGCTCCGCGTTCGACAGGCCCTTGAGTCTCTCGTGCTCCGACGCCGGCAGCGACGCGAGGTGGGTCTGGATGTGGGGGTTGACTCCCCGGTGGAGGAGGGGCACGCGCGCGGCGTGCCCGATGAGACGGAATGCCGGTCGTTCGACGATTCGGGTGTCCATGAGGTGATTCCCTTCGATGGTCAGGTGAAACCTGATCTGCGGTTGCGAAAGAAAGGGGGCACCTCCGTGTCGGACATCCGCCGGACTGACCCCGTGGACGGCCCGGAACGCGCGACCGAAAGCCTCGGTCGATCCGTAGCCGTACCGAACGGCGACATCCAGCAGCGCATCACCGCCGACGACGTCCGACGCGGCACGCGTCATCCGGCGCCGCCGCACATACTCCGACAACGGCATCCCGGCCAGCGACGAGAACATCCGTCGCAGGTGGTACTCGGTGGTACCGTGGCCGGCCGCGAACGCCGCCACGTCGATCTCGTCGGACACGGCGGTCTCGACGAGGTCGGTGAGGTGATTCAGCTGTCCGATCATGTGCGCCCCCTTTCGCCTTCGAGTCTGCGCGGGATGCCGCCGCCGCACCCGACAGTTCCGGTCAGAAGGGATCGGTGCCGAGCTCGTAGTGGATGAACTCGGTGCGACGAGCGACCTTGTCGTAGAGCGCCCGGGCGGTGCTGTTCGACTCGGCGGTGAGCCAGTAGACCTTCTCGAGACCGGCATCCGAGGCCCACGCTCGCACGTGCGCGATGAGAGCCCGCGCCACGCCGCCCCCGCGCGCGTCGGGCGAGACGAACAGATCCTCGAGGTAGCAGTACCCGGCCGGGCTCCACGTGCTGGGATGCACGAGCCAGTGCACGATGCCGACTGCCGAGCCGTCGTCGGCACGGGCGATCGCCCCGTGGAGACCCCGGTGGATGTCGGAGACGGGCGTGGTGAGTCGGTGGAAGGTGCGATCGGTGACCTCGGAGCGGAGCTCCTCGTTGTAGAAGGTGAGGTATCCGTTCCAGAGCCCGAGCCACTCCGCCCGGTCGTCGGCGGTCAGGGGAGCAATGCGTGTCATGGCGCCACCGTAGCAATCGATGACGTGGCTCGCGGAGGTGGTTAGGGTGACGGAATGGACTTGCGCGTCGCGGCCTACGCCGTCGTCACCGACGACGCCGGTCGCGTGCTGCTAGCCCATTGGGTCGAAGGCCAGCGCTCCGCGTGGACCCTGCCCGGTGGAGGACTCGAACCGGGCGAGGATCCGGAGGCCGCTGCCCGCCGAGAAGTACTCGAGGAAACCGGGTATCGCGTGGTGCTCGATGAGCTCCTCGGCATCGACTCCCGCGTGATCCCCGCGCGACAGCGCGTGCGGCACGGTCACGATCAGCCGCTGCATGCGCTGCGCATCGTGTACCGCGCGCACATCGTGGGGGGACGGCTACGCAACGAACTCGACGGGTCGACCGATCGCGCGGAGTGGTTCGACCTCGCCGCGATCACGCACCTGCATCACGTGAAGCTCGTGGAGGTCGGTCTGCGGATGGCGGGGTTGCGCGACTGACGCCGCGTCGCCTCCGCGTGGTGGCCTACGGGCTCGGGAGCGGTTGCGAGATGTCGGCGACGGTCGCACCGTAGGCGGCGATCAGGGCGTCGGCGTCGACGAACAGGCTGTACCCGTGCGCCCCGGCGCCCATGGCGATGCGCTTTCCGACGATCGCTTCGTCGGCGAACACGGGCCAGTCGGTCGTGCTGCCAATCGGAACGATCGTGCCGCGTTCGTAGCCGGTCGCTTCCCGCGCACGCTGCGGATCGGGAAGTTGCAGCTTGTTGACTCCCACCACGGCGCGCAGCTTCGGCCACGAGATCGCGCGGTCGCCGGGAATCAGCGCGAACAGGAACGTGTCGTCCGACCGCTTGACCACCAGCGTCTTGATGATGTCGGCCGGGGTCAGGCCCAGGAGCGCGGCCGCCTCGTCGAGACTGCGGGCCGCGGGGCGCTCCTGGAGCTCGACGTCGAGACCGCGCGCCGCTGCCGCTTCGCGGACGCGGGCGGTGGGGTCGCGTTTCGTCTCGCTTCGCTCGCTCAACAACCGGGAGGAGTCCTGCTCGCTCAACGACCGGGCCCGTGGGTCAGGCGTCGGGGGCGCGGAGCGGGTCGTCCGCCACCCACAGCTCGTCGTCGGCGCGCAGCGTCTGCCACGCCGCGTAGAGCACACCGGCCGCCGCGGCGATGCCGAAGATGATGGCGAGCACACCGCCGGCGCCCATCCCCTTCTTGGCAGGCTCGTGCACCGTCAGCTTCTTTGCGGCGCTCTTGCCGTACTTCTCGGCCTTCTTCTGCATCTTGGCCACGTCGATCGAGCCGAAGCCGCGGCCGGCGGCGAGAGAGTCACGCTTCTCGTTGGCGGCATCCCACACCGACAGGGCCGAGCCGATGACGGCGCCGGCAGCCGGAGCAACGCGGTGGTTGTAGACGCGAGCCGAGGTCTTGAGCCCCTGCTGCACGTACGGCGCCGCGTACTTCTCGTAGCCGTGCTGCACGGTGGGCACCACGTGCTCGCGGCTGTAGTTGCCGAGCTGACGACCGGCCTCGCGTGCGACGTCGCCCGCCTGGCCGAGGATGACCTGCTGCGACTCCCACAGGGCGTTGGCATCCTTCTGCAGCTTGCGGAGTTGCTTCTTGCGCTTGCGGCTGAGGCTCACGGAGCCCTCCCTCGTCTGGGTGAATCAGAACAGAAATCCCACGATCCATCTTGCCAGACCAGCCCGCGCGCGCCAGGGGTTGACAGGTGGGAGAATGGTGAGCATGCCGATCCACACCGCAGTCGCGACGATCCACACCAATCACGGCGACATCGTCGTCAACCTCTTCGGAGACCACGCTCCCCGCACCGTCAAGAACTTCACGGGTCTTGCGGACGGGTCGCAGGAGTGGACCGACCCCGCCACGGGCAAGCCCGGCGAAGGCCCCCTGTACACCGATGTCATCTTCCACCGCATCATCCCGAACTTCATGATCCAGGGCGGCGACCCGCTCGGTCAGGGTGTGGGCGGCCCGGGCTACACGTTCAACGACGAGATCCACCCCGAGCTCACCTTCTCCTCGCCCTACCTGCTGGCGATGGCCAACGCGGGTCTTCGCCGCAACGCGATCACCGGTCAGGCCGAGGGCACCAACGGCTCGCAGTTCTTCATCACGACCGACCCCACGCCGTGGCTCAACGGCAAGCACACTATCTTCGGCGAGGTCGCCGACGACGCCTCGCGCGCCGTGGTGGATGCCATCGGGTCGGTGCGCACGGGTGCCGGCGACCGTCCTCTCGAGCCGGTCGTCATCTCCTCGATCGACGTCGTCGCGGCCTGACGCCCGGCGAAACCCCGCGTGACCAACGGCGACCTCCGGGCCAACCCCGACAACTTCTGCTACCGGCATCCCGACCGGCAGAGCTTCGTGCTGTGCCAGCGTTGCACGCGCACGATCTGCCCCGAGTGCCAGACGCAGATGCCGGTCGGGGTGATCTGCCCGGAGTGCCTTCGGGATCAGCAGAAGGCGGTGAAGGCTACGCGACCGTCGGGGCGTACCCGGGCGGTCAGGGCGCTGCGCCGTTCCGACGATCGCCCCCTCGTGACGTACGGGATCGTCATCGTCACGACCCTGTTCTATCTCGTGGGCCTCATCCCCGGGGTGGGCGATCAGGTGCGCAGCGCGCTGGCGTTCAACAGCTTCTTCCTGCTGCCCACCACGTTCTTCGAGCCGTGGCGACTGCTTACGGTCACCCTCGTTCACGCGAGCATCTGGCACGTCGCGCTCAACATGCTCGCCCTGTGGGCGCTGGGCCGAAGCCTCGAGCCGCTTCTCGGTCGGTGGCGATTCGCCGTGCTCTACGTGCTGAGCGCCCTCGGGGGATCGGTTTTGGTCGCCCTGCTCGCACCGGGCGTCACTGTGGTCGGGGCATCGGGTGCGGTCTGGGGTCTGCTGGGCGCGATGTTCATCATCGGCCGCCACCTCGGGGTCAACGTGACCGCGATCGCGGTGCTGCTGGGGCTCAACCTGGTGATCACGTTCCTGCCGGGATCGAACATCTCCTGGCAGGCGCACATCGGCGGCGGCCTCGTGGGCCTGCTCGTCGGGTTCATCTTCGCGCGCACCCGAGCCCTCACACTCCAGCGTCGGCAGAAGCTGCTGCTGGCGGCGACGGCGGTGGGCCTCCTCGCGCTGCTCGTCATTCCCGCGGTGATCTACACCGGGCCGGCGCTCGGAGTCGGCTGAGAGTTATCCACAGATTCGTCCACAGGTGGGGATGAATCACACCGGTGTAATTCACACCCTGTGAGGGGATCTGTGAGTTACGTCAGCGCCAGCGCGTGGTCATCAAGAAACCAACGAAGGCGATGCCGAAGCCGATCACCAGGTTCCAGGGGCCGACACCCGGAATGGGGAACTGGTTCGACCCGCTCAGGTAGTAGACGATCACCCACACCAGGCCGATGATCATGAGGCCGAGCATGATGGGCTTGAACCAGACCGGGTTGGGTGCCGGGTCGCCCTCGCGGTGCTCGACGATCGGGTCGTCGTCGTTGCCTGAACGTGCCATGCGACGATCCTACCGTCAGGGGACGTTCAGCACGTGGTGTGGGAGAATCACCGCATGGGGGACGGGATGGAACAGCCGCTGCAGCGCGCGCCACGACGGCGCCGACGCGCGAGCTTCGTTGGCGTGCTCGGTGAGCTGCTGATCACCGCCGGTGTGGTTGCTCTCCTCTATGTGTCGTGGCAGATGTGGATCGGCGACTGGATCATCGGTTCGCAGAAGCAGGCCGAGGCGGCAGAACTCACCCAGGAGTGGGAGCAGGAGTTCGAGCTTCCGGAGCCGACCGCCACCGCCGAGGCCCCCGAGATCCCGGTGCTCGACCAACCCGACCACGGCGACGTGTTCGGCGTGATGCGCGTTCCCCGCTTCGGCGAAGACTGGAAGTTCAAGATCGCCGGAGGGGTGACGCGCCCCGACATCCTCGACCAGGGCGAGATCGGCCACTATCCCGACACGGCGATGCCCGGCGAAGTGGGCAACACGGTCTACGCGGCGCATCGCTGGACCTCCGGGCAACCGTTCGATCCGATCGACAAGCTGGTGGTGGGTGACGCGATCGTGATCGAGACGAAGGCCGGCTGGTACACCTACCGCTTCCGCAACCTCGAGTACGTGCAGGACACGCAGGTCGAGGTGCTGCTGCCGGTGCCGCAGCAGATCGGCGTGGAGGCCGACGGCCGCTACCTCACCCTCACCAGCTGTGCCCCCAAGCTCAACATGCTCGAGCGGATCATCGCCTACGCGGTGTTCGAGAGTTACACCCCGCGCAGCGAGGGCAAGCCGGCGTCGCTCACGCAGGGGGTGAACGCCTGATGTATGCGGCACTCTGGCGCATCCTCCCCGGGCCCGCCTGGGTGCGGGTGCTCATCCTGCTCGCCCTGCTCGCCGCCGCGCTCTACGGCCTGTTCTGGTACGTGTTCCCGTGGGCGTCGCAGTTCATCACGCCGCAGGAGTCCACGATCGGTGGGTGACGGCCGGCGCGTGCTCGTCGTCGACAATCACGACAGCTTCGTCCACACCCTGGTCGGCTACCTGCGGGAGCTGGGCGCGTCGACCGACCTGGTCGAATCGGATGCCATCGACGATCCCGAACGCGCGATCGCCGGAGCGGACGGCGTGCTGATCTCTCCCGGGCCGGGCGCCCCTTCTGCCGCCGGCGCCTCGACTGCCGTGGTGCGCGCGGCCGCACGGACCCAGGTTCCGGTGCTGGGCGTGTGCCTCGGCCATCAGGCGTTGGCCGAAGCGTTCGGGGCGACCGTGGATCACGCGCCCGAGCTGCTCCACGGCATCACCTCACCGGTGCACCACGACGGACACCCCCTGTTCGCGGGGTTGCCGTCGCCCTTTCCCGCCACGAGGTACCACTCGCTCGCCGTGGTGCGCGCGACCCTTCCGCGGGATCTGACCGTGACGGCCGAGACGGCCGAGGGCGTGGTCATGGGCCTTGCCCACAGAAGGCTGCCGCTGTGGGGGGTGCAGTTCCACCCCGAGAGCGTGCTCACCGAGGGCGGCTACCGTCTGCTCGGCAACTGGCTCGAGGTCGTCGGCGTCGCGGGCGCGGCCGTCCGGGGCGCGGCGCTCAGCCCGCACCGTCGTGTGAGATGACGCGCTTCAGGAGCCCGTGCACACGACGAGCTCGATGGTCGACTTGATGGGCACATCGCCGATGGCCGACTGCGACTTCACGATCGGGCTCTCCGGGTCACCGGCGCAGTTCGTGTCTTCGACGACGTCGACGGTGAGTCCGAGGGCCGGATCCTCCAGCTGTGCCCGCGCGAACTCCAGAGAGGAACGCGTCAGGTCGACGACGGTGACCTTTCCGCTGGCGACCACGAGGTTGATCGCCGAGCCCAGCGCCACCTCGTCACCCTCGGCGACAGCGCCTCCCCCGGCGAGCTCGGCGGAGATCACGGTGTCGGCCGGGAGGGCCGGATCGTTGACGGACCGGACCGTACCCAGGCGCAGATCGGCATCCTCCAGCGCGGTGGTCGCCTCACCACGGGTGAGGTTGGCCACCTTCGGCATCGTGGCGAGCTCTTGGCCGGTGGAGACGTAGACGTCGATCTCCTCGCCGCGGTTGACCGTCGTTCCCGCCTCGGGGTCAGTGCGGATGACGTTGCCCTCCGCGATCGTGTCGCTGCTCTCCTCGATGCGGTTGCCGGTGAGGTCGGCAGCTTCGAGCTCCGCCTCCGCCCGCTCCCATGCCATCTCGGAGAGGTTCGGCACCTGGCGCACGGTGTCGGGGATCTCGGGTTCGGGGCGGCTGAGGAGCACCCAGATGAACACCGACACCAGCAGTGCCGCCAGGACGACCACGCCCGTCCAGATCCACGCGACCGGCGGGCCGGTCTGCGTACGGCGCATGGTCGTATCGGTGCTCAACTGCCGCAGGGATCGGGCCGTCTCGGCCGCCTGGCGCGGATTGGCTCCGTACAGCTCGCTGTGCAGCGCACCGACTTGTCGCTTGGTGGGCGTCTTGCCGTCGAGCGTGGCGTCGAGGGTCTCCCGGAACGACGCCGCATCGGAGAACCGCTGGTAGGGATCCTTCGCCAATGCCCGCAGCACCACCGCATCGAGCGAGCGGGGCACGGTTCCCACGAGCTCGGAGGGTGCCACCGGCGCCTCGCTGACGTGCTGGTAGGCGACGGCAACCGGGGTGTCGCCGCGGAACGGCGTGCGCCCGGTGAGCAGTTCGTAGAGCACGACCCCGGCCGAGTAGATGTCGGCACGCGCGTCGACAGGCTCACCCTTTGCCTGCTCGGGCGAGAAGTACGACGCGGTGCCGATGATCGCCGTGGTCTCGGCCACCGTCGACGACGAATCGGACACGGCACGGGCGATGCCGAAATCCATGACCTTGACCTGGCCCTGGTCGGTGACCATGACGTTACCCGGCTTGATGTCGCGGTGAACGACCCCGGCGCGGTGCGAGTACTCGAGGGCCTCGAGGATGCCGTCGGTATAGCGCACGGCATCGGGAACCGAGATCGGCCCCGCGGAGATGATGTCTTTGAGCAGGCGTCCGTGGACGAGCTCCATGACGATGTACGGCACGGGATGCTGCGTGCCGTCGGTGTCGGTCTCGACATCCTCGCCGGCATCGTAGACCCGCACGATCGCGGGATGCGACATCCGCGACGCGGCCTGCGCCTCGAGCCGGAAGCGGGTGCGGAAGCTGTTGTCCGCGGCGAGCTCGCGCTTGAGCAGCTTGATGGCGACGGTGCGACCGAGCGTCAGGTCTTGACCCCGGTAGACGGTCGCCATACCGCCGCGACCGACGAGTTCGTCGACGCGGTAGCGACCCGAAAGCACACGCGGCTCTGCTGACACTTCACTCCCTGCGCTGAAACGAGGCCAGCCTAACCGACCGTCCCTGTGACGTCGGTGAGGCCGTTCTCACGACCGGCTACGGTGCGTCCTCGCCCTCCGGGTTTTCAGGGTCGGGCTCGGCGGTGGCGGTGATGGTCGCCTCCGCGGCCGGTGCCGACGGTGAGACCTGGTCGTTGTCTCCGTTGGTGCAGGTCACCGTGTACGTGACGCTCAACCGACTGCCCACGGCGCCGGTGACGGTCACCTCGACCGGCATGTCCGACAGGCTGAAGTTGGCCTCGGACGGCGACCCGGAGATGTTGAACACCCCGTTGCTGAGCGTGATCTTGTAGGTCGAGATCACCCCGCCGTTGGCGCAGCTGTAGTTGGTGGGCCACCCGATGAAGGCCGTGGTGTTCTGCTCGACGGTGGCAGCCGTGTTGCCCGTGGCGTCCTGGATCGTCGCAGCGCCCGGGGCCTCCAGCGCCGTCACGGCGCCGTAGGCCTGCATGACGAAGGCGTCACCGAAGGCGACGTTGCCCTTGGGGCTGAAGTCGTAGACCTTCCCCACATCGCCGTCGCTCTGGGCGGCCACGCCGGTGTCGCACGAGGCGTTGGTCAGGCCCGCCTCGCGGACGATGTCCAGCCCCTCGTCACAGGTCTTTCCGATGAGGTCGAGGTCTTCGACGGCGACCGTGGTGACTTCGGGCGTCGGAGTGTCGTCGGGCGTTTCGACCGGCGTGCTCACCGTCGGCGACGAACTGGTGGGCGTGCCCTGCGGGTCGGGCTCGTTGCCGTTGAGCAGGGCGAAGACGGTGCCGGCGAGCACGAGGAGGAGCAGGACGATGAGCGCGATCAGCGGCCACGTCCACGGGCTGCGCTTGCGCTTCTTCTCCTCTTCGACGGGCTGATCGGCCGACTGGTCGACGATGGTGGTGGCCGGCAGGAGACGTGTGGCCTCGTCGGTGCGCATTCCGCCGGTGAGCAGCTGGGTGATGTCGTCGGGAGCGGCGCCGCCGGCGATGGCGGGAACGATCGCCGCCGCACCGGCGATGTCGCCGCGTCGCAGGGCCGTCGCGGCGCGCGCGACCGCCGACGCGGTGGCCGGACGGTCTTCGGGCTTCTTCGCGATCATGCTCATCACGAAGTTCTGCACGGGCTCGGCCACCGTCGGCGGCAACGGCGGCGGTGCATCGTTGATCTGCGCCATCGCGATCGCCACCTGCGACTCGCCGGTGAACGGCCGCTTTCCGGCGAGGCTCTCGTAGGCGACGATGCCGAGTGAGTAGGTGTCTGTCGCCGGCGACGCCGCGTGACCCGAGGCCTGCTCCGGCGAGAGGTACTGCACCGTGCCCATGACCTGGCCGGTTGCCGTCAGCGGCACCTGGTCGGCGATGCGGGCGATGCCGAAGTCGGTGATCTTCACCCGGCCGTCGGGGGTGATGAGCAGGTTTCCGGGCTTGATGTCGCGGTGCACGAGGCCCGCGGCGTGGGCGGCCTGCAGAGCGGATGCCGTCTGGGCGACGATGTCGAGGGTCTTGTCGGTCGACAGCGACCCCTCGCGTTCGAGGATGGTCGACAGCGCCTCACCCGGAACGAGCTCCATCACGAGGAAGGCCGAACCGTTCTCCTCGCCGTAGTCGAAGACGCTCGCGATGCCCTCGTGGTTGACGAGTGCGGCGTGACGGGCCTCGGCGCGGAAGCGCTCCAGGAAGCCCGGGTCGCCCATGTACTCGTCTTTGAGGATCTTGATCGCGACGGTGCGTCCGATGACGTGGTCGGTGGCCTCCCAGACCTCGCCCATCCCGCCGATCGCGATCCGCGAGTCCAGCTCGTACCGCCCGCCGAAGCTCACACCTTGCGTCGGTCTCATCTGCTCAGCACCGCCTCAATGACTTTCTTCGCGATGGGGGCCGCGATCCCGTTGCTCGTGCCGTTCTGGCCGAGTCCTCCACCGTTCTGCACCATCACGGCGACGACGACCTCCGGGTTCTCGGCGGGCGCGAACCCGGTGAACCAGAGGGTGTACGGATCGCCGGGATTGTGTTCGGCAGTACCGGTTTTCCCCGCGACGTCGACGCCCTCTATTCTTGCACCGCTCGCGGCGCCGTCACTGACATTGGCGATCATCAGCTGGGTCATCGTCTCGGCCTGCTCGGGGGTGAGGGCACGCCCGAACTCGGAGTTCTCCACGCGCTCCTGCACGGTCAGGTCGGGAGCGACCACCGAGTCGACGACGTGGGGGTTCATCACGACCCCGTCGTTGGCGATGCCGGCCGCCACGAGGGCCATCTGCATCGGAGTGGCGCGTACGTCGCTCTGACCGAACCCGCTGAGGGCGGTCTGGGCGGGGTCGAGCACCCGCGGGTAGACCGACGCCGTGTAGTCCAGCGACATGTCGAACGTGTGGTTGAAGCCGTACTTCTCGGCTTCGGCGCGGATCGTGTCGACGCCGAGGGCGACGGCCAGCTGCGCCATCGGGATGTTGCAGCTCAGGCGCAACGCGTCGGCGAGAGTGACCTTCTTGCCGGGCCCGCACGTGCCGCGGTCGAAGTTGTGGATCTGCGTGGACGTGCCCGGCAGCGTCCAGGTGGCGGGGTTGTCGAACGTGGACTCGGGGGTGAACTCACCCGATGAGAGCGCCGCGGAGACCATCACGAGTTTGAACGTCGACCCGGGCGGGTCGAGGTCGCCGAAGATCGCGCGATTGTAGAGCGGCTTGGTCGGCTCGCCCACGAGCCGGTCGTACTCCTCGTTGACCGACGCGGAGTCGTGTGCGGCGAGGAGGTTGGTGTCGAAGCTGGGGCTGGTGGCCATCGCGAGCACGCGGCCGGTGTCGGGCTCGAGGGCGACGACGGCGCCCTGGTACTGCTTGATCGCGTCGAAGGCGACCTTCTGCAGTTCGGGGTCGACGGTCGTGAGCACGTCGGCTCCGCGCGGCGGCTGGCCGTTGATGATGCGCTCCAGACGCGCGAGGAACTGCGAACTCCCGGTGCCCGACAGCGCGCCGTTCATCGAGCTCTCCAGGCCGGTCTTGGCGTTGAGCACCGGGTTGAAGTAGCCGGTCAGCGGGGCCCACATCTCGGCATCCGGGTAGACGCGTTGCCAGCTGTAGACGTCGTCGCTGGGCTCGGAGGAGGCGATCTCCTCGCTCCCGGCGAAGATCGACCCGCGCTGCACCTCGTACGAGTCGTAGATCGCGCGCTTGTTGTGCGGATTGGCCTGCAGGTCGGAGGCGGCGACCACCTGGATCCAGCTCGTCGCGCCGAGCAGGCCCAGGAACATCACCAGCATCACGATGCTGAGACGGCGCAGTTCCTTCGTCATCCGATCACCACCCTCATCCGATCACGACTCGGGGTCGGGAGCGGACGGCATCCGAGATGCGCAGCAGGATCGCCACGATCATCCAGTTCGCCACGAGCGATGAGCCGCCGGCCGCCAGGAAGGGCGTCGTGAGACCGGTCAGCGGGATGAGCCGGGTGACCCCGCCGACCATGATGAACACCTGCAGGGCGATCGTGAACGAGAGACCCGTCGCCAGCAGCTTGCCGAAGTCGTCTTGACCGGCGAGCCCGACGCGGATGCCGCGGCTGACGAACACCATGTAGAGGCACAGGATGGCGAACAGGCCCACCAGGCCCAGCTCTTCGCCGAGGCTCGGGATGATGTAGTCGCTCCACGCCAGCGGGGTGAGCCCGGGGCGACCCTGGCCGAGGCCCGTGCCGAGCAGTCCGCCGTGGGCGAGCCCGAAGATGCCGCTGGCCAGCTGCAGGCTCGATCCGTCGATGGTGGCCGGATTGAAGGCGTCGAGCCAGTTGGTGAAACGCGCGTGCACGTAGGGCAGTACCTGTGACGCCAGCAGAGCGCCAGCCACCGCCAGGGTCACCCCGATCACGACCCAGCTGGTCTTGCCGGTGGCCACGTAGGTCATCGCGATGAACATGCCGAAGATGAGCAGGCCCGTGCCGAGGTCGCGCTGCAGCACGATGATGCCGAGCGAGGCGAGCCACACGACCAGCACCGGACCCAGTTCGCGCGCGCGCGGCCATGTCATCCCGAGGAAGCGGGTGCCCACGGAGGCCAGCGCTTCGCGCGTGCGTACGAGGTAGCCGGCGAAGAAGATCGCGAGGGCGATCTTGGCCAGCTCGCCGGGCTGGAAGGAGAACAGGCCCGCCACCGACACCCACACGTCGGCGCCCGCTTCCACTCCGAGCCCCGGGATGAACGGCAGCAGGAGCAGGAGCAGACCGGTCAGCCCGAACAGGTACGTGTAGCGGAAGAGGACGCGGTAGTTGCGGAGGAACACCACGATGGCGATGGCGGCCGCGATGGCGATCGCCGACCATACGATCTGGCGCATCGAGTACGAATCCCAGCCCTCGAGGCGTCGGCCCAGGTCGATGCGGTAGATCATGGCGATACCGAGGCCGGTCAGGAGCGTTCCGATCGGCACCACGAAGGGGTCGGCGGAGGGGGCCTTCAGGCGCAGTACCACGTGGAGGATGAGGGCCAGCACCGTGATGCCGCCGCAGTAGTAGAGGAACGTGGCATCGAGGCGGCCGAACACGCCCAGCTGCACGAGCGCGGTCGCTCCGCCGGTGATGAGGAACGCGAACAGCAGCAGCCACAGTTCGCGGTTGCGGTGGGTCTGGGGCGTGCGCAACCGGCGCAGCGCCTTCATCACCTGTGTGTCGGCCGGAACGGCCGAGTCTTTCGTGGGCGCGGTCACGGTGTCACCTCCAGGGGGCGCAGGTTGTCGATTCGTGCCTGCGCGTCGGAGAGGGAGCGGACCGCGATCGTCCGTTCGACCTGGATGCGCTGGTAGGTGGGGAGGTCGGCGAGCAGGATGCCGGTGTCTTCGATGGCCGTCGACAGCGGGATGGGGCCGAGATCCTGCGGGATGCCGCGGTAGATGACGACCGAGTCGTCGTCGGCCCCGATGAAGTAGCGGGTCTGGGTCCACTGGTACGCGCCGAACAGCGCCGATGCCAGTGCGGCGAGCACCACCACGAAGCCGACCAGCCACCAGATGCGTCGCCGACGGGCGCGCCGACGGTCTTCCTCGATGACCTCTTCGAGGAACTCGGCGGCCGGTTCGAAGTGCGTGGGCTCGTTGGCCGCCTGGCGTCCGGGGTGCAGCCAGCTGGTGCGTCCGGGGCGGGCGGCCGGCACGTCGACACCCGTGGGGTTCGATGCCGAGCCGACGATCGTGGGCGTTCCGCTGACGACCGGATGTGCACCGCCGACGTCGACGATGACGATGGTGACGTTGTCGGGGGCGCCGCCGTCCAGCGCCTGCTTGAGGAGCAGATCAGCGGTGCGGCCGGGCGCGTAGCCCTGCGCGAGCACTTTCGAGGTGTGCGCGTCGTCGACCACCCCCGACAGGCCGTCGGAACAGATCAGCCAGCGGTCGCCGGGCTGGGTCTGCATGACGAACGCATCCACCTCGGGGTGCGGATCCATGTCTCCGAGCACGCGCATGAGCACCGAGCGGCGGGGGTGGTAGCGCGCCTCCTCGGGGGTGATGCGGCCCGAATCGACCAGGCGCTGCACGAAGGTGTGGTCGGTGGTGATCTGGGTGAGCGCGTCGTCGCGGTACAGATACACCCGGGAGTCGCCGATGTGGGCGATGACGGCGTAGTCGTCGACCATCACGACCGCACTGACCGTGGTCCCCATGCCCGCCAGTTCCGGGCGCACGGCGACGGTGTCGATGAGCTCGGCGGCGGTGTCGGCGATCGCGTCGCGCAGCGCTCGTTCCGCGGCGGCCGTGGTGGAGAAGGGCTGATCGAGCTCCTTGATCCGGTGGATCGCCAGGCTCGAGGCGACATCACCGCCGGCGTGACCGCCCATGCCGTCGGCGACGGCGAAGAGGTTCGAGCCCGAGTAACCCGAATCCTGGTTGTTCGATCGCACCTTCCCCGTGTGGGAGATGGCGACACTCGAGCCCTCGAAGACCATGGAGTGCGGCCGCTACTTCCGCAGCTCGAAGGTGGTCGCGCCCACCTTGATCGTCGCGCCGACGATGACCGGCACCGGGGTGGTCACCCGCTGGCCGTCGTGCCAGGTGCCGTTGGTCGAGTCGAGATCCTGGATCATCCACTGGTCGCCCCACCGCAGCAGGCGGGCGTGGTGGCTGGAGGTGTAGTCGTCGCGGATCACGAGGCCCGACTCGCTCGAGCGGCCGATCGTGACCGGATCGCCGCCGAGGGGAAGCTCCAGGCCCGCCTTGGGGCCGCTCGTGATGACGATGCGCGACACGGCGTCGGAGGTCGCCTTGACCGGTCCGGCCGCGGCCGCGGCGGGCGACGAGACCGGAGCGGTGGGTGCCGCCGCGGGCGCCGATACGGGTGCAGCCGCCGCCGGGGCCGGTTCGGGCATCTTCCGCGCCTTCACCCCGAACAGGTCGGCGCGCAGCGAATAGACGACGGCGAAGACGAAGAACCACAGCAGCACGAGGAAGCCCACCTGCAGCAGCAGGAGGGTCAGCGGGCTCACGTGTTGCCCCCGAAGTCGAACACCCGCGTGGCGTCGTCGGCGGGGAGCGGCGGGCGCTGCGGAACGGCCTGCGCCACCACACGGAAGACGATGTCGGTGCGCCCGATGGTGACCACCGAGTCGGGGGCCAGCGCCGCCTCGGTCACCTTCGCACCGTTGAGCTTGGTGCCGTTGGTCGAGTTCATGTCGCGCACCATGGCGCGCTCGCCGTCCCACAGGATCTCGACGTGGCGACGGCTGGTGCCGGCATCCGAGATGGTGATGTCGGCGTCGCTGCCCCGGCCGATGACGGTGCGGCTCTTGGTGAGCGGATGCCGTTTGCCCTCGACGTCGATCACGGCGCGCCAGGCGACGTCGCCGGCGGCGGTGCGCGAGTCGACCCGCAGCGTTCCCGTCGACAGGTTCTCGTCAGAAGCGAGGGAGATCGTGACCGGGCCGGCGAAGCTGTAGCCCTGCTTCTTGGCGTGGGTTTCGACCAGACGCATCAGTTCGTCGTCGAGCGTCGTGCCCAGCGACGAAAGCCGGTCGCGGTCGGCGGGCGCGAGGCGCACGGCGAACGTGTTGGGAGCCAGGATGCGGTCGCGCGAGACCACAGCCGACTTCGTGTCGAGTTCGCTGCGCAGCGCGGAGGCGATCTCCACAGGCTGAACGCCGCTACGGAAGGTCTTCGCGAACGCACCGTTGACGGCGCGTTCGAGTCCCTTCTCGAAGCTGTCAAGTAGTCCCACGGGGCTCCTCTGGCAGACGGACCGGTGTTCACATGGTAGTTGCAGAGTCTGAATGCCAGCGGACCGAGCGTGCCAAAGGAAAACTTGAGCAAAACCTAAGGGAGTCGCCCGAACCCTAAGGGTCCGATCGCCGATGCCATTCGTAGGATGAGAAAACCCTCATGCTCCGAGAGCCCGCTCGGAGTTCCCCCCGACGAGGAGCATCATGTCGCGCGTATCCGCACGACGCCGCTTCGCGCGCTTCACTGCCGCGACCGGCGTCACCGCTCTGCTTTCCGCCTCACTTGTCGCCGTCGCGGCAGCGCCCGCATCCGCGGCACCCGTGACGACCACCACTACCTACAGCTACACCGGCTCCACGGCCTCGTTCGTCGTGCCTGCGGGTGTGACCGCCATCAACCTGAGCATGGTCGGCGGCCTCGGCGGCAACGGTGGTGCGGATGCCACTCCCGCACCCGAGGTCGGCTCATACCGCGGGGTGGTCACGGGCAGCGTGGCCGTCACGCCCGGTCAGACGATCACGATCGCCGTCGGCTCGGGTGGCACCACCGGCACCTCGAGCACTTCGGGCGCCACGGCAGCACCCGCCGGCGGCAACAACCCGCTCGCCGGCTTCGACGGCGGCCCGGGCGGACGAACGGGAACGCGGGGATCGTCGGGCCAGGGTGGCGCGGGCGGCGCGGCGAGCGTCGTCGTCATCGGCTCCGACCAGATCGTCGCCGCCGGTGGCGGTGGCAACGGCGGTTCGGGTCAGTTCGCCCCGACCCGAGGACGCAACGCCGACGGCACGTACGTCGCGCGCGCCGACACGACATCCACGAACGGTCAGACCGGCATCAACGCCTACGACCGCTGCGCGCAGGTGACCTGCAGCAACGACGACGGCGGCGGCTCGGGCGGTGGCGGCGGCGGCGCACAGGGCGGCGCCCAGGGCCAGATCGAGTTCGGTGCCGGCACCTCCAACGAGTGGTTCGGCTACGGCGGATCGGTGGGTCAGAACAGCACCGCGGGTCACTCGGGGCTCACCACCTCCTACCAGTACGTCGCCGCCAACGGCACCAACGGGTCGATCACCATCTCGTACGAGACCGGTGCCCCGTCGGCGCCCTCCGCCGTGCGCGGAGTGGCCGGAATCTCGTCGGTGGCCCTGGAGTGGAACCCGCCGGCATCGGCCGGTGGCGCGCCCGTCAGTGACTACGCCGTGCAGTACAGCTCCGACAACGGATCGACGTGGAGTGCCTCCACCCTCGTCGGCGCCGCGCGCACGAACGCCACCATCACGGGCCTCACCAACGCAACGGCGTACGTGTTCCGCGTCGCCGCGGTCTCGTCGGAGGGAACAGGCGACTTCTCGCCGCAGTCCGCGCCGATCACGCCGTACGCCCTGCCGTCGGCGCCCGACCTCACCGCGCTCGCCGCGCAGGATGGGTCGCTCCTGGCCTCGTTCACGGCCCCCACTTCGGGCGCACCGGTCACCGGCTACGAGTACCGACTCGACGGCGGCGCGTGGCTTCCCGCCGCCGGCACCACCTCGCCGCTGGCGATCCCGGGCCTGAGCAACGGCACCACTTACCAGGTGGAGATCCGCGCCACGAGCTCGGTGGGAGCCGGTGCGGCCAGCGCTCCCCTGTCGGGCACTCCCGTCGCCGTCCCCGGTGCCCCGACCATCGCCAGTGCGAACGCCACGGCGGGAACCATCAGCCTCGACGTCACGCCCGGCTTCGACGGCGGCACTCCCGTGACCCGCTACGAGTACCGCCTCGGCTCCGGAAGCTGGGTCTCCACCGGCGACACCGCGAGCCCCATCGTCATCTCCGGTCTCGACGACGGCACGTCGTACTCGGTCGCGGTGCGAGCCGTCAACGCCTCCGGCGCCGGCATCCCGTCGGAATCGGTCACCGTCCGCACCCCCGGTGTTCCCGCGGCGCCGTTCGGGGTCACCGTGACGGCGGGAGACGAGACCCTCACGGTGGCCTACTCCGTGGGAGACAGCGGCGGCAGCCCGATCGAGCGTGTGCAGTACCGCGTGAACGGCGGCTCGTGGAGCGACGTGCCCCACAGCGGTCCGTTCGTGATCGACGGCCTCACCAACGGCACCTCTTACGGTGTCGAGCTGCGCGCGATCAACGCCATCGGCACCGGCGCCAGCTCGCCGACCGTGTCGGGCACGCCGCGTGGCCTCGCGTCCGCGCCCACGATCGATGCGGTCTCGGCCACCGACCCGGTGACCCTCTCGGTCGACTTCACTCCGCCGACGAGCACCGGCGGCAGCGCCATCATCGGCTACGAGTACTCCACCGACGGCGGTGCCACCTGGCGCGCCCGTGACGACGGCGGCGCCACCGACTCGCCCCTCTCGCTGACCACCCTGTCGTCGGACGGCACCACGCCGCTCGACTCCGGCGAGACCTACCCGATCGAGATCCGGGCGATCACCGCCGTGGGAGCGGGCGCCGCCTCGGCCGTCGTCGCCGGTGTGCCGGTGGACGTTCCCGCCGCTCCGTCCATCGACGCCGTCACGCCCCGTTCGGGTGCGGTCGCGGTGACCTTCACCCCCGGCTCCAACGGTGGGCGTGCCATCACCGCATATGAATACAGCGTCAACGGCGGCTCGTGGTCGACCACGGGCAGCCTGTCGACCTCGTTCGTCATCGGCGGCCTCACCGACGGCGTCGCCGCCTCCGTGCGAGTGCGCGCGATCTCGTCGGTGGGAACCAGCTCCGCCTCGGCGCCCGTCTCGGCCACGCCCGCATCCGCGCCGCTGCAGCCGACCGTGACATCGGTCGTCCGCAGCGACCGCACCCTCACGGCATCCATCACCCCGGGTGCCGACGGCGGAAGCGCGGTGACCTCGTGGCAGTACTCCACCGACGGCGGCGCCACCTGGGCCACCGCGTCGGGAACGACGCTCCCCCTCGACATCACCGCGCCCTCGGCCGACACCGGCGTGCGTCTCGTGAACGGTCAGGGCTACTCGCTGCAGGTGCGTGCGGTCAACGCCGCCGGGGTGAGCCCCGAGTCGAACATCGTCACGGTGGCTCCGGCATCCGCTCCGCCGCGTCCGTCAGTCACGGTCACTGCAGGCGACTCGTCGGTGTCGGTGTCGTACGCGCTCTCGGGCGACGGCGGCTCGCCGGTGACCCGCGTGGAGTACTCGCTCGACGGTGACACCTGGATCGACACCGCCACGCTGTCCTCGTCGTTCTCCCTGACTGGCCTCACCAACGGCACCGAGGTGAGCGTGCAGGTGCGCGCGATCAACGCGATCGGCACCGGACAGGCCTCCACCGTTGCGAAAGCGACCCCGCGCACGGTTCCCGGTGCGCCGACGGCGGTCGCCGCGGCCTCCAACACCGGTTCGCTCACGGTGTCGTGGACCGCTCCGGCATCCAACGGCGGCGGCGCGGTGACCGGCTACACGGCGCGCGCCTACGCGGATGCCACGGCCACCACCGTCATCGCGTCGTGCACGACGGCGACCCCGAGCTGCACGATCACCGGACTCACCAACGGCACCTCCTATTACGTCGACGTCACCGCCACCAACGTGGCCGGCGCCGGCCCGGCATCGGCGCCGCGCACCACCGGCACCCCGCTCGTGCGGCCGTCTGCTCCGACGATCACCTCGGTGACCGCCGGTGACCAGCGTCTGAGCGTCGCCTTCACGGCCGGCGCTGCGGGTGACCGCACCATCACGCGGTACCAATACACGACCGACGACGGCGCCACCTGGGTCGATGCGATCGGCACCAGCAGCCCCATCGTCCTGACCGGCCTCACCAACGGCACCACCTACTCGGTGAAGCTGCGCGCGGTCAGCGCCGCGGGGGTGGGCGCCGCGTCGAACGCCGGCTCGGGCAAGCCCGTCGGCTACCCGAGCGTGCCGGGCAACATCACGGCCACCGGCGCATCCGGCTCGATCGTGGTCGCCTGGACGGCCGCGGATGCCAACGGCGGGGTCATCCAGTCGTACACGGCCACGGCATTCAACGCCGCCGCGGGCGGATCGACCGTGCAGAGCTGCACCACCAGCACCGGCACGGCGACCACCTGCACGATCACGGGCCTGAACAACGGCACCACCTACTACATCTCGGTGCAGACACTCACCACCGGTGGTCTCTACTCCGAGCGCTCCGACCCGCGTGTCGCGGTCGCTCCGGGAACCGTTCCCGGAGCTCCCACGGCAGTGGCCGCCACGGCGGGCAACGGGTCGGCGACCGTCAGCTGGTCGGCGCCGGGTTCGATCGGAACCAGCGCGATCAGCGGCTACCAGGTGTACTGCTCGGCCGGCGGCGGCTCGTTCGTCGCCTGCGGCACGGCCACCGGAACCTCCACCACCGTGACCGGCCTCACCAACGGCGTCAGCTACACCTTCCGCGTCGCCGCACGCAACGCCTCGGGATACGGCGCGCAGTCGACGTCGTCGAACGCCGTCACCCCCATCGCGCCGGGCATCGCTCCGACCTTCGGCACGCCGACGCGTACCGCCGACGGCTACACCGTCGGCATCGCGAACTACGACAGCGCCTCCACCTACACGGTGAGCGTCGACGCCGGATCGGCCAGCGTCTCGGGCGGCATCGTCACGGTGACGGGGCTCAACCCCGCTCAGAGCGCCACGGCGACCGTGACCGTCGCCCACGACGGCCGCGCGAACGCGTCGGGCACCGTGACCGCTTCCGCCCTGCTCGCCGAGGGTGTGGCGCCGGAGCTCACGAACCTCACGCGCACCGTCGACGGCTTCACGGTGGAGATCGACAACCTCGACGACGACGGCACCTACACGGCCACGGCGACGTCGGGCACCGCGAGCGTCAGCGCCGGCGTGGTCACCGTCACGGGCCTCGAGCCCGGCGAGACGGCGACGGTCACCGTCACCGTCGCCAAGGCGGGCTCGACGAACGCCTCGGCCTCCACGCTCGGGCGCGCCCTCGTCTCAGGCACCGCGCCGGACCTCGGCACCGTGACGCGCACCGCCGACGGGTTCACCGTCACGGTCGACGACTTCGATGACGACGCCGACTACGCGGTCACCTCGACCATCGGCGCCGCCGCCATCGAGGACGGCATCGTGACCGTCAGCGGTCTCGAGCCCGGCCAGGCCGCGTGGGTCACCGTCACGGTGACGCGCGCCGGTGAGGGACCGGCACAAGCTTCGGCGCTCGCGTTCGCGCTCGCCGCAGGAGTCGCACCCGACCTGGGGGAGGTGACGCGCACGACGGACGGATTCACCCTTCCGATCGAGAACGTCGATCCGGGTGCGACCTACACGGTGACCTCGACCGCGGGCGGGGCGACGGTCATCGACGGTGTGGTCGTCGTGACCGGCCTGGAGCCGGGGGGCACGGCATCCGTCACGGTGACCGCATCGAAAGAAGGGTCGACCGACGCCGAGGGATCGGCCACGGGATCCGCCCTGGATGCGGGAGTGAAGCCTGAGTTCGGCGACCTCACCCGCACCGAGGACGGTTTCACCGTTGCGATCGAGAACGTCGACGAGGATGCGACCTACGTCGTCACCTCGTCGGCGGGCACGGCGTCGATCGTCGACGGTGTGGTCGTCGTGACGGGCCTGGAGCCGGGGGGCACGGCATCCGTCACGGTGACCGCGTCGAAGGCAGGATCCGCCTCGGCATCCGAGACCGTCGCCGGGTCGGCGCTCGCGTCGGGAATCGCGCCGCAGTTCGGGGTCGTCACCCGCGTCGCCCACGGCTTCACGGTTCCGATCGCGAACGCGGATGCCGGCGCCACCTACACGGTGACCACCACCGCCGGCACCGCGACCGTCGTCGACGGTGTGGTCATCGTCGTCGGCCTGCAGCCCGGCGAGTCGGCCGAGGTCGCCGTCACGGCGTCGAAGATCGGTTCCACGTCGGCGCAGGCCGCGATCACCGGATCGGCCCTCGCGGCGGGCGTCGCCCCGCAGCTCGGTGACCCGACCCGCACTCCGGACGGCTTCACGGTGTCGATCGAGAACGTGGATGCCGGTGCCGCCTACACGGTCTCCACCACCGCCGGCACGGCCACCGTCATCGACGGCGTCGTCACGGTCACCGGTCTCGAGCCGGGCCAGTCGGCGCAGGTCACCGTCACGGCTGCGGCGCCCGGCGCGACCACCGCCAGCACGTCCGTCACCGCCGCGGCGCTCGTGAGCGGAGCTGCACCGCAATTCGGTGCGATCACGCGCACGGCGACCGGTTTCGCGGTGCAGCTCGTCTCCGTCGATCCCGACGCCGACTACGCGGTGTCGACCACCGCCGGCAGGGTCGCCATCATCGACGGCCTCGTCGTGGTGACCGGCTTGCAGCCGGGCCAGTCGGCTCGCGTGACGGTCACCGTCTCCAAGGCCGGTTCCACCACCGTCACCGACGCCGTGACCGCTTCGGCGCTCGACGCCGGTATCGCTCCGCGACTGGGCGAGCCGGCCGGCACCGCCGACGGCTTCACGGTTTCGATCGAGAACGTGGATGCCGGAGCGGTCTACACGGCCACCTCCTCCCGTGGTGTCGCGACCGTCGTCGACGGTGTCGTGGTGGTTGCGGGCCTGGAGCCCGGCCAGTCGGCGGAGGTCACCGTCTCGGTCACCAAGGTCGGCAGCACGCGTGCCAGCGCCAGCGTCACCGGAGCCGCGCTCGTGCCGGGCACGACGCCCGAGACCGGTACCGTGACCCGCTCGGCGTCCGGGTTCAGCTTCACGATCGACGACCTCGACCCCGACGCGACGTACACGGTGACCACCACGGCCGGAACCGCGGTCATCGTCGACGGACGCGTCGTGGTGACCGGGCTGCGACCGGGGGAGACCGCCGTGGTCACCCTCACCGGCACGAAGGACGGTGCCACCACCACGACCGTCACGGTCAGCGGTGCGGCCCTCGCCCGCGGGGTACGACCGGAGCTCGGTGAGGTCACCCGCACGGCCGACGGCTTCACGGTTCCGATCACGAACTACGACCCCGACGTGACCTACACGGTCGTCTCCTCGGCGGGCACCGCGACGATCGGCGCCGGGGCTCCACTGCGACGCGCGGCCGCGACGGCCGCGTTCGGTGGAGCGGACATCGTGACGGTCACGGGCCTGCGCCCCGGTCAGTCGGCGCTCATCACGGTGACCGCCTCCGCCACCGGTGCGACCTCGGCCGCGGCCGGCACCAACGGCACCGCGCTCGACCCCGGCATCCCGGCCGAGTTCGGAAAGCCCACGGTCGATGGCGACTCGATCACGGTGCTCATCACCGACTATGACCCGACCGCGGAGTACGTGGTGACCACGAGCGCCGGCACGGTGACCCGCGTGGGTGCCTACCTGATCGTCACCGGTCTCGAGCCGGGCGAGTCGGCGGTGCTGAGCGTGGTCGTCTACCGCGACGGTGCCGTGGAAGCCGAGTCGAGCCTCACAGTGACCGCGCCCAAGAGCACGGATCCGGGTGACGGCGACGGCGGCACCGACAACGGCGGCACCGACAACGGTGACACGGAGGGCGAGGGCCAAGGCGGCACGGACGGCGGCCTCGCCGGCACCGGAGGTGACTCCAGCGCGCTGCTGCTGTGGGCCGCGCTCGGCGTGCTCACGATCGGTGCCGGTGGAACGGTCATCGCGGTCGGCGCACGGCGCCGGAAGCGGGCCGAACAGGAGTGAGATCACGGGTCGGATCGCGGTTATCGACGCGATCCGACCCGTGATATCCTCGGGAAGTTGATTGCACGCATGCGTGCACTCGCGCGAGTGGCGGAATAGGCAGACGCGCTGGCTTCAGGTGCCAGTGCCCGAAAGGGCGTGGGGGTTCAACTCCCCCCTCGCGCACAGGGGTGTTTCAGGGAATTTGACTGAGACGCTTCAGCATATTGAAGAAGAAGGGCTCGACCTGGGTGACCAGGCCGGGCCCCTTCTTCTATTTCAGAGCCGTTGTGGTCGCGTGGGACGCATTCGGTGACGCTAGGGCGATGTCGGGGAACGACGAGTAGCCCCTTTCGGGGCTGTGGCGGGTGAACTGTTCGGTTGCGAGCGGTGGTGAGGGTCAGCCTGGTGGGGCGAGGTCCCGCGTGTTGCTCGGAAGGATGGGGAGCCGCTGTCCGCGCGCGTCGGTACGACGTCGGCTGCGAGTGCTTGGCGTGGCAATACTGAACTCGTCGCGGAGTGCTGAGACGAGGCGTCGGATGTTCGCAGCGACGCAGGCGAGCGCGTTGGCGAGGAACTGCACGGCGTAGCCGCGGGCGGTGCGCTTCTTGGGCTCGCTGAGGTCGGTGAAGCGCACGTCCTTGAGGTGCTTGTTGGCTGACTCGACCTGGTTGCGCTGGCCGTAGGTGCGGGGGTAGCAACCAGGTGACGTCGGATATGCGGATGGCGGCGCCTGGGTGCGCGTTCTGGAGCGGCCGTAGCCGCTGCCGGGCTGACCGGCCGCCCAGGCGAGGGCCCTACGGTGCCGCTCGCAGGATCTCGAGCGCCAACCGGATCTCGTCGACGAGCGCGCCGGTGTCGCTATTGGCGTCGGCGGCGAAGCCCACCTCGTCAGACTCGAGGGGCTCGAGCGCGTTCTCCTGCGATGTCGCAAGCGAGAGAGGCATGAAATGGCCCTCGCGCTCACCGGCCCTGCGCAGGACGAGCGCCCGGTCGGCCCGCAGATGCACGAAGACGGCATCCGGTGCCTCTCGACGGATGAGGTCTCGGTACCGACGCCTCAGCGCTGAGCAGGCGATCACCGCACCGTCCGGCGCCTGCTGGAGTGCGCGGCCGCACGACCTGAGCCAGGGCGCACGGTCGTCGTCGTCGAGAGGCATACCGGATGCCATCTTGGCGATGGCCTCGGGCGCGTGCAGATCGTCGCCGTCTATGAAGGGAAGCGCCAACTCCGAGGCGAGCAAAGTACCGACCGTTGTCTTGCCCACGGCGGAGACGCCCATGACCACCACGCGGTGCTTCCGAACCGGGGTCACGCGAGAGGTCCGCCGAAGAACGCAGGGAAGGTGCGCATCCATTCGACGTAGTCGGCGGCGGCACGATCGAGTGGGTAGCGGCCGGCGAAGCCGAGTTCGCCGAGCCTGGTGAGGGACATGGGAGCGTTGTCGGCGAACAGCACGACGTTCGCCGCGGCGGGATCGATGCGGAAGTCCACATCGAGATGCCTGCTGAGGGCGCGGCACCAGTCGGCGACCGACCACACATGGGGGGTGCTGACGTTGACGATCGCGTCCGGGAGTCGCGCGACCTCCACCGCGGCGGCGACGGCCTCTCCCACGTCCCGGGTGTAGATCCACGCTTTGCGCCCCTCGCGGGGCAGCACGATCTCCTGCCCCGCGATGGCCATCGTCAGCACCTGGAACGGGGCGCTCATCTGTCCGCGGTGCGCCGTGGGGTGCTCCCAGGGCCCGAAGACATCGCCGAGCCGCAGGCTCGCCATCTCCAGCCCGTGGAGGCGGGCGACTCGAAGAGCTGCCTGCTCGCCGGCGAGCTTGGAGATCTCGTACAGCGACTCGGGCCTCTCCTGGTGCGTCTCCTCGACCAGGATGTCGTCGCCGGCTGTCTCGGCTCCATAGGCGGCGACCGATCCGAGATGGATCAATCGGCGCACGGGAGCGTGTGCCCGCGCGGCCTGGGTGACCATCGCGACGCGGACCGGCGCCTCGACGTTGATCCGCATGGTGGCCTCGGGCCGGCTCCGCTCGTCGGCGGCCGTCGGTGTGAGTGCGGCGCCGTGGATCACGGTCTGCGGGCGGTGATCGAGGATCACGGCCATGAGGGCCTCGGAGTCCAGGACGTCCCCGCGGACGAAGACGTACCGTCCGGGAAGCTCGCCCATCGCGGCGGCGGCGATCGGCGGCGGTGGCTCGAGTGCGTACCCGATGACGTCGTGGCCGCGGGCGAGCAGCGCTTCGGAGACCGCCAGGCCGACCGTGCCGGTCGCACCGGTCAGCAGGACCGTGGACGCCCCCATCAGTACCCCTTCGCCAGATCGATGACACCGAGCAGCGGCTGGCCGGATCGGTAGCGACGGAGGTTCTCCCGGATGCGGTCGGCGAGCAGAGGGATGCTCATCGCCGGCGTGTTCGCCGTGTGCGGAGTGATGAGCGCTCGCGGGTGCATCCAGAGGGGATGCCCCGCGGTCAGCGGCTCCGGGTCGGTGACGTCGAGCCCGGCACCGCGGATGCGTCCGGCATCCAGAGCTTCCACGAGGTCGTCGGTCACGACGAGCTCGCCGCGACCGACGTTGACGAGGATCGCCTCGGGCGACATCGCGTCGAGTGCCGCGCGGTCGATCAGTCCTGTGGTCTCGGGTGACACTGGTGCGGCGAGCACGACGATGTCGGACGCCGGGAGGGCATCCCGCAGCTCGTGGGGACGGATCGTGTGGTCGGCGAAGTCGGCGGGTGCTCCGCCCGCGCGGCACACGGTCACGGTCGAATCGAACAGCCGCAGAAGTCGGCAGAGATCGCGCGCGATGCCGCCGGCGCCGACGATGAGAGTCCGTGCGCCCTGGATGGAGATGCCCGACTGCGGTGCCCAGGAGGTCGCGCGGGCGCGCTCGGGGAGCTCCCGTGCGATGGCGAGGATGAGGCCCAGCGCGTGCTCCGCCACGGGGCGGCCGTAGGCGCCCTTCGCCGAGGTCCAGAGCAGTCGCTCGTCGAACGCTCCGGCGCGGGCGAAGTTCTCCACGCCGGCGGAGGGGAGTTGTACCCACCGGAGGGATGGACGTTCCGAGATCGCTGCGGTGAGCAGGTCAGGATCTCCGTGACGAGACCAGACGAGCACTTCGGCGCGCTGGTCCGTGAGCGCACCGCCGGCTTCATGGATCGCGGCGGCATACTCGGGCACGTCGTCCGGCAGCAGTTCTACGAGTGGCGCTGCGTCGGTTCCGGTCTCGGCCACGTTCACCACCAGCCCGTGTCGATACGACGCTTCACGAGGCGGCCGTCGAGTCCGCCCGTGTACTCGCCCCCCTCGGCGACGACCCGTCCGCCCGAGACGGTCAGCGTGACCGCCCCGATGCCTTCCTGGCCGTCGTAGATGTCGTAGTCGCTGCCCCAGTGGTCCGGGGTGGCCCGCCAGGATCGGTCGGGGTCGAGGACGATGAGGTCTGCGTCCGCCCCTACGCGGATCAGACCCTTCCGCGGGTAGAGGCCGAACGTCTTCGCCGGCTCCGTCGCCATGACCCGCGCGAACTGCGTCGGTGTCAAGCGGTGGTTCGCCGCGGCATCCGACCAGACGGTGGGCACGCGGCGGTCGATGCCGGGAGCCCCCGCCGGCATAAGTCGGAAGTCTTCCAGTCCCGGACGCTTCTGTTCGAGCGAGTAGGCGCAGTGGTCGGACCCGACCGCGTGGAGCTCACCTCGACCGAGCGCCCGCCAGAGAGCGTCGCGGTCTGTCTCGGCCCGAAGTGGCGGGGTGATGACGTACTTCCATCCGTCCGGACCGCGGTACATGTCTTCGGTGAAGTGCAGATAGTGCGTGCACGTCTCGGCGCGCACGGCGACTCCGAGGGAACGGGCGTGGGCGATCGCCGCGACACCCTGCGCCCCCGACACGTGGAACACGAAGAGGGGGGAGCCCAGCTCGTGGGCGTACGTGACGGCGCGCCCGATCGCGGACACCTCGGCCAGCTGCGGTCGGGAGCCCGGGAAGGTGGAGGCGTCTGTGGAGCCGGCGCGCGCCACGGCGTCCGTGACGTGCTCGACGAGCTCGTGGTCCTCGGCGTGGAAGCCAGGAAGCCCGCCGGCGCCTGCGATCGTCTTCATCGCGTCGTAGATCTGACCGTCGGTCAGTCGCATCTCCTCGAAGGTCGTATAGATCTTGAAGGAGCTCAGCCCGAGCGCGATGAGCCGGGGGATATCCGCGAGGGTGTGCTCGTCGGCGTCCGTGAGGATCGGGTGGAAGCCGTAGTCGATGGCGCACCGGCCTTCGGCGGCCCGCAGACGTGCGAGCGCGGCCGCGAGGTGGTCGCCGTGAGACGGCGGCACGAAGTCGAGGACGGTCGTCGTGCCGGAGATCGCCGCCTGTCGGGTGGCGGTCTCGAAGCTGTCGAGGCTGTGGTCGTCCGATCCCACGGGGTACTCGATGTGCGTATGCGTATCGATGCTCCCCGGCAGCACGAAGTGGTCGCCGGCATCGACGACGCGTCGTCCGGACAACGTGCCGTGTCCCGCGATCACGGCGATCCGACCCTCCGCGATTCCGACGTCCAGGGCGTCGATCGTGTCTTCGCGCACGACGCGCTCGCTGCGTATGACCAGGTCGAGGTTCGGCATTCGCATCCCTTCTCAGATTTCAGCCATGTTACTCGAATGCGACGAATGTTCGTCAAACTTGATAAACCCACGTTGAGTCTGGCAAAGTGTCCATCCGAAAGGAGAACGAGGATGTGCCCCACCGCCACGCCGACCGCGAACGTCGCCGATCTGCTCGCCAAGACGGCTCTGTCTGCGCTCGAGCAGCAGCTGCTGGAGATCCTGGTCGACAGCTCGGCACCGGTCGGAGCCTGGGTCGCTCGCGACCACCTCCGTGAGCGGGGTCACGACGTCAGCTCGGCGAGCGTGTCCCGGCTGCTGTCGCGGCTGGACTCCCTCGGACTGACCGAGCCGGCCGACGGAAAGGGCCGGGTCGTCACGGCCACCGGCCGCCGCCTCGGCGAGTACGCCCGCGATGCGCGGGCGCGCAACTCGGCTCATGAGCAGGCGCTCCAGATCCAGACGATCGACCAGGTCCTCGACCTGCTCCGCGCACGCCGAGCGATCGAGAGCGAGGCGGCCCGCGCCGCCGCGGGACGCTGCGTCTCCGCCCAGCTCGCCCCCCTGAGGCAGCTGGTGGGCGACCACCGCGCTCAGCTGGCGCGCGAGGGCATCGCCCGTGCCCACGCCATGTCGTTCCACCGGGAGCTGTGCCGTCTGTCCGGCAACCCCCTGCTGATCGCGATGAGCGACACAGTCCTGAGCGAGCGGCTCGAGTACCTCGAACGCGTGCTGGACGTCGTGACCTCCGGCCACGACTCCTTCCAGCACTCCGTGGACGACCACGAGAGCATCCTCCACGCCGTCGAGTCCGGCGAGAGCGAGCGGGCTTTCGAGGTCATGCACGCGCATCTGTCCCGCCTGATCCAAGAGGTGGAGGAGTTCGCCGAGAGTGACAGCGCGCGCGCCTTCTCCAGCGTCCTCGGGCTGGCGACTCCTTGATCCCGTCCGCAGCAATGAAAGGAAACAACATGCGGCAGCACAAGTACGGAGACCCCGAGCTCACCGAGCAGTACCGTCAGGCCGGGTTCGGCGGACGCGTCGGCTGGGGCAAGAAGCCTGCACTGGTCGTCATCGACATGGCCGGTGCGTGGACGAGCAGCGACGAGATGATCGGCTCCGACCTCTCCTCGGTCACGGACTCGGTCAGGTCCCTCCTGGAGGTCTTCCGCGAGAAGAACCTGCCGCGCTACTTCACGACGATGGCGTATGACGAGACGATGACTGACGTCGGCGCGGTGGCGGCGAAGAAGACCCCGCACCTGCTCGAGATGACACGGGGCTCCGAGCGCGTCCAGCTCATCCCGGAACTGGAGCGACGGGCGGACGAGCCCCTCATCGAGAAGCCCCGCGCGTCGTCGTTCTTCAACACCAACCTGGTCTCGCTGCTCATCTCGGAGGGCGTGGACACGATCGTCGTCACGGGCTGCTCCACGAGCGGATGCGTGCGGGCCACCAGCGAGAGCGGCGTGGACTTCAACTTCCACGTCATCGTCCCGCAGGAGGCCGTCGGCGACCGTTCGGAGAGTGCGCACTGGGCGGCTCTCTTCGACATCGACAACCGGTATGGGGATGTCGTGCCTCTGGAAGACGCGCTGCAGCACCTGCACGCCCTCCCGGCGGTCGACTGACCGGAACGAGAAGGAGGAAGACGGTGGCACCCGCGCTGGAGCTTCGCAACATCACGGTCAAGTACGGAGCGATCTCGGCTCTCACGTCGGTCGACTTCCACGTCGACGCCGGGGAGGTGGTCGCGCTCGTGGGAGACAACGGCGCCGGGAAATCGACGCTGGTCAAGGTCATGTCGGGACTGCGGCGCCCGGAGGAGGGTGCGATCCTCGTGAACGGCGAGGAGGTCTCATTCGCATCGCCGAAGGATGCCGCTCGTCGCGGTGTCGCCACCGTCTTCCAGGATCTGGCTCTGTGCGACGACATCGACGTGGTCGGCAACCTCTTCCTCGGAAGGGAGCTGCGGTCGCGGACCGGTGCGCTCGCCGAGGAGCGGATGGAGGCTCGGGCCGCCGAGCTGCTCTCCTCGCTGAACGTCACGACTCTCAAGAGCCTGCGGGCGAAGGTGTCGCGTCTGTCGGGGGGCCAGCGCCAGTCCATCGCCGTGGCACGCTCCCTCATCGGAGACCCTCACGTGGTGCTGCTGGACGAGCCGACCGCGGCTCTCGGCGTCGCGCAGACCGCGGAGGTGCTCGCGCTGGTCGATCGTCTGCGCGGCAAGAACATCGGCGTCGTGCTCATCTCCCACAACATGCAGGACGTGCTCTCGGTCGCCGATCGGGTGCACGTCCTGCGCCTGGGCCGGGGCAACGGGGAGTTCGACGCGCGTCACACCACTCCGGATCAGCTGATCGCCGCCATCACCGGTGCGTCGATCCACGAGAACCAGCGATAGGGAGATCCTGCGATGACAACTACGACGCCGTCCGTGCCGACGACGACCGCTGTGCTGACCGCGTTCAAGCGTCCGTCGGGCAGTGACCCCGGCGTGAAGACCGTCCTGATCGGCATCGCCGTCCTCTGGATCATCCTCACGATCCTGAACCCTCGTTTCCTCACACCGGACAACCTCGTGAACCTCCTGCTGCAGATCGCGGCGGTGGCCACGATCGCGATGGGCGCCGTCATGGTGCTGCTGCTCGGAGAGATCGACCTGTCGCTCGGTTCGGTCAGCGGATTCACGGCGGCCATCATGGCGACCCTGAACGTGAACGCCGGGATGCCGGCTCTCGCCGCGATCGCCGTCGCCGTCCTTGCCGGGGCCGTGGTCGGCGCATTGCAGGGACTGATCTTCACGAGACTCGGAGTCCCGTCGTTCGTGGTCACGCTCGGCGGACTGCTCGCGTGGCAGGGCGCCCACCTGTCCGTCCTCGGGCAGAGCGGCAACATCAACATCACCGACTCCACGATCATCGGCATCACCGGCACGTACCTGCCGACGCCCGTGTCCCTCGTGCTCGCCGCGGTCCTGTGCGTGGCCGTCTTCGTCGGCGCCGTGCGACGGCGTCAGCGGCGCATCGCCGGCGGTCTGCAGCACACGTCGTTCGCCGCGAGCATGGTCCAGCCCGCCCTCATCGCCGTCGCGGTGATCGGCGCGCTCGCCGTGCTGCTGTCCAGCAGGGGCGTGCCGACGGTCGTCCTGGTCGTGCTGGTCATCTGTGCCGTGCTCGACCTCTTCCTTCGTCGCACCCGCACGGGCCGTCACGTCTACGCAGTGGGGTCCAACGCAGAGGCCGCGCGGCGGGTCGGGATCAACGTCACCGGCATCCGCGTGCTCGCATTCACGCTGTCGGCGAGCCTCGCCGCCTTCGGTGGGGTGCTTGCTGCATCGCGTCTGTTCGCGGTCAACTCCTCATCGGGCGGGAGTGACCTACTGCTTCTGGCGATCGCGAGTGCTGTCATCGGCGGGGTGAGCCTGTTCGGCGGCGTGGGCTCCGTCTGGTACGCGCTGCTGGGCGCAGTGCTGGTCGGATCGATCGCAAACGGCATGAACCTCCTGTCGATCCCCGCCTCCATCCGCTTCATCGTCACCGGCGCGGTGCTCGTGATCGCGGTCGCGATCGACGCGCTCGCGCGCAAGAGAGCTGTCCTCAAGGGATAGAGGCGTACGCCCGGTACGCCGAGTGCAGTGCCTACCAATAAGAAGGAGAACGTTATGAAGCTCACAGCAAGCACCTCGCGAGTGCGATTGGCCGCGGCGTCCGTCGCTGCTCTCGCTCTCACCCTCACCGGCTGCGCATCGACGGGTGACGACGAAACCGTCAAAGTCGCACTGCTCCTGCCTGACACGATCACGCCGCGCTACGAGAACTACGACCGGCCCTACTTTGAGGAGGGGCTGAAGACGACCTGCGCGGACTGCGTCTTCCTCTACAACAACGCCGACAGCGATGCCTCCGTCCAGCGCCAGCAGGCCGAAGACGTGGTCACCAACGGGGCGGGCGCGATCGTGATCAACCCCGTCGACAGTGACGCCGCCGCAGCCATCGCCCAGACCGCGGCGGACGCATCGGTCCCGCTGATCTCGATCGGGCGACTCGTCCAGAACGCCGACATCGCGTGGTCGGTGACCATGGACGTCGCCGAGGCGGGACGGCTGAAGGCGCAGGCGCTCGTCGACGCGCTGAAGGCGAACGGCACGCCCACCGGTCCCATCGTGATGATCAACGGCGCGCCGGGCGATACCGACGACGCTCAGATGAAGGCGGCTGCCAAGGAGGTCTTCGAGGGCTCCGGTGTCGAGATCGCGATGGAGTACGACACCCCGGACTGGGACCCGAGCAAAGCCCAGGAGCAGATGGACCAGGCGATCACGAGCCTCGGTCGTGACGGGTTCACGGGCGTGTACTCGAGCAACGACGGCATGGCCGGCGGAGCGATCGCGGCCATGAAGTCCGCCGGTATCGATCCGTCGACGCGACCGATCACCGGGCTCGACGCCGACGTCGCGGCGCTCCAGCGCATCATCGCGGGCGATCAGTACATGACGGTGTTCCAGGACATCCACGACATGGCCTTCAAGGCGGCGGAGATCGCCGTGATCTTGGCCTCGGGGGAGGAGCCCGGCTCCGAATACGCCGCCACGACGGTCAACAACGGCAAGGTCGACGTGCCCACATACCTGTACCGGATCAGCGCGATCACGCAGGACAACATCAACGACGAGCTCTTCACGACGGGGTTCGTCTCGGCGACGGACGTGTGCACCGCCGACTTCGCCGACGCGTGCGAGGCTCTCGGCATCGACTTCTGATCCCACCCCGGGGCGGCCGGCTCGTTCCGGCCGCCCCTTCCCCAAGAAAGGACGTCCCATGGAACTCCTCACCCACGTCCCCGCCGGCCCGCCCCCCGGCGGCGCCTACTCGCCGGCGGTCCTGCACGAAGGCGTCGTCATGACGGCCGGTCATACGGGGACTGACCCCTCCACCGGAGCCGTCTCAGCCGATCTCGTCGCCCAGATCCATCTCGCCATCGACAACCTGGAGCGGACCCTGGCGGCTGCCGGCTCCGACCTCGGCAATGTGCTGAAGACGACCTGCTACCTCGTCGACGTCGCCCGCTTCGAAGAGTTCGACGCCGTGTACGCCGAGCGATTCGGAGACCATCGGCCCGCACGAAGCACCGTCGGGGTGCAGCTCGCCGGCCCGCTGCTGTTCGAGATCGAGGCGGTCGCCCTCGTCGGGTCGCGGAGATGACCGGGACCGTTCTCGTCACCGGCGGCGCCTCTGGCATCGGTCTCGCGGCCGTGCGCGGACTGGTCGGGTCGGGCCACGACGTGTGCGTGCTCGACCGCGCGGAGGCGCCGGCCGAGTGGCGCGATCACGACCGGATCTCCTTCGTCTCGGGTGATGTGACTGACCCCGCCGCCGTCGCAGCCGCGGCTACGCAGGCGGAGCGACTCGGTCCGCTCACGGGAGTGCTCGCCTCGGCGGGGATCGCCGTACCGGGAACCGTCGAGTCCATCTCGGCGGCCGACTGGCATCGCTCGCTCGCAGTGAACCTCACTGCCGTCTTCCTCCTGGCCCAGGAGACGATGCCGCGCCTCCGTGCCGCGGGAGGCGGCTCGTTCGTCGCCGTCGCCTCCCAGCACGGCCTGGTAGGGGATCCGGCGAACGCCGCCTACTGCGCGGCGAAGGCGGGTGTGATCAACCTGATGCGATGCCTCGCGCTCGATCACGCCGGCGACGGCATCCGCGCGAACGCCGTGTGCCCGGGGCCTGTGGAGACGCCGATGACCCAGCGCAATCTGGCACGACTGGGGATCTCCAGCGACGCGGTGAGCGACCGCGTCCCTCTGAGACGCCTCGCGACCGCGGACGAGATCGCCGCCGCGTGCCTCTATCTGCTGGGGCCGGACTCCGGCTACGTGACCGGAAGCAGTCTGGTCATCGACGGCGGCTACACGGCCGGCTGAAACGAGAGGAACACCCACATGAGTCAGCGCATCGTCGACCTGACCCTGACCATCCGCGACAACATGCCCGTGCAGGACGCCTTCCAGCGTCCGGTCTATGTCACGCTGCAGACCCACGAGAGCAGCCGCGCATTCGGCGCCGGCACGGAGGAGGATCCCCACACCTCCTCCTGGAAGTATCTGGGGATCGTGGAGCACACCGGCACTCACGTCGACGCGTTCTTCCACATGAACCCGAACGGTGCGACGATCGACCGGATGCCGATAGACATGTTCTTCGGCAAGGCTGTCTGTCTGGATCTCACCCATGTCCCCGATCTGGGCGAGATCACCGTGAGTGATCTGGAGGCCGCGGAGCGGGCGTCAGGCGTCTCGATCGACGGTCACATCGTGCTGCTGCACACGGGGTTCCACAACCGCCACTACCCGAAACAGGAGCTGTTCGACCTGAATCCCGGCCTGACCGCGGAGGCCACGCACTGGCTGGCCGACCACGGCTCGATCGTGCACGGCATCGAGGGGCCCTCGACCGACACCATGAGCACGAACCTCTTTCCGAGTCACCGGGTGTGCCGGGACCGCGGCATCACCCATTACGAATGGCTGGTGAACCTGGAGGAGCTGGTCGGAGCGGGAGAGTTCACGTTCTTCGGTGTGCCGCTGCTCCTGGACGAAGGGACAGGCTCGCCGGTCCGCGCCTTCGCGCTGCTCGAAGGGTGACCGCGGTGGCGGTCCACCACCTGGAACTCGGCCCCGGCACGACTCGCGGCTCGTTCGATCGCGAGCTCGAGCCGGTGCTCACGGTGGACTCCGGCGATTCGGTGACCTGCCGGCTTCTCGACGGAGACTGGCTGACCGAGTCGATCACCGGCCCGCCCGCACGGCACGGAGTCGAGGTGCCGTGGCGCCGACCGCTGCTCGACGACGGCCACGCGATGGTCGGGCCTATCGCCGTGCGCGGCGCGAGGCCCGGGATGACCCTGCGTATCGGCATCGATGAGGTCGTCCCTGCCGACTGGGGGTGGAGCCGCTCCGGTGGGCGCCCAGTCGAGCATGATCGGGAACTCGGGATCGATGACGACGGCGTCCACTATCTGCGGTGGGATCTGGTGTCAGCCGACGGCGCGGCAACGAGCAACGAGGGTCACAGGGTACGCATGCGTCCCTTCCTCGGGCTGATCGGCCTGGCGCCCGGTGAGCCTGGGCGACACTCCACGCATCCTCCGCGTCGAACGGGTGGCAACATCGACTGCAGGGAGCTCGTGGCAGGATCCGAGTTGTATCTCCCGGTAGAAGTGGAGGGAGCGTTCCTCTTCCTTGGAGACGGTCACGCCGCCCAGGGCGACGGCGAGGTCGGCGGCACCGCGATCGAATGCCCGATGGATCGTGTCCGCGTGACAGTGGAGCTCCTCCCGGAACTGTCCATCCCTGGTCCGCGAGCGCGAACCGAGGAGGGCTGGGTCGTGTTCGGCTTCGCACCCACCCTCGACGAGGCGGCGTTCGCCGCTCTCCGCGGCATGGGCACACTCATGTCGGAGCTCTACGGCTTCGGGCGCAAGGAGGCGATGAACCTGGCGGGCGCAGTGGTGGACCTGCGGGTGACCCAGCTCGTCAACGGGGTGAAGGGCGTGCATGCCGTCCTTCCGCATGACGCGCTCCAGGGCAGTGCGGTGAAGGCGGTGCGCCGATCAGCGGTCGCTGGCGTGCGTGCGCTGTGAGACCAGTTCCAGCAGCCCGTTGAATGCCGGAGCCCGTTCCGTCGTCCGGTAGGTGGCGACCTCGTCAATGAGGCGTGAGAGGTGGGCCTCCATGGCAGCCGCGGCCGAGTCGCCGTCGCCCGCACGCAGAGCGTCGATGATGAGCTGATGCTCGGTGATCGCGGATGGAAAACTCGGAAGTCCGACCGTGATGAGATCGAGGACGTGTTCAAGGTAGTCGAGGTTCTCGTGCAGGATGGTCTCGCTCATCGCGATCAGGAGGTCATTGTCGGAGAGGCGTGAGATCAGGCGATGGAAGGTCATTGCCGGTTCTCGGGTGTCGCCGCTGGAAACCAGTTTGCGCTGGCGGTCTAGAAGCAGTTCGAGCTCCCGCAGGTCGTCTGGGGTGACCTTCGCGGCGGCTGCCCGGCAGCTCTCGCTCTCGACCGCACGGCGGGCACAGAGCAGATCATGCACCTGATCCACATCGCTGATCTCGAGGGCCTGAGCATACGCGATGTCGCGGCGACGGCTTTCTTCCTGTGTCGTGACGAAGCGTCGGCCGGCCGTGGTCAGCACGCGACCCTTCGCTCCCGCCTTCACGGTCCAGCCCTCTGCGTCGAACCTCGCCAGCATCCGCGAGATGCTCGCCTCGCTCAGCTGGTGACCCGACTCGTGGAGTCGCTGGTAGATGACGCGGGCGCCGACAGGGAAGGCGGAGGTGGCGAGGATCGCGAGGATCGCATTGCCGAGGTCGGTGACGGCGCGCGGATTGGCGATCGGCGCATCGCTGTCCTTCGTCGCTGCCACCGTTCTCCCTGTCGAGCGCTCGAGCGTACGCGCTCTCGTAGGCAATAGTACTGTCCTCGCGAACCGCCTTGTCGGTGTGGCCGCCTAGGTGTGCTGCCCAGGCAGGTTGGTCAATCTGCTGATGGGTGGGTGGCTCCCGATCGCGGTGTGGGGCCTGTGGTGATTGTAGGAGTGTAGCCAGGCCTGGAGCGCGTTGCGGCGGGCTGATTCGGAGTTGTCGTGCCGGGAGTAGGCCCCACCCTCGGCGAGGGTGCGGTGGAAGCGTTCGATCTTGCCGTTGGTTTGCGGCCGGTAGGGGCGGGTGCGCTTGGGGCGGACGCTGAGTTCGGCGTAGGCGTCGCGCCAGGCGAAGGACCGGTAGGCGGAACCGTTGTCGGAGAGGACGCGTTCGACGGTGACGCCGCGGGCGGCGAACCAGCCGACCGCTCGGCGTAAAACAGCGGCGCGGCCAAGGGCATCCGGCATTCGCTGGTTGCCCTCCTCGGTCGCGGCGTAGGCCTCGGCGTCATCAGCGACGGCGAACTGGCCCACGGCGCTTTCAGCAGCGCGACCGAGTGGGGCCACACCAAGATCCGCTTCGACGGCGAGCCCTGCCGCTGCGGTGACCGCGGATGCGTGGAGTCCTACGTCGGAGCCGACGCCATCCTGGGCGCCTGGCGCGCCGCGGGCGGCGCGTTCGAGGGGAGTGGATGGACGGCGCTCGGCCGTCTTCTCGACGCCGCCGACGCTGGCGACCTCGTGGCGACGCGAGTGGTGGCCGATGCCGTCGCCGCGCTGGGTGCGGCGCTGGCAAGCATGGTCAACCTGCTCAATCCGCAGCGCATCGTGGTCGGAGGATGGGTGGGGCTGCGCCTCATGGAGAGTCGGGCCGACGAGGTGCTCGCAGCAACGCGGGAGCGCAGCCTCCGCCGCTTCGCCGGGCAGTTCGACCTGGTACCGGCCTCCTTTGGTGGCGACACGGTCGCGCTCGGCTCGGCGCTCCTGCCCATCGAGCAGCTGATCGCACAGGGCCGCAGCATCCGCCTCGATCCCATCGCCGAAGCGGGCTGACCCGCCCCGCCCGCGCGCCGCAGGAGTAGGCTGGCGCGCATGTCTGCTTTCCGTTCCCCGATGCCTGCTGGGCGTGAGGGGGTCGTCGGCGCGGTCATCGCCGACGGCAGAGGCGCACCGGCATCCGTTCACTCCGCCGGATGATCCGGCGTCGCGTCGACACTCGTCCGCGACCTTCCCGCGCCGCCGAGCCCCTCCGCGGCTCCCGCGCCGCATCCTCGTGAACTCCGCCGTTCCGGCGACCCTCTCTGCAAGGACCCTTCATGCTTCCTCTGACCGAATCCACCATCCGCGCCTCGTTCGTCAACGTCTCGCTGCGCGAACGCAAAGCCCTCGTCGTGCCCAGCGACATCGCCCAGACCGACTGGGACCGCCTCGACTATTTCGGATGGCGCGATCACCGAAGCCCCTTGCTGGGCTTCATCGTCGCGGTGATCGACGGAGAACCCGTCGGCCTGCAGCTGCGCCAGGCCGAGGCCCCGACTCGTTCGCGCCCGCAGTGCTCCTGGTGCTCCGACGTCACGCTTCCCAACGACGTGGTCTTCTTCACCGCGCGCCGCACAGGCAAGGCCGGGCGGGCCGGGGATGCCGTGGGCACGCTGCTCTGTGCCGGTTTCGAGTGCTCTCGCAACGCGCGGCGCCTCGATCCGCCGGCCTATCTGGGCCACGACGCCGCCGGCGCCCGCGACCGACGCGTCGAGGCGCTGCGGCAGCACGTCGACAGCTTCTTCCGCGACGTGCGCGACGGGGAGTGAGAGCCGGCGACTCAGGCGTAGCCGTGGATGCGGCGCAGCGCGAGCTCGGCGCCGTCGCCGTCGCGTGCCGCCACGCAGTCGCGCAGTGCCACGTATTGGTCGACCCGAGCGATGGGACCCGTGAGGAACGGGCTCCAGCCGCGGAGGTTGCGCCGGATGGCGAACGCCGCCTCGCGCATCATTCCGATGAACACCGCGTTGCCGGTGGCATGGGTGACGCGGGTGAACATCTGCGTGGACGAATCGAACAGTCCCGGGATGTCGCCCGCACGGGAGGCGCGGACCACGGCGTCGGCATCGACGCGGATGGCATCGAGCTCGCCGTCCGAACACCTCGGCAGCGCCATACGCAACGCCGTGCCCATGAAGTGCGCCGTCATTTCGGCGGTCTGGTCGCGGACAGCCCCGTCGGGTGTCGACACGCGCGTGTAACGCCCCACGGCGACCTCGACGAGACCGAAGCGTTCCAGGCGCTGCAACGCCTCTCGAACCGGAGTGCGGGAGATGCCGAGCTGCTCGGCGAGCACGACATCTCGCAGGCGCTCGCCGGGCTGGAGCCGACCGTCGAGGATCGCTTCGCCGATGCACGAGTACACCTCGTCGCTGAGGATCGTCGCGGCGGACAGATCGAGGGGAGGCAAGGTCGGGCTCATTGCGGCAACAGTGTACGTCGCGCACCTGGAGGCCGCGCCGCGGTCCCACGATGTGCACGGAATCCTTCACGGCGAATTCTCATGAACTCATCTCGTCGCCGTCGGAGCGCCGCAGTAAAGTGAGCGCGTCACGCTTCGCGTGATCTATCCGGGGGGATCCGTCGACGCCCGGGCGAGCGCTGTCTGCGTGACGCCCGGGCGTCGAATGGTTGTACGGCCGGGTTGCAACATTTGTGTCACCATCTGACGCCTTCCCGGGCACCGGCGGCGACCCTCCCGTTACCGTGGGTTCCGCCGGCGTGCATCCTTCGTCGGTGAAGAGCGCAGCAGGTAAGGCAATCCATGAGCAGCAGCGGTACCGTCAAGTGGTTCAACTCGGAGAAGGGCTTCGGCTTCATCGCTCCGGATGAGGGTGGGGCCGACGTGTTCGCCCACTACTCCGCGATCGACGCGAGCGGCTACCGCTCGCTCGAGGAGAACCAGCGGGTCGAGTTCGACATCGCCCAGGGCCCCAAGGGCCTGCAGGCGGAGAACATCCGCCCCATCTGATCTGATCGGTGCGTCCGGTCGGGGTGATCCCACGCCGGCCGGACGATCATCGCACCGACCCGCGACCGCCCGAGGCGAGGCGGTCGTAGTCCGCGAGGGCGACGGCATCCTCCGCGTGCCTGAGAGCGCGGCGGGCGGTGTCGAGCGCCTCGACAGGGTCGCCGGCCGAGCGGGCGGCGGCCAGTTCGTGCTGGGCTGCCGACAGACGCACCCGCGCATCGGCGCCGGCGTGAGCGGCCTTCTCCTCCGCGAGAGCGACGGCGGCCCGAGCGGCCGCCAGCGTGCCGGGGAGCGCGGTGCGGGCGCCACGGAGGCGCTGCTGGGCGGTGCGGGCATCGCCGAGCGCGAGGTCGAGCCGGGCGCGCACCCGCGCCACCTCGGTGATCGTCTGCACCGGACGGCGCGGGGCACGCGGTTCGAGAGCGTCGAGGGCATCGACGGCCGTGCGCATCTCACGGCCGAGGCGCTCGGCATCCTCGGGTTCGAGGTGCGCGCGCACGTCTTCGGCCTGCCGTATCGCCGCGCGGGCCGACGCGATCTCGGTGGGCGCCGCCTGCGCGGCGTCGGTCATCATGCGGTGGGCCTCCTCCAGACTGCGCGCGTTCGAGCGCGCTCGCCGGAGCGCGCGTTCGGCCGCGGACAGAGAGGTCAGGGCGGAGCGGGTGGGGTCGGCCGTGAGGGCCGCCGCATCCCCGAGGAGCTCGTCGGCCTCGTCGAGAGCCGTGGTCGCCACGCGGGCGAAGCGGCGTGCGCCCTCCACCTCGGACCCGTCGAATCTCTCGCTCAGCTCGCTGACGAGCGCATCGGCGTCACCGAGTTCGGCCCGGAGCGCCTCCGCGCGGGCGCGGGCCCGCTCCACCTGCTCGGCGGCACCGCGGTGCGCGCCCATCCATGCCGCATGCTCGTCCCGCGCGCGCCGGATGTGGGCGGAGGCGGCCTCGCTACGGCTGCGGATGCGCTGGGCAACGCGGCGCACCTCCTGCGGGTGGGCCTCGGGTCCGAGGTCGCGCAGCAGTGCGAAGGCGTCGTCGCGGGTGTGCTGCGCGGTCATCCGTGCGCGGCGCAGAGTCGGGGGAGCGGATCCGTCGTAGAGAGCTCCCGAGAGCTCCACCTCGAGATCGAGCTCCTCCACGGCATCGTCGAGCGCGACCAGTGCGATCCCTGCGGCGTCACGCTCGGACTGCGCCTCGGCCCGAGCCCGCGGACTGCGACGGGTGCGCCGCACACCCCAGAGAGCGCCGACCACGGCGAGAGCGGTGACCCCGAAGACGACCGCCGCGGGCACCGCCCAGCGCAGGATCTCCTCCAGGGTCTCGCTCACGCGTCGTCCTCGATCAGCAGCAGCCTGCGCAGCTGCGTCACGTCGTCGACCACCGCCTGAGCGCCCTCCGATTCGTGCGGCCAGCTGAAGCCCCACGTGACGAAGATCACCGGAACGCCGCGGGCCATGCCGCCCTCGACGTCGTGGTGCCGGTCGCCGATGAGCACGGGACGGCTGGTGTCGATCCCGGCCTCACCCAGGCGGCGCAGCGACTCCGCGATGATGTCAGCCTTGGTCGCGAGCGTCTTCTCGTCGGGTGTCGCGCCGACGATCGCCTGGAGGTGCGGGGCCAGCTCGAAGTGCTCCATGAGGGCGAGCACCTGGTTCTCCGGCTTCGAGCTCGCCGTTCCTTGGGGGATGCCGGCCGCGGCGATCTCGCCGATGAGCTCACCGACGCCGGGGTACAACCGGGCGCCGGTGGTGTAGCCGTCGGCCTTGCCGATTTGCCGGTAGTAGGCCACTGCCTCGGTGGCGCGCGCGGCGGTCATCCCGACATTCACTTGGAACGAGTCGTACATCGGCGGGCCGATCCAGTGCACGAGCTCTTCGCGGGTGGGCGGCGGGAAGCCGAAGTGCTCGAGGCAGAGGGTGAGCCGGCGCAGGATGCCTTCGGAGGCATCGACGATCGTGCCGTCCACGTCCCACAGGATGCAGCTGAACGGAGATCGATGTGTCATACCGCCAGCCTATCCAGCCCGGTGTGCCGCTCCTCTCCCGCGCGGAACCCACCCGTCCGCATCGAACCCATGCCCTCCCCGCGCGGGGAGGGCATGGGTTCGATGCGGACGGGTGGGTTCCGCGCGGGAGAGGAGCGGCACACCGGGCTGGATAGGCTGGCGGTATGACACATCGATCTCCGTTCAGCTGCATCCTGTGGGACGTGGACGGCACGATCGTCGATGCCTCCGAAGGCATCCTGCGCCGGCTCACCCTCTGCCTCGAGCACTTCGGCTTCCCGCCGCCCACCCGCGAAGAGCTCGTGCACTGGATCGGCCCGCCGATGTACGACTCGTTCCAAGTGAATGTCGGGATGACCGCCGCGCGCGCCACCGAGGCAGTGGCCTACTACCGGCAAATCGGCAAGGCCGACGGCTACACCACCGGCGCCCGGTTGTACCCCGGCGTCGGTGAGCTCATCGGCGAGATCGCCGCGGCCGGCATCCCCCAAGGAACGGCGAGCTCGAAGCCGGAGAACCAGGTGCTCGCCCTCATGGAGCACTTCGAGCTGGCCCCGCACCTCCAGGCGATCGTCGGCGCGACACCCGACGAGAAGACGCTCGCGACCAAGGCTGACATCATCGCGGAGTCGCTGCGCCGCCTGGGTGAGGCCGGGATCGACACCAGCCGTCCCGTGCTCATCGGCGACCGGCACCACGACGTCGAGGGCGGCATGGCCCGCGGCGTTCCGGTGATCTTCGTCACGTGGGGCTTCAGCTGGCCGCACGAATCGGAGGGCGCTCAGGCGGTGGTCGACGACGTGACGCAGCTGCGCAGGCTGCTGCTGATCGAGGACGACGCGTGAGCGAGACCCTGGAGGAGATCCTGCGCTGGGCGGTGCCCGCGGCGGTCGTCTTCGGGGTCACCGCTCTCGCCGTGGTCGGCGCTCTCTGGGGTGTGCGGCGCACCCGTCGCAGTCCGCGGGCTCGGGCCGAGGCGCAGTCCGAGCGTGACGCCGCAGGGATCGCACTGGTCGCGCTCGACGATGCCGTGGAGGAGCTCGATCTCGAGGTGGAGCTCTCGGGAGCTCTCTACGACGGATCCGCTCCCCCGACTCTGCGCCGCGCACGGATGACCGCGCAGCACACCCGCGACGACGCCTTCGCACTGCTGCGCGACCTCGGACCCGAGGCCCACCCGCAGGAGGTGCGCCGCGTTGCCCAGCGCATCCGCAGCCGTAGCGAGGCCGCCTCCGCCCACATCCGGCGCGCGCGGGACGAGCATGCGGCATGGATGGGCGCGCACCGCGGTGCCGCCGAGCAGGTGGAGCGGGCCCGCGCCCGCGCGGAGGCGCTCCGGGCCGAACTCGGTGACGCCGATGCGCTCGTCAGCGAGCTGAGCGAGAGATTCGACGGGTCCGAGGTGGAGGGCGCACGCCGCTTCGCCCGCGTGGCGACCACGGCTCTCGACGAGGCCGACGAGCTCCTCGGGGATGCGGCGGCCCTCACGGCCGACCCCACCCGCTCCGCCCTGACCTCTCTGTCCGCGGCCGAACGCGCGCTCCGGCGAGCGCGCTCGAACGCGCGCAGTCTGGAGGAGGCCCACCGCATGATGACCGACGCCGCGCAGGCGGCGCCCACCGAGATCGCGTCGGCCCGCGCGGCGATACGGCAGGCCGAAGACGTGCGCGCGCACCTCGAACCCGAGGATGCCGAGCGCCTCGGCCGTGAGATGCGCACGGCCGTCGATGCCCTCGACGCTCTCGAACCGCGTGCCCCGCGCCGTCCGGTGCAGACGATCACCGAGGTGGCGCGGGTGCGCGCCCGGCTCGACCTCGCGCTCGGCGATGCCCGCACCGCCCAGCAGCGCCTCCGTGGCGCCCGCACCGCGCTCCCCGGCACGCTGGCGGCCGCTCGGGCCGCCGTCGCTCTCGCGGAGGAGAAGGCCGCTCACGCCGGCGCCGATGCGCGGGTGCGTCTGTCGGCAGCCCAGCACGAACTGGCCGCCGCCCGCTCGGCCGGCGACCCTGTCGAGGCGCTCGACACCGCCCGCCGCGCTCTCAGGCACGCGGAGGATGCCGTCGCCCTCGCGGACTACGACCGCCTCGCCTCGGGCGGTCGCGGGTCGGTGCGATGATCGTCCGGCCGGCGTGGGATCACCCCGACCGGACGCACCGATCAGATCAGATGGGGCGGATGTTCTCCGCCTGCAGGCCCTTGGGGCCCTGGGCGATGTCGAACTCGACCCGCTGGTTCTCCTCGAGCGAGCGGTAGCCGCTCGCGTCGATCGCGGAGTAGTGGGCGAACACGTCGGCCCCACCCTCATCCGGAGCGATGAAGCCGAAGCCCTTCTCCGAGTTGAACCACTTGACGGTACCGCTGCTGCTCATGGATTGCCTTACCTGCTGCGCTCTTCACCGACGAAGGATGCACGCCGGCGGAACCCACGGTAACGGGAGGGTCGCCGCCGGTGCCCGGGAAGGCGTCAGATGGTGACACAAATGTTGCAACCCGGCCGTACAACCATTCGACGCCCGGGCGTCACGCAGACAGCGCTCGCCCGGGCGTCGACGGATCCCCCCGGATAGATCACGCGAAGCGTGACGCGCTCACTTTACTGCGGCGCTCCGACGGCGACGAGATGAGTTCATGAGAATTCGCCGTGAAGGATTCCGTGCACATCGTGGGACCGCGGCGCGGCCTCCAGGTGCGCGACGTACACTGTTGCCGCAATGAGCCCGACCTTGCCTCCCCTCGATCTGTCCGCCGCGACGATCCTCAGCGACGAGGTGTACTCGTGCATCGGCGAAGCGATCCTCGACGGTCGGCTCCAGCCCGGCGAGCGCCTGCGAGATGTCGTGCTCGCCGAGCAGCTCGGCATCTCCCGCACTCCGGTTCGAGAGGCGTTGCAGCGCCTGGAACGCTTCGGTCTCGTCGAGGTCGCCGTGGGGCGTTACACGCGCGTGTCGACACCCGACGGGGCTGTCCGCGACCAGACCGCCGAAATGACGGCGCACTTCATGGGCACGGCGTTGCGTATGGCGCTGCCGAGGTGTTCGGACGGCGAGCTCGATGCCATCCGCGTCGATGCCGACGCCGTGGTCCGCGCCTCCCGTGCGGGCGACATCCCGGGACTGTTCGATTCGTCCACGCAGATGTTCACCCGCGTCACCCATGCCACCGGCAACGCGGTGTTCATCGGAATGATGCGCGAGGCGGCGTTCGCCATCCGGCGCAACCTCCGCGGCTGGAGCCCGTTCCTCACGGGTCCCATCGCTCGGGTCGACCAATACGTGGCACTGCGCGACTGCGTGGCGGCACGCGACGGCGACGGCGCCGAGCTCGCGCTGCGCCGCATCCACGGCTACGCCTGAGTCGCCGGCTCTCACTCCCCGTCGCGCACGTCGCGGAAGAAGCTGTCGACGTGCTGCCGCAGCGCCTCGACGCGTCGGTCGCGGGCGCCGGCGGCGTCGTGGCCCAGATAGGCCGGCGGATCGAGGCGCCGCGCGTTGCGAGAGCACTCGAAACCGGCACAGAGCAGCGTGCCCACGGCATCCCCGGCCCGCCCGGCCTTGCCTGTGCGGCGCGCGGTGAAGAAGACCACGTCGTTGGGAAGCGTGACGTCGGAGCACCAGGAGCACTGCGGGCGCGAACGAGTCGGGGCCTCGGCCTGGCGCAGCTGCAGGCCGACGGGTTCTCCGTCGATCACCGCGACGATGAAGCCCAGCAAGGGGCTTCGGTGATCGCGCCATCCGAAATAGTCGAGGCGGTCCCAGTCGGTCTGGGCGATGTCGCTGGGCACGACGAGGGCTTTGCGTTCGCGCAGCGAGACGTTGACGAACGAGGCGCGGATGGTGGATTCGGTCAGAGGAAGCATGAAGGGTCCTTGCAGAGAGGGTCGCCGGAACGGCGGAGTTCACGAGGATGCGGCGCGGGAGCCGCGGAGGGGCTCGGCGGCGCGGGAAGGTCGCGGACGAGTGTCGACGCGACGCCGGATCATCCGGCGGAGTGAACGGATGCCGGTGCGCCTCTGCCGTCGGCGATGACCGCGCCGACGACCCCCTCACGCCCAGCAGGCATCGGGGAACGGAAAGCAGACATGCGCGCCAGCCTACTCCTGCGGCGCGCGGGCGGGGCGGGTCAGCCCGCTTCGGCGATGGGATCGAGGCGGATGCTGCGGCCCTGTGCGATCAGCTGCTCGATGGGCAGGAGCGCCGAGCCGAGCGCGACCGTGTCGCCACCAAAGGAGGCCGGTACCAGGTCGAACTGCCCGGCGAAGCGGCGGAGGCTGCGCTCCCGCGTTGCTGCGAGCACCTCGTCGGCCCGACTCTCCATGAGGCGCAGCCCCACCCATCCTCCGACCACGATGCGCTGCGGATTGAGCAGGTTGACCATGCTTGCCAGCGCCGCACCCAGCGCGGCGACGGCATCGGCCACCACTCGCGTCGCCACGAGGTCGCCAGCGTCGGCGGCGTCGAGAAGACGGCCGAGCGCCGTCCATCCACTCCCCTCGAACGCGCCGCCCGCGGCGCGCCAGGCGCCCAGGATGGCGTCGGCTCCGACGTAGGACTCCACGCATCCGCGGTCACCGCAGCGGCAGGGCTCGCCGTCGAAGCGGATCTTGGTGTGGCCCCACTCGGTCGCGCTGCTGAAAGCGCCGTGGGCCAGTTCGCCGTCGCTGATGACGCCGAGGCCTACGCCGCGACCGAGGAGGGCAACCAGCGAATGCCGGATGCCCTTGGCCGCGCCGCTGTTTTACGCCGAGCGGTCGGCTGGTTCGCCGCCCGCGGCGTCACCGTCGAACGCGTCCTCTCCGACAACGGTTCCGCCTACCGGTCCTTCGCCTGGCGCGACGCCTACGCCGAACTCAGCGTCCGCCCCAAGCGCACCCGCCCCTACCGGCCGCAAACCAACGGCAAGATCGAACGCTTCCACCGCACCCTCGCCGAGGGTGGGGCCTACTCCCGGCACGACAACTCCGAATCAGCCCGCCGCAACGCGCTCCAGGCCTGGCTACACTCCTACAATCACCACAGGCCCCACACCGCGATCGGGAGCCACCCACCCATCAGCAGATTGACCAACCTGCCTGGGCAGCACACCTAGGCGGCCACACCGACAAGGCGGTTCGCGAGGACAGTACTATTGCCTACGAGAGCGCGTACGCTCGAGCGCTCGACAGGGAGAACGGTGGCAGCGACGAAGGACAGCGATGCGCCGATCGCCAATCCGCGCGCCGTCACCGACCTCGGCAATGCGATCCTCGCGATCCTCGCCACCTCCGCCTTCCCTGTCGGCGCCCGCGTCATCTACCAGCGACTCCACGAGTCGGGTCACCAGCTGAGCGAGGCGAGCATCTCGCGGATGCTGGCGAGGTTCGACGCAGAGGGCTGGACCGTGAAGGCGGGAGCGAAGGGTCGCGTGCTGACCACGGCCGGCCGACGCTTCGTCACGACACAGGAAGAAAGCCGTCGCCGCGACATCGCGTATGCTCAGGCCCTCGAGATCAGCGATGTGGATCAGGTGCATGATCTGCTCTGTGCCCGCCGTGCGGTCGAGAGCGAGAGCTGCCGGGCAGCCGCCGCGAAGGTCACCCCAGACGACCTGCGGGAGCTCGAACTGCTTCTAGACCGCCAGCGCAAACTGGTTTCCAGCGGCGACACCCGAGAACCGGCAATGACCTTCCATCGCCTGATCTCACGCCTCTCCGACAATGACCTCCTGATCGCGATGAGCGAGACCATCCTGCACGAGAACCTCGACTACCTTGAACACGTCCTCGATCTCATCACGGTCGGACTTCCGAGTTTTCCATCCGCGATCACCGAGCATCAGCTCATCATCGACGCTCTGCGTGCGGGCGACGGCGACTCGGCCGCGGCTGCCATGGAGGCCCACCTCTCACGCCTCATTGACGAGGTCGCCACCTACCGGACGACGGAACGGGCTCCGGCATTCAACGGGCTGCTGGAACTGGTCTCACAGCGCACGCACGCCAGCGACCGCTGATCGGCGCACCGCCTTCACCGCACTGCCCTGGAGCGCGTCATGCGGAAGGACGGCATGCACGCCCTTCACCCCGTTGACGAGCTGGGTCACCCGCAGGTCCACCACTGCGCCCGCCAGGTTCATCGCCTCCTTGCGCCCGAAGCCGTAGAGCTCCGACATGAGTGTGCCCATGCCGCGGAGAGCGGCGAACGCCGCCTCGTCGAGGGTGGGTGCGAAGCCGAACACGACCCAGCCCTCCTCGGTTCGCGCTCGCGGACCAGGGATGGACAGTTCCGGGAGGAGCTCCACTGTCACGCGGACACGATCCATCGGGCATTCGATCGCGGTGCCGCCGACCTCGCCGTCGCCCTGGGCGGCGTGACCGTCTCCAAGGAAGAGGAACGCTCCCTCCACTTCTACCGGGAGATACAACTCGGATCCTGCCACGAGCTCCCTGCAGTCGATGTTGCCACCCGTTCGACGCGGAGGATGCGTGGAGTGTCGCCCAGGCTCACCGGGCGCCAGGCCGATCAGCCCGAGGAAGGGACGCATGCGTACCCTGTGACCCTCGTTGCTCGTTGCCGCGCCGTCGGCTGACACCAGATCCCACCGCAGATAGTGGACGCCGTCGTCATCGATCCCGAGTTCCCGATCATGCTCGACTGGGCGCCCACCGGAGCGGCTCCACCCCCAGTCGGCAGGGACGACCTCATCGATGCCGATACGCAGGGTCATCCCGGGCCTCGCGCCGCGCACGGCGATAGGCCCGACCATCGCGTGGCCGTCGTCGAGCAGCGGTCGGCGCCACGGCACCTCGACTCCGTGCCGTGCGGGCGGGCCGGTGATCGACTCGGTCAGCCAGTCTCCGTCGAGAAGCCGGCAGGTCACCGAATCGCCGGAGTCCACCGTGAGCACCGGCTCGAGCTCGCGATCGAACGAGCCGCGAGTCGTGCCGGGGCCGAGTTCCAGGTGGTGGACCGCCACCGCGGTCACCCTTCGAGCAGCGCGAAGGCGCGGACCGGCGAGCCTGTCCCTTCGTCCAGGAGCAGCGGCACACCGAAGAACGTGAACTCTCCCGCTCCGACCAGCTCCTCCAGGTTCACCAGCCATTCGTAATGGGTGATGCCGCGGTCCCGGCACACCCGGTGACTCGGAAAGAGGTTCGTGCTCATGGTGTCGGTCGAGGGCCCCTCGATGCCGTGCACGATCGAGCCGTGGTCGGCCAGCCAGTGCGTGGCCTCCGCGGTCAGGCCGGGATTCAGGTCGAACAGCTCCTGTTTCGGGTAGTGGCGGTTGTGGAACCCCGTGTGCAGCAGCACGATGTGACCGTCGATCGAGACGCCTGACGCCCGCTCCGCGGCCTCCAGATCACTCACGGTGATCTCGCCCAGATCGGGGACATGGGTGAGATCCAGACAGACAGCCTTGCCGAAGAACATGTCTATCGGCATCCGGTCGATCGTCGCACCGTTCGGGTTCATGTGGAAGAACGCGTCGACGTGAGTGCCGGTGTGCTCCACGATCCCCAGATACTTCCAGGAGGAGGTGTGGGGATCCTCCTCCGTGCCGGCGCCGAATGCGCGGCTGCTCTCGTGGGTCTGCAGCGTGACATAGACCGGACGCTGGAAGGCGTCCTGCACGGGCATGTTGTCGCGGATGGTCAGGGTCAGGTCGACGATGCGCTGACTCATGTGGGTGTTCCTCTCGTTTCAGCCGGCCGTGTAGCCGCCGTCGATGACCAGACTGCTTCCGGTCACGTAGCCGGAGTCCGGCCCCAGCAGATAGAGGCACGCGGCGGCGATCTCGTCCGCGGTCGCGAGGCGTCTCAGAGGGACGCGGTCGCTCACCGCGTCGCTGGAGATCCCCAGTCGTGCCAGATTGCGCTGGGTCATCGGCGTCTCCACAGGCCCCGGGCACACGGCGTTCGCGCGGATGCCGTCGCCGGCGTGATCGAGCGCGAGGCATCGCATCAGGTTGATCACACCCGCCTTCGCCGCGCAGTAGGCGGCGTTCGCCGGATCCCCTACCAGGCCGTGCTGGGAGGCGACGGCGACGAACGAGCCGCCTCCCGCGGCACGGAGGCGCGGCATCGTCTCCTGGGCCAGGAGGAAGACGGCAGTGAGGTTCACTGCGAGCGAGCGATGCCAGTCGGCCGCCGAGATGGACTCGACGGTTCCCGGTACGGCGATCCCCGCCGAGGCGAGCACTCCCGTGAGCGGACCGAGTCGCTCCGCCTGCGTAGCCGCGGCTGCGACGGCGGCGGGGTCAGTCACATCACCCGAGACGAAGGAGATCCGGTCGTGATCGCGCCACTCGGCCGGCGCCTCCGCGCGGTCGAGCACGCACACGTCGTGGCCCGACCCGACCAGTCCGCGCACGGCCGCGAGACCGATGCCAGAGGCGCCGCCGGTGACGAGAACGGTCCCGGTCATCTCCGCGACCCGACGAGGGCGACCGCCTCGATCTCGAACAGCAGCGGGCCGGCGAGCTGCACCCCGACGGTGCTTCGTGCGGGCCGATGGTCTCCGAATCGCTCGGCGTACACGGCGTCGAACTCTTCGAAGCGGGCGACGTCGACGAGGTAGCAGGTCGTCTTCAGCACATTGCCGAGGTCGGAGCCGGCAGCCGCCAGGGTCCGCTCCAGGTTGTCGATGGCGAGATGGATCTGGGCGACGAGATCGGCTGAGACGGCTCCGGTGGAGGGGTCAGTCCCCGTATGACCGGCCGTCATGACGACGCCTTCGTGCAGGACCGCCGGCGAGTAGGCGCCGCCGGGGGGCGGGCCGGCGGGGACGTGGGTGAGGAGTTCCATGGGACGTCCTTTCTTGGGGAAGGGGCGGCCGGAACGAGCCGGCCGCCCCGGGGTGGGATCAGAAGTCGATGCCGAGAGCCTCGCACGCGTCGGCGAAGTCGGCGGTGCACACGTCCGTCGCCGAGACGAACCCCGTCGTGAAGAGCTCGTCGTTGATGTTGTCCTGCGTGATCGCGCTGATCCGGTACAGGTATGTGGGCACGTCGACCTTGCCGTTGTTGACCGTCGTGGCGGCGTATTCGGAGCCGGGCTCCTCCCCCGAGGCCAAGATCACGGCGATCTCCGCCGCCTTGAAGGCCATGTCGTGGATGTCCTGGAACACCGTCATGTACTGATCGCCCGCGATGATGCGCTGGAGCGCCGCGACGTCGGCGTCGAGCCCGGTGATCGGTCGCGTCGACGGATCGATACCGGCGGACTTCATGGCCGCGATCGCTCCGCCGGCCATGCCGTCGTTGCTCGAGTACACGCCCGTGAACCCGTCACGACCGAGGCTCGTGATCGCCTGGTCCATCTGCTCCTGGGCTTTGCTCGGGTCCCAGTCCGGGGTGTCGTACTCCATCGCGATCTCGACACCGGAGCCCTCGAAGACCTCCTTGGCAGCCGCCTTCATCTGAGCGTCGTCGGTATCGCCCGGCGCGCCGTTGATCATCACGATGGGACCGGTGGGCGTGCCGTTCGCCTTCAGCGCGTCGACGAGCGCCTGCGCCTTCAGCCGTCCCGCCTCGGCGACGTCCATGGTCACCGACCACGCGATGTCGGCGTTCTGGACGAGTCGCCCGATCGAGATCAGCGGGACCGATGCGTCCGCCGCGGTCTGGGCGATGGCTGCGGCGGCGTCACTGTCGACGGGGTTGATCACGATCGCGCCCGCCCCGTTGGTGACCACGTCTTCGGCCTGCTGGCGCTGGACGGAGGCATCGCTGTCGGCGTTGTTGTAGAGGAAGACGCAGTCCGCGCAGGTCGTCTTCAGCCCCTCCTCAAAGTAGGGCCGGTCGTAGTTCTCGTAGCGCGGCGTGATCGTGTCAGGCAGGAGCAGTGCGACTTTGACGGTTTCGTCGTCACCCGTCGATGCGCAGCCGGTGAGGGTGAGAGCGAGAGCAGCGACGGACGCCGCGGCCAATCGCACTCGCGAGGTGCTTGCTGTGAGCTTCATAACGTTCTCCTTCTTATTGGTAGGCACTGCACTCGGCGTACCGGGCGTACGCCTCTATCCCTTGAGGACAGCTCTCTTGCGCGCGAGCGCGTCGATCGCGACCGCGATCACGAGCACCGCGCCGGTGACGATGAAGCGGATGGAGGCGGGGATCGACAGGAGGTTCATGCCGTTTGCGATCGATCCGACCAGCACTGCGCCCAGCAGCGCGTACCAGACGGAGCCCACGCCGCCGAACAGGCTCACCCCGCCGATGACAGCACTCGCGATCGCCAGAAGCAGTAGGTCACTCCCGCCCGATGAGGAGTTGACCGCGAACAGACGCGATGCAGCAAGCACCCCACCGAAGGCGGCGAGGCTCGCCGACAGCGTGAATGCGAGCACGCGGATGCCGGTGACGTTGATCCCGACCCGCCGCGCGGCCTCTGCGTTGGACCCCACTGCGTAGACGTGACGGCCCGTGCGGGTGCGACGAAGGAAGAGGTCGAGCACGGCACAGATGACCAGCACGACCAGGACGACCGTCGGCACGCCCCTGCTGGACAGCAGCACGGCGAGCGCGCCGATCACCGCGACGGCGATGAGGGCGGGCTGGACCATGCTCGCGGCGAACGACGTGTGCTGCAGACCGCCGGCGATGCGCCGCTGACGCCGTCGCACGGCGCCGACGAAGACGGCCACGCACAGGACCGCGGCGAGCACGAGGGACACGGGCGTCGGCAGGTACGTGCCGGTGATGCCGATGATCGTGGAGTCGGTGATGTTGATGTTGCCGCTCTGCCCGAGGACGGACAGGTGGGCGCCCTGCCACGCGAGCAGTCCGCCGAGCGTGACCACGAACGACGGGACTCCGAGTCTCGTGAAGATCAGTCCCTGCAATGCGCCGACCACGGCCCCGGCAAGGACGGCGACGGCGATCGCGGCGAGAGCCGGCATCCCGGCGTTCACGTTCAGGGTCGCCATGATGGCCGCCGTGAATCCGCTGACCGAACCGAGCGACAGGTCGATCTCTCCGAGCAGCAGCACCATGACGGCGCCCATCGCGATCGTGGCCACCGCCGCGATCTGCAGCAGGAGGTTCACGAGGTTGTCCGGTGTGAGGAAACGAGGGTTCAGGATCGTGAGGATGATCCAGAGGACGGCGATGCCGATCAGGACGGTCTTCACGCCGGGGTCACTGCCCGACGGACGCTTGAACGCGGTCAGCACAGCGGTCGTCGTCGGCACGGACGGCGTCGTAGTTGTCATCGCAGGATCTCCCTATCGCTGGTTCTCGTGGATCGACGCACCGGTGATGGCGGCGATCAGCTGATCCGGAGTGGTGTGACGCGCGTCGAACTCCCCGTTGCCCCGGCCCAGGCGCAGGACGTGCACCCGATCGGCGACCGAGAGCACGTCCTGCATGTTGTGGGAGATGAGCACGACGCCGATGTTCTTGCCGCGCAGACGATCGACCAGCGCGAGCACCTCCGCGGTCTGCGCGACGCCGAGAGCCGCGGTCGGCTCGTCCAGCAGCACCACGTGAGGGTCTCCGATGAGGGAGCGTGCCACGGCGATGGACTGGCGCTGGCCCCCCGACAGACGCGACACCTTCGCCCGCAGGCTCTTGAGAGTCGTGACGTTCAGCGAGGAGAGCAGCTCGGCGGCCCGAGCCTCCATCCGCTCCTCGGCGAGCGCACCGGTCCGCGACCGCAGCTCCCTTCCGAGGAAGAGGTTGCCGACCACGTCGATGTCGTCGCACAGAGCCAGATCCTGGAAGACGGTGGCGACACCGCGACGAGCGGCATCCTTCGGCGATGCGAATGAGACCTCCTCGCCGTTCACGAGGATCGCACCCTCCTCCGGGCGCCGCAGTCCCGACATGACCTTGACCAGCGTCGATTTCCCGGCGCCGTTGTCTCCCACGAGCGCGACCACCTCCCCGGCGTCGACGTGGAAGTCGACCGACGTGAGAGCCGAGATCGCTCCGTACTTGACCGTGATGTTGCGAAGCTCCAGCGCGGGTGCCACCGTCTTCCTCCTTCTCGTTCCGGTCAGTCGACCGCCGGGAGGGCGTGCAGGTGCTGCAGCGCGTCTTCCAGAGGCACGACATCCCCATACCGGTTGTCGATGTCGAAGAGAGCCGCCCAGTGCGCACTCTCCGAACGGTCGCCGACGGCCTCCTGCGGGACGATGACGTGGAAGTTGAAGTCCACGCCGCTCTCGCTGGTGGCCCGCACGCATCCGCTCGTGGAGCAGCCCGTGACGACGATCGTGTCCACGCCCTCCGAGATGAGCAGCGAGACCAGGTTGGTGTTGAAGAACGACGACGCGCGGGGCTTCTCGATGAGGGGCTCGTCCGCCCGTCGCTCCAGTTCCGGGATGAGCTGGACGCGCTCGGAGCCCCGTGTCATCTCGAGCAGGTGCGGGGTCTTCTTCGCCGCCACCGCGCCGACGTCAGTCATCGTCTCGTCATACGCCATCGTCGTGAAGTAGCGCGGCAGGTTCTTCTCGCGGAAGACCTCCAGGAGGGACCTGACCGAGTCCGTGACCGAGGAGAGGTCGGAGCCGATCATCTCGTCGCTGCTCGTCCACGCACCGGCCATGTCGATGACGACCAGTGCAGGCTTCTTGCCCCAGCCGACGCGTCCGCCGAACCCGGCCTGACGGTACTGCTCGGTGAGCTCGGGGTCTCCGTACTTGTGCTGCCGCATGTTGTTTCCTTTCATTGCTGCGGACGGGATCAAGGAGTCGCCAGCCCGAGGACGCTGGAGAAGGCGCGCGCGCTGTCACTCTCGGCGAACTCCTCCACCTCTTGGATCAGGCGGGACAGATGCGCGTGCATGACCTCGAAAGCCCGCTCGCTCTCGCCGGACTCGACGGCGTGGAGGATGCTCTCGTGGTCGTCCACGGAGTGCTGGAAGGAGTCGTGGCCGGAGGTCACGACGTCCAGCACGCGTTCGAGGTACTCGAGCCGCTCGCTCAGGACTGTGTCGCTCATCGCGATCAGCAGGGGGTTGCCGGACAGACGGCACAGCTCCCGGTGGAACGACATGGCGTGGGCACGGGCGATGCCCTCGCGCGCCAGCTGAGCGCGGTGGTCGCCCACCAGCTGCCTCAGGGGGGCGAGCTGGGCGGAGACGCAGCGTCCCGCGGCGGCGCGGGCCGCCTCGCTCTCGATCGCTCGGCGTGCGCGGAGCAGGTCGAGGACCTGGTCGATCGTCTGGATCTGGAGCGCCTGCTCATGAGCCGAGTTGCGCGCCCGCGCATCGCGGGCGTACTCGCCGAGGCGGCGGCCGGTGGCCGTGACGACCCGGCCCTTTCCGTCGGCCGGCTCGGTCAGTCCGAGGGAGTCCAGCCGCGACAGCAGCCGGGACACGCTCGCCGAGCTGACGTCGTGACCCCGCTCACGGAGGTGGTCGCGAGCGACCCAGGCTCCGACCGGTGCCGAGCTGTCGACCAGGATCTCCAGCAGCTGCTGCTCGAGCGCAGACAGAGCCGTCTTGGCGAGCAGATCGGCGACGTTCGCGGTCGGCGTGGCGGTGGGGCACATCCTCGTTCTCCTTTCGGATGGACACTTTGCCAGACTCAACGTGGGTTTATCAAGTTTGACGAACATTCGTCGCATTCGAGTAACATGGCTGAAATCTGAGAAGGGATGCGAATGCCGAACCTCGACCTGGTCATACGCAGCGAGCGCGTCGTGCGCGAAGACACGATCGACGCCCTGGACGTCGGAATCGCGGAGGGTCGGATCGCCGTGATCGCGGGACACGGCACGTTGTCCGGACGACGCGTCGTCGATGCCGGCGACCACTTCGTGCTGCCGGGGAGCATCGATACGCATACGCACATCGAGTACCCCGTGGGATCGGACGACCACAGCCTCGACAGCTTCGAGACCGCCACCCGACAGGCGGCGATCTCCGGCACGACGACCGTCCTCGACTTCGTGCCGCCGTCTCACGGCGACCACCTCGCGGCCGCGCTCGCACGTCTGCGGGCCGCCGAAGGCCGGTGCGCCATCGACTACGGCTTCCACCCGATCCTCACGGACGCCGACGAGCACACCCTCGCGGATATCCCCCGGCTCATCGCGCTCGGGCTGAGCTCCTTCAAGATCTATACGACCTTCGAGGAGATGCGACTGACCGACGGTCAGATCTACGACGCGATGAAGACGATCGCAGGCGCCGGCGGGCTTCCTGGCTTCCACGCCGAGGACCACGAGCTCGTCGAGCACGTCACGGACGCCGTGGCGCGCGCCGGCTCCACAGACGCCTCCACCTTCCCGGGCTCCCGACCGCAGCTGGCCGAGGTGTCCGCGATCGGGCGCGCCGTCACGTACGCCCACGAGCTGGGCTCCCCCCTCTTCGTGTTCCACGTGTCGGGGGCGCAGGGTGTCGCGGCGATCGCCCACGCCCGTTCCCTCGGAGTCGCCGTGCGCGCCGAGACGTGCACGCACTATCTGCACTTCACCGAAGACATGTACCGCGGTCCGGACGGATGGAAGTACGTCATCACCCCGCCACTTCGGGCCGAGACAGACCGCGACGCTCTCTGGCGGGCGCTCGGTCGAGGTGAGCTCCACGCGGTCGGGTCCGACCACTGCGCCTACTCGCTCGAACAGAAGCGTCCGGGACTGGAAGACTTCCGACTTATGCCGGCGGGGGCTCCCGGCATCGACCGCCGCGTGCCCACCGTCTGGTCGGATGCCGCGGCGAACCACCGCTTGACACCGACGCAGTTCGCGCGGGTCATGGCGACGGAGCCGGCGAAGACGTTCGGCCTCTACCCGCGGAAGGGTCTGATCCGCGTAGGGGCGGACGCAGACCTCATCGTCCTCGACCCCGACCGATCCTGGCGGGCCACCCCGGACCACTGGGGCAGCGACTACGACATCTACGACGGCCAGGAAGGCATCGGGGCGGTCACGCTGACCGTCTCGGGCGGACGGGTCGTCGCCGAGGGGGGCGAGTACACGGGCGGACTCGACGGCCGCCTCGTGAAGCGTCGTATCGACACGGGCTGGTGGTGAACGTGGCCGAGACCGGAACCGACGCAGCGCCACTCGTAGAACTGCTGCCGGACGACGTGCCCGAGTATGCCGCCGCGATCCATGAAGCCGGCGGTGCGCTCACGGACCAGCGCGCCGAAGTGCTCGTCTGGTCTCGTCACGGAGATCCTGACCTGCTCACCGCAGCGATCTCGGAACGTCCATCCCTCCGGTGGGTACAACTCCCCTCCGCCGGCGTGGAGAACTTCGCCCGCGCCGGAGCGTTCGACGAGCGACTGCTCTGGACCTCGGCGAAGGGCGCCTACGGCCGCCCCGTGGCGGAGCACGCGCTGGGCCTCATCCTCGCCATCGCACGGGAGCTCCCCGAGCGCGCCCGCGCGACCTCCTGGGCACCGCAGTCGGGCATCTCCATCCAGGGCGCACGGACTCTCATCGTCGGCGCCGGCGGCATCGCGCGCGATCTCTGCCGACTTCTGCGGCTGTTCGATTCGACCGTGACCGTGTGCCGCGCGGGCGGAGCACCCGCCGACTTCGCCGACCACACGATCCGTCCCCACGAGCTGCGGGATGCCCTCCCGGCGTCCGACATCGTCGTGCTCGCCGCACCAGTGTCACCCGAGACCACAGGACTGATCGACCGCGCGGCACTCGACGCGATGTCGCCCGAGGCGATCCTCGTCAACGTCGGTCGCGGCGAGCTCGTCGTGACCGACGACCTCGTGGAAGCTCTGGATGCCGGACGCATCCGCGGTGCCGGGCTCGACGTCACCGACCCGGAGCCGCTGACCGCGGGGCATCCCCTCTGGATGCACCCGCGAGCGCTCATCACTCCGCACACGGCGAACACGCCGGCGATGAGCATCCCTCTGCTCGCCGACCGCATCCGGGAGAACCTCCGTCGCTACCGATCCGGCCAGCCGCTGCTCGGTGTCATCGATCTGGCGAAGGGGTACTGATGGGGGCGTCCACGGTCCTGCTGACCGGTGCGACCGGCACGGTCGGCCTGGCGGTCTCCGAAGCGCTGCTCGCCCGCGGCCACGACGTCATCGGGTACGCACTCGAGCCACCGCCGCCGATCGCCGCCGCCGCGATGGGCGAGCTTCCCGGACGGTACGTCTTCGTCCGCGGGGACGTCCTGGACTCCGAGGCCCTCATGGCCGTGATCCTCGATCACCGCCCGCAGACCGTGATCCACGGCGCCGCACTCACACCGACGGCCGCCGACGAGCGGAGCCGGCCCGAGGCCACCATGCGGATCAACGTCGAGGCGCCGGTCCGCGTCGCGATGGTCACCCAGGCCGCGCGGGCACACGCTCCCGTGCGCCGATTGATCCATCTCGGATCGGTCGCCGCCTATGGAGCCGAGACAGCCGGCGACGACATCCTGGTCGAGGAGACGCACCAGGAGAGGCCCGAGTCGCTGTACGAGATCTCCAAGCTCGCCGGCGAGCAGGCAGCTCTTCGAGTCGCCCGCCTCCACGGGCTGGAGATGGCGAGCCTGCGGCTCGGCGATGTCTTCGGGCCCTGGGAGCACCCCACGGCGCACCGCGGACAGATGAGCGCCCCGTTCCAGGTGCTGACGATGGCCATCGCGGGGCAGGAGATCGTGCTGCCCCGCGAGGGGCGCAAAGCGTGGATCTACACCCGGGACGTGGGAGAGGCCGTCGCCGCCGCGGTGGAGGTCGCGCGACTCCCGGACGCGATCGTCAACGTCAGCACCCCCCATGTGTGGTCGGTCGCCGACTGGTGCCGCGCCCTCAGCAGGCATCTCGATGTGGACTTCCGCATCGATCCCGCCGCGGCGAACGTCGTGCTGTTCGCCGACAACGCTCCCATGTCCCTCACCAGGCTCGGCGAACTCGGCTTCGCCGGCCGCTACCCACTCGATCGTGCCGCCGCCGACTACGTCGAATGGATGCGCACCTTCCCTGCGTTCTTCGGCGGACCTCTCGCGTGACCCCGGTTCGGAAGCACCGCGTGGTGGTCATGGGCGTCTCCGCCGTGGGCAAGACAACGGTCGGTACTTTGCTCGCCTCGGAGTTGGCGCTTCCCTTCATAGACGGCGACGATCTGCACGCGCCCGAGGCCATCGCCAAGATGGCATCCGGTATGCCTCTCGACGACGACGACCGTGCGCCCTGGCTCAGGTCGTGCGGCCGCGCACTCCAGCAGGCGCCGGACGGTGCGGTGATCGCCTGCTCAGCGCTGAGGCGTCGGTACCGAGACCTCATCCGTCGAGAGGCACCGGATGCCGTCTTCGTGCATCTGCGGGCCGACCGGGCGCTCGTCCTGCGCAGGGCCGGTGAGCGCGAGGGCCATTTCATGCCTCTCTCGCTTGCGACATCGCAGGAGAACGCGCTCGAGCCCCTCGAGTCTGACGAGGTGGGCTTCGCCGCCGACGCCAATAGCGACACCGGCGCGCTCGTCGACGAGATCCGGTTGGCGCTCGAGATCCTGCGAGCGGCACCGTAGGGCCCTCGCCTGGGCGGCCGGTCAGCCCGGCAGCGGCTACGGCCGCTCCAGAACGCGCACCCAGGCGCCGCCATCCGCATATCCGACGTCACCTGGTTGCTACCCCCGCACCTACGGCCAGCGCAACCAGGTCGAGTCAGCCAACAAGCACCTCAAGGACGTGCGCTTCACCGACCTCAGCGAGCCCAAGAAGCGCACCGCCCGCGGCTACGCCGTGCAGTTCCTCGCCAACGCGCTCGCCTGCGTCGCTGCGAACATCCGACGCCTCGTCTCAGCACTCCGCGACGAGTTCAGTATTGCCACGCCAAGCACTCGCAGCCGACGTCGTACCGACGCGCGCGGACAGCGGCTCCCCATCCTTCCGAGCAACACGCGGGACCTCGCCCCACCAGGCTGACCCTCACCACCGCTCGCAACCGAACAGTTCACCCGCCACAGCCCCGAAAGGGGCTACTCGTCGTTCCCCGACATCGCCCTAGCGTCACCGAATGCGTCCCACGCGACCACAACGGCTCTGAAATAGAAGAAGGGGCCCGGCCTGGTCACCCAGGTCGAGCCCTTCTTCTTCAATATGCTGAAGCGTCTCAGTCAAATTCCCTGAAACACCCCTGTGCGCGAGGGGGGAGTTGAACCCCCACGCCCTTTCGGGCACTGGCACCTGAAGCCAGCGCGTCTGCCTATTCCGCCACTCGCGCGAGTGCACGCATGCGTGCAATCAACTTCCCGAGGATATCACGGGTCGGATCGCGTCGATAACCGCGATCCGACCCGTGATCTCACTCCTGTTCGGCCCGCTTCCGGCGCCGTGCGCCGACCGCGATGACCGTTCCACCGGCACCGATCGTGAGCACGCCGAGCGCGGCCCACAGCAGCAGCGCGCTGGAGTCACCTCCGGTGCCGGCGAGGCCGCCGTCCGTGCCGCCTTGGCCCTCGCCCTCCGTGTCACCGTTGTCGGTGCCGCCGTTGTCGGTGCCGCCGTCGCCGTCACCCGGATCCGTGCTCTTGGGCGCGGTCACTGTGAGGCTCGACTCGGCTTCCACGGCACCGTCGCGGTAGACGACCACGCTCAGCACCGCCGACTCGCCCGGCTCGAGACCGGTGACGATCAGGTAGGCACCCACGCGGGTCACCGTGCCGGCGCTCGTGGTCACCACGTACTCCGCGGTCGGGTCATAGTCGGTGATGAGCACCGTGATCGAGTCGCCATCGACCGTGGGCTTTCCGAACTCGGCCGGGATGCCGGGGTCGAGCGCGGTGCCGTTGGTGCCGGCCGCGGCCGAGGTCGCACCGGTGGCGGAGGCGGTCACCGTGATGAGCGCCGACTGACCGGGGCGCAGGCCCGTGACCGTCACGATGTCCGCTCCACCGAACGCGGCCGTCGCGGCCGCGCGTCGCAGTGGAGCCCCGGCGCCGATCGTCGCGGTGCCCGCCGAGGAGACGACCGTGTAGGTCACGTCGGGGTCGTAGTTCGTGATCGGAACCGTGAAGCCGTCGGCCGTGCGGGTGACCTCACCGAGCTCCGGTCGTACCCCGCGGGCGAGGGCCGCACCGCTGACCGTGACGGTCGTGGTGGTGGCACCGTCCTTCGTGCCGGTGAGGGTGACCACGGCGGTCTCCCCCGGTCGCAGCCCGGTCACCACGACGCGTCCGTCGACGATGACCGCGGTTCCGGCCGTGGTGGTCACCGTGTACGTCGCGTCGGGGTCGAGGTCGTCGATCGTGAAGCTGAACCCGGACGCCGAGCGGGTCACGGTACCGGTCTCGGGCGTCGTGCCCGGCACGAGCGCGGCTCCGGTGACGCTGGCGCTGGCACGCGTGCTGCCGACCTTGGTGACCGAGACGGTGACCTCCGCCGACTGGCCGGGCTCCAGGCCCGCAACCACCACGACACCGTCGACGACGGTCGCGACACCACGGGAGGAGGTGGCCGTGTAGACCGCTCCGGCATCCACGTTCTCGATCGAAACCGTGAAGCCGTCGGCGGTGCCGGCCGGCTCGCCCAGTCGCGGAGCGATACCGGCGTCGAGCGCCGAAGCGGTCACGGCGTCGGTGACGGTGGTGGAACCGGCCTTGGAGACGGTGACCGTCACGCGAGCCGACTGGCCCGGCTGCAAGCCGGTCACCACGACGAGGCCGTCGATGATGGCGACCCTGCCGGCGGTGGTCGACACCGCGTAGTCGGCGTCGGGATCGACGGAGACGAGCTGCACCGCGAAACCGGTCGCCGTGCGCGTGATCGCACCGAATTGCGGTGCAGCTCCGCTCACGAGCGCCGCGGCGGTGACGGACGTGCTGGCGGTGGTCGCGCCGGGCGCCGCAGCCGTGACGGTGACCTGCGCCGACTGGCCCGGCTCGAGACCGGTGACCGTGACGACGCCGTCGATGACGGTGGCCGTGCCGGCGGTGGTGGAGACCGTGTAGGCGGCACCGGCATCCACGTTCTCGATCGACACCGTGAAGCCGTCCGGAGTGCGGGTCGGGTCACCGAGCTGCGGGGCGACGCCCGCCGCGAGGGCCGATCCGGTGATCGCGGCCTGCGCCGACGTGGAACCGATCTTCGACGCCGTGACGGCGACCTCGGCCGACTCGCCGGGCTGCAGGCCGACGACGATGACCACACCGTCGACGACGGTCGCGGTGCCGGCGGTGGTGGTCACCGTGTAGGTGGCGCCGGCATCCGCGTTCGCGATCGGAACCGTGAAGCCGTGGGCGACGCGGGTGACGACCCCGAACTGCGGCGCGATTCCCGACGCGAGCGCCGACCCGGCGACGGTCTCGGATGCCGAGGCGGATCCTGCCTTCGACGCGGTCACCGTGACGGATGCCGTGCCCCCCGGCTCCAGGCCCGTCACGACGACCACACCGTCGACGATCGACGCCGTGCCCGCCGACGAGGTGACGACGTAGGTCGCATCCTCGTCGACGTTCTCGATCGCAACGGTGAAACCGTCCTCGGTGCGGGTGAGGTCGCCGAACTCAGGCTTCACTCCCGCATCCAGGGCGGATCCCGTGGCCGATCCCTCGGCGTCGGTCGACCCTTCTTTCGATGCGGTCACCGTGACGGATGCCGTGCCCCCCGGCTCCAGGCCGGTCACGACGACCACACCGTCGATGACCGTCGCCCCGCCCGCGGTCGAGGTCACCGTGTAGGTCGCACCCGGATCGACGTTCTCGATCGGAAGGGTGAATCCGTCCGTCGTGCGCGTCACCTCCCCCAGGTCGGGTGCGACTCCTGCGGCGAGCGCGAACGCGAGCGCCGAAGCTTGTGCCGGTCCCTCACCGGCGCGCGTCACCGTGACGGTGACCCACGCGGCCTGGCCGGGCTCGAGACCGCTGACGGTCACGATGCCGTCCTCGATGGCGGCGGCGCCGATGGTCGAGGTGACCGCGTAGTCGGCGTCGTCATCGAAGTCGTCGACCGTGACGGTGAACCCGTCGGCGGTGCGCGTCACGGTGCCGAGGTCCGGCGCGGTGCCTGAGACGAGGGCGCGCCCGAGCGTGGAGGCCGAGGCGTTCGTCGAGCCCGCCTTGGCGACGGTGACGGTGACCGTCGCCGTCTCGCCGGGCTCGAGGCCCGTGACGGTGACCACGCCGGCGCTGACGCTCGCGGTGCCCGACGTCGCCGTGGCCGTGTAGGTGCCGTCGTCGTCGAGGTTGTCGATCTCCACCGTGAAGCCGTCGACGGTGCGCGTGAGGTTCGTGAGCTCCGGCGCCACACCCTCGGCGAGCAGGGCGGAAGCGGTCACGGTGCCCGACGCGTTCGCGCGGCCGTCGTGGGCGACGGTCACGGTCGCCGTGGCGCTCTGAGCGGGGTTGAGCCCCGTCACCGTGACGATGCCGCCCGAGACGCTGGCCGATCCGGCGTCGACGCTCACCGTGTAGGTGGAGGCGCTGTCGTAGTTCGCGATGCCGACGGTGTAGCCGTCGGCGGTACGCGTCGGCGTGCCGAAGGTCGGAGCGATGCCCGGCGCGATGGGGGTGACGGCGTTCGACGACGTCGACTGCGCGCCGTATCCCGAGGCGTTGCGTGCGGCGACGCGGAAGGTGTAGCTGACGCCGTTGGTGAGGCCGGTCACGGTGGTGGAGGTTCCGGTGGCCGTGCCGCAGGCGACGAACGAGCCGCCGCCGGCCGAGCAGTACACCTGGTAGCCGCTGATCGCGCTGGTTCCGATCGAACCCGGCGCCGACCAGCTGACGGTCGCCGACCCGTTGCCCGCCGTGGCGGCCACTGCCGTGGGAGCTCCGGGAACGGTTCCCGGAGCGACCGCGACACGCGGGTCGGAGCGCTCGGAGTAGAGACCACCGGTGGTGAGTGTCTGCACCGAGATGTAGTAGGTGGTGCCGTTGTTCAGGCCCGTGATCGTGCAGGTGGTCGCCGTGCCGGTGCTGGTGGTGCAGCTCTGCACGGTCGATCCGCCCGCGGCGGCGTTGAATGCCGTGGCCGTGTACGACTGGATGACCCCGCCGTTGGCATCCGCGGCCGTCCAGGCGACCACGATCGAGCCGGATGCGCCGGTGGCCGTGATGTTGCCCGGCACGCTCGGGTAGCCGACGGGCTTGCCCGAGCCGGCGTTCGACGCGGCGCCCACCCCCGCGGCGCTGACCGCGCGCAGCTTCACCGAGTAGGTGGTGCCGTTGGTGAGGCCGGTCAGGACGATGGGGCTGCTGGTGCCGATCGCATCGACCCAGGTGGCGCCGTCGTCGGTCGTGTATTGGTACCGCGTGATGGTGCGGTCACCCGCAGCGCCGGCCGTGAAGGCGACGCTCAGACGCTGGTCACCGGCGGTCACCGAGGTGATCGTCGGAGCAGACGGCCGCACGAGCGGGGTGCCGGTGGTGCGCGGCGCCGATGCCGGGCCGGCGCCGGCCACGTTGGTGGCGGTGACGTCGACGTAATAGGAGGTGCCGTTGGTGAGTCCGGTGATCGTGCAGCTCGGGGTCGCCGTCGTGCACGACGCGATGACGGTGGTGGCCGTGGCATCCGCGTAGGCGCGCGCCGTGTAGCCGGTCACCGCGCCGCCGCCGTTGGATGCCGGAGCGGTCCACGACACCGTGAGCGAACCGGTGTTGGAGGCCGCGGCGACCGCCGTCGGCGCACCGGGAACCGTGCGCGGGGTCGCTTTCGCAACGGTGGAGGCCTGTCCGGTGCCGATCGCGTTGATCGCGCGCACCTGCACGCTCACCTCGGTGCCGTTGGTGAGGCCAGTCAGGGAGAACGACGAGGACAGCGTGGCGGTGTCGATCCAGGTGTCACCGTCGAGCGAGTACTCCACGCGGGTCACCGGCGAGCCGCCGTCGCCCGAGAGCGCGTACGACACCGACACCGACGAGTCGCCTGCAGTGACCGTGACTGACGGACGCGGCGGAGCGGATGCCGGAGCCACCGTGACGATGTTCGACTCGGGGCTCACCCCGGCGGCGTTGACCGCACGCACCTGCAGCGAGTAGCCCTGACCGTTCACGAGACGCACGCCGGTGTCGGCCGAGGGCGCGGTGATGTCGAGGGGGAGCGTCGTTCCCGACGCGGTGGCCCAGGTGGCGCCGCCGTCGGTGGAGTACTGCCACGAGGTCACCGCGCTTCCGCCGTCGGCACCCGGGGTGATGGATGCCGTGAGGGTGCGGTCGCTGCGGACGACCGATGTCACGGTCGGCTGCAGCGGCGCGGATGCGGGCGTGGCCGAGACGGGCGCCGAGGCGGAGCTGGTTCCCACCGACGAGATCGCGCGCACTCGCACGGAGGCGGCGACGCCGTCGGTGAGGCCGCCGATGACGAACGAGGTCGACAGGCTGCCCGTGGTCGACCACGAGCCGCCGTTGACGCTGTATTCATATGCGGTGATGGCACGCCCACCGTTGGAGCCGGGGGTGAAGGTCACCGCGACCGCACCCGAACGGGGCGTGACGGCGTCGATGGACGGAGCGGCGGGAACGTCCACCGGCACACCGGCGACGACGGCCGAGGCGGCGCCCGCTCCCACGGCGGTGATCGCCCGGATCTCGATCGGGTAGGTCTCGCCGGAGTCGAGCGGCGTGGTGCCGTCCGACGACAGGGTGGTCAGCGAGAGGGGCGAGTCGGTGGCGCCGCCGTCGTCACGGGCGCGCCAGGTGGCACCGCCGTCGGTGGAGTACTCGTAGCCGATGATGGCGCTGCCGCCGGTGCTCGTCGGCGGAGTGAAGTCGACCGAGAGGGTCACCGGGTCGGTGGCCGAGACCGCATCGATCGTGGGCGCGGACGCGAGGCCACGCGGCGTGCCCGACACGGTCGGCGAGCTGGCGCCGGTGCCGATGGCGTTGATCGCGCGCAGCTCGACACCGTAAGAGGTGCCGTTGGTGAGGCCGTCGATCACGAACGGACCGCTGTGGGGCACGTCGCTCCACGAGCCGCCGTTCACGCGGTACTGCACACGCTCGATCGGGCTGCCGCCGCTGTCTCCCACGGAGTAGGCCACCGTGAGGGTCTCGTCTCCCGCCGTCACGGTGACCCCGAACGGCGCCGCGGGAACACCGGGGGTGCGGACGGTGACCGATTCCGACGGGATGCCGGCGCCGGAGGCGTTGACGGCTCGCACCGCGACCGAGTACGACGTGCCGTCGTCGAGACCGGAGATGACGATGGGGCTCGCGGTGTCGCCGGTGGAGACCCAGCTTCCGGAGCCGAGGCGGTACTCGTAGCGGGTCACGGGAGTGCCGCCGTCGAAGCCGGGCGTGACGTCGAGGCTGATGGTTCCCGCCGTGGCGTTCGCACTGGCGATGGTCGGGGCACCGGGGACGGCGACGGGAGTGCCCGACAGGGGAGCGCTGGCCGCACCGGCTCCCACCGAGCTCGTGGCGCGGATCTCCACCTGGTAAGTGGTGCCGTTGCTCAGGCCCGGGATCGCCAGCGGCGAGGTGGTGCCGGCGGCGGGAAGCCACGCGCCGCCGTCGAGTCGGTACTCGTAGCCGGTGACCGGTGCGCCCGAAGTGGGGGCCGTGAACGAGGCCAGGAGCGACCCATCCTGCGCGGCGAGCGCGGTGAGGTCGGGCGCCGACGGCAGGGCGTACGGCGTGATCGGCGCGGACTGCGGCGAGAAGTCGCCTGTTCCCTCCGACGAGACCGCGGCGACGCGGAACACGTACGCCGTTGCGTTGGTGAGGCCCGTGATGGTGGCGTTCGTGCGCGCGGCGCCGACGAGGGTGGAGGCACTCCACGTCGATCCGTTGTCGGAGCTGTACTGCACGGCGTAGTCACTGACGGGCGCGCCACCGGCCGATGCCGGCGGGTTCCACTCCAGGGCCACCGACGAGATTCCGGCCACTCCGCGCACGGCGGAGGGCGCCGACGGGGCACCGGTCTCGTACGAGATGGTGATCGACCCGTTGGTGCCGTTGGCGGCGACGTACTGGTAGGAGGTGGTGAGCCCCGAGTGACCCGCGGTGCTGTTCTGACCCACCGATCCGCCGTAGCCGAACCACTCGTTGGAGGTGCCGGCACCGAACTCGATCTGGCCCTGGGCGCCGCCCTGTGCGCCGCCGCCGCCACCGCCCGAGCCGCCGCCGTCGTCGTTGCTGCAGGTCACCTGCGCGCAGCGGTCGTAGGCGTTGATGCCGGTCTGACCGTTCGTGGATGTCGTGTCGGCGCGCGCGACGTACGTGCCGTCGGCGTTGCGTCCTCGGGTCGGGGCGAACTGACCCGAACCGCCGTTGCCACCGCCACCGGCGGCGACGATCTGGTCGGAGCCGATGACGACGACGCTCGCCGCGCCGCCCGCGCCACCCTGGCCCGACGATCCCCGCGTTCCCGTTCGTCCGCCCGGGCCGCCGTCGAAGCCGGCGAGCGGGTTGTTGCCGCCGGCGGGTGCTGCCGTGGCGCCCGAAGTGCTCGAGGTGCCGGTGGTGCCACCCGAGCCGACGGCGATCGTGATCGTCTGACCGGGCGTGACGGCCACGCTGCCCGTGACCACCCCGCGGTATGAGCCGACCTCGGGTGCGGGAGTGGCATCCGCACCACCGTTGCCGCCGAGGCCGCCGACCATGCTCAGGTTGATGGCGGTCACACCCGCAGGCACGACGAACGAGGCCGTGGAGCCGGTGTAGCTGTAGGTAGTGGTGGTCGTCACGGGTGCCGCGGATGCGGGCGCTGCCGCGACGGCGACAAGTGAGGCGGAAAGCAGAGCGGTGACGCCGGTCGCGGCAGTGAAGCGCGCGAAGCGGCGTCGTGCGGATACGCGCGACATGATGCTCCTCGTCGGGGGGAACTCCGAGCGGGCTCTCGGAGCATGAGGGTTTTCTCATCCTACGAATGGCATCGGCGATCGGACCCTTAGGGTTCGGGCGACTCCCTTAGGTTTTGCTCAAGTTTTCCTTTGGCACGCTCGGTCCGCTGGCATTCAGACTCTGCAACTACCATGTGAACACCGGTCCGTCTGCCAGAGGAGCCCCGTGGGACTACTTGACAGCTTCGAGAAGGGACTCGAACGCGCCGTCAACGGTGCGTTCGCGAAGACCTTCCGTAGCGGCGTTCAGCCTGTGGAGATCGCCTCCGCGCTGCGCAGCGAACTCGACACGAAGTCGGCTGTGGTCTCGCGCGACCGCATCCTGGCTCCCAACACGTTCGCCGTGCGCCTCGCGCCCGCCGACCGCGACCGGCTTTCGTCGCTGGGCACGACGCTCGACGACGAACTGATGCGTCTGGTCGAAACCCACGCCAAGAAGCAGGGCTACAGCTTCGCCGGCCCGGTCACGATCTCCCTCGCTTCTGACGAGAACCTGTCGACGGGAACGCTGCGGGTCGACTCGCGCACCGCCGCCGGCGACGTCGCCTGGCGCGCCGTGATCGACGTCGAGGGCAAACGGCATCCGCTCACCAAGAGCCGCACCGTCATCGGCCGGGGCAGCGACGCCGACATCACCATCTCGGATGCCGGCACCAGCCGTCGCCACGTCGAGATCCTGTGGGACGGCGAGCGCGCCATGGTGCGCGACATGAACTCGACCAACGGCACCAAGCTCAACGGTGCGAAGGTGACCGAGGCGGCGCTGGCCCCCGACTCGGTGGTCACCATCGGGCGCACCGACATCGTCTTCCGTGTGGTGGCGCAGGCCGTTCCGCAGCGCCCGCCGCTCCCCGCCGACGACGCCACGCGGGTGTTCGACTTCGGGGGCAACACGTGAGCCCGCTGACCCTCCTGCTGCTGCAGGTGGGCTTCCTCGTGCTGCTGTGGTTCTTCGTCTTCGCCGTCGTCTATTCGCTGCGCGCCGACCTGTTCGGGGTGAAGGCGCGGAAGATGCCCGAACCGGCCCCGGCGGCGGCTGCACCCGTATCGGCGCCCGCGGCGGCACCCACCGCTCCGGTCTCGTCGCCCGCCGCGGCCGCGGCCGGACCGGTCAAGGCGACCTCCGACGCCGTGTCGCGCATCGTCATCACGAGCGGCCCCAAGGCGGGCCTGGAGCTTCCCCTCGGCGGCGATCCGGTCACGATCGGCCGCTCGAGCGAGTCGGGCCTCGTGATCCGCGACGACTACACCTCCAGCCACCACGCCCGCCTGCTGCGGTGGGGCGACCAGTGGATGATCCAGGATCTCGACTCGACCAACGGCACCTGGCACGACGGCCAGCGGGTGACCACCCCGGTGCCGGTCATCGTCGGCGCGACGATCAAGGTGGGCGCGACCACCTTCGAGCTGCGGAAGTAGCGGCCGCACTCCATGGTCTTCGAGGGCTCGAGTGTCGCCATCTCCCACACGGGGAAGGTGCGATCGAACAACCAGGATTCGGGTTACTCGGGCTCGAACCTCTTCGCCGTCGCCGACGGCATGGGCGGTCACGCCGGCGGTGATGTCGCCTCGAGCCTGGCGATCCACCGGATCAAGGAGCTCGATCAGCCCTTCTCCACCACGGCCGCCGCGGAACGAGCGCTGCGCGACGCGATCGCCGACACCGCCGCCGAGCTCATCGACACCGTCGCCGTGCGCCCGGAACTGGCGGGCATGGGGACCACGGTCAGTGCGGTCGTGATGGTCGACGACTACGCCGTCATCGCCCACATCGGCGACTCCCGGGTGTATCTGTACCGCGACGACGCGCTCACCCAGATCACCACCGACCACACCTTCGTGCAGCGCCTGGTCGATTCGGGCCGCATCACCCCCGAGGAGGCGCGCTACCACCCCCGCCGCTCGGTGCTCATGCGCGTGCTCGGAGACATGGATCCGCACCCCGAGGTGGATGCGTTCGTCATGCAGACCCAGCCCGGCGACCGCTGGCTGATCTGTTCCGACGGCCTGTCGGGGGTGGTCGACGACGCGCACACCTCGAAAGTGCTCGCGCAGGGCTACGCGCCCGGCCGCACCGCTGATCTGCTCCTCAAGCAGGCGCTGGACGGCGGCGCCCCCGACAACGTCACCATCGTCATCGTCGACGTCGGCGGTGCACATCCGGTCGTCAGCGGAACGCCCACGATCGTCGGCTCGGCATCGAACCCCACGGGTGTCGACGTGCCGGCCGCCCGCCCCGGACGCACCAGCTGGCTGCACCCCGGACGCCAGGCGGCCAACGAGCCCACGCACTTCGAACCGGCCGCCGAGTTCCTCGAAGAGGTCATCGAGGAAGACCGTCGGCGCGCCCGTCGGCGACGCATCTGGTGGCTGGTCGGCTTCGTGGTGGTGCTCGCCGCACTGGCATCGGCGCTGTTCGGCGCGTACCAGTGGACCCAGACCCGCTACTTCATCGGGGCCGACGACGACTCGGTCGTCATCTACCGCGGCATCCCGCAGGATCTCGGCCCCATCCCGCTGTCGACGGCCATCGAAGACACCGGCATCCTGCTCGCCGACCTCCCCACCTACCAGCGCATCCAGGTCGAACGGACGATCGCGGTCCGCTCCCTCTCCGACGCGCAGGCACGAATCGACAACCTGCGCCCCCTGGAGGTGACACCGTGACCGCGCCCACGAAAGACTCGGCCGTTCCGGCCGACACACAGGTGATGAAGGCGCTGCGCCGGTTGCGCACGCCCCAGACCCACCGCAACCGCGAACTGTGGCTGCTGCTGTTCGCGTTCCTCATCACCGGCGGAGCGACCGCGCTCGTGCAGCTGGGCGTGTTCGGCCGCCTCGATGCCACGTTCCTCTACTACTGCGGCGGCATCACGGTGCTGGCCCTCATCCTCCACGTGGTACTGCGCCTGAAGGCCCCCTCCGCCGACCCCTTCGTGGTGCCGATCGGAACGCTCCTGACCGGCCTCGGTATCGCCATGATCTACCGCATCGACCTGGGCCGACGCCTCGAGGGCTGGGATTCGTACTCGATGCGCCAGATCGTATGGTCGGCGATCGCCATCGCGGCCGCCATCGCCATCGTGGTGTTCCTCCGCAACTACCGCGTCCTCTTCCGCTACACGTACCTGTTCGGGCTGACCGGTCTGCTCCTGCTCCTGCTGCCGTTCATCCCGGGGCTCGGAGTGGAAGCGGGCGCCGACGTGTGGGTGTCGGTGGCGGGCCTGTTCTCCTTCCAGCCCGGCGAGCTGGCCAAGATCGCCCTCGCGATCTTCTTCGCCGGCTACCTCGTACGCACGCGCGAAGCGCTGGCCTCCGTGGGCACCCGCTTCCTCGGGATGACATGGCCGCGCGCGCGCGAACTGGGTCCGGTGCTGGTCGTGTGGCTCGCCTCGCTCGGCATCATCGTGCTGCAGCGCGACCTCGGCACGGGCCTGCTCATCTTCGGCATGTTCATCGCGATGACCTACGTGGCCACCGGCAAGACCAGCTGGGTCGTGATCGGGGTGACCCTGGCGGTGGCTGGCGCTCTGCTGGCGTCACAGGTACTGCCCTACGTGCACGCGCGTTTCACCAACTGGCTCGACGCCTTCAATCCGGCCACCATCGACGGATCGAGCCTGCAGCTGGCCAGCGGCATCTTCGGGCTCGCCCACGGCGGACTGCTCGGCACGGGCCTCGGCCAGGGTCGCCCCGGGCTCACCCCGCTGGCGTGGAGCGACTACATCATCCCGAGCCTCGGCGAAGAGCTGGGCCTGGTGGGCCTGTTCGCCATCCTGTGCCTCTACATGGTGTTCGTCAGCCGCGGCATCCGCGTCGGGCTCGCCGGTCAAGACGACTTCGGCAAGCTGCTGGCGACGGGTCTCTCGTTCACGATCGCCCTGCAGGTGTTCATCATGGTCGGCGGGGTCACCCGGCTCATCCCGCTGACCGGTCTCACGACGCCCTTCCTGGCGGCCGGCGGCTCATCGCTCGTGGCGAACTGGATGATCGTGGCGATCCTGCTGCGCATCTCGGATGCCGTCCGCTCCCGACCCCGAGTCGTGATCGGATGAGGGTGGTGATCGGATGACGAAGGAACTGCGCCGTCTCAGCATCGTGATGCTGGTGATGTTCCTGGGCCTGCTCGGCGCGACGAGCTGGATCCAGGTGGTCGCCGCCTCCGACCTGCAGGCCAATCCGCACAACAAGCGCGCGATCTACGACTCGTACGAGGTGCAGCGCGGGTCGATCTTCGCCGGGAGCGAGGAGATCGCCTCCTCCGAGCCCAGCGACGACGTCTACAGCTGGCAACGCGTCTACCCGGATGCCGAGATGTGGGCCCCGCTGACCGGCTACTTCAACCCGGTGCTCAACGCCAAGACCGGCCTGGAGAGCTCGATGAACGGCGCGCTGTCGGGCACCGGGAGTTCGCAGTTCCTCGCGCGTCTGGAGCGCATCATCAACGGCCAGCCGCCGCGCGGAGCCGACGTGCTCACGACCGTCGACCCCGAACTGCAGAAGGTCGCCTTCGACGCGATCAAGCAGTACCAGGGCGCCGTCGTCGCCCTCGAGCCCGACACCGGCCGCGTGCTCGCGATGGCCACCAGCCCCAGCTTCGACACCAACCTCCTCGCCGCACACGACTCCGCGTCGGTCAACGAGGAGTACGACCGGCTCGTGGGCGAGCCGACCAAGCCGCTCTACAATCGCGCGATCTTCGGCGACCTCGACCCGCCCGGGTCGACGTTCAAACTCGTGATGGTCTCCGCGGCGCTCTCATCGGGTGAGTTCACCCCCGAGTCCACGTTCGACAACCCCGCCACCTGGACGCTGCCGGGCACGTCCACGCAGATCCACAACTTCGACCGCGGCACGTGCGGGCCCGGCAAGAAGGTCACTCTCGCCGACGCGTTGCGCCTGAGCTGCAACATCCCGATGGCGCAGCTGGCCGTCGCCCTCGGCGTCGACACGATCCGCGCCGAAGCCGAGAAGTACGGCTTCAACCACACGTTCGACATGTCGCTGGACTACACGGCGTCGGTCTACCCGCGGGTGCTCGACCCCGCCCAGACCGCCCTCAGCGGGTTCGGTCAGAGCGACGTACGCGCCACTCCGATGCAGATGGCCCTCGTGGCGGCCGGCATCGCCAACGACGGGGTCGTGATGAACCCCCACGTCGTCGACTCGGTGGTCGCTCCCGACCTGACCGTGCAGGAGCGCGTGGAGAACTCCGAGTTCGGGCGTGCCCTCACCCCCGAGCAGGCCGAGACGATGACCCAGCTGATGATCGCCAATGTCAGTGACGGCGCCGCGAGCGGTGCAAGAATAGAGGGCGTCGACGTCGCGGGGAAAACCGGTACTGCCGAACACAATCCCGGCGATCCGTACACCCTCTGGTTCACCGGGTTCGCGCCCGCCGAGAACCCGGAGGTCGTCGTCGCCGTGATGGTGCAGAACGGTGGAGGACTCGGCCAGAACGGCACGAGCAACGGGATCGCGGCCCCCATCGCGAAGAAAGTCATTGAGGCGGTGCTGAGCAGATGAGACCGACGCAAGGTGTGAGCTTCGGCGGGCGGTACGAGCTGGACTCGCGGATCGCGATCGGCGGGATGGGCGAGGTCTGGGAGGCCACCGACCACGTCATCGGACGCACCGTCGCGATCAAGATCCTCAAAGACGAGTACATGGGCGACCCGGGCTTCCTGGAGCGCTTCCGCGCCGAGGCCCGTCACGCCGCACTCGTCAACCACGAGGGCATCGCGAGCGTCTTCGACTACGGCGAGGAGAACGGTTCGGCCTTCCTCGTGATGGAGCTCGTTCCGGGTGAGGCGCTGTCGACCATCCTCGAACGCGAGGGGTCGCTGTCGACCGACAAGACCCTCGACATCGTCGCCCAGACGGCATCCGCTCTGCAGGCCGCCCACGCCGCGGGCCTCGTGCACCGCGACATCAAGCCCGGAAACCTGCTCATCACCCCCGACGGCCGGGTGAAGATCACCGACTTCGGCATCGCCCGCATCGCCGACCAGGTGCCGCTGACGGCAACCGGCCAGGTCATGGGCACGGTGCAGTACCTCTCGCCGGAGCAGGCCTCGGGTCACGCGGCGTCGCCGGCGACAGACACCTACTCACTCGGCATCGTCGCCTACGAGAGCCTCGCCGGAAAGCGGCCGTTCACCGGCGAGTCGCAGGTGGCGATCGCGATGGCGCAGATCAACGATGCACCGCCGCCGTTGCCGCCGACGGTGGCCGAGCCCGTGCAGAACTTCGTGATGAGCATGATCGCGAAGAAGCCCGAAGACCGTCCGGCCACCGCGTCGGCGGTCGCGCGCGCCGCGACGGCCCTGCGACGCGGCGACATCGCCGGTGCGGCGGCGATCGTTCCCGCCATCGCCGGCGGCGCCGCTCCCGACGACATCACCCAGCTGCTCACCGGCGGAATGCGCACCGACGAGGCCACACGTCTCCTGCCGGCCACCACCATCGTCGACCAGTCGGCCGATCAGCCCGTCGAAGAGGAGAAGAAGCGCAAGCGCAGCCCGTGGACGTGGCCGCTGATCGCGCTCATCGTCCTGCTCCTCCTCGTGCTCGCCGGCACCGTCTTCGCCCTGCTCAACGGCAACGAGCCCGACCCGCAGGGCACGCCCACCAGTTCGTCGCCGACGGTGAGCACGCCGGTCGAAACGCCCGACGACACTCCGACGCCCGAAGTCACCACGGTCGCCGTCGAAGACCTCGACCTCATCGGAAAGACCTGTGACGAGGGGCTGGACATCGTCCGCGAGGCGGGCCTGACCAACGCCTCGTGCGACACCGGCGTGGCCGCCCAGAGCGACGGCGATGTGGGGAAGGTCTACGACTTCAGCCCCAAGGGCAACGTCGCCTTCGGTGACGCCTTCGTCATGCAGGCCTACGGCGCCGTGACGGCGCTGGAGGCCCCGGGCGCTGCGACGATCCAGGACGCCACGGGCAACACGGCTGCCACCGTCGAGCAGAACACCACGGCCTTCATCGGGTGGCCCACCAACTACAGCTGCGCCAACGGCGGGGTGATCTCGACCTACAAGATCACGCTCAGCAACGGGGTGTTCAACATCTCCGGGTCGCCGTCCGAGGCCAACTTCAGCCTGTCGGACATGCCGGTCGAGGTGACCGTCACCGGCGCCGTGGGCAGTCGGTTGAGCGTCACGTACACGGTGACCTGCACCAACGGAGACAACGACCAGGTCTCACCGTCGGCACCGGCCGCGGAGGCGACCATCACCGCCACCGCCGAGCCCGACCCTGAAAACCCGGAGGGCGAGGACGCACCGTAGCCGGTCGTGAGAACGGCCTCACCGACGTCACAGGGACGGTCGGTTAGGCTGGCCTCGTTTCAGCGCAGGGAGTGAAGTGTCAGCAGAGCCGCGTGTGCTTTCGGGTCGCTACCGCGTCGACGAACTCGTCGGTCGCGGCGGTATGGCGACCGTCTACCGGGGTCAAGACCTGACGCTCGGTCGCACCGTCGCCATCAAGCTGCTCAAGCGCGAGCTCGCCGCGGACAACAGCTTCCGCACCCGCTTCCGGCTCGAGGCGCAGGCCGCGTCGCGGATGTCGCATCCCGCGATCGTGCGGGTCTACGATGCCGGCGAGGATGTCGAGACCGACACCGACGGCACGCAGCATCCCGTGCCGTACATCGTCATGGAGCTCGTCCACGGACGCCTGCTCAAAGACATCATCTCCGCGGGGCCGATCTCGGTTCCCGATGCCGTGCGCTATACCGACGGCATCCTCGAGGCCCTCGAGTACTCGCACCGCGCCGGGGTCGTTCACCGCGACATCAAGCCGGGTAACGTCATGGTCACCGACCAGGGCCAGGTCAAGGTCATGGATTTCGGCATCGCCCGTGCCGTGTCCGATTCGTCGTCGACGGTGGCCGAGACCACGGCGATCATCGGCACCGCGTCGTACTTCTCGCCCGAGCAGGCAAAGGGTGAGCCTGTCGACGCGCGTGCCGACATCTACTCGGCCGGGGTCGTGCTCTACGAACTGCTCACCGGGCGCACGCCGTTCCGCGGCGACACCCCGGTTGCCGTCGCCTACCAGCACGTCAGCGAGGCGCCGGTGGCACCCTCCGAGCTCGTGGGAACCGTGCCCCGCTCGCTCGATGCGGTGGTGCTGCGGGCATTGGCGAAGGATCCCTACCAGCGGTTCTCCGATGCGGCGTCGTTCCGGGAGACCCTCGACGCCACGCTCGACGGCAAGACGCCCACCAAGCGACAAGTCGGTGCGCTGCACAGCGAGCTGTACGGAGCCAATCCGCGCCAGGCGGCCGAGACGGCCCGATCCCTGCGGCAGTTGAGCACCGATACGACCATGCGCCGTACGCAGACCGGCCCGCCGGTCGCGTGGATCTGGACGGGCGTGGTCGTCCTGGCGGCACTGCTGGTGTCGGTGTTCATCTGGGTGCTCCTCAGCCGCCCCGAACCCGAGATCCCCGACACCGTGCGCCAGGTGCCGAACCTCTCCGAGATGGCATGGGAGCGGGCGGAGGCGGAGCTCGAAGCTGCCGACCTCACCGGCAACCGCATCGAGGAGAGCAGCGACACGATCGCGGAGGGCAACGTCATCCGCACTGACCCCGAGGCGGGAACGACGGTCAACCGCGGCGAGGAGATCGACGTCTACGTCTCCACCGGCCAAGAGCTCGCCACGATGCCGAAGGTGGCCAACCTCACCCGTGGTGAGGCGACCACCGCGCTGGAGGATGCCGATCTGCGCCTGGGTACGGTCCGGTCCGTCAACGATCCGGCCCTCCCGGCCGACACCGTGATCTCCGCCGAGCTCGCCGGGGGAGGCGCTGTCGCCGAGGGTGACGAGGTGGCGCTGGGCTCGGCGATCAACCTCGTGGTCGCCAGCGGAAAGGTCACCGTCGTCGACCTGACGCGTTCCTCTCTGGAGTTCGCGCGGGCACAGCTGGAGGATCCGGCCCTCGGACTCACCGTCGACGTCGTCGAAGACACGAACTGCGCCGGTGACCCGGAGAGCCCGATCGTGAAGTCGCAGTCGGCCATCGGCGATGTGCCCATCAAGTCGACCATCGAGCTCGTCGTGTGCACGGGCTCCTGAAGCGCGTCATCTCACACGACGGTGCGGGCTGAGCGCCGCGCCCCGGACGGCCGCGCCCGCGACGCCGACGACCTCGAGCCAGTTGCCGAGCAGACGGTAGCCGCCCTCGGTGAGCACGCTCTCGGGGTGGAACTGCACCCCCCACAGCGGCAGCCTTCTGTGGGCAAGGCCCATGACCACGCCCTCGGCCGTCTCGGCCGTCACGGTCAGATCCCGCGGAAGGGTCGCGCGCACCACGGCGAGCGAGTGGTACCTCGTGGCGGGAAAGGGCGACGGCAACCCCGCGAACAGGGGGTGTCCGTCGTGGTGCACCGGTGAGGTGATGCCGTGGAGCAGCTCGGGCGCGTGATCCACGGTCGCCCCGAACGCTTCGGCCAACGCCTGATGGCCGAGGCACACGCCCAGCACCGGAACCTGGGTCCGTGCGGCCGCGCGCACCACGGCAGTCGAGGCGCCGGCGGCAGAAGGGGCGCCCGGCCCGGGAGAGATCAGCACGCCGTCCGCTCCGGCGATCGCGCGTTCGGGATCGTCGATGGCATCCGATTCGACCAGGTCGGTCGACGCGCCCAGCTCCCGCAGGTAGCCGACCAGGGTGTGGACGAAGCTGTCGTGATTGTCGACGACGAGCACGCGCCGGCCGTCACCCACCGATCGTGGACTCCTGCGGCGTGATGAACTGCGACGCCCACGGGAACACGTACCAGAACAGGCCGTAGAGCGCGGCGGCGAGCAGGGCGAGCAGGATGAGCACCCGCACCCAGGCGGGCCCGGGGAGGATGCGCCAGAGTGCCGCATACATCAGGCGTTCACCCCCTGCGTGAGCGACGCCGGCTTGCCCTCGCTGCGCGGGGTGTAACTCTCGAACACCGCGTAGGCGATGATCCGCTCGAGCATGTTGAGCTTGGGGGCACAGCTGGTGAGGGTGAGGTAGCGGCCGTCGGCCTCCACGCCGATCTGCTGCGGCACCGGCAGCAGCACCTCGACCTGCGTGTCCTGCACGTACTCGAGGTTGCGGAAGCGGTAGGTGTACCAGCCGGCCTTCGTCTCGATCACGATCGCGTCACCCACCACCAGCTTGTCGATCGGATCGAACGGTTGCCCGGAGGTCCAGCGATGCGCCGCGTAGACCGTGTTGCCCACTTCGCCGGGCATCGCCGTGTCGGGATAGTGGCCGATCTCGCCCTGGTCGAGGATGTCGGGGCGCGTCACCCCTCCGGCGATCTTGAACTTCCAGTCTTCGCCGAAGCGGGGAACGCGCATCACGCCGAACACGTCGCCGTGGTCGGGTTGGTCGAGCACCGGGATCTCGGGGGCCTCGGCGGTGGCGGTCGGCTCCGGAAGCTCGAACTCCTGCTCCCACTCCTGGGTGAGTTCTGCCGCCTCGGCCTGCTTCTGCGAACCGATGATCCAGTCGCCGATCCACATCTGCCACGACACATAGAGGAGAGCAACCACACCGGCGGTGATCAGCAGCTCACCGAGCACGCCAACGAAGCTCGCGCGTCGGCGCCGTCGTGGCGCGCGCTGCAGCGGCTGTTCCATCCCGTCCCCCATGCGGTGATTCTCCCACACCACGTGCTGAACGTCCCCTGACGGTAGGATCGTCGCATGGCACGTTCAGGCAACGACGACGACCCGATCGTCGAGCACCGCGAGGGCGACCCGGCACCCAACCCGGTCTGGTTCAAGCCCATCATGCTCGGCCTCATGATCATCGGCCTGGTGTGGGTGATCGTCTACTACCTGAGCGGGTCGAACCAGTTCCCCATTCCGGGTGTCGGCCCCTGGAACCTGGTGATCGGCTTCGGCATCGCCTTCGTTGGTTTCTTGATGACCACGCGCTGGCGCTGACGTAACTCACAGATCCCCTCACAGGGTGTGAATTACACCGGTGTGATTCATCCCCACCTGTGGACGAATCTGTGGATAACTCTCAGCCGACTCCGAGCGCCGGCCCGGTGTAGATCACCGCGGGAATGACGAGCAGCGCGAGGAGGCCCACCGCCGTCGCCGCCAGCAGCAGCTTCTGCCGACGCTGGAGTGTGAGGGCTCGGGTGCGCGCGAAGATGAACCCGACGAGCAGGCCCACGAGGCCGCCGCCGATGTGCGCCTGCCAGGAGATGTTCGATCCCGGCAGGAACGTGATCACCAGGTTGAGCCCCAGCAGCACCGCGATCGCGGTCACGTTGACCCCGAGGTGGCGGCCGATGATGAACATCGCGCCCAGCAGACCCCAGACCGCACCCGATGCCCCGACCACAGTGACGCCCGGTGCGAGCAGGGCGACCAAAACCGATCCCCCGAGGGCGCTCAGCACGTAGAGCACGGCGAATCGCCACCGACCGAGAAGCGGCTCGAGGCTTCGGCCCAGCGCCCACAGGGCGAGCATGTTGAGCGCGACGTGCCAGATGCTCGCGTGAACGAGGGTGACCGTAAGCAGTCGCCACGGCTCGAAGAACGTGGTGGGCAGCAGGAAGAAGCTGTTGAACGCCAGCGCGCTGCGCACCTGATCGCCCACCCCGGGGATGAGGCCCACGAGATAGAACAGGGTCGTGACGATGACGATCCCGTACGTCACGAGGGGGCGATCGTCGGAACGGCGCAGCGCCCTGACCGCCCGGGTACGCCCCGACGGTCGCGTAGCCTTCACCGCCTTCTGCTGATCCCGAAGGCACTCCGGGCAGATCACCCCGACCGGCATCTGCGTCTGGCACTCGGGGCAGATCGTGCGCGTGCAACGCTGGCACAGCACGAAGCTCTGCCGGTCGGGATGCCGGTAGCAGAAGTTGTCGGGGTTGGCCCGGAGGTCGCCGTTGGTCACGCGGGGTTTCGCCGGGCGTCAGGCCGCGACGACGTCGATCGAGGAGATGACGACCGGCTCGAGAGGACGGTCGCCGGCACCCGTGCGCACCGACCCGATGGCATCCACCACGGCGCGCGAGGCGTCGTCGGCGACCTCGCCGAAGATAGTGTGCTTGCCGTTGAGCCACGGCGTGGGGTCGGTCGTGATGAAGAACTGCGAGCCGTTGGTGCCCTCGGCCTGACCGGTGATCGCGTTGCGGCGAAGACCCGCGTTGGCCATCGCCAGCAGGTAGGGCGAGGAGAAGGTGAGCTCGGGGTGGATCTCGTCGTTGAACGTGTAGCCCGGGCCGCCCACACCCTGACCGAGCGGGTCGCCGCCCTGGATCATGAAGTTCGGGATGATGCGGTGGAAGATGACATCGGTGTACAGGGGGCCTTCGCCGGGCTTGCCCGTGGCGGGGTCGGTCCACTCCTGCGACCCGTCCGCAAGACCCGTGAAGTTCTTGACGGTGCGGGGAGCGTGGTCTCCGAAGAGGTTGACGACGATGTCGCCGTGATTGGTGTGGATCGTCGCGACTGCGGTGTGGATCGGCATGCTCACCATTCTCCCACCTGTCAACCCCTGGCGCGCGCGGGCTGGTCTGGCAAGATGGATCGTGGGATTTCTGTTCTGATTCACCCAGACGAGGGAGGGCTCCGTGAGCCTCAGCCGCAAGCGCAAGAAGCAACTCCGCAAGCTGCAGAAGGATGCCAACGCCCTGTGGGAGTCGCAGCAGGTCATCCTCGGCCAGGCGGGCGACGTCGCACGCGAGGCCGGTCGTCAGCTCGGCAACTACAGCCGCGAGCACGTGGTGCCCACCGTGCAGCACGGCTACGAGAAGTACGCGGCGCCGTACGTGCAGCAGGGGCTCAAGACCTCGGCTCGCGTCTACAACCACCGCGTTGCTCCGGCTGCCGGCGCCGTCATCGGCTCGGCCCTGTCGGTGTGGGATGCCGCCAACGAGAAGCGTGACTCTCTCGCCGCCGGCCGCGGCTTCGGCTCGATCGACGTGGCCAAGATGCAGAAGAAGGCCGAGAAGTACGGCAAGAGCGCCGCAAAGAAGCTGACGGTGCACGAGCCTGCCAAGAAGGGGATGGGCGCCGGCGGTGTGCTCGCCATCATCTTCGGCATCGCCGCGGCGGCCGGTGTGCTCTACGCGGCGTGGCAGACGCTGCGCGCCGACGACGAGCTGTGGGTGGCGGACGACCCGCTCCGCGCCCCCGACGCCTGACCCACGGGCCCGGTCGTTGAGCGAGCAGGACTCCTCCCGGTTGTTGAGCGAGCGAAGCGAGACGAAACGCGACCCCACCGCCCGCGTCCGCGAAGCGGCAGCGGCGCGCGGTCTCGACGTCGAGCTCCAGGAGCGCCCCGCGGCCCGCAGTCTCGACGAGGCGGCCGCGCTCCTGGGCCTGACCCCGGCCGACATCATCAAGACGCTGGTGGTCAAGCGGTCGGACGACACGTTCCTGTTCGCGCTGATTCCCGGCGACCGCGCGATCTCGTGGCCGAAGCTGCGCGCCGTGGTGGGAGTCAACAAGCTGCAACTTCCCGATCCGCAGCGTGCGCGGGAAGCGACCGGCTACGAACGCGGCACGATCGTTCCGATTGGCAGCACGACCGACTGGCCCGTGTTCGCCGACGAAGCGATCGTCGGAAAGCGCATCGCCATGGGCGCCGGGGCGCACGGGTACAGCCTGTTCGTCGACGCCGACGCCCTGATCGCCGCCTACGGTGCGACCGTCGCCGACATCTCGCAACCGCTCCCGAGCCCGTAGGCCACCACGCGGAGGCGACGCGGCGTCAGTCGCGCAACCCCGCCATCCGCAGACCGACCTCCACGAGCTTCACGTGATGCAGGTGCGTGATCGCGGCGAGGTCGAACCACTCCGCGCGATCGGTCGACCCGTCGAGTTCGTTGCGTAGCCGTCCCCCCACGATGTGCGCGCGGTACACGATGCGCAGCGCATGCAGCGGCTGATCGTGACCGTGCCGCACGCGCTGTCGCGCGGGGATCACGCGGGAGTCGATGCCGAGGAGCTCATCGAGCACCACGCGATACCCGGTTTCCTCGAGTACTTCTCGGCGGGCAGCGGCCTCCGGATCCTCGCCCGGTTCGAGTCCTCCACCGGGCAGGGTCCACGCGGAGCGCTGGCCTTCGACCCAATGGGCTAGCAGCACGCGACCGGCGTCGTCGGTGACGACGGCGTAGGCCGCGACGCGCAAGTCCATTCCGTCACCCTAACCACCTCCGCGAGCCACGTCATCGATTGCTACGGTGGCGCCATGACACGCATTGCTCCCCTGACCGCCGACGACCGGGCGGAGTGGCTCGGGCTCTGGAACGGATACCTCACCTTCTACAACGAGGAGCTCCGCTCCGAGGTCACCGATCGCACCTTCCACCGACTCACCACGCCCGTCTCCGACATCCACCGGGGTCTCCACGGGGCGATCGCCCGTGCCGACGACGGCTCGGCAGTCGGCATCGTGCACTGGCTCGTGCATCCCAGCACGTGGAGCCCGGCCGGGTACTGCTACCTCGAGGATCTGTTCGTCTCGCCCGACGCGCGCGGGGGCGGCGTGGCGCGGGCTCTCATCGCGCACGTGCGAGCGTGGGCCTCGGATGCCGGTCTCGAGAAGGTCTACTGGCTCACCGCCGAGTCGAACAGCACCGCCCGGGCGCTCTACGACAAGGTCGCTCGTCGCACCGAGTTCATCCACTACGAGCTCGGCACCGATCCCTTCTGACCGGAACTGTCGGGTGCGGCGGCGGCATCCCGCGCAGACTCGAAGGCGAAAGGGGGCGCACATGATCGGACAGCTGAATCACCTCACCGACCTCGTCGAGACCGCCGTGTCCGACGAGATCGACGTGGCGGCGTTCGCGGCCGGCCACGGTACCACCGAGTACCACCTGCGACGGATGTTCTCGTCGCTGGCCGGGATGCCGTTGTCGGAGTATGTGCGGCGGCGCCGGATGACGCGTGCCGCGTCGGACGTCGTCGGCGGTGATGCGCTGCTGGATGTCGCCGTTCGGTACGGCTACGGATCGACCGAGGCTTTCGGTCGCGCGTTCCGGGCCGTCCACGGGGTCAGTCCGGCGGATGTCCGACACGGAGGTGCCCCCTTTCTTTCGCAACCGCAGATCAGGTTTCACCTGACCATCGAAGGGAATCACCTCATGGACACCCGAATCGTCGAACGACCGGCATTCCGTCTCATCGGGCACGCCGCGCGCGTGCCCCTCCTCCACCGGGGAGTCAACCCCCACATCCAGACCCACCTCGCGTCGCTGCCGGCGTCGGAGCACGAGAGACTCAAGGGCCTGTCGAACGCGGAGCCCGCCGGCATCCTGCAGGTGACCGACGGCGTCGATCCGGATGCCGTCGAGGGCACCGAGCTCACCTATCTCCACGGTGTGGCGGTAGGCGCTGGTGCTGATGTTCCCGCCGACCTCGACACCATCGAGGTGGCCAAGGGCACCTGGGTCGTGTTCCGCAGCGCGGGACCGTACCCGGCGACGCTGCAGCAGACGTGGGCGGCGACGGCCACCGACTGGTTCCCCTCCAACCCGTGGCGGTTGCGGCCGGGGCCGTCGATCGTCGCCGTGATCGACCGAGCAGACGACTTCAGCTCGGCCACGACCGAACTGTGGATGCCGGTCGAGCCCGCCGACGCAGGCTGACGCTCCCCGTGCGCACCGGGTTCAGAGCGGGCGGGTCCAGGCGACCTCGCGTTCGATCTGCCCGGTGCGCACGAAGAGCGACACCTGATGGGTCTCACTCAAGCGCGCCACGAGCTCACCACGATCGGCCGCGACGAAGCCGAGGCTCCGCCAGAAAGGCCCGGATCGCCGGCTGAACAACCAGGCGTCGATCCCACCACGCGGCCGGCGTGGTCTCGCTCGATCCACAGTCGCACGCTCGGTTCGGCGAGCGCGCTGAGGGTGAGGTCGACGTCGCTGAGGAAGTCCGTCAACTCACCAACGCCGCCGGCGTCGACACGTTCGAGCGTCAGCGAGTGGTGTCCTGCGACTCGAGCGGAGACAGCATCCACACTTCGACCGTAGCGGGCTGCCGAAAAGAACTCGTATGTCGCGGAATCATCCGCCGCTAGACTCCCGCTCATGAATCCCCGCGTCCCCCCCGCGGGCGAATCGGCGATCGCTCCTCCCCCGTCGACGCCCCTCTTTCCCCGCCGCAGCTTCCTCGGCGGGGTCGCCGCCGCATCCGCGGCCGCCGTGGCGCTCCCGCTCATCGACGCGCCGGCCGCTCAGGCTGCCGAGAGTTACGCACCGGTTGCGTACCCGGCGACGCCGGTGGCCACCGACGAGGAGCTGCACGTCATCCGGCGGTGGACCTACGGCTACACCCCCGCGGCGCTGGCCGCTGTACGTTCCGCCGGCGGTCCGCGGGCGTGGCTCGAAACCCAGCTCACGCCACAGGACGTCGCCGAATCGACGAGGGCGAAGGGGCTCGACTCGTGGTGGCGCTGCATCACCGCCACCCCCGCCGACATCGTCGCCCGCGACCGCAGCGGTGCGGAGCCGGCCTGGCGGGCCATGACCGCCTACGCAGGCTACGCCCTGGTGCGGCGACAGGAGTCGAAACGCCAGGTGCTCGAGCTCATGACGGAGTTCTGGGAAGACCACTTCTACATCCCGATCCACGACGACGGTGTGTTCCCCTTCCGCATCGCCTTCGGCCACCGCATGCGCGAGCTGGCGCTGACGAGCTTCGAGAAGCTGCTCCAGGCATCCACGGTGCACCCCGCGATGGGATGCTCGCTCGACAACGCGGGCTCGACCAAGCGGTCGGTCAACGAGAACCTCGGCCGCGAGCTGCTCGAGCTCCACACCGTGGGCAAGAACGCGGGCTACGACGAAGCTGACGTGAAGGCATCCGCTCGCCTGCTCACGGGATACCGCGTGGAGATGTGGACCGCGTGGAAGTCGTACTACGACACCTCGTGGCACGACACCAAGCCCGTGAAGGTGATGGGGTTCACGCACACCAATGCGGATGCCGACGGACGCGCGGCCGTGAAGTCCTACCTCTCGTACCTCGCCCGGCATCCGGCCACCGCGCAGCGGGTAGCGCGCAAGCTGGCGCGGCGATTCGTGAGCGACAGCCCGTCGTCGGCGCTCGTCGATCACCTCGCCGCCGTCTACCTGGCCCACAACACCGAGATCACGCCGGTGCTGCGCGCGCTGTTCGACCACGAGGAGTTCTGGGCCTCGGCCGGAGCCAAGGTGAAGACTCCCACCGACGAGCTAGTGTCGGTTCACCGCGCACTGGGCGTGTCGTTCGCGAAGCCGACGGCGCAGGACACCGGAGCGATTCAGGCGCACTACATGGCGGGCGGCATCGGTGCGGGAGCATGGTCGCACCCACGCCCCGACGGACCGCCGCAGGACAACGACGCGTTCAACTCACCGTCGCGCTTCCTCGCATCGTGGGATGCGCACTGGACCCTGTCCGGCGGATGGTGGCCGACGAAAGACACCACCCACGTGTCGGCGGCGAAGCGCCTCCCCCAGCCTGAGCTGACGTTGGGGGAGTTCGTCGACCACCTCTCACGCCAGCTGACCGGGCTGGCATCCACCGAGACACTGCTGCGAGCGGTGTGCACCGCGACGAAGCTCGCGCCGTCCGCCGTCGTGAACGCCCAGCACTCCATCGTGCGTTGGCAGATGCCGTGGGTGCTGGCGCTCGTGCTCAACCAACCGCTCTTCTACCTGCGATAGGAACGGCGTCGTGATCGAATCCCCCCTCCCCGGTCTCGCCTCCGCCGATCCCCGCGCCGCCGATCCGCTGGCGGCCGGATGCGACGACTTCACCGCCAGCGTGTCGCGGCGCACCGCCATCCGTTCGGCACTCGGGATCGGCATCGGCCTCGTCGCCGCCTCGGTGTTCGGCGACGCCTTCGTCGAGACGGCCTACGCCGCCGGCGGCAAGAAGGCCGATCGTGTGCTCGTCGTGCTGTCGTTGCGCGGTGCCGCAGACGGACTGTCGCTGGTCGTGCCGCACGCCGACCGGGTCTACTACCAGGCGCGGCCGAACATCGCCGTGCCGAAGGACAAGCTGCTGGCCGGAGACTCGCAGTTCGGGCTGCATCCGGCATTCGCTCCGATCTTGCCGCTGTGGAAGGCCGGCAGGGTCGCCGCGATCCACGCCACCGGACAGGTGGTCACCACCCGATCGCACTTCGCGGCGATGGAAGAGGTGGAGGATGCCGACCCGGGATCGCAGGCGCGGGTGGGATGGCTCAACCGCCTCATCTCGGTGCGCGCCGGGGGTGCCAGCGACACCACAGCGCTGCAGCTCGGTGAGACGGTGCTCGCCACACAACTGGCCGGGCCGGCACCGGCTGTGTCGACGGCCGGCCTTGACAAGCTGAAGCTCGTCGGTCCCGGCGGAAGCGACGCGGCCGGGTGGGAGAAGGCGCTGACGAGTCTGTGGGCCGACGCACCGGATCCGGTGGCGCGAGGCGGGGGTCGTGCCCTTGCCGTCGCGCAGGCGTACGCGTCGGCGCGTGAGGCGACCGCGAGCAGCGCGGAGTATCCGAAGGGCAGCCTGGGCGACGCGTTGAAGGGTGCGGCGAAGGTCATCAAGGCGGATGCCGGGGCCGAGGTCATCACGATCGATCAGGGGTCGTGGGACCACCACCAGTGGGTCGGTGACCTGTCGAACGGCAACCTGAAGAACATGGCCGAGCCTCTCGGAAAGGGTCTGGCCGCCTTCTTCGCCGACCTCGGCGCCATGGACAAGAAGGTCACGCTCGTGACGATCTCCGAGTTCGGGCGCCGGGTCAAGGAGAACGGCAACGGGGGACTCGACCACGGTCACGGCAACGTGATGTTCGTGCTCGGCTCCGGGGTGAAGGGTGGCTATTACGGCCGCTGGCCCGGACTGGAGAACACGGAGAACGCCGACCTCGCGGTGACCACCGACTATCGCGACGTGCTCAGCGAAGTGGTCGGGGCCCTGTATCCGGAGCGGAGCCTCGCCGCGATCTTCCCGCAGTTCCAGCACAAGCGCCTGGGTTTCATGACCACCGCCATGACCGGGGGAGACACCGGCCCGGCGACCCCGGCGCCGAAGAAGATGCCGTCGCGGTTCTTCTCGTCGTACGGCAAACGCGCCGGGTCGAGTCGCGTCGGGTCGAAGGTGACGGCGCCCGCTCCCCGGCTGACCGCAGCGGGCAAGAAGGCGAAGGTGAAGACGACCTACCGCTGGGAGACGGTCAAGAAGGGCAACACCAAGAAGCGCGGATCGAAACGTGCCTTCAAGATCCCGGCGTCGTACCTCGGGTACTCACTGCGCGTGCGCGTGACCTACAAGGCGAAGGGTTACAAGGCGAAGACGAAAACGTTCAGCTGGGGCACGGTGAAGAAGAAGAAGTAGCCGGCCGTGAACCCCAGCTGAACCGTTCGGCTCAACAGGCTTCCTTGATGATCAGATCCTTGGTCGCGCTCGCGACATGCTCCGTTCCGCCCCGGTCCTCGTACGTCACCGTGATGGGCCCGGAAGTACCCACGGGATCCCTCGTCCGACGAGCCTCAACGAGCACGTTGATCTCGCCTTCTTCAGTCACCCACTCGCCTATGGCTTCTCGCTCCTGCCACACCAGATCTGCCTCGAGTTCCGGGCCGTGGGACGATCCGCCAATCGACGTCATACTCTCGTCGAGGTGCGTGATGGTCGCATCAACGAGCTCGACTCCATCGGGATCTCTTAGTTCGATTCTTACGATCCGCAACCCCTCAGCTGCGTCATCCACAGCGAAGTTTCCCCCCACAACTATCGTGTTTCGACGTGGCCCGTCCGACGCACAAAGTTCGCTCGGCACACCTCCCATCGACACCACGGGCGGGGTCACACTCGAACAGGAAGCCATCCCGAGGATGAGTGCGCCCGCTATGACCAATGACCCTGCAGCACGCACATGCATTCCTCTCGTCCCTCGCCACCAGACGGATGGGCTCACCACCTGGCTTGCCGTTGGTGCCACACAGCTTCGTCAGACCATGCGGCGACGGGGGCGCTACACGGACCCAGCGATCGCCCGGACGCGGTTGTTGCGCGGGTTGTGCTCGAGTTCGACGAGCCCCAACGCCTCGAGCAGCGGCGGCACGTACATCGCGAACCGACCACGGTATCCCTTCCGCTGACCGTACCAACCGCCCACCGGGTTGTCCGTAGAGCGACCCCACGCCTCGACGGTGTCTGGCACGGGGTCCTTCTTCTCGTCTGTAGCACCGAGGAGCACCCAGTCTCCACGTCGCAGCAGTTCGTTGTGGAGATCGTCGATGGCCTGTGCGAGGTAGGTGAGTCTGGTTGCTCCCACCTGACAGACAAGAAGGGCGGGTTCGCTCTCGTCATCCCGATAGATGGTGTACATCGAGGTCAGTGGCGCGGTCTTCAGCACCCACGGCTCACCCGCAGTCCCCGCGCCGGACCAGTGTCGCTCCGTCATGTCTGCCTTCCGTTCTCCCCTGCATCACGCCCGTCGCGGTCGTGTTCTCCGAGTTCACGCTCCCGCGCCCGAACGATCAACGACCGCGTTCAGGTAGACAGAGCGGAGACGCGTCTGCTCGGCCGACCCGACCAGAAGCCACTCCAGGTGTTGCCCGCGCGCACGCAACTGGACGATCGCGACGAACTCTGAAGAAGCTCGTCGACGTGGTCGTCCACACGAATCATGCGGCGAGCATAGCGTCACACGACAATCCTCCGGCGACCGGCCCCCGGTTGTGAGGGTGGCACCGAAGATGAACACGTTCCGCTGCGGCACCGTCAAGAGGGAGGAGGGCGCGGCAGAGCTCACGAGGTCGACTTCGGCGCGTCATCGAGGTCGACACTGATCGACGTCACCGTCTCGCCCTCGGTCACCTCCACGAGATCGGCCGACGCGGCATCCGGCCTGTCAGGCCAGTAGAGGGAGCATGACGGCTCCGCTTCCGACGAGAGACGCACCGTCACCGTGTCGGCGTCAGCGCAGGGCCGTTCGCGGATGGGCCGCATGAACCTCACCGCGTAGCTTCCGGAAGCCAGACCCCGCAGGGTGTACGACCCATCGTCGTTCACTTCGACCCAGCTGATGCCCTCCTCCCATTCGCCGTCGGGCGCGCGAAGGGTGGCATACACGCTCGCGCCGTACTCCTTCGCCGCATCGCCCCGCACCACGCCCGAGATCGAGCCGCCCGAGGTGAGTGCGACGTCGAGACCCGTCCGCTCCGCCGATGCGTCGACCTCCACCGTGGATGCAGCCGTCCAGTCGCTGGCGCCTCCCCACCATAGGCGCGTCGCAGAACCACGGGGAGGGGAGACCTTGATCTTGTACTCGCCGGCGGCAAGGCCCCGGACGGCGAACTCCCCGCGCTTGCTGACCTCTGAGTCCCCCTTCCAGAGCCGTTCGCTCGCGTCCCACACGCTGACCCATGCGTGTCGCAGCTTTCCCTTCGACCCCTTCGGCAGCGAGATGGTGCCCGAGAGCGTGGCTCCCTTCAGGAGAGTCACGTCCATCCCCGGGCGCCCTTCGCCGGCGATGACCTGGAACGTATCGGCCTCCGCCGCGCTGGTGGCCCCGCCCCACCATTGCGGAGCGATATCGGCGTCGAAGACCGAAACGTACATCGTGTACTCGCCGGTCGGAATGTCGAAGATCTCGAACTCTCCACTCGGTTCGGCCAGTGTGTAGGCGACCGTCTCCTCTTCACCTGGACGATGGATACTGACATCGATGACGATGTCATCACCGAGATCGACACCTTCCGGGAGCGTCACAGTCCCGCTGATCGCTGCGCTACCGGTCGTTACCCGCCATGTGCAACCTGCCAGGAGCGCAACGGTCAGCACAGCTAGAGAGACGAGAGCCGTCGTCGCCCGTACTGCCGCGCGTTTCTGCCACAGCTCGTGCATGGCTAGAAGCTACAGCTCGGGCTGCGCGTCGGACCCTGATGGCCTGTCTCGATTCGCTCACATTCTGCTCGCGACTCCTCTGCGGTCGGCAGTTGTTCGACTACTGACGGGGAGCGTGGTTGCGACGGGAGTCACTCGGAGACGTGATTCGCACCGGCGGCCCCCTGCGGTGTTGGCCGCTGCGGGTTATCCCATCGCCACCCGCCGCCTCGATTCGAGCGGCTCGCCGATTTGGTCGCTTCTCCTGGGCTCTCACCTGCGACCGTCTTGCCATCCAGGAGGTGGGCAGCCATTCTCTCGATCGCGAACTGGAGTCCGGCGTGGGCGGCCGGGTGCGGTCGCTCCGCAGCAGCCAGATCACGGACGGTTTCAAGCGTGGCCGTCACGATGTGGTCGGGGCTGCGGAGCCCGAGTTCGACACCCGCCGCCTCAAGGTGCTCGCGGGTAAGGAGGCGATGCTCGTACTCGCCACCGATCCGGAGTGCCATCTCGCCGTCGTTGTCGTAGAAGTGCTGTGGCACGACGTCGTACATGGGCGCGATGCGCACCTGGTCCTCAGGCAGGTGCACGAGCGAGAAGTTCTTCATGTGGATGTCGAGATTGCCGACGGAAACCGACAGCGTGATCATCTTCAGCACCCGCTCTGCGTCTTCGAGTGTGATCACGCCGGCGATGTCACTGACACCTTTGTGCCCATACCTCTCGTACTTCTGGTCGCCAGACAGCCCGAGCGCCTGGTTGAAGTCCTCTTGGTGGATGCGACCGTCGGGAGCGTGAGGGTCTCGGTCATACCGTTCGATCACGAGCGCGGGGGTTCCATCGAAGGTGAGCAGTTCAGTGGAGAAGGAGGCCAGGTCGAGCGCGCGGGCGAACCGGGAACCATACTCCTCGTCGAAGATCATCGACGGGTACGAAGCGACGCGGGGCTTCGCGATGTGCGTCGACGGGTAGCCGTCGACCGCTCGCGCCCACGTGTCGTCCGCTCGTACGAGCACGATCTTCGGCTGCACGCCGTTCAGCGATGTCTTTCCCCTTCGCGGCTTGTTGCCCAGCGGATGGCTCCCGACGTTCTCGAGCATCGCGCGAACGCCCTGGTCGTCCAACGGCTCGATTGCCGGAGTGCGAGGTTCGCCCGGTAGCGAAGCGTCCCAGACCTCGATGGCGCCGGCGACGTCGCGACCGTACGCGGCGAGCATTCCCAGCACGTCGTCTCGACGCAGGCTCGCTTCATCAGCGAGCCGCTTCCTGGCATCCCCTTCGGGCAGCAGTTCCGCGAAGAAGTTGCTCCGCACCGACCGGCCGCGCGTCTGTCGGGGGAGAAGTGGCACGGCCACCGACAGCATCCGACTGCCGAGTCCCCACCTCTTGACCGCATCACGGGTAGGCGTGAAGTCGAAGTCATCGCTGGCGCCGCGGATGTGGCCGAGCACTTCCCCGTGAAGCTGGACCGTCAGCTCGGCCTCGGATCTTGCCGGTCGCGCCGGCCTAGCCAACGAAGTCACCCTCGGGCACCTCGGCGATCAGCTTCACGCCCGTCGCCGTGAACGCGCTCAGGAGTCGTTCGATCGCCGCGACATTCTTGCCTGACTCCATCTCCCAGACATATTTCTGCGAGACACCCATCTGCTCAGCGAGATCGCGCTGCGTGATTCCCGCGGCCAGGCGTGCCTGCTGCAGCACCATGCCGAAGTCGGAAGGGCTGCGCACGGTCGTTGTGAACACCGAAGCTCCTAGACGTTGATTTCGTAGTCAGCATATGCGACTCCTTTTTCAACGTCAATGAGCATGACTACGAAATCAGAGTCGTCCCGACGATGCGGCCGACCATCGCAGAGAGCGCGAATGAGAACCCCAGCGTGCCGAGGAATCGGCGTTGTCCCGAAGATGAGATGTGGAGCCTAGGAGATTCGAACTCCTGACATCCTGCTTGCAAAGCAGGCGCTCTACCAACTGAGCTAAGGCCCCGTGAAGGGAAGTGCAGTGGGGCTACCAGGACTTGAACCTGGGACCTCTTCATTATCAGTGAAGCGCTCTAACCGCCTGAGCTATAGCCCCGTCTGGAGACCGGCGCCAGCGCCGTCAACCTCCAAGACTTTACCCGATGACCGGGTGATCCTGAAATCAGTTCGAGGTGAACCCGACGAGCAGACCGCCGGTGACCTTGACCATCAGGTTGTAGATGCCGGCGACGACGGCGCCGAGCACCGTCACCACGATGAGGTTCAGGATCGCGACGATCGCCGCGAACGCCATCACCTGCGGCAGGTTGACCACGTCGGAGAGGATGAACTCGCCGCCGGTGAAGGCCGAGATGAGCTCGCTGAGGCGATCCAGCAGGCTCGTCGACTGCAGCACGATGAAGATGAGGAAAACCGACACCAGCGTGACGATCGCCAGAGCGATCGCCGCCAGGAACGACAGCTTCACGGCCGACCAGAAGTCGATGTACACCAGGCGCAGACGCACCTGCTTCGCGCTGGTCTTGCTCGACGATTTCTTCGCGAGCTTGTCGGCTACTGTGCTCATGCTTCAGGACTTTCCTCGGGGGTCTCGGGGGTCACACCCTCGGGTGCAGCGGGCGCCGCGGCGGCCTCGGTATCGGCGGCATCGGCGGCGGCTTCGGCGAGCCCGCGCTCCCCATTGCGGGCGATCGCGAGGATGCGATCGTCGTCATCGGGACGGGCGAACACGACACCCATGGTGTCGCGGCCCTTGGCGGGGACCTCGGCCACGGCAGAGCGTACCACCTTGCCGCTGGCAAGAACCACCAAGACCTCGTCGTCCTCACGGACGATCAGGCCGCCCGCGAGATCGCCCCGATCCTCGTTCAGTTTGGCCACCTTGATGCCGAGCCCACCCCGGCCCTGGAGCCGGTACTGGTCCACCGCGGTGCGCTTTGCGTACCCGCCCTGCGTGACGACGAACACGTATCCGTCGTCGCCGACGACCGACGCCGACAGCAGGCTGTCACCCTCGCGGAAGGTCATCGCCTTCACACCCTCGGTCGATCGGCCCATCGGCCGCAATGATTCGTCGTTGGCCGTGAAGCGCAGCGACATCCCGTGCCGGGAGATGAGGAGGATGTCGTCGGTGTCGTCGACCAGCAGGGCGCTGACCACCTCGTCGCCCTCTTCCTCGTCCTGCCCGCGCAGGCGGATGGCGATGATCCCGCCCTGACGGTTGGTGTCGTAGTCGGTGAGCGCCGTCTTCTTGATCTTGCCGTCGCGCGTGGCGAGCACGAGGTAGGTGGCCACCGCGTAGTCGCGGATGTCGAGGATCTGTGCGATCTCCTCGCCGGGCTGCAACGCGAGAAGGTTGGCGACGTGCTGACCCTTGGCATCCCGGCCCGCCTCGGGAAGCTCGTACGCCTTCGCGCGATAGACGCGCCCCTTGGTGGTGAAGAACAGCAGCCAGTGGTGTGTGGTGGTCACGAAGAAATGCTCGACGACGTCGTCGGCGCGCAACTGCGCACCCTTCACGCCCTTGCCCCCACGGTGCTGCGACCGGTAGTTGTCGCTGCGGGTGCGCTTGATGTAGCCGTCGCGCGTGACGGTGATCACCATCTCCTCTTCGGGGATGAGATCCTCCATCGACATGTCACCGTCGAACCCGTGGAGGATGTGGGTGCGGCGCTCATCGCCGAACTTCTCGACGATGCCGGTGAGCTCGTCGCGGATGATCTCGCGCTGGCGCAGAGGGCTGGCGAGGATGTCCTTGAAGTCGGCGATCTGCACCTCGAGGTCGGCGGCCTCGTCGATGATCTTCTGACGCTCCAGCGCAGCGAGGCGGCGCAGCTGCATCGACAGGATGGCATCGGCCTGGTCGTCGTCGATGTCGAGCAGCGACTTCAGTCCGTCGCGGGCCTCGTCGACCGTGGGCGAGCGCCGGATGAGCGCGATCACCTCGTCGAGTGCATCGAGTGCCTTGAGGTAGCCGCGGAGGATGTGCATCCGCACCTCGGCCTTGCGCAGCCGGAAACCGGTGCGCCGAACGATGACCTCGACCTGATGCTCGATCCAGTAGCTGATGAATCCGTCGAGGGCGAGCGTGCGCGGCACTCCGTCGACGATCGCGAGCATGTTCGCGCCGAAGTTCTCCTGCAGCTGCGTGTGCTTGTAGAGGTTGTTGAGCACGACCTTCGCCACGGCGTCGCGCTTGAGCACGATCACGAGGCGCTGTCCGGTGCGATCGCTGGTCTCGTCGCGGATGTCGGCGATGCCGGTGATCTTGCCGTCACGGGCGAGATCCCGGATCTTCAGCGCCACGTTGTCGGGGTTGACCTGGTAGGGCAGCTCGGTGATGACCAGGCACGTGCGCCCCTGGATCTCCTCGACGCCGACGACCGCACGCATCGTGATCGACCCGCGTCCCGTCCGCTGAGCATCACGGATACCCTTCGTCCCGAGGATCTGCGCCCCGGTGGGGAAGTCGGGTCCGTGCACGCGCGCCATCAGCGCCTCGAGCAGTTCCTCCCGCGTCGCGTCGGGGTTCTCCAGTGCCCACAGCGCACCGTCGGCCACCTCGCGCAGGTTGTGCGGCGGGATGTTGGTCGCCATACCGACCGCGATCCCCACCGAACCGTTGACGAGCAGGTTCGGGAACCGCGACGGCAGCACGGTCGGCTCCTGCGTCTTGCCGTCGTAGTTGGGCTCGAAGTCGACGGTCTCCTCGTCGATGTCGCGCACCATCTCCATGGCCAGCTGGGCCATCTTGGTCTCGGTGTATCGGGGAGCGGCAGCCCCCTGATTGCCTGGCGACCCGAAGTTGCCCTGACCGTCGGCGAGCGGATAGCGCAGCGACCACGGCTGCACCAGTCGCACGAGCGCGTCGTAGATCGCACCGTCACCGTGCGGGTGGTACTGACCCATGACCTCGCCGACGACACGGGCGCACTTGTTGTAGCTCTTGTCGGGGCGATAGCCCCCGTCGTACATGCCGTAGATCACGCGGCGGTGCACGGGCTTCAGACCGTCACGCACATCGGGCAGTGCGCGCCCGACGATGACACTCATCGCATAGTCGAGGTAGCTGCGCTGCATCTCGACCTGGAGGTCGACCTGGTCGATGTTGCCGTGGTTGTGAGCCGCGGTCGGGTCGGGGCGTTCTTCGTCAGTCATGTCGTCATCTCATGTCGGTCGTGTCTGTGCGGAATCCGTGCGTTTCGTCTCGCTCCGCTCGCTCAACGACCCGGGAACGTGACCGGTCGTTGAGCGAGGAGCGGAGCGACGAGACGAAACGGAGCATCAGATGTCCAGGAAGCGGACGTCCTTGGCGTTGCGCTGGATGAAGCTGCGGCGAGACTCGACGTCTTCTCCCATCAGCACGGAGAAGATCTCGTCGGCGGCGGCCGCATCGTCGATGGTCACCTGGCGGAGGGTGCGGGTGTTGTGATCCATCGTGGTCTCCCACAGTTCCTTCGGGTTCATCTCACCGAGACCCTTGTAGCGCTGGATGCCGGACTCCTTCGGCAGACGCTTGCCGTTTGCCAGACCATCGGTCACCAGCGCGTCGCGCTCGCGATCGCTGAACACATACTCGTGATCGGAGTTCGACCACTTGATGCGGTACAGCGGGGGCATCGCGAGGTACACGAAACCCGCCTCGATGAGACCGCGCATGTATCGGAACAGCAGCGTGAGGAGCAGCGTCGTGATGTGCTGACCGTCGACGTCGGCATCGGCCATGAGCACGATCTTGTGGTATCGCGCCTTCTCGACGTTGAAGTCCTCACCGATGCCGGTGCCGAACGCCGAGATGATCGCCTGGATCTCGTTGTTGCCGAGCGCGCGATCCAGCCGTGCCTTCTCGACGTTGAGCACCTTGCCGCGCAGCGACAGGATGGCCTGCGTCTCGGGATCGCGCCCGCGCACGGCCGAACCGCCGGCCGAGTCGCCTTCGACAAGGAAGATCTCGCTGATCGAGGGATCCTTGCTCGTGCAGTCCTTGAGCTTGTCGGGCATGGATGCCGACTCGAACACGCTCTTGCGACGTGCCGTCTCGCGGGCCTTGCGAGCTGCGAGCCGCGCGGTCGCAGCATCCAGCGCCTTCGTGATCACGCGCTTGGCCTGCGCGGGATTGCGGTCGAGCCAGTCGGTGAGCTGGTCGCCGACGATCTTCTGCACGAAGGCCTTGGCCTCGGTGTTGCCGAGCTTCGTCTTGGTCTGCCCCTCGAACTGCGGCTCGGACAGCTTCACCGAGATGACCGCTGTGAGCCCCTCGCGGATGTCGTCGCCGGTGAGGTTGTCGTCCTTCTCCTTGAGGATGCCCTTCTCGCGCGCGTAGCTGTTGACCTTGGTCGTCAGCGCCGCGCGGAAACCCTCTTCGTGGGTTCCCCCCTCGTGGGTGTTGATCGTGTTGGCGAAGGTGAAGACGTTCTCGGTGTAGCTCGTCGTCCACTGCATCGCCAGTTCGAGCGAGATGTGGCGCACGGTGTCTTCGGACTCGATCTCGATGATCTCCTCGTTGACGACATCGGCCTTGCGCACCTTGTTGAGGTACTCGACGTAGTCGACGAGGCCGCGTTCGTAGAGGAAATCGTCGTGCGGCTGCTTGCTGACCGCGGTCCCGTCTTCGCCGTCGACGATGTAGGCCGATGCCGGGCGCTCGTCGCTGAGGGTGATCCGCAGACCCTTGTTGAGGAACGCCGTCTGCTGGAAGCGGGTGCGCAGCGTGTCGTAGTCGAAGTCGATGGTCTCGAAGATCGCGTCGTCGGGCCAGAAGGTGACGATCGTGCCGGTCTCTTCGGTGGCTTCGCCCTGGGCGAGCGGAGCCAGTGGTTTGCCGCCCTCGGCGAACGACTGCCGCCAGACGAAACCTTGACGACGGATCTCCACGTCGAACCGAGTGGACAGCGCATTGACGACCGACGATCCCACACCGTGCAGCCCGCCCGACACCGCGTACCCGCCGCCACCGAACTTGCCGCCGGCGTGGAGCACCGTGAGCACGACTTCGACGGTGGACTTCGTCGGGTCGGACGAGTGCGGGTCGACCGGGATGCCGCGACCGTTGTCGACGACGCGGAGTCCGCCATCTTCGAGGATCGTCACGTGGATCGTGTCGCAGTAGCCGGCGAGAGCCTCATCGACAGCGTTGTCGACGATCTCGTAGACGAGGTGGTGTAGGCCGCGCTCTCCGGTGGAGCCGATGTACATGCCCGGACGCTTGCGTACCGCCTCGAGCCCTTCGAGGACCTGGATGTCGTCGGCCCCGTACACGTGGGGAACCTTCGTCGTCGGTGTGTTCTGGGGTTCCTCGGGAACGCTCTCGGGGTTTTCGGACGTCATAGGTTTCGAGCACTCCACATCAGATTCAGTGTGCTCTCAGTCTATCGGTTCGGGGCGCTCTTTCGGCGCCTGAACGGCGCTGTGGCGCGATGAAAGTGTCGCGGAGAGCGCTGGACGTGCCTCATCCGTAGGTATCGCGAGGACCGCGCCCTGGAACGGCTCTGGGGCCCCATTTCCAAGAGGGAACGTCCGGACCGATGAAACGGACGTTTTGCACCCCGGCATCCGGGAATCGGTTCATCAGCTCCGTGACGATCGTCCCGCGCATGAGTTGCAGATTCTTCGCCCACGCCGTCGAATCGCACTGCACGGTCAGAAGTCCGTCGGAGAGAGCGACCGGGGTGGCATGACGTGCCGTCTCTTCACCGGCCACACGCTCCCACTGCAGCACGATGTCCTCGCGGGCCAGTTGTGAGTCCCAGCCCGCCTGACGGGTGAGGTCGGCGAGGGCATCGCCGAGTCCCTTCGGGTCGCGGCCGGCGGTGAAGGGTTGGTTCTCGTCGTCGTCGTTGCGGCGTCGGCGACGACGCTTGGCGTGTGCGGACGGTGCCAATCCGCGCAGCCGCAAATAGGTGGAGATGGTCTCCGGCAGCTCGGGAACGGCTTCGCCCCCCGAGCAATCCGCCCCGCCGCGCTCAGTCATCGGAGCCTTCGCGGATGGTCCCCGCCTCGACGTACACGGTGCGCGCGCGCAGTGCCTCCGGCACATCCGCCTCGACGGCCGCGGTGACGATCACCTGCTCGAAGTCGACCGCCACGCCGGCCAGTCGTGAGCGGCGGTCGGCGTCGAGTTCGGCGAACACGTCGTCGAGGATGAGCACCGGATCGCCGAGCATCGACTGCTCGCGCAACAGCCGGGCCGAAGCCAGACGCAACGCCAGCGCGACAGACCACGACTCGCCGTGCGAGGCGTATCCCTTCACCGGAAGCCCGCGCACGCGCAGCGCGAGATCGTCACGATGGGGTCCGACGAGCGTCAGTCCGCGGTCGAGCTCGCTCGCGCGCTTCGCGGCGAGGGCCTGACGGAATCGTTCTTCGATCTCCTGCGGAGAGCGGGGGGCGGGAGCAGGCACAGCCGTGGCGTCATCGTCGTCATCGGTCACCGCGCCGTCGATGGTGAGCGCCCACTCCAACTCGGGGCGGTGATCGGCACCCGCAATGGTCGTGTAAGCCTCGGCGAGCGGCTGCGCGAGATCGTGCGCCAGGGCGAGGCGGGCGCGGACTACCTGAGTTCCGAGCTGGACCAGCTTGTCGTCCCAGACATCGAGGGTCGAGAGCTCGTCACCCCGGATGCCTCGTGCCCGCGCCGACTTGAGGAGGGCCGTACGTTGCTTGAGCACACGGTCGTAGTCGCCGAGCACCCCGGCCATGCGCGGTGCGCGCTGGATGAGGAGTTGGTCTGCGAACCGGCGCCGCGACGACGGGTCGCCGCGCACGATCTGCAGATCCTCCGGGGCGAACAACACAACCTGCGCATATCGGGGGAGTTCCGCCGTCTTCACGCTCGAGCCGTTGACGCGTGCTTTGTTCGACCCGGAGCGATTGAGCTGCGCCTCGAGGATGACCCGACGTTCCCCGTGGGCCAGCCGCGCGCGGATGATCGCGGCATCCGCACCGTCGCGCACCATCGGCGCGTCTTGCGAGACGCGATGCGAGCCGAGGGTGGCGAAGTAGGCGATCGCCTCGGCCAGGTTGGTCTTGCCCTGACCGTTGCGGCCGACGAAGACGTTGACCCCGGGATGCAGCGATAGGTCGGCGGCCGCATAGTTGCGGAAGTCGACGAGACTCAGCTGCTCCACGATCACAGTTGTTCAGCCTAGTTCTCGGGTCCGACGTCGCCACCGGTGTCGGCATCCCTCTGTCGCCCCGCGAGCGAAGCGGACGAAACGCCGGAAAGAGACGACGCCGGATGTCAGCGGAGCAGCAGGTTCGGTTGCAGCAGGTACTTGAAGCTCTCGGGTGTTCCGGAGGTCTGCGGCGTGATCAGCACCGGGCTGAGCTTGTTCGCATTCTCGCTCGAGGTGAACGTGATGCGGGCGAACTCGCTGCGCACGGCACCGAGCGCCTCGAGCAGGTACTGCGGGTTGAGACCGAGGGTCACCTCTTCACCGGTGAGCGTGGCATCGACCGATTCGGTCGCTCGCGCCTGCTCGGTGCCGGAGGCATCCATCGACACGCCCTCGTCGGTGAAGGTGAAGCGCAGGGGAGCGGAACGATCGAGCACCAGTGCCACACGGCGCACGGCTTCGGCGAGATCGGCGGTGTTCACGACGGCGTAGTGGTCGGTCTGCTCGGGGAACAGGCGGCGAACCGGAGGGAAGTTGCCCTTGATCAGCAAAGAGGTCACGGTCTTGTTGCCCGAGGTGAACGCGATGATCTCGCGGTCGCCCGATCCCGAGAACGCGACCTGGATGTCACCGGAGTGCGAGAAGGTCTTGCCGACCTCGGTGAGCGTGCGGGCCGGGACGAGAGCAGTGGTCGCGTCGTCTCCGGTGGAGGCGGTGGTGCCGGCATCCCACGGGATCTGACGCAACGCAACGCGGTAGCGGTCGGTTGCCACGAGGCTCAGCTCGGTGCCGGAGACTTCGAGCTGCACACCGGTGAGCACCGGGGTCACATCGTCGCGGGATGCGGCGAAGGCGACCTGGGCGATCGCCGTCGCGAAGTCCTCGCCCGGGACGAGGCCGGCTTCGCCGCTGACCTCGGGGATCGCGGGGTACTCCTGCACGGGCATGGAAGCCAGGGTGAAGCGCGCCGACCCGCACGTCAGGACGATGCCGTTCTCGTCGTCCTGCTCGATCTGGATCGGAGCGTTCGGGAGGCGGCTGGCGATCTCCGACAGCAGTCGGCCGTGCACGAGGATCGTTCCCGGTGCATCGACGGTGGCCTCGATCGTCGTGCGGGCCGACGCCTCGTAGTCGAAGGCAGCCAACGACAGACCGGCATCGGTCGCTTCGATGAGCACGCCCGCGAGAATCGGCTGAGGATTGCGCTGCGGCAGGAGCTTCACCACGAACGACACGGCCTCGCTGAACACATCGCGATTCACGTGGAACTTCATCGGGGCTCCCTTGACGTCGAGTAGGGCTCTCCCATGCTAGTGCCACGCACCGTGTGGTTCGGAAGCCGACCGGTGGCGACCGGTTCGTCCCTCGAGGTCATCGAACGTGTTTCATATCGATAGTTCTCTGTCATGGTGTTAACCCCTGTGGAAAGTGTGGATAACTCGGCCGATCCCGCTCGCCGCACCGAAACCACACGCGTGTAAGTTGTGGGCGGGCTGAGGAAACCGCGTGTAGAGCGGCATCGCGATCATCGAGCGGTCACCGACGTCATCCACAGGACGGCCCGAATCGCTCACAAGAGTTCGACATTCGAGCGAAGTTATCCACAGGCTGTCCACACTGTGAAGAACGCGAATGATGAGGATGACGAGGCGTCTTGTCAAGCGGGAACGTCCGCTCGGGCGTGCCGGAGTGACGCCCATGAGGGCGAGTGGGGGCGCGAACCGACCTCAGCGGCCGACGCGACCGAGCTGCGTGGTGATCTCGGAGACCTGGTTGTAGATCGAGCGACGTTCCTTCATGAGCTCGCTGATCTTCTTGTACGCGTACATCACGGTGGTGTGGTCGCGGTTGCCGAACAGCTGGCCGATCTTCGGCAGCGAGAGGTTGGTGCGCTCCCGACACAGGTACATCGCGATCTGTCGCGCCGTGGCCACCGACTGCGACCGGCTCGATCCGTAGAGGTCATCCACCGACAGCCGGAAGTACTGTGCGGTCGCGGTGATGATGTCGGTGGGCGAGATGACGTTCGCATCGTCTTGATCGACGATGTCGCGCAGCACCGTCTGGGCCAGCGAGATGTCGAGCGTCGACCGGTTCAGGTTGGCGAAGGCCGAGACTCGGATGAGCGCTCCCTCGAGTTCCCGGATGTTCGACGACACCTTGGTGGCGATGTACTCCAACACGTCGTCGGGAACCAGCAGCCGCTCGGACTGAGCCTTCTTGCGGAGGATGGCGATGCGGGTCTCGAGGTCGGGTGCCTGGACGTCGGTGATCAGGCCCCACTCGAATCGGCTGCGCATGCGATCTTCGAACCCGGTGAGAAGACGCGGCGGAACGTCGCTGGTGATCACGACCTGCTTGTCGTGGTCGTGCAGCGTGTTGAAGGTGTGGAAGAACGCCTCCTGCGTCTCGGCGCGACCCTGCAGGAACTGGATGTCGTCGATCAGCAGCACGTCGACATCGCGATAGCGCGCTTGGAAGGCCGAACCTCGGTTGTTGGCGATCGAGTTGATGAAGTCGTTCGTGAACTCCTCGCTCGACACGTAACGCACGCGGATACCGGTGTACAGGCTCAACGCGTAGTCGCCGATGGCGTGGAGGAGGTGGGTCTTGCCGAGGCCCGAGTCGCCGTAGATGAACAGCGGGTTGTATGCCTTGGCGGGTGCTTCGGCGACGGCCACGGCGGCCGCATGCGCGAAGCGGTTGGACTGGCCGATGACGAAGTTGTCGAAGGTGTACTTCGGGTTGAGGCGAGTGTCGCTGCGCGAGGGCGGCTCGGTGTACTCCTCCAACGGCGGTCGGCTGATCGTGGTCTGCGCGAGCGACGTGGGTTGCGAGGCCGACTGCACCGGCACCGGCGCCGTGAGGTGGGTATCGGCCAGCTCCGGATTCACGACCACACGGAACGTGGATGCCGACGGCTCGGCATCCACACGGGAGAGGGCCTCCATGATCGGCGTTCGCAGACGCTTGTTGAGCTGAGCGGCGGTCAGGTCGTTGGGGACGTCGAGGTAGAGCGTGCCGCCCATCACGCCCTGAGCGACGGCGAGGCTCAGGAATCCCTGCAGCTGCGGAGTGACGCGATCGTCGACGGACAGAACGTCGAGCACGGCGGTCCAGACGGGGACGTCCGGAAGATCGTGCGATGTCATGCTTCCCCTGAAGTCCTCGTCGAAAGATGGTCGTGCCACGCGGAACGCATCCGATCGGTGCCGATTCCCGCGCGGCCATCACTGGCCGGCGCCTGTGGATAACTCGTTCGTGCCACGCTAGTCATGCGCTCCACACGAGCAAAATCCACTGTAGAACCGCTCCGCGTGTCCTGACCAGGCCTCCTGAGAGGTCGGTGGATAATGTCCCTTTCGCGTCGGCTCAGTTTGAGTTCGTGCGATCCTCGACGTACCCTTAGTCGGTTGACTTATGCCCATCCGGGCAGTCCCCTGTACCTGTGTCCCCGGTCTAGAGCGTTCCGGTGACCGCCGATCCGGAGTGATCTCATGAGCAAGCGCACGTTCCAGCCCAACAACCGCCGCCGCGCCAAGAAGCACGGCTTCCGCGCCCGCATGCGCACGCGCGCCGGCCGCGCCATCCTTTCGGCTCGTCGCGGCAAGGGCCGCACCGAGCTCTCGGCCTGATACGCCGCTGCAGTGCTGGCGCGCGGGAACCGCATCACCCGCGGGGCGGAGTACAAAGCCGTCGTCCGCGGCGGTGCCCGGTGCGCCGGAACCCTGACGGTCACGTACGTCGTCGCCTCCGGTGAAGATCGTCCCGCGCGTTTCGGTTTCATCGTCAGCAAGCAGGTCGGTTCGGCCGTCACGCGCAACTCCGTGCGACGCCGCCTCAAAGCCGTGTGCGCCGAGGCCCTCCCGAGCGTCCGCCCCGGATCCGATGTGGTGATCCGTGCACTCCCGGCATCTGCGGCGTCACCGTTCGCCGATCTGCGCGATGAAGTGTCGCGATGTCTGCGCAGGAGAGCGGCAGCGTGAGCACCACCACACTCCCCTCCTACGCGCTGGGTGACGGAACCTTCCTGGCATCCGACCCGGTCTGGACCCTCTCGCTCGTTCCCCGAAACCTGGTGCTCGCCGGGTTGCATGCCTATCGGGCGACCATCTCGCACGTCTACGGCGACGTGTGCAAGTACTACCCGTCATGCTCGGCCTACGCCGTCGGCGCAGTGCAGCAACACGGAGTGCTCAAGGGCGCGGTGATGACCGCCGCGCGTCTGGGCCGCTGTCACCCGTGGGCCGCGGGCGGCGTCGACGATGTGACTCCGCACGCCCATTTCCGCCACCGCCTCACCCCGCACGGATTCGTCGTGCACCCGAGAAAGGACTGATCCTTGCTGGATCTTCTCTTCGCCGCAGCGACCCCGACGCCGGCCGTCCCGACGCCGACGACGGATCCACCGGCCGGTGGCCTCGATTTCTTCAGCGCCATCATGTGGCCGTTCAAGTGGATCGTCGAGACGATCCTGGTGTTCTGGCACTGGCTGTTCACGTCGTTGGGAATGGCACCCGATGACGGTCTGACGTGGGTGCTCTCGATCATCGGCCTCGTGATCGTGGTGCGTTCGGCTCTCATCCCGCTGTTCGTGCGGCAGATCAAGAGTCAGCGCAAGATGATGGAAATCGCTCCTGAACTGCGGAAAGTGCAGGAGAAGTACCGCGGCAAGAAGGATCAGCTGTCGCGGGAGGCCATGAGCCGCGAGACCATGGCGCTGTACAAGAAGCACGGCACCACCCCAGTCTCGAGCTGTCTTCCGCTGCTGGTGCAGATGCCGATCCTGCTGGGTATGTTCTACACACTCAGCGACGTGAAGCGGCACGCCGAATGGGGTGTGGGTGGAGTGGGTCTGCTGAGCCCCGAGCTCACCAAGCAGTTCTATGACGCCCAGCTGTTCGGGATCGCGCCGCTGCACGTCAACATGATCGAGGCGATCAACACCGGACAGACGGCGACCGTCGTGATCCTGATCATCCTCGTGATCCTGATGATCGCGTCGCAGTTCATCACCCAGCTGCAGATCATCTCGAAGAACCTCTCCCCCGAGGCCAAGACCGGCCAGGCCTACCAGATGCAGCGGATCATGCTGTACGTCCTGCCGCTGGCATTCATCTTCTCGGGTGTGTTCTTCCCGCTCGGCGTGGTGCTCTACTGGTTCACCTCCAACATCTGGACGATGGTGCAGCAGTTCCTGGTCATCCGGAACCTGCCGACGCCTGGATCCGAGGCCGCCAAGGCGCGCGAGGAACGACTCGCGCGCAAGGGCAAGGCTCTCGACGCCCAGGGCAAGATCGTGCCACTGGAGAAGTACCAGGCCGAGCAGCAGCGCCTGTTCGAAGAGGCGCAGCGCGCGAAGGAGCAGGCTCCCAAGCGGCAGCAGCCGGTGAACAAGCAACGCGCCAAGAAGCAGGCGCAGAAGAAGAAGCCCGACAACCCGTCCTGAGAACCGAACGAGGATCATCATGAGCACCTCTCCTGACACCGCCGTCACCGGCGGGCACTCCCCCGCGTCGGCTTCCGTCGCTCAGCTCGAAGAAGAAGGTGACGTCGCCGCCGATTACCTGGAAGCGCTGCTCGACATCGCCGACATCGACGGTGATCTCGCGCTCGACGTGCGGGCGGGTCGTGCGTACGTGACCGTCGAGAACGACGACGCTGATTCCCTTCGACTGCTGGCAGAGCCCGACACCGTGCAGGCGTTGCAGGAGCTGACACGGATCGCCGTCCAGGCCAAGACAGGCCGCTTCTCCCGGCTGATCCTCGACATCGGAGGCTCCCGCGACGCGCGCCAACAGCAGCTGGCAGGGCTCGTGGACCGTGCGATCGCGCGGATCGACGAGGGAGCGTCGCAGGCTTCGTTGCCGGCGATGTCGAGTTACGAGCGCAAGCTGGTGCACGACATCGTCGCGGAGCGCGGGTTCGTCTCAGAGTCTTACGGCGAGGGTGCCGACCGCCACACGGTCATCCGCCGTGGCTGACGTTTCACGTGAAACATCCGCTCTCGAAGCGGAGCCGACATCCGCTGCGTCGATCTTCGGTGAGCGCATCGACTTGGCCCGACAGTTCACGGCTGCTCTGGCCCAGTTCGGTGAGGAGCGTGGGCTGATCGGTCCACTGGAGCTACCACGTCTATGGACGCGTCACATCCTCAACAGTGCCGTGGCGGCCCCCCTCTTTCCGGCGGGCGGAATGGTGGGCGACGTGGGTTCCGGAGCTGGGCTGCCTGGCCTGGTGCTTGCCATCAGTCGCCCGGATGTGCAGTGGGTGCTCATCGAGCCCATGGAACGCAGGATCGCCTGGTTGAGCGAGCAGGTCGCCGAACTCGGGCTGACCAATGTCGAGGTGGTTCGCGCTCGAGGCGAGGACTGGAAGCGCGGTCCGGTGCTGGATGCCGTCACCGCTCGTGCGGTCAGCGCCCTGCGCACGCTCGTGCCACTCACCGCTCCCCTCGTTCGGGATGGCGGTGAACTGATTCTTCTCAAGGGCGCCAATGCGCAAGCAGAGATCGACGCGGCGGACAAGGTGATCCGAAAGTTCCGGCTCACGAACGTGCGGGTGGAGCCCGTCGGTGAGGGCTCGATCGAGGAACCGACCCGCGTCATCCGTGCGACGGTTCGCGCACAGACATAACGCGTTTCACGTGAGACATCGGGCGCGTTTCGTCTCGCTGCGCTCGCTCAACGACCGGTGGGTGGTGTCCCTTTCCGGTCGTTGAGCGAGGGAGCGGAGCGACCGAGTCGAAACGTGCGCGGCGCGGGGTGTGGTGCGTTTCGTCTCGCTTCGCTCGCTCAACGTCCGGTGGCCGAACTCCTCGCGCGACATGTTTCACGTGAAACATCCGGAAGGGGGGTTCGTCTCGCTTCGCTCGCTCAACGACCGGTGGGTGGTGTCCCTTTCCGGTCGTTGAGCGAGGGAGCGGAGCGACCGAGTCGAAACGTGCGGCGCGGGGTGCGGCGCGTTTCGTCTCGCTGCGCTCGCTCAACGTCCAGGGTGTGGCGGCGCGTTTCGTCTCGCTGCGCTCGCTCAACGTCCGGGGGGTGATGTCCCTTTCCGGTCGTTGAGTGAGGGAGCGGAGCGACCGAGTCGAAACGTGCGCGGCGCGGCGCGGGTGTTTCGTCTCGCTTCGCTCGCTCAACGACCCTGGGGCATCGATGTTTCACGTGAAACGGTGGCGGGCCGACGATGGTGAGGGTCGGCTCGACTACAGTGGATGAGTCCCCGAACGACAGGAGTTGCAGGTGCCGGAACCGGAGAACACATCGTCCTCCGCCCCCTTCTCCTTCGATGACAGCCCGATCGCGCGGGAACTCGCCGATCTCACGTCGCGTAGGCGCGCACTGGAGGCGGTGCACATCGATTTTGACGGAGGCACGCGGGTCCTGACGGTGTCGAACCAGAAGGGCGGGGTGGGAAAGACCACCTCCACGGTGAACCTTGCGGCTGCCCTGGCCTCGCTGGGTGCGCGCGTGCTCGTCATCGATCTCGATCCCCAGGGGAACGCCTCCACCGCCCTGGGCGTGCCGCACACCGCGGATATTCCGAGCGTGTACGACGTGCTGATCGACGAGTTCCCCCTGGCTGACATCGTTCAGCAGAGTCCGGAATCCGAGCGACTGTGGTGCGCGCCGTCGACCATCCATCTCGCCGGTGCAGAGATCGAGCTCGTCTCGCAGGTGGCCCGTGAGCATCGCCTGCGCACGGCGCTGGAGGAGTACGTGTCGTCGGCCGTCGAGCCGCCCCATTTCGTCCTCATTGACTGCCCGCCCTCCCTGGGCCTTCTCACCATCAACGCGTTCACCGCTGCGGACGAGTTGATGATCCCTATCCAGTGCGAGTACTACGCGCTCGAAGGACTCAGCCAGCTGCTCGGCAGTGTGCAGATGATCCAGAAGCACCTGAACCCGCGGCTTCGGCTGTCGACAATCCTGCTCACCATGTATGACGGGCGCACTCGACTGGCGCAGCAGGTGGCGGAGGAGGTGCGTTCCCATTTCCCGAACGAGGTGCTGCGCACCGTGATTCCACGCTCCGTTCGTGTGTCCGAGGCGCCGAGTTTCGGTCAGACCGTGATCGCATACGACGGCGGGTCTGCGGGAGCGGTGGCTTATCGTGAGGCAGCGGTAGAAGTGGCCCAGCGTGGGCGCATGGCAACGAATGAGGAGACACCCTGATGGCGAAGCGAACCGGGCTGGGCCGAGGAATCGGCGCCCTCATCCCCACAGCGGAATCGACCGAGGCCCGACCCGTCGACGTGTTCTTCCCGGGGGCGCCCGCGGCGACCGTCGATTCCGAGGAGACGACGGAGCTTCTCGCCGTTCCCGGTACGCGGTTGATCGAGATCGATCCGAGGGAGATCGTTCCGAACCCGCGCCAGCCCCGCACGCACTTCGATCCCGACGATCTCGCTGAACTCGTGCACAGCGTGCGAGAGTTCGGTGTGCTGCAACCCGTCGTCGTGCGCACCAACGACGACGGCAAGTACGAACTCATCATGGGTGAGCGCCGGACACGCGCGTCGCGCGAGGCGGGTCTCACGACCATCCCGGCGATCGTGCGTGACACGTCGGACGAGAACCTGCTGCGCGACGCGCTTCTGGAGAACCTCCACAGATCCGAGCTGAACCCGCTCGAGGAGGCATCGGCCTATCAGCAGCTTCTCGACGACTTCGGCATCACGCAGGAGGAGCTCGCATCGCGTATCGGGCGCTCACGCCCTCAGATCAGCAACACGATCCGCCTGCTCAAATTGCCGGTTCCGGTGCAGCAACGCGTGGCGGCCGGAGTGCTCAGCGCGGGTCACGCGCGGGCGATCCTCTCGCTCTCCGACGGCGACGCGATGACCCGGCTCGCCGACAAGATCGTGAACGAAGACCTCTCGGTACGGGCAGCGGAAGCGGCGGCGAAGGCTCCGGATGCCGGACAGCGCCGTGTCGCCCCCAAGGCAGGGGCCCGTCGGGCGCACCTCGATGACGTCGCCGAGCGACTTGGTGATCGGCTCAACACGAAGGTGAAGATCTCGTTGACCTCAAAAAAAGGCCAGGTCATAATTGATTTCGCTACGATCCAGGATCTGAACCGGATTCTCGGCGAGCTGGGCGAGACGGAGTACGGCGCGATCTGAATCGACAGCGCGACCCGATCCCCGTGTCGTTCGTGCGACGTAGGCTGGTGGGGTGACCGATTCCTCCCAGCCCCGACGCGCCAGCCTCGAGCTGTTGCGCGCCGAAGCCGGTGACGAGTTGTCGGTGCTCATCGAAGAGCGGTTGCGCGAGGGCGAAGACCCGTGGGACTTCATGGAAGACCTTCCCAGCGTCGACGAACTCGTCGTTCTCACGCTGCGCGCGGAGAACATCGCATCGGACGGTGGCGTGCGCCCCACGGCGGCACGGAACTATCGTGTGCTGCGTCAGATCGCGCTCGACTACCCTCCGCTCACCCGCGCCGTGTGGCGCCTCCTCGGCAGCGAGCCCCATCGCCGGTGGGATGCCTCCGTTCGCATCGAAGCCTCCTGAGGCCCGTCGGCTGACGGTGCCGGCCGCGCCGGTATCCTCATTCGGGTGACATCCGCTGTGCTCAGCTTCATCTCCGCAGAACTCGATATCGACTTTTCCCTCACGCCGCCTGACCCGATCGGGGCGGTGCGTGAGGCGCTGGGCGCTTTCCGCATCATCGGGCTCGTCGAAGATGATGCCGAAGCCCGCGGGGGCACCGTGTCGGGGGTGCTGGCCTACGTTCCCGGACAGGGGCTGCTCGTGCACACGGCGGACGGTGCCGCCCCGACGCCGGTGCAGCCGATCATCGACGCGATCGCGGCCCGTCTGGGAGCGCATGTGAACTTCCGCGGGGGTGACGATGAGTTCTCCTCCGTCGGAGCATCGTGGAGCGAGGAGCGTGACGACGACGTGTCCGCGACGCACCCGGCAGAGACGGTGTTCGTCGTCGGTGGCACACTCCCGCTCGCCGCCGACCGTCGCGCGGAGATCGCCCATCAGCTCCAGGCCGACGTGGTGGCCGTGCCCCTGAGCGCAGACGGTCGAACGCTCGTGGTCACTTCGCGCCGTGGTCCCTTCGCCTACTGGTCGCGGGCCCAGCGCCCGGTGATCGCGCTCCAGCGCACCGATGATGCGGTGGAGGTGCACGTCTACAGCACCCGCGCCGTGCGGACGGGGCGGATGCGTGATCGGCTGACGATGGCCGGTATCCCCGACTGGATGGCGCTGTGGGACCGGGTGCCGGTGGCGCTCAGCGCCACCGGCACCCGAGGCGGCGACGAACCCCGCGACGTCGAACCCAACGGCATCGAACCCAACGGCATCGCCGCGGAGATCGAGAGCCGACTGCTCCACGAGCGGCGCGAGACGATACGCTCCCTGGCGTTGACCGATGAGGCGGTGCTGGCGGAGACGCGGATCGACGGACCCGCCCTCGCCGAACTGCTCGGACGCCCCCTCGACGACAGGCTGGTGGCCGATCTCGGCGCGGCTCTGCGTCTGCCTCCGGAGGTGACGGCGGTCGTCAGCGGTGAACGGCGCGCGGCGTCTCTCCCGGGCGCCGTCGAGATCGAGGACCGCGGGCTGAAGGGCGTCATGAGCGACACGCTCTACGCGGAACCGGAGGGTTCGTCGTTCTGGACGCGCTGGCGCCGCCTGCCGCACCGGCATCCTCGCGCCGCCGTGGCGCTCATCTGCGGCGAGCTGGCCCTCGCGACGGCCGTGGTGTGGAGCGGGGCGGTGCTCGATTGGCCGCACCCCTGGCTCGGAGCGTCGTGGGTGCTCGCGGGCGTCCTCGCCATTGATGCCGTCGGCGACGCGTTCCTCTTGACGAAGATCCGCCGCCGCGCGCGCGGGTGAGTCATTCAATGAGAAAAGCCCCGGTCAGACGATAACTGACCGGGGCTTCTCTCGTGAGATCACGCGAGGTAGGTCGCGAGGTCCTGCTCGAGCGCGAACTTGGGCTTCGCGCCGATGATCGTCTTCTCGACCTGGCCCTTGTTGAAGACCTTCATCGCGGGGATCGAGGTGATCTGGTACTCCATGGCGAGGTTCGGGTTCTCATCGACGTTGAGCTTGAGAACCGTGATCTTGTCGCCGTTCTCCGACTGGATCTCGTCGAGGATCGGGCCGACCATGCGACACGGGCCGCACCACTCGGCCCAGAAGTCGACGAGGATCGGGCCCTCGGCGTCGATGACGTCCTGCTGCCAGGTGCTCTCGTTGGTGGCCTTGGCGGTCATATCACTGTCTCCTTTGGGAAGCTGTCTCCGTGTGAAACGCCGAGCGGGCGAGGATTGTTCCCGGCGGGCTCAGGCGGCGGTCGAGGCCGGAAGTCCGTCGATCTGCGACACATCCGCCTCGGGAGCGCCGGCATCGGCGAGGGATGCCAGATAGTGCTCCACGTCGAGGGCCGCCACCGTGCCGCTGCCGGCCGCGGTCACGGCCTGCCGGTAGGTCGGGTCGATCACGTCGCCCGCGGCGAAGACACCGGGAACCGACGTGCGCGAGGTGCGACCGTCGACCCAGATCGTGCCGTGCTCGGTGAGGTCGAGGACGCCGTGCACGAGGTGTGTGCGGGGGTCGTTGCCGATGGCCACGAACACGCCGTCGAGGGCGAGTTCGCGGGTCGAGCCGTCGACGGTGTCTTTCAGGACGATGCCGGTGACCGCGTCGTCGCCCAAGATGTCGACGACCTCGCTGTTCCAGACGAACTCGATCTTCTCGTTCGCGAACGCCCGTTCCTGCATGATCTTCGAGGCGCGCAGCTCGTCGCGGCGGTGGATGACGTAGACCTTCGAGGCGAACTTGGTGAGGAAGGTCGCCTCCTCCATCGCCGAGTCACCGCCGCCGACGACGGCGATCGTGCGCTCGCGGAAGAAGAACCCGTCACAGGTCGCGCAGTACGAGACACCGTGACCGGACAGGCGCGTCTCTCCTTCGATCCCGATCTTGCGGGGCGCCGAGCCGGTCGCGTAGATCACGGCATCCGCCTCGTGGGTCTTTCCCGAACCCAGGGTGACGGTCTTGGTACGACCGGAGAAGTCCACGCTCACGACGTCGTCGTAGACGACCTCGGTACCGAAGCGTTCGGCCTGCTCCTGCATCTTGGTCATGAGGTCGGGGCCCATGATGGCCTCGGGGAAGCCGGGGAAGTTCTCCACCTCGGTGGTGTTCATCAGCTCGCCCCCGGCCTCGACCGAACTGGCGATGAGGAGCGGCTCGAGGTTGGCGCGCGCGGCGTAGATGGCCGCGGTGTATCCGGCCGGACCCGATCCGATGATGATGACCTGGCGCACGTGACTGCCCTTCTGTTCGCGGGGCTTGTCCGGCCCCAGCACATTCAACCCATGCTAACCGCGCGGCATTCCACGCCCGGGATCGGGAGGCGGTGCGTCACCGGCCGTTCAGCCGGAGTTCGCGCACGTCACCGGCCGGGAAGGAAGCGGCGCACGGCGCGCACGGCGGTCTGCAGCTCGGGAGCCCGCAGGATCAGCAGGAGTGCCACGTACACCACGAGGGTGACCACACCGATCACCCCGGCCGAGAGGAACCCCGTGAACCGGTCGGAGGCCGCCCATCCGGTAGCGCCGCCCAGCAGCTGGAACGTGAGCCAGCCGACGGCGGTGGCGGGAACGGCGGCGATCACGAACCGCGTGACCGCGCGCGCTGCCACTCCCAACCCCAACGGACGCCCGATCCGGCGTCGCAGCAGCACGAGGGCGAGCGCGAACTGGACGATGTTGGCCAGCGACTGACCGAGCGCGATGCCGACGGCCAGCCACGGAAGGGGGAGCACCGAGAACGCGACGAACGCGGTGATGATCACGAGCACGGCTTGGACGCTCGTGTAGAGGAAGGGCGTTCGGGTGTCGCCCAGGGCGTAGAACGTGCGCTGGATGCCGAACTGGAACGACAGCGGCAGGAGGGCGACCAGGAACGCCGCCAGCACCCACGCGAGGGCGACCGCTTCGTCGGCGGTGTTGGCGAACAGCCTCGACAGCGGCACGATCGCGGCGATCATCGCGCCGAGGATGCCGACCATGAACACGCCGATCGTGCGCGTGAGGGTGGCGAGGTCGGCGGTGACGGCATCCGTGCGTCCCTCGGCGACGTGTTCGCTGAGCTGCGTGTAATAGGGCGTGCCGAGGGAGATCACGATGATCGAGAACGGGAGCATGAACAGCAGCCAGGCGGTCTGGATGGCGAACTGAGCGGCGCCGATGTCGGACGCCGAGCCGACCAGGTTGGACTGGACGGCGCCGGCGATCTGACTGACCACCACCATGAGGAACGTCCAGCCGGCGAGGCGCCCGATGTGGCGGAGGCCGATGCCGCGCCACCGGAAGTCGGGGCGCACGTGCAGTCCCGCGCGGCGCCAGAACAGCAGCAGCACCAGCGCCTGCAGCACGATGCCGAGGGTGGCCGTGCCACCCATGAGGGCGACCATCTCGGGCGTCCAGTCGCGAGCAGACCGGGTGAGACCGAACAGCCAGATGAACGCGCCGAATCCGATGATCGAGACGATGTTGTTGATGATCGGCGACCAGGCGAAGGGGCCGAACACCCGCCGTGCGTTGAGCACTTCGCCCACGAGGGCGTACAGGCCGTAGAAGAACAATTGCGGCAGGCACCAATAGGCGAGCGCCAGTGCCAGGGCGCGGCCCTCCGGCGAGAACTGACCCCCGTAGATCAGGACCAGCAGCGGCGCGGCGACGATCGCCAGTGCCGTCACCGCTCCGAGCACCACGACGCCGAGCGTGAGCAGCTTCGAGACGAAGGCGCTTCCCCCGTCGACGTGCGTGCGCACCGCCTTGACGATCTGCGGCACGATGATGCCGGCCAACAGGCCCGAGGAGATCAGCGCGAAGATGCTGTTGGGCAGTTGATTGGCCACAGCGAAGGAGTTGGCCGCCGCGGAGGGGGCGATGCCGAGCGCTCCGATGAGCACCATGTTGCGGACGAGCCCGGTGACCCGCGATACGAGCGTTCCGGCGCCGATGAGGGCGCTGGACTTGCCGAGACTAGCCATGCGCATCGGCCCCCGTGGGATCGGCGGGCTCAGGCGTGGTTCCTGAGGCCGCGGGCACCGTCCGTCGCCGGAGCCGGATGAACGTGCGGATGGCGCCGAACACGATGAGCCCGCCGACGAGGGCGACGATCGCGACGATGCCGACCGTCTCCCACTCGGCCCGCACCGACACCTGAACGGTGACCCGCGAACCGACGTCGATCATCGCCGGGCTCCGCAACTGCAGGTCGAGGCTCGATTCGCCGTTGCCGACCCGTGCCTCCACCGGAACGTCCACGCGAGAGGTCTGGGCCGCCCCCGCGGTGAACTCCGTGGACTCCTGCACGACCAGTCGGGGGTCGTTGGGCTCGGTGAGCAGCACGAGGGTGGCGGGCCAGGGCAGGTCGTTGCGCACCGAGAAGACCAGCGGTGCGGTGCTGCCCAGCAGGTTGAGGTCGGGTGAGGGCACGATGCTGATCGACCCGATCGTGGCGTCGGTCGCCGCCTCGTGGGCCGCGACGGCGGCGGACCACTCGCTCGGTGTCGCCAGCCAGGCGTTCCCGAGCAGGTGCAGGATGGTCGCCCGCTCCGGAGCGGTGATCAGCGAGCGATCCGCGAGCACGGTGGCGAAGGAAGCGAGTTCCTGCTCGTCGCGCAGCAGCCGATCGAGCGCGTTCGTGCGCTCCGCGTCGGGCTCGGCGGCATCCAGACGCACGCGGGTCACATCGGTGTCGGATGCCAGCTCTCCGACGCCGACGGGGGTGCGGCCGTCGAGGGTGACTGCCGCTCGCACGGCCGCTCGCGGCGCCATCGCGCTCACCGGCGCGTCGGAGTTCGCGCGGCCCACGGCCACCAGCAGGGTGGCGTCGGGGTCCGCGAACGTGCCGTACGCGGAAGCTTCGGCGAGGGCTGCCGCCCGGTCGAGTGTGCCGTCGCTGACGGAGGCGCGCGTGAGGGCCTCCGAGACAGCGGAGTCGTAGACCAGCAGGTCGCCGCCGCGCACCGCCGCGCGGGCGCCCGTGGGCCGGTCGACCGACTCGGAGGGAACGATCGTCAGGGCCTCGCCGGCATCCGCGCTCTGGGTGAGCAGGGCCACCAGATCGGCGTCCGCGGTCCCTGCCGCCGGCCAGAACACATCGCCGCGGTGCGGGCCGATGTCGGTGAGCTCCTCGAGCGTGGGAAGCGTGGCGGCGCCCCCGGGAGGGGCCGACGGATCGGGGGTGGGTGTGGTGCCCGCGCCGTCGCCGGCATCCTGATCCTCCTGCCCGGCCCCCTGGCCCTCCTGCGAGGCATCCTGATCCTCTTGCGAGGAGGGGAACCCGGCAGCCTCGAGGTAGGGCGTGAGAGTCGTCACGGTCAGGGGGGAGTCGAGGCCCGCGGCCAGCTGCACGGCGAGGTCGGCGTCGCCGAACTGCAGCGCGAAGCGGGTGTTCGGCAGCGCCATCAGGTCGGCCAACCAGTCCAGCGCCGGTGCGGGGGCGGTGGTGCCGAGCACGCGGATGGCGGCGGGGATCGCGGGGTCGATGGCCAGGATCGCGGACGTTCCGGATACGGCATCGAGTTGGGTGCGCAGGGCACCGCCATCACCGGTGAGGGAGGCGAGTTGGTCGGCCGTGAGAAGTCCCGTCGACAGCGGGCCGGCGGTAATCGGCACGAGCACGGCCACCTCACCCGGCTCGCTCTCGTCGTCGGAGACGACGAACAGTCCACGGGCGATCAGATTCCCGTCGGTGGTGCGAAAGATTGAACGGAGGGCATACACGCCGGGGGCCAGGTCGTCGCCGACCTCGAGGAGGGCGTCGGCAGAGGCGGTGCCGTAGGGACCGACGGTGCCCGTGGCCTGGGTGCCCACGCCGCGGAGGGCGGGAGCCGACTGTCCGTCGACCCACTCCCGGGCTGCCGCCGCATCGGCCAACGGTCGCCGACTCACCGCGAAACCGACCTCGGCGGCATCCACGACGGTCGGTGACGAGTTCGTCACCGACAGCGACACGGCGAGGCGACCGTCGGCGCGAAGGATGCCGTTCTCGGTGGCGGCCGCGCGGAAATGCAGGAGCGTGAGACTCGCGGATGCCGCAGGCGCAGCGGCGGCCGGCATCGCGAGGGGGAGGGCGACGGGCGCGATCAGCGGCCCCAGGAGCGCGAAAACGGCGGCCACGATCGACGCGCGCCGGCTGAGGCCGACCCGCGGTGGGCGGGTGCGGGCGGCGCGCGCTCCGGAGGCAGGAGGAGTGATGGTCATGGCAGCGAGGTGTGCGATCCATGACCGCACGACTGGTGGCATTCTATGGTCGGGCGGCTGGGTTCTTCCTCAGCCGGGCCGTGCGGGGCGAGCGCGCCCACGTCCGGTGGTTGAATGGCGCGGTGACTGTCCCGCATCCCGACCCCGCGCTGTGTGCCCTGCTTCGCGCCGACCTGGCCGCCGCCGGATACACGGCCGATGCGGTGAGGGAGGCATGGGGTCCGCTCGCCGACGAGGCGATCGGGCACGGCGTGCTCACCCCGGCCCTGACCGCGCTGACCGGGCGTTCCGACCCTCTGGCGGTGCTCGCGCGGCTGCTGTTCCTCGGGGTGCGCGAGCCGCGCGCCCACGTCGACGCCAGCCTCGTCCGGGCGGGGGCGCGGGGCCTCGTCGACCTCGGGCTGGCCGAGATCGACGCGGACGAGGTCGTTCCCACCGCGCTCCTGCGCCCACAGGACTTTGACGACGACGAGTCCGGTGCGGGCCAGTGGTGGATCGCGAGCGATCTGGATGAGGCGGCCCTCGCTGCGCGGGGAGGCGGCGTGCTCCCCACCGACCACGTGCTCGGTGTGGGCGGCGCCTCGCTCACGCTCGCCTCGCTGCAACTGTCCTCCCCGGTCGAGCGGGTGCTCGACATCGGCGTGGGATGCGGCATCCAGAGTTTGCGCGCTCGCCAGACGGCCGAGCGGGTGGTCGCCACCGACGTGTCGGAGCGCGCGCTGCGCTTCACGCAGCTCACTGCGCTCCTCAACGACGTCGACGGCATCGAGACCCGGCTCGGCAGCCTGTTCGATCCCGTGGCGGGTGAGACCTTCGACCGGGTGGTGTCCAATCCGCCGTTCGTGATCACCCCGCGCATCGAGGGTGTGCCCGAGTACGAGTACCGGGATGCCGGATACGCCGGCGACGACCTGGTCGCTGCCTTCGTGGCCGGCGTGGGTGGGGTGCTGGCCGCCGGCGGCGTCGCCCAGCTGCTCGGCAACTGGGAGTACCGCGATGGCCGCGACGGCCTCGCTCGGGTGCGCGACTGGGTGGAGGGATCTGCCGTTCCCCTCGACGCCTGGGTCATCGAACGCGAGGTGCTCGGACCGTTGGCGTACGCCGAGCTGTGGGTGCGCGACGGGGGCACCGCTCCCGGCACGCCGGACTACGCGAGGCTCGTCTCGGCGTGGCTCGACGACTTCGCCGCGCGAGGGGTGACCGCCGTCGGCTTCGGCTACGTGCTTCTGCGGCGTCCGGTCGCGGGGGCGGAACCGACCCTGGCGCGCTACGAGCGGGTGACCGGACCGGTGTCGGGCGCTCTCGGTCCGCACCTGGGCGACGCGCTCGCCGCCGCCACCCGTGCCGACGCGCTCGATGACGCGCAGCTCGCGCAGTGTCACCTGTTCGTCGCCGGCGATGTGACCGAGGCGCGCCACCACGTGCCCGGCGCCGAGAGTCCGCAGGTGATCGAGCTGCGGCAGGGTGGTGCGCTGGGGCGCACCCTCGACGTCGACCCCGCCCTGGCCGCGCTCGTCGGCGCGTGCGACGGCGACCTCCCGGTGGGCGCGCTCATCCGTGCGATCGCGGAGCTCCTCGAGGTGGATCCCGACGCCCTCGCCGCAGATCTGGTCCCGCGCGTGCGGGAGCTCCTGTTCACCGGGTTCCTCCGCTTCACCCCCTGACGCGAGCGCGTTCTCGCGGCGTCGATAGGCTCGATGCATGCTCAACATGGCCGAAGGGCTCGCCCGGATCGGTGCGCTCGCCGCGTCTCCGGTGACCGCCGCCCTCGGGCAGGCGTTCGCGGATGCCGGTTTCGAACTCGCGGTCGTGGGCGGCCCCGTGCGCGACGCGCTCCTGGGCCGCGTGACCCACGATCTGGACTACTCGACCGATGCGCGACCCGACGACATCCTCCGGATCGTGAAGCCGCTCGCGACGGCGACGTGGGAGATCGGACGGGAGTTCGGCACCATCGGCGCCAAGATCCGCGACTCGCAGACCGGCGTGTCGGAGCAGGTCGAGATCACGACCTATCGCGCGGACAGCTACGACGGCGTCACCCGCAAGCCCACGGTCGAGTTCGGCGACACCCTCGAGCACGACCTCACCCGACGCGACTTCACGGTCAATGCGATGGCCCTGCGGGTGCCGGGACCCACCCTCGTCGATCCGGCCGGCGGTGTCGAAGACCTCCTCGCCGGAGTGCTCCGCACGCCCGCCGATCCCGCCATCAGCTTCGGCGACGACCCGTTGCGGATGCTGCGCGCGGCCCGGTTCGCCTCGCAGCTGCAGTTCGAGGTCGACGAGGCGACCCGGGATGCCATGTCCCGCCTGCGCGAGACCCTCCGCATCGTGAGCGCCGAGCGGGTACAGGCGGAGCTGGTCAAACTGCTCCAGACCGACGACCCGGTGCGGGGCCTGCGCCTGCTCGTCGACACCGGTCTGGCTGCCGAGTTCCTGCCCGAGCTTCCCGCCCTGCAGTTGGAGGTCGACGAGCACCACCACCACAAGGATGTCTACGAGCATTCGCTCACCGTGCTGCGGCAGGCCATCGAGCTCGAGCACTCCCGGCATCCCGGCGCCTCGCCCGACGTCACCCTGCGGCTGGCGGCGCTGCTGCACGACATCGGTAAGCCGGCAACGCGCAAGCTCGAGCCCGGTGGCGGGGTGAGCTTCCACCATCACGACGTGAAGGGGGCACGGCTGGCGCGCAAGCGCCTGAACGCCCTGCGGTTCGACACCGCCACCACCGCGTCGGTCTGCCAGTTGATCGAACAGCACCTGCGCTTCTTCGGCTATGCCGAGGGCAGCTGGAGCGATTCGGCCGTGCGGCGCTATGTGCGCGACGCGGGCGACGAGCTCGAGCGCCTGCACATCCTCACGCGAGCCGACGTCACGACCCGCAACCGCCGCAAGGCTGCGCGGCTGCGGTCGGCGTACGACGACATCGAACGGCGCATCGCCGAGCTGGCCGAGCAGGAAGAGCTGGATGCCATGCGGCCCGAGCTCGACGGCAACCGCATTCAGGAGGTGCTCGGCATCCGTCCGGGCCCCGAGGTGGGTCAGGCCTACCGGTTCCTCCTCGACCTGCGCCTCGACGAGGGGGTCGTGGGCGAGGAGGTGGCCGAGCAGCGGCTGCGCGAGTGGTGGGCCGCCCGGCAGGGATGACGCGACCCACCGCCTCCGGGAGGGGCCCCGACCTCAGGCGCTCTTGCGACCGCGCAGGTCGGTGCCCTGCGGGTCGACGCCGGGAACCGTGTAGACGAGGTCGAACCAGGTCTTCACGTGCTGCGAGACACCGTAGTTGTAGAGGGGAACCGTGAACAGCAGGGCATCGGCATCGCGGAGCTCGTCGGCGAGACGGTGGGCGAGGGCGATGGCCTCGCGCTGCGCGGGGGTGCGCGCCTCCTCCGGCGTGAATCCGCCCTGGATCGCGTCGCGCCACGCCGTGGCCGGCACGGGATCGGCCGCCAGGTCGCGGCGGACGACGGGCGACGTGGGGTGGGCTGCCGACCACTCCGCTTCGACGAGGTCGCCCAGCTGCCGGCTGGCAGAGGTCGCAGGCAGGATGCTGGCATCCAGGCGGAACAGGGTCATCGTGTCTCCATCTCAGTCACCGGCATCAGCGACGCCGTGCTCTCCGATCGGCTCTCCGAGCTCGCCGAGGCCACGCTCGTCGTCCGTCGGCGCGCGACAACCTCGTGCAACCCGCCGTCGGCTGAGGCCACATTCCTCGCCCGCCGGTGCCCGCCCCGACCTAGACTGAACGCACTCCTGGTTCGACGTCGAAGGGAGCGCCGTGCCCTCATCGTGGTCGTCACGGCGTGAGGTGTCACCGCAGACCTCACGCCTGCTCATCGAGCGCGCGCACGAGGAGCTCGTCATCGGCAACATCGGCGATCCGCGCCTGGGAGACATCCGTCCGCTCGTGCGCGACTCGTGGCGCCGATCGCTCGCGCACTTGGTGGGAGCGGAGGGGGCGCCGCCCCTCGACCTCACCGAGGAAGAGCTCGAGGCCTATCGCAGCGCTCACCCGCTCGCCGGTGCCATGGACATGGTGCGCGCCCTCCTGGCCCCCGACGCGGATTCGGGTGTCGTCGTGGCCGTCGGTGACGCCGCCGGGCGCTTGCTGTGGGTGGAAGGCGACCGGCACGTGCGCACCCTCACCGGCGAGATGGGTTTCGTCGCGGGGGCCAACTGGTCGGAACAGGCCGTGGGAACCTCCGCCCCGGGCACCGCGATCGAGCTCGACCGCTCGGTGCAGATCCACGGCGCCGAGCACTACAACCGTCTCGTACAGCCGTGGTCGTGCACCGCTGCGCCCCTGCACGACCCCGAGACCCGGCGCCTGGTGGGCGTGATCGACGTCACCGGCGGCCCCGATGCCGCCACTCTCCAGGCGCAACTGCTCGTGGATGCCACGGCGCGCGCGATCGAGAGCGAGCTGCTGGTGGCCCGCCTGCGTGCGCGGCAGACGGCATCCCCTCCGCCTCGGCGGACGGCGGTGCGCACTCCGGAGCGCAGTGTGCTGCGGGTGCTCGGGCGCGACCGCGCGCTGCTGGAGGTGTCGGGTGCCACCGGCGAGTCGGTCACGGAACTCTCCGCGCGCCACGCCGAGATCCTCCTGATGCTGGCGGTGCACCGACAGGGGCTGTCGGCCGAGCGGTTGGGCGAGTTCGTCTACGGCGAGGAAGCCGAGGGCACCCTGCGCCCCGAGATGGTGCGGCTGCGGCGCGTGCTGGAGCGCACCGCGGCGCACCTGCTTCCCACGTCGCGCCCGTACCGGCTGCCGGTAGAGCTCGAGACCGACGCTCATCAGGTGATCTCGCTGCTCGACCGCGGTGCGCACCGCGTGGCCCTCGCCGCCTATCGCGGGCCGGTGCTGCCCGACTCCGTGGCCCCCGGGGTGGAGGAGTTCCGCGATTCGGTGCGCGGTGCGCTGCGAGAGGCACTGCTGGCCGAAGCCTCGGTGGATGTGCTGCTCGCCTACGCCGACACCGGTGACGGCGCGGCCGATGTGGAGGTCATGACCCTCGCACTCAGCATGCTGCCGGCGCGGTCGCCCAAACGCGCCGGGCTGGTCGCGCGCCTCGAGCGCCTCGCGCCCTGACTCCCCCGCTCGCGTCGTCGCGGCATCCCGGCACGGCGCATGTCGGCGCGCGGTTCATGTCGGCGCAGGGGGCATGTCGGCACAGGGGGCATGTCGGCGCAGGGGGCGGATGCTGGCAGGATGGGCGCTGACGGAGGAGCCGACATGACCGACGATCACCCCACGCCCGCGCTCACCGCGCTCGCCGAGGCCCACGGCGTGGCGACGGAGTACTGGTCGTTCTTCGGCGAGCGGGTGGTGGTGCCCGCGAGCACGCTGCGCTCGATCCTGCGCGCGATGGGGATCGACCCGCACGACGACCCCGCCACCTCCGCTGCGCTCGCGGATGCCGAACAGGCGCCATGGCGCGAGTTGCTGCCGCCGTCGCTCGTGACCCGTCCCGGGGCACGTCCGCTGCTCGTGCACGTCGCCGACGGACACGACGTGACGGTCTCGGTGGAGCTGGAGGACGGCTCGTGGCGCGACCTCGCCATCCCCGCGCAGCGTCCGGCGGCGCGACTGGTCGACGGCGTGCTGATGTGGCGCGTCGAGGTTCCCGTGCCGGCCGACCTGCCCCTGGGGTGGCACACCGCTCACGCGACCCAGGTCCCCTTCGGCGGGGGCGACCCCGACCGCACCGCGTCGTGCGCCCTGGTGATCACGCCCGAACGCCTGCCCGACCCTCCGACGCGAGCGGGTCGTGACCGCGGATGGGGGCTCATGGCCCAGTTGTACTCGGTGCGTTCGCGCGCGTCGTGGGGCATGGGTGACTTCGCCGACATGGGAGATCTGGCCGCCGTGGCCGGATCGCAGGGTGCCGACTTCCTGCTCGTCAACCCGATTCACGCGGCCGAGGTGACGAGCCCCATCGAGCCGTCACCGTACCTGCCGGCCACGCGCCGGTTCCTGGCTCCCTTGTATGTGCGTCCCGAGCACATCCGCGAGTTCGCAGACCTCCCCGCCGACCGGCGCGCGGCCATCGAGGCCGAGCGGGCGCCGCTGCGCGCATCGAACGCCGACCCGCGGCGCATCGATCGCGACGCGGTGTGGGCCGCGAAGCGCTCGGCGCTGGAGACGATCTTCGCGGTGCCGCGTTCGGCGGGGAGAGAGGCCGAGCTGCAGGCCTTCGTGCGACGTGAGGGCCAGCCGCTTCAGGACTTTGCCCTGTGGTGCGCGCTCGAGGAGCATTTCGCCGGTGCGGAGCGCCCCCCGCAGGCAGCCGACATCACATCGCCGCTGGTCGCCGAGCTGCGCGAGAGGCTGAGCGACCGCGTGGCGCTGCACGTGTGGCTGCAGTGGATCGCCGACCAGCAGGTCGAGAGCGCTCAGGCTGCGGCCACGGCATCCGGGATGGCCATCGGTGTCATGCACGACCTGGCCGTGGGCGTGCACACGAAGGGGTCGGATGCCTGGTCGCTGCGCGACATGTACGCGCCGGGCATCACCGTCGGTGCGCCGCCGGACATGTACAACCAGCAGGGACAGAACTGGAATCAGCCGCCCTGGCTGCCCGCCGCCCTCGCGCGGGCGGGCTACGCGCCGCTGCGCGACATGATCCGCACTCTGCTGCGCCATGCCGGGGCCCTGCGCATCGACCATGTGATCGGTCTCTTCCGGCTGTGGTGGATCCCCGCCGGCCTGGGGGCGGATGCCGGCACGTATGTGCGCTACGACCACGAGGCGATGATCGGGGTGCTCGCCCTGGAGGCGCACCGCGCCGGCGCCGTCCTCATCGGCGAAGACCTCGGCAACGTCGAGCCGTGGGTGCGTGACTACTTGTCGCCCCGCGGCATCCTCGGCACCAGTGTGCTGTGGTTCGAGCGCGAGGGCGACGGCTTCCTCCCCCCGGAGCGTTACCGGAGGGCCCTGCTGGCCACGGTGAACACGCACGACCTCCCGCCGACGGCCGGCTACCTGGCCGACGAGCACGTGACGCTGCGTGCGCGGTTGGGACTTCTCACCCGTCCGGTGGCGGACGAGCTCGCCGATGCCGACCGCGAGCGGGAGACCATGCTCGCGCTCCTCCGCGAGCGTGGTCTTCTGTCGGAGGGAGCATCGGAGGAGCAGGTGATCGAGGCATTGAACGTCCTCATCACCGCGTCTCCGTCGGTGCTGCTCGGGGTCGCGCTGGTGGATGCGGTCGGTGAGCGGCGGGTGCAGAATCAGCCCGGCACCGACAAGGAGTACCCGAACTGGCAGGTGCCGTTGGCTGACTCGGACGGCAACGGGGTGCTGGTCGAGGACCTCATCGACATCCCGCGGTTCACGTCGCTGCTCGCTGCCGTCGACGCGCGGCTGACCTCGCTGGGCGGGGTGCTGACGGGAGGGTTCTGACGACTCCCGCGAGAACCCCGACCATCACCAGCCCCAGACCGACGGTCTGGGCGGGGCCGAACGGTTCGCCGGCGAGCACGACCCCCATCAGCACCCCGGTGACGGGGTTGAGGAGACCGATGATGCCGACCGCCGCGCCCGGAAGGCGGGCGAGGCCGGCGAACCAGGCGCCGTACGCCACCGCGGTGGCGATGAGGATGACGTAGGCGAAGCCGAGCAGCGCGGGTGGATCGAGTGCGGGTGGGGTGCCCTCGACGAGCACGGCGATCGGCACCACCACGAGCGACCCGGCGATCAACTGCCAGGCGGTCATCGTCAGCGGGGGCACGTCGTGGCCCCACTTGCGCGTGAGCACGAACCCCAGTGACGACGAGAGCATGGCGATCACGGATGCGCCCACACCCCACGCGTCGACACCGCCGGCGTTTCCTCCGGGCTGCAGCATGATGACCACGCCCACGATGCCGATCGCCGCCCCGACCACGGCCACGGCGCGCGGCCGCTGACGCAGGACGATCCAGCTCAGAAGAAGAAGTGCGGCCGCCGAAGCCGACATGATCGTCGCCGCCAGGCTGGTGGCCAGCCTCTGCGCGGCGACGTACACGAGCACGTTCAGCCCTCCCACCGTCAGTGTTCCGAGAACCAGTGAGCGCCACCACCACGATCCGCGGGGCAGGCGCCGCACGATCAGCAGGACGAGCAGCCCCGCGGGCAGGCACCGGATCACCGCGCCCCACAGCGCCGCGTCGGACGGAAGCAGGTGGCGGGTCACGTAGTACGTGCTGCCCCACGCAATGGGCGCGACCGCGGTGAGCAGGATCCAGCGGACGCGTCCCTCTCGCCGTGCATTATCTTCCACGGAAGATAACAGTAGCTTCCGTGGAAGGTATTGTCGAGGCATGAGCGATCACGTCGATCGGATCCAAGAGCAGTGGCGTCGAGAGCGCCCCGACCTCGACCCCTCCCCGCAGGGCGTGATCGGCAGGCTCCACCGCCTGGCGCGCGCCCTCACCGACGAGCTCACGGCGGTGTACGCTGAGTTCTCCCTCTCCGAAGCGGAGTTCGATCTGCTCGCGTCACTGCGACGTGCGGGCGCCCCGTATGCCCTGCCCGCCGGCGAGCTCGCCACCCACACCATGGTCACCACGGGGGGACTCACCAAGCGGGTCGACCGTCTGATCGAACGCGGACTCGTGGAGCGCGGCGATGTCGACGTCGACCGGCGCCGACGCCTGATCCGCCTGACGCCGGAGGGGATCACGCTGATCGACGCGGCGTTCACCGCACACCTGGCCAACGAGCATCGACTCGTCGCGCTCATCGACGACGTGGATGCCGCGGCCCTCTCCGCGGCATCGCGCCGGTGGCTGGCGGCCCTGGGTCGCGACTGACGGGCGAGGGCGCGGCGCAGCGGCGAATCCCCTAGTTCTGGGGATGGGGCAACGGGCGTGCCTCGGCGAGGGTGAAGTCACCCCACACGCCGAGGAGTGTCGTCGTGACCATTTCGTCCGAATCCGCAGCGCCCGTCCGTGCGGGCGCACGCGCGTCGGCGGCCCTCCTGCTCGTCCTCGTCCTCCTGGCCTCGGCGGTGGCGGCGACCACGTCGGCCCAGGCGGCACCCGGTGATCCCTTCGATCCCTCCGTGGGTCGCGTCTTCATCGGGCAAGACGTGCCCTCGCAGCTCTTCTCGGCGGTGCAGGGGTCGGGAACGGTCACCTTCGTTGCCGAGGGGCCGGTGGCCGACCGCGGATACAACGCGATGGGGTACAACACGAACAACGACTACATCTACGCGCTGCGCCGCGACACCGGATTCAAGACGGCCCTGCAGCGCATCGGTCAAGACGGCGTGGTCACGGGGCTCGGCGCAGTGACCGGCCTGCCGACGCCGGCCGGGACCAACTACTACAACCAGGGCACGTTCGGGGCGGGCGCCTCGGCGAACCTCCTCTACGTGCGCACGGCCGCGACGTCGAACCAGATGTACGCCGTCGATGTCACCACGCTGTCGGCGACGCTCATCACCCTCAGTCAGCCGGTGCCCAACCTCTCCGACATCGTGTTCATCGACGGGTTCGTGTGGGGCCTCCACAGCGACGACGTCATGTACCGCATCGACCCGGCGACCGGACAGGTTTCGTCCTGGAACATCGGCCTCGGCATCATGCAGTCCTTCGGCGCCCAGTGGGTCTACGGCAACGGCAACCTGGGACTGTCGGCCAACGAAACCGGACTCGTCTACCAGATCGCCATCGACGGCTCGGCGACAGCGTCGCCCACCTTCTCCCTCGTCTCGGTGGCGTCGGGCCCGTCGTCTCAGAACAACGACGGTACGTCGGTTGCCGGTCCGGACGTCGATCTGGCCATCGTCAAGACCGGTCCGGCGACGTTCGTTCCGGGAGAGAGCGTCACCTACGCGATGACCGTCACCAACAACGGACCCGGCGCCTCGAGCGGCTCGGTGGTGCGTGATCCGTTGCCCTCAGGGTTCACCGGTGCCCTCACCTCGACCCCCGGCTGCACGATCACGGGCGGCTCCGTGACGTGCATGCTGGGTCCCCTCGCCGTCGGCGCATCGACGTCGATCACCGTGACCGGCACCGCGGGCGCGGGTGGGTCTCTCGTCAACACCGCGCGAGTGACCGGCAACGAGAACGACCCGGTGCCCGGGAACGACGAGTCGACGACCACCGCGGCTCCGCCACAGCCGTTCGAGTGCTCGGCCGACCTGGTGTACGGACTCGACCCGGCGGGTGCGGTGCTTGCCATCGACACCGCAACCGGCGACACCACGCGCGCCGGTCTGTTCACCGGTGCCGCGAATCCGCTGGAGGGTCTCGCCCTCACGGATGACGGCCTGTCCGCCTACGCCGTGGCGCGCACCGGCACGAAGACCGTGTACCGCTACGACACCGCGACCGGAACCACGACCGCGGTCGGCACGCTCACCGGCGCCGACGGTGTCGCCCATTTCATGGGCGTCGTGAACCCGGTCGACGGCGTCTACTACGTGGGCGGCGTGAGCGGCGGCGAGTACGTGTTCCACGGCTTCGACACCACCACCGGCACGGCGCTCGGGTTGATGTTCCGGCTGACCCCGCCGCTCGGCTCTCAGCCCGATGGCGACCTTGCATTCGACACCGAAGGGCGCGCGTATGTCGTGATGTCGACGACCACCGAGAATCGGCTCGTCGTCGTCGACGACCCACCCTCCGACGGAACTCTGGCGACCGCTCGAGTGCTGACCGAGCCGGACCCGGCCGCTGCCGTGTTCCAGGGCGCCGCCTTCGACGCCGACGGATCGCTGTTCCTGCTCGACACCACGGGCACGACGCGGGCCCTCACCGAGAGCGATCCGCATACCGGCGCGGCACTGTCCACGCAGACGATCACCGATCCGGCCGGAGCCGGCGACACCGTCGTCGACGATCTCGCCTCGTGTGGATTCCCGAGCACGCTGACGCTGCGCAAGGACATCGCGGGGCGGTACGCCTCCGGAGACCAGTTCACCGTCAGCATCACCGGCAACGGGATCTCCCAGAGCAACACAGGAACCACCACCGGCTCGAGCACGGGGCTTCAGACCGAGACCGTCGCCACCGCCGGCTCGCTCCTGGCGACGCCCGGCAACACCTACACCCTCACCGAGACCGGGAGTGCCGGCACCGACCTCGCGAACTACGCGATCTCGTGGGAGTGTCGCGACGAGGACGACGAACTCGTCGCCGACGGCGCGGGGGCGTCGGGCGCCATCTCGATACCCGGTCCGAGCACCTCGGGGTCGCACGTCGCGTGCGCATTCACGAACACCCCCATCCCCACGTGGGAGCTCCAGAAGGAAGCACTCCAGGGCGGCGACCCGCTCGACGACGCGGCCACGGTGCTCCCCGGAGACACGATCACTTACCGCGTGACCGCGACGAACACGAGTGCGGTGGATCTTCCCGGGGTGACCCTCACCGACGACCTCGCCGACGTGCTCGACGACGCGACGTTCGTGGTGGGCTCGGCCGTGCTGACCGTCGGCGGGACCACGCCGGTGGCCGATCCGATCGGTGACCTCCTCACCGCCGGTCCGTTCGTCCTCCCGGCTTCGGGCACCGCCGTCCTCACCTACGACGTGGTGGTCGGCGCCGACGCGTCCGGCGCGACGCTGGCCAACGTGGTCACGGGAACGGCGAGCGACCCGGACGACCCGATCGACCCGTCCTGCCCCGCGGGCTGTACGACGACCCAGGTGACGCCGGGCCCGTTGCAGGTGCTGAAGGTCGGTGAAGACGCCGCCGGGGATGTCGTCCCGATGGACGGGTCTCAGTGGGCGGTGTTCCCGGCGGCGATCGGCGGCACGGCGCTGGTGGACCCCCTCGCCCCTGCGGAAGTCGGGGGAACTCCGGTGACCGGCCTCTTCCGCGACAGCTCGCTGCCGGCTGGCACCTACTGGCTCGAAGAGACGCGGGCGCTTCCGGGCTTCCAGCTGCTGGCGGAACGGGTGGGCTTCACGATCGCCGGCGACGGCACGCTCTCGCTGATCGATGCCCCATCGAACGTGTCGATCGTTTCGCTCGACGGCATCCCGACCCTCCGCGTCGAGGACGTGCCCGCTCTCGATCTGCCGGAGGCGGGCGGACCCGGAACGGACGGGTTTCACACCCTCGGTCTGCTCCTCGCGGCCGCCGGCCTCCTCGTCTTCGCAACGCTGCGCCTGCACCGGCGTGCCGCCGCGCCGTCCCCTGCCCCCGACCCCACTCGAAGGAGCACACAGTGAACACCCTCTCTCCCACGGCGGTGCCGCGCCGCCCCGCCCGCACGCGGATCCTCGCCGGGATCGCTGCCGCTGCCGCCGCTGTCCTGGCCCTCGCGGCTCCGGCCGTGGCGGCACCCCTCGTCGATCCGGATGCGTTCGGGTCGATCACGGTTCATAAGTTGGAGGCGCCGGACACGCCGTCGGGGTTGCCGAGCAATGGCACCCAGGTGGACACGACGGGGTTGACGCCTCTTGCGGGGGTGACGTTCCGGGTGCGGCAGGTGACCGGGATCGATCTGTCGACCAATGCGGGGTGGACGGATGCTGCCACTCTGTCGGGCGTGTTCGATGCGGGGGACCCCGACGGGTCTGTC